>Ga0111538_10011120_pt1 | contig 11951 bp, 13 predicted proteins | sample SoiMethybrSBSTD1_FD_79669 | JGI IMG/M metagenome (GOLD analysis project Ga0111538, IMG submission 79669) | Bulk soil microbial communities from a Populus tree surrounding site in Tennessee, USA - Soil MetaG P. TD hybrid SBSTD1 (version 2)... | ecosystem: Environmental > Terrestrial > Soil >...
AAGTATTTCCCCGCTGCTGCGCACCCCTTTTCATCGCAGCGCATCGATCGCGACGAGAGGCGCAAGCCGTGCTGCGTCGTGTCGCGAATGGTACGGGATGCGCGCGAGCATCGGCGCTTCCAGGCGCTCGCGCAGGGCGGCTACGTTTTCGTCGGGACACGCCATTTGCGGATCGATGTGGTTTGCGACCCAGCCTGCAAGGTGCAAACCCGAGTCCGTGACCGCCCCTGCCGTGAGCAGGGCATGATTGAGGCAGCCGAGCCGCATGCCGACGACGAGTATGACGGGCAGCGAGAGCTTCCGGGCCAATTGGGCCGTATCGACGTCTCTTCCGAGCGGGACGCGAAACCCGCCGACGCCTTCGACGATCACGCAGTCGGCGCGTACGGCAAGCGCGTCGAAACAGGATTCGAGGCGGGCGAGATCGATCTCCACGCCGGCGAGCGATGCGGCGATGTGCGGCGCGATAGGCGGCTCGAAGCAATAGGGATTCGCGAGGGGAAGCGGGACCTCGATGGTGCTCGCGGCCCTCAGTGCGGAGACGTCGTCGTTGAGCAACCCTTCCGCGCTCGGTACGGCACCGGCGGCCACCGGCTTCATTCCGACCACGCGCAGGCCGGTACTTGCGAACGCGTGCAGCAGCGCACACGCGACGAGCGTCTTGCCGACACCGGTGTCGGTGCCCGTGACGAAATACGAGTGACGGGCATCCGGTACCGCAGTCATCCCTTGGCCTTGATGTCGATCACCCGGCGCCCGGTCGGACTCATGCGCGGCAGCGGCTTCCACGCGTGCCCGTATACGACCTCGAAGGTCGCCGGAAGCTTGCCGTCGCGCCGCAGCGCTTCGTAGTTTCGCGTCACCGCCTGTAGCGCCGACTTGCCGGAGAGTCCCGCGGCCCGGCCCTGCGTCGCGTTGTTCGCCCCGATCGTCTTCAGGTCACGCATGAGCGCGCGGACGTCCGGATACGTCACGGTGATCTGTTCCATGTCCATGACCGGATCGGCGTAGCCGGCGCCGACCAGCATGTCGCCGATATCGTGCATATCCACGAAGCGACTGACGTGCGTGTGACGATCCACGCCCTGATAGGCCGCGCGCAGTTCTTTCAGCGTATCCGGCCCGAACGTGCTGAACATCAGAAGCCCGCCGGGTGCGAGCGCGCGGAAGACGTCGCTAAACACCCGCGGCAGATCGTTCACCCACTGCAGGACGAGATTCGACCAGGCGAGTCCGATCGATTCGCTCGCCAGCGGCAATTGCTCGATGTCGCCGCACACGGGGTACAGTTCCGGGCGCAGGCCCGGCAGCGTCTGCCACCAGCGGAGACGGGCGCGACCCTCGCGCAACATCGGCAGTGCGATATCGAGCGCGACGAGGGGCACGCCGCGGTATTTCGCCATCAGATCCTGCAACGCATTGCCGGTCCCGCTTCCCGCGTCGAGAACCGCCTTCGGCTCCAGCTTGATATAGGCAAGCCGTTCCAGCATGCGAGTGCATACTTCGTGCTGCAGCACCGCAGCCCGGTCGTACGCCGCTGCCGCCCGCTCGAACGAGTGCCGCACCCGGCGTTTGTCGAGCAGGACGTGCTGGTCATCCATATACGAAATGCGCAATGCGCTGCGCGAAACGCTCGGGATCGGTGACGAAGGGCGCGTGCGCAGCGCCTTCGATCGTTTCCATTTGCGCGTGAGGCAGTGTGGCCGCCATGTATGTGCCTGCCGCAATCGGTGCAAGCTGATCGCGTTCGCCGTGAACGATCAGAGCACGCTGGCCGATTCGCGGCAGCAGCGGGCGCAGGTCGCTCTCGAGCAGAATCCGCAGGCCTGCCTGAAGCACCTCTTCGGAGGCGCCGCCGCTCCCCACCGCCGCGGATTGCAATACACGCGCGACCGGTTTCGGCTCCGCGTCCCCATGCGCGACCAATGCCACGAACCGACGCAGTGCGCGCGCCCGATCCGAGGACAAAGCCTGCGCGAACGAGCCGAGCACCTCCGCGTCGAGAGCATGCGGCCAATCCGCTTTCCGGACGAAGCAGGGTGTCGCACCCACGAGTACCAGCGCTTCGACCTGCGTCGGGGCGCCTGCGGCCCACGCCAGCGCGACGAGCGCACCGAGCGACCAGCCCAGCACGACGCAGCGCGCGGGCGCCCGCGCGGCGACATCGCTCGCGAGCGCGGCGAGGGTATACGGTCGGGGCGCCTCCGCACCGCCGTAGCCCGGCAAATCCATCGCAACGACCGCCAGGTGTCCGCCGAGCGGCTCCGCGAGCTCCCGGAACGCCCCTCTGCTCATGCCCCAGCCGTGGAGCAGCACCAGATCCTTCATCGAGTCGTTCGTTCGATATCCGCCAAAGCCTCAACCAGCCGGGCGACCTCGTCGGACGTGTGATCGGCCGAGAGCGAGATGCGCAGGCGCGCGGTGCCCTGAGGCACGGTGGGCGGGCGAATCGCCGGTACGAGCACGCCCCGCTGCGCCAGCTCTGCCGAAAGGGCCAGGGCAGCGCGGCTCTCGCCCACGATCAGCGGCTGTATCGCCGTTTGCGAAGGCATGAGCTTCCAGCGGGACGATTGCAGTCCCGCGGAGACCTGCCCGATATGCTCGACCAGGCGCCTTCGCCGCCAATCGTCGCGCTCGATCAGTTCGAGGCTCTTCGCAACGGCGTGCGCCAGCAGCGGCGGCGCCGCGGTCGTATAGACATAGGTCCGCGCGCGCTGCAGGAGCGTGTCGATCACTTCCCGCGCGCCCGCGACGAACGCGCCGGACACGCCGGCCGCCTTGCCCAGCGTTGCCATGTACACGATTCGTGGCGAGCGCAGCTCGAACAGCTCGAGCACGCCGCGCCCGCGGGCGCCGAGCACGCCGAAGCCATGGGCATCGTCGAGCACCAGCCACGCGTCATGGCGCTCCGCCAGCGCAAGCAGCGCCGGCACCGGTGCGATGTCCCCGTCCATGCTGAATACCGCATCGGTCACGATGAGCTTCGTGGCGGCGTCGGATTGCGCGAGCTGGCGTTCGAGCATGGCCACGTCGCCATGGGCGTAACGCCTGAACGCAGCGCGGCTCAGGAGTACCGCGTCGTTCAGCGACGCATGATTGAGGCGATCGGCGAAGACGGCGGAGGTGCGCGACGCGAGCGCAGTGACGATCGCGATGTTCGCCATGTAGCCGCTCGAGAACAGCAGGGCGGCGGGGAGCCCCACGAAATCGGCCAGCGCCGACTCGAGCGCGTCGTGCGCCGCCATGTGACCGAGTATCAGGTGCGACGCGCCCGCACCGACCCCGAACCGCGCGGCGCCCTCCTGGGCGGCGGAGACCAGTGCCGGATGCGCAGCGAGCCCGAGGTAATCGTTGCTGCAGAAGGCGACATACTCGCGTCCGTCAACGACAACGCGGCCGCGCTGCGGCGTCTGGAGCACGCGGCGCTGCCGGCGCAGCCCCTGTTCGTCGAGTTGCGCGAGCTCGCGCGCGAGCTGCGCCGTGCTATCGCGCACCGGCGGCAGGCATCGGCTTGAGTCCCAGCCGTGCGAACAGCGCGGCGTCCTGCTCCGCTTCGGGATTGTCTGTGGTGAGGAGCTTGTCGCCGTAGAAGATCGAATTGGCGCCCGCGAGAAAGCACAGCGCCTGGACCGCGTCCGACATCGCCTGGCGCCCGGCCGAGAGTCTGACCGCGGCCCTGGGCATGGTGAGCCGCGCGCAGGCGACGGTGCGCACGAACTCGAAGGGATCGAGCTCGGCCGTGCCGTTCAGGGGCGTGCCCTCGACCTGCACGAGATTGTTGATGGGCACCGACTCCGGATACGGATCCATGTTCGCGAGCTCTGCGATCAGGGCAGCGCGCGCCGTGCGGGATTCACCCATGCCGACGATGCCGCCGCAGCACACGTGCAAGCCCGCTTCGCGCACTTGCCGCAACGTATCCAGGCGATCGTCCTGCGAGCGCGTGCTGACGATGCTGCCGTAGAACTCCGGCGCGGTATCGATGTTGTGGTTGTAATAGTCGAGTCCGGCTTCCTTCAGCTGCGCTGCCTGCCCCGGCTTGAGCATGCCCAGCGTCGCGCACGTTTCCATGCCCAGCGCGCGCACCGCCTTCACCATTTCGACAACGCGTTCGAGATCGCGCTGTTTGGGGCCGCGCCACGCCGCGCCCATGCAGAAACGCGTCGCGCCGCGTTGCCTCGCCTCGCGCGCGCTCGCGATCACGGTGTCCAGCGCGAGCAGCGGTTCGTTCTCTACGCCCGTGTGGTAGCGGGCGGCCTGCGGGCAATAGCCGCAGTCCTCCGGACAACCGCCGGTCTTGATCGACAGCAACGTCGAAAGCTGCACCGCATTCGGATCGAAGTGCGCCCGGTGCACGGTCTGCGCCCGGTACAGCAGATCGTTCAGCGGCAGGGCGTAAAGCGCGAGCACGGCTTCGACACTCCAGCGCGCGGGTACGAGTGCGATGTCGGCGGTTCGCGGCTGCGGCTCGTTATTAGAGGAAGCGGACATGAGCGAGGCGAGAAGGTGAAACCCGGAGCGGGCGATAATCGCGGAAGGCCCTGATGCTGTCAATTTCACGCGGATCGATTTTTGACCGCTGCTGGAAAAGGGTGCAGCAGGCGGTACCGGTCCATTGCGCGCTATGCGGTAGCGCTTCGTCGCCGGAACGCCTTTGCAGCGGCTGCGACGCCGGTTTGCCGCGCCTGGCTGCGCTCCGGTGCCGGATTTGCGCGCTCCCGCTCGCGACCGGCGAGGTTTGCGGCAGGTGCTTCAGCGCGCCGCCGACATACGACACCGTCGCGGCTGCGTTCGTCTATGCCTTTCCGCTCGACGCGCTGATACAGAAATACAAGTACGGCGGAGACCTGACGCTGGCGCCCTTGCTGGCCGGACTTCTTGCCCGTTCGCCCTGCGCGAGAGTGGATGCCGTGATTCCGATGCCGCTTGCCGGCGCGCGGCTGCGTGAACGCGGTTTCAACCAGGCGCAGGAAATGGCCCGACTCGCGGCTCGCGCGTGCGGACTGCCCCTGCTGCGGCACGCGTGCCGCAAAGTCGCCGAAACGCCGCCGCAGGCGGGCCTGCCGTGGGCCGAGCGCGCGCGAAACGTACGCGGCTCCTTCGTGTGCGACGCCGATCTCACGGGCCGGCGCGTTGCGATCGTGGACGATGTGATGACGACCGGTGCGACCGTGAGCGAGCTCGCCCGCGTTCTGAAACGCGCCGGCGCCGAAGCCGTCCACGTCTGGGTGCTCGCACGCGCGGTCGTCACTGCGTGACGCCGAACTGCTTCTGCTCGCTGCGGATGCCGGCCACGGTTCGCACGAACGGCTGATTCGCAGCCACCGAGGACGGCAGCGTCTGAACCGCCTGGACCGCGCTACGCCGGTCGGGATAGGACCCGTATGCGACCGTGAACCAGGGTTTGCCCCTGGCCAGCGTACGAAACACGTAGATCTGGTCGGGCTCGAGTACTTTCAGCAGCGGTCTCAGGTCCGCCTTCAGCCGCTCCTCCGTGCCCACGCCCAGTAGTTGTATCGTGTTCGTACTTTCCGCTGTCGCAGCCAGCCAGTCGCGTGTCGCGGCAAGACGCGATTGCAATGCGACGTCCATGTCGTCCGCCGCAGCCGCCGTGGCCACGGCAGACGCTTTCGATGGGTCAGCCTTGTCCGTGCCTCCGGCCGCCGATTGAGCCGCCCCGTCCGCGGCGGGCTTGACGCCGATCGGACGCGAAGCGGTTCCTTCGCCTGCCGGGTTCTGCAGCCTCGACACCGCGCTCCCGTCGCGCGTCGCGACCTGCCCCTCGAGATCGAGCCGCTCGTTCCTGATGGCGCCGGTGGTGTTGCGAGCATCAGGCGGCGTCCTGCTGATGGGTCGAACGCCCGCGATGCGCGGTCCGGGCGCCTCCTCGGACGTAACGACCGAAGCACTGGCGTTTTCGAGAGGCTGCGCCGCAATGGAAGCGGATGGCTGTGCGACGTCCGGCGCAGCATTGCGCGCACCGTTCAGCGCCTGCTGCGTTCTCTCGTCCGCAGGCGCCTGCGCCGTCGCAACCTCCCGGTTCGAGGAGCCCGTCGAGTCGCCGGACTCGCGCGAAGCAGCCGGACCCGGGCCGGATCCCTGCGACGAATGCATATCCACGTAGACGTGGTAGATCGGGACGAGCCCCAGCAGCGCGACGACGAGGACGACGATTGCCAGACGCCCGGCGCTCGAGAACGCCGCTTCGCCCCGGATACGCGAGAGCAGAAGGCGCACTCGCTCGCCCATTGCTTCAAACCCGCTCGGACGCACGAACGATGTCACTCATAGACCGCACCAGTGGCAGGTACTGTACCGGAGCGCGGTCGCCAATGCACTTACGTCGTAATCGCGTCATCGTGGGTTGGGGGCGCCGCTATAATGGATTGCGTGAGGGTCGACCTGCTTTCAACGGACAAAGCCGGCCGGGAGGGCAACTTTGAACAAGCTGCTGCAGGAGATGAGGCCGGGCGAGCTCGTCCCACGCGAACCGGTGCATGAGACGCGCGAGGGCGATGTTCGAGAGGGTCAGGTGCCCGATGATCTGGCGCCGGAACTCCTCGGCCTGCATCGCCAACTGCGCGTCGACCCTGACGCGGCCGACGCATTGACCCCGGCTGAAGCGGCCTACCCGCGACCCGACTCCGATCGACGGATGCTTGCCGTGGCGCGCGCGCGTCAGGCGGCCGAGGGTACGAGCGCTGCACACGCAACGGCTCGCGCCGAAGCCGATCGCAGTGCTACGCGTCTTGCCCTCCAGCGCGCGGAAATGGAGAAGCACGCGGAGCAACGCGCGCAGGCCCGTATCGCCGCGAATATGCGCGCGATCGACGAAGCACGCACGCGGCAGCAGGCGGAGCTCGACCTGCAGACCGCCGCGCAAGCGCGAGCGGCTGCCGATCAGAAGGCCGTCGAGAGCGCTCACGCGCGCCTTCTCGCCGAGTCCGAAGTGCAGCAGGCTGCAGCGGGAAGACGCAAGGCCGACCGCGCAGCCGAAGCGGCGGCAAAATCGCGCGCAGCTGCGGAAGCGCGCGCAGCCGAGACCGCCAAGGCACGCGTGGCAGCAGAGCACAGCGCGCTCGAGGCCGAGCGCGACCGCGGCATCGCCGAAACGGAGCTGCAACGCCAGGCCGCCGCACGCATGGAAGCGGAAAGCGTAGCCGAGAATGCCGTGCGTGCCCGTGTGGGGGCCGAAGCGACTGCTTCCGAAGCAGCGAAGGCCCGCGCCGCAGCCGAGCAGCAGTTGCTCGAGCTCGCGAAAGCGGGCGAGCGCGGCGAAGCCGAACTGCACGAGCAGGCAAGTGCCCGCCTCGAAGCGGAGCGTGCCGCCGAGGCGGCGGCGAAGGCGCGCGTCGAATCGGAACTGCAGACCGCCGAGATCGCCCGCGAGCGCGCCGTGCTGGAACGTGAAGCGCTGGCGCAGGCCGAGCTGCGCGCGAAAGCGGAAGCCGAAGCGGAAATGGCCGCACGGGTCCGCCTGGACGCTGAACAAGAGCTCGAGGCCGCGGCGCGCGCGCGCGCCGCCGCAGAGCGCGACGCTTACGGGCACGCTCACGCGCGCAGGGAAGCCGAGCAGCAGGCGGAAGCCCTCGCGCAGCAGCGTGTGGACGCGGAAATGTACGCCACGGAAAGCTTGCGCGAGCGCGACCGCGCGGAAGCAGAAGCCGCCGCGGCCGCACAGTCGCGCATTCACCTCAATCAGCAGTCTGTCGCGCTCGCACGCCAACGCGTGGAGGCGGAAGCCGCGCTCGCATTCGAAGCAAGCCAACGCGCGCAGGTGGAGGCGCAAGCCGCGCAGGAGATCGCGCTGCGCGAGGAGGCCGAAGCCGAGGCCGCAGCGGCCGCGCAGGCGCGCGCGGCCGCCGAACAGAGCGCGGCTGAACAGGCGCAGGCGCGCGCCGAAGCCGAGCAGCGTGCGGAGCTTACCGCGCGACGGCGCGCGAAGGAGGATACGCGCGCATTCGATGCGGCCCGGCGCCGCGCCTCAGCCGAAGAGCAGCTGGCTCGCAAGGCGAACGCGCGCGCGGCGGCGGAAGTCGAGGCATTGCGGATTGCCGAAGCGCGCCAGCAAGCGGAACAACTGGCGGAGGTGGCCGCACTCGAACACGCCGCTGCCGCGCAACGCGCGCAGGAAGCGTCAGGCTGGAGGCCCGCGACAAGACGTCATCACAAGCAAGCGCGTCGCATGTGGCGCGTGTCGATATTCGCGGTCGGTGTCGTCCTGATCGCCATCGCACTGCTCGGCAGTTGGCTCGATCCGAGTGTGAGCGCGACGACGGAGCCGAATGCCTCCGGGCCTGTCGCGGTCGGCGAAACGCGCCTGCGACTGGATCGGAACATCGAGCGTTTTGCGCGCGCCGCCGAGCGGCCGAATCGCAAACGCGTCACCGTGCCGGCAGCGCTGCCGCCACCGGACAAGTCACAGCCGGGCAAGAGCGACCGCGGCACCTGATGCCACGAACGGGGCGGTTGTGTTCCATTGCTGAACGATGTTCGCCATCGTCCTGTATGAACCGGAGATTCCCCCGAACACGGGCAACGTGCTGCGGCTCGCGATGAACACGGGTGCTCGCCTGCACCTCGTGAGGCCGCTCGGTTTCACCCTGCGTGATCGGCAGCTTGCCCGTGCCGGCCTGGATTACGGTGATTTCCGGGACATAACCGTTCACGCGGACTGGCCGGCGTGCCGCGCGTATTTCCCGGGACAGCGTTTGTTCGCGGTAACCACGCGCGGGATGTGTCGCTACGACAAGCCTGCGTATTGCGGCGATGACGTGTTCGTATTCGGCCCGGAGACGCGCGGCCTCCCGGAAGAGGTTCTCGCAACGTTCCCGCCGGAGCAGCGCGTTCGCATCCCGATGCGGGAGGGCAGCCGCAGCATCAACCTGTCGAACGCCGTCGCCATCATGCTGTACGAAGCATGGCGGCAGCAGGATTTTCAGATTCCACTCGCCCCGTAAGCGGGGGAAAGGTCAGGTTGAGGGGAGCACCTATCGCTCCGCTCTCGGTTCGCGCTGCAGAAGCGCCTCGGCCGCCGCACGGGCTTCGCGGTAATCGGTGAGAACGCGGCAGACCGCGCGCGTGATCGGCATTTCGATGCCCAGGCGATCGGCGATGCCGGCGATCTCATGCGCTGTCTTGACGCCTTCCGCGACATGTCCAAGCTCGGCCAGGATCGCAGGCAAGGGCTCGCCTCCAGCGAGCTTCAGGCCGACCTGCCTGTTGCGCGACAGGTCGCCGGTGCACGTGAGAATCAGGTCGCCCGCGCCGGCGAGACCCATGAACGTCTCGGCACGGCCGCCCAGCGCAACGCCGAGACGCGACACTTCCGCGAGACCGCGTGTAATCAAGGCGGCGCGCGTGTTCAAGCCGTAGTGCAGCCCGTCCGCTATGCCCGCCGCGATCGCGATCACGTTCTTGACCGCACCCGCGACTTCCACACCCATCAGATCGTCGCTCGAGTACACCCTGAACGCGGGGCTGTGAAGAATGCGTGCGATCCTGCGCGCGAATTCCTCGTCGGCTGCCGCGAGCGTCACGGCCGCAGGCAGGCCGGCGGCCACTTCCTGCGCAAAGCTCGGACCTGAAAGCGCGCCGGCCGCAGTCACGCCGGGCAATTCTTCTGCGAACACCTGGTGGGGCAGCCTGGCCTGACCCGCCTCGAAGCCCTTGCACAGCCAGATGCACGGCGCCTCGACGCCGGTCGTGCGCACCTGCCTGAGCGTATCGCGCAGACCCGAGGTCGGGACCGCGATGAGTGCAAGCTCGCACCCGTCGAGCGCCGTGCCGATCGCGTCGGTGACCTGCAGCTCGGGTGGGAACGGATACCCGGCGAGGTATCTGCCGTTCATGCGCGTTGCGCGCATGGCCTCGCACTGAGTGCTGTTGCGCGTCCACAGCGTCACGCTGTGGCGGCCGGCGAGCGAGATTGCGATGGCCGTGCCCCAGGCGCCCGCGCCCAACACGGCGATCTTCATGGGTTAGCGGCGTGTCGCACTTGCGCCCCGACACGCAACAAAGGAAAGGAGGTTACGGAGGGAAACCATTGGTTTCCTTCTGTTCGTGGGATGGCGAGGCCCGATGCCTTCGGCGAGCGCCACCCCCCGTCAGACGCCCCAGACCTGCTGCGCCTTCACGTATCCCGTGCCCGCGTCGCGATGACGGACGTACAACCAGGGTCCGCTCACTTCGATCAGGTCGAGCACGACATTCTGCTGCGCCTGGAAGGTCACCGGTGCGTTGTCGTCCGGCTTCTGCCGAATCGGCGCGGACGGCACCTTGACCATCACCGTGCGCTTGTCCGTAAGCTGCTTCGATTCGACCCACGCCAGAGTGCCGTTAGCGTCGCGAACCTTGACCCACCCTTCCACCGTCACCAGGATTTCGAGCGGATAGCCGCGGTTGACGACGTAGACGGGCTTGGCCTTGACCGAAGGGCCGTCGTAGAGAACCGCCGCCGGTTCGGACACCGCACGGAAATCGAGCGCAAGCGCCGGGCTGCTCGAAACAATCGCGGCGAACAGCGCAACCGCAAGCGCCCGCTGCAGGCCGGCGTCCATCAGTGCGTTGGCGGCGGCGACGCGGCTGCCGCCGCGGCCTGCTGCTCCGCCTGCATCTGCTGCAGCCGCTGCTGGTAGATCGCGTCGAAGCTCATGTGCTGCAACGTCACAGGCGGGAAGCCCGCCCGCTGGACCACGCTCGCCACGGCTTCGCGGGCGTACGGCAGCAGCGTATTCGGGCACAGCGTGCCGAGAACGGCCTCGAGCTCGGACTGCTGCAGATTGCGGATCTGGAAGATCCCGCCCTGGGCGACTTCGACGAGAAACACGGTGCGTTCCTGGACCTTGGCCGTCACGGTCACCGTGAGCGTCACGTTGTAGAGACCCTCCTGCGTCATGCGCGCGGCCTCGTTGTGCATCGTGACTTCGATCTGCGGCGGGCTTTGCTCGAAGAACACCTGCGGTGCGTTCGGCAGCTCGAGAGACATGTCCTTCAGGTAGACCTTCTCGATGCCGAAGACCGGCTGCTCCGCAGCGCCCGGCTGCACTTGCGGTTGTGGCTGTTCGCTCATTCGTGCTCCCCGTAGTCTATGCGTTCGCCTTGAGCAGCGGGTCGAGCTTGCCGGCGCGATCGAGCGCGGCAAGGTCGTCGTAGCCGCCGACATGAGTGTCGCCAATGTAAATCTGCGGCACGGTGCGCCGGCCCGTTTTTTCCATCATCTCGGCACGGCGCTCGGGCGCGAGATCGACGCGCACCTTTTCGATCTCGACGCCCTTGGAAAGCAGGAGCCGCTCCGCCATCATGCAGTAAGGGCAGACCGCGGTTGTATACATCAGTGCTTTCACGATTTCTCCAGTGGCATGTTCGCCTGTTGCCACGCTGCAATGCCTCCGCGCAGCAACAGCACCTCGGCGAATCCGAGCTTGCGCAGCCGGGCCGCGACGGCGGCCGAACGGTTGCCGCGCGCGCAGCTCACGATGATCGGCTTTGCTTTGACCCTTTCAAGTTCCTTCAGGCGTTGATCGAGCTCGCCTTCGGGAATGTTGCGCGCGTTCGTGATGTGTCCCGCCTTGTAGTCCGCCGCGCTGCGCACGTCGAGCACGACGGCATCGCGGCGGTTGATGAGCTGAACGGCCTGCGTCGCTTCGACGTCCTGACCGCGGTGCATGAGTCGCGCGATCAGCGGCCAGATGATCATGCCTCCGCTCACGAGCACCGTGCCGAGGAGCACGAGGTTCATGGGGCTTTTCTGCAGGAAGACTAGGAATTGTTCCATTCGGACGAGCCGCCATTCGGAGATTGCGGCCTTTTCGGGCGGCGCCATTCTAACAGACAGCAATGAAGCGCCAGGATTCCCGCACTCTCGTTGGTAGAATGAGGGCACCTCCTTCGCCGCCTTCCCTCCAGGTTCACCATGAACGTCACTCCCGTCCTTCTCATCATTCTCGACG
>Ga0111538_10011121_pt1 | contig 11951 bp, 10 predicted proteins | sample SoiMethybrSBSTD1_FD_79669 | JGI IMG/M metagenome (GOLD analysis project Ga0111538, IMG submission 79669) | Bulk soil microbial communities from a Populus tree surrounding site in Tennessee, USA - Soil MetaG P. TD hybrid SBSTD1 (version 2)... | ecosystem: Environmental > Terrestrial > Soil >...
GACGCGCTGCGACCGGAAGTCTGGACCGAGATCGACACCTGGCTCGATCAGGTTCTTGCGAGAGTCAAACCGTAACGTCGACATCGTCCGGCCTGACAGCCCAGCCCTCACGACATAGGATGCGCGGATGGTCCCGGCTCACGAGGCGCTCGAGCGCTTGCTGGAGGGCAACCGGCGGTTCGTTGCGGGCGTCCGTGACGACGTAACGAGCCAGGCCCGGCGCGCCGACCTCGTGGCCGGCCAGGAGCCGTTCGCGATCATCCTGGGCTGCTCCGACTCGCGCGTGCCGGCCGAGCTCGTCTTCGACCAGGGGCTCGGCGACCTGTTCGTGATCCGCGTCGCCGGCAACATCGTGGCCCCGTCGCAGATCGGCAGCGTGGAGTTCGCGGCCGATCTCTTCGGCACCCGGCTGGTCGTGATCCTCGGCCACTCGCAGTGCGGCGCCGTGAAGGCCACGCTGGACGAGCTGCGGAGCCCGAGCGACAGCGCGCACTCGCGCAACCTGCGGTCGATCGTGGGCCGGATCCGGCCCGCCGTGGAAGGCCTGCTCGCGACGGACGTCGCGAAGGATCCGGACGCGCTCGCCGACGCGGCGTGCCGGGCAAACGTCCGCGCCTCGGCCGACCAGCTCCGACACGGCTCGGAGATCATCGAGAGGCTCTGCGCGGAGGAAGGCCTCCTGATCGTGGGAGCCCAGTACTCCCTCGAGACCGGAGTCGTGGACGTTTTCGAAAGAGCCTGATCCAAGCGCTTGGTGGGACCTCGCGGAGCTCCAGAGCTCGGCTATCCTTCCGAGCGGGGCAGGACGAGGCGCAATGGACGGCTTCGCACAGGACCTCCGATATGGCTGGCGGGCGCTGCGGGCGCGCCCCGGCTTCACGCTCGTCGCCGTAACCACTCTGGCGCTCGGGATCGCGGTCAACACGACCATGTTCAGCGTCGTGAGCGGAGTTCTGCTCTCGCAGCTGCCGTACCGCGAGCCGGAGCGGCTGGCGCTCATCCGCGTCATGAGCGACGGCCAGACTTCCCTCCCCTCGCTGTCGCCGCCCGAGGTCGAGGACCTGCGCGAGCGGGCCGGGGTGTTCGAGGACGTCGCCTCCGTGCGCGACAACACCGGGACGCTGACCGGCATCGGCGAACCGGTCCAGCTCCGGATCGGAGGCATCCGCTGGAACTTCCTCCATCTTCTGGGTGTCGAGCCGATGCTCGGCCGTGCGCTCACGGCGGAGGACGGCTTCCCGAACGCGGCACCTGTCGTGGTGATCGACCACGGCTTGTGGCAGGAGCGTTTCGGCGGCGACCCTGGGATCGTCGGCCGAACGATCGTCCTCGACGGCCAGTCGACCCAGGTCGTGGGCGTGCTGCCTAGGGACCTCGAGCTGCTGCTGCCGCGCGAGGCCGGCCTGCCGAAGCGTCTCGACGCCTGGCGTCCCTTCACGTTCGACTTCCACACGCTGCCCCGTTTCCGCTGGATGCGCGCGCTCGTGCGGCTGCGGCCGGGCGTCAGCATCGAGCAGGCGCAGCAGGCGACCGACCGTGTGGTGCAGGAGCTGACCGCGGAGATCGCGGCCTACAAGCAGCAGCCGTTTCGCCTCTTCGTGCGTCCGCTCCACGCCGACCTCGTGAGCAACGTGCGCCGTCCGGTGCTGGTGCTGTTCGGGGCGGTGGGCTTCGTGCTGCTGATCGCCTGCGGCAACGTCGCGAACCTGTTGCTGGCGCGGGCCGCGGAGCGCGAGCATGAGCTCGGCGCACGCGCCGCACTCGGCGCGAGCCGCGTGCGTCTCGTCCGCCAGCTGCTCACCGAGGGCCTGGTGCTCGCCGCGGCGGGCACGGCTTTCGGCATCGCTCTCGCCAAGGGCCTGGTCGCGCTCCTGGTGCGGCTCGCCCCGCCCGATCTACCACGCTTCGACGCCGTGGACCTCGACGCCCGCGTGCTGCTCTTCACGCTCGGCGCCTCGCTCTTCACGGTCCTCGCCTTCGCGCTGGTGCCCGCCCTACAGACCTCCCGCGTCGACCTCAGCGACTCGCTGAAGGCCGGGACGCGCCTCGCCGGGGGCGAGCGTCGCGCCCGGCTGCGCCGGCTGCTGGTGGCGGGCGAGATCGCGCTCTCGCTTGTGCTGCTGGTCGGCGCCGGCCTCCTGATCCGCAGCTTCGCGGCGCTGTCGGCCTCACGGCCCGGCTTCGAGGCCGACCAGCTCGTGAGCTTCCAGCTGGCGCTGCCCAACCTGCGCTACCCGAACCCGCCCGACCACGCGCGTTTCTTCGAGGACCTGAGCGCGCGCATGCGCGTGCGGCCGGGCATCGCGGCGTTCAGCGCGAGCTTTCCGCTGCCGATGAGCGGCCGCTTCTGGACGAACGAGTACGCGTTCGACCCGCGCACCGAAGCGCAATGGGGCGTCGTCGAGTCGGACAACCACGTCGTGCTGCCGGGCTATTTCGGCGCGCTCGGGACGCGGATCCTCAAGGGGCGTGACCTGACCTGGGAGGACGTCAAGCAGTCCCGCAAGGTAATCGTCGTCGACGAGCGTCTCGCGGAGAAGGCCTTCCCGGGCCAGGACGCGCTCGGACGCCGCCTGACGGTGCGAGTCGCCAACCAGAACCCGGACCGCGAAAGCCTCGAGGTCGTGGGAGTCGTCGAGCACGTGCGCCAGGACCACCCGGGCCGCGACGGCCGCGAGCAGACCTACGTCACGCTCGCCCAGTGGCCGTTCAACACCTTCTACTTCGTGGTGCGCTCGGCGCTGCCGGCGGCCCACGCGATCGACATCGCGCGCGAGGAGGTCCGCAAGATCGACCCGCAGCTCGCGCTCTACGACGTGCGCACGCTGCGCGGCTACATCGCCCAGGTCACCGCCGGCCAGCGCTTCGCGATGCAGCTGCTCGGCATCTTCGCCGCCCTGGCGGCGGCGCTGGCGGCGATCGGCCTCTACGGCACGATCGCGTACGCTGTGAGCCAGCGCGGCCGCGAGTTCGGCATCCGGATGGCGCTCGGCGCCGGGCCGCCCGAGCTGCTGCGGCTCGTGGTGCGACAGGGTCTGGCGCTCGCCGCTCTCGGCATCGCGGTCGGCATCGTCGCGGCGCTGGCCCTCACGCGGGTCCTCTCGTCGCTGCTCTACGGCGTCAGCCCCGCCGACCCGCCGACCTACGCCGCGATCGTCGTCGCCGTGGCGGCGCTGGCGCTACTCGCGAGCTACGTGCCCGCCGTCCGGGCCGCGCGCCTCGATCCGGCGCGCGTGCTGCGCTCGGAGTAGGCCTAGACCTTCTCTGTCGGCGCGCTCGTCGGCGGCGTCTCGGGCGCCTGCGGCGGCGGGCTCGGGGTGTACGCGAAGCTGAGCTTCCCGTCCACGAATCCGATCTGGACCGTGCCGCCGTGCTCGAGCTGGCCGAAGAGAATCTCGTCGGTGAGCGGGTTGCGTAGCTCGAACTGCACGAGGCGGGAGAGCGGCCGCGCTCCGAAGACCGGGTCGAAGCCTTTCTTGGCGAAATAGGCGCGCGCCTCGGGCAGCAGCTCGATCGCGACCTTGCGCTCGCGCAGCTGCGCCTCGAGCTCGAGCACGAACTTGTCGACGATCGTCTCCATCACCTCGAGCGTCAGCGGCTTGAAGGTGACGATCCCGTCGAGCCGGTTCCTGAACTCGGGCGTGAAGAAGCGCTCGAGCGCCTGTCGGCCGCGGGCCGTCGTGTCGTTCACGTGATCGCCGGCGAAGCCGATCGTGGCCTGGCTCATCTCACGCGAGCCGGCGTTCGAGGTCATGATCAGGATCACCTGGCGGAAGTCGGCCTTGCGGCCGGTGTTGTCGGTGAGCGTCGCGTTGTCCATCACCTGGAGCAGGATGCCGGTCAGGTCCGGGTGCGCCTTCTCGATCTCGTCGAGCAGCACGACCGAGTACGGGTGCTGGCGCACGGCGTCGACCAAAAGCCCGCCCTGCTCGAAGCCCACGTAGCCCGGCGGCGCGCCGATCAGGCGCGAGACCGAGTGCTTCTCGCCGTACTCGCTCATGTCGTAGCGGTGGAACTCGTTGCCGAGGTGGCGCGCGAGCTGCTTCGCGAGCTCGGTCTTCCCCACGCCGGTCGGGCCGGTGAAGAGGAAGGCGCCCGCCGGGCGCTCGGGCGGACCGAGGCCCGCGCGCGAGCGCTTGATCGCCGAGGCCACCTGGTCGACCGCCTCGTCCTGGCCGAACACGACGCGCTTCAGCGCCTCGCCGAGCGTGCGCAGCCGCTCGCGGTCGGAGGTCGACGCCTGCGTCTCGGGGATGCGCGCCATCCGCGCGACGACTCGCTCCACCTCGGCGGCCCCCACCACGCGCTGGCCGTCGGCCGGCGGGTTGAGCCGCAGCGCCGCCCCGGCCTCGTCGATCACGTCGATCGCGCTGTCGGGTAGCCGCAGGTCGCGCAGGTGCCGTCGCGCCAACTTCGTTGCGCCCTCGAGCGCCGCGTCGGTGTACGTCACCTGGTGGTGCTGCTCGTAGCGCGGGCGCAGCCCCTGCAGGATCCGCACGCTGTCGCCCTCGTTGGGCTCGTCGACGTCGATCCGCTGCACGCGCCGCGCGAGCGCGCGGTCGCGCTCGATGTGCTTGAACTCCTCGAAGGTCGTCGAGCCCATCAGCCGGACCTCGCCCTCGGTGAGGATCGGCTTGATCAGGTTGGCGAGGTCCATCGTGCCGCCGGTGGTGGCGCCCGCCCCCACCATGGTGTGCATCTCGTCGATGAACAGGATCGGCAGCGGCCGCTTCTTGAGCGCCTGGATCACGGCCTTGAAGCGCTCCTCGAAGTCGCCGCGGTAGCGCGTGCCCGCGAGCAGCGCCCCGGTGTCGAGCGCGAAGATCTCGGCGCCCTGGAGCGCGTCCGGGCTGCCGTCCTCGATCAGCTTCTGCGCCAGGCCCTCGACGATCGCGGTCTTCCCCACGCCGGGCTCGCCCACGAACACGGGGTTGTTCTTGCGCCGCCGGCACAGCACCTCGAGCGCCCGGCCCATCTCGCGAACGCGTCCGATCACCGGGTCGAGCTTGCCGCCCTTGGCGCGCTCGGTCAGGTTGGAGGCGTAGGCGGCGAGCGGGTCGCGCGCGGCGCGGCCTTCCTCGTCCTCGTGCTCGCCGGCCGCGGCCGGCTCGCCCTCGCGCTCGACCTCGCGCGGCGGTCCCTTGCGCACGCCGTGCGAGATGAAGTTCAGCACGTCGAGGCGCGTCACGCCGTGCGTCGTCAGCAGCTCGACGGCGTGCGAGCGCGTCTCGCGCAAGAGCGCCGCCAGCATGTCGCCGACCCCGGCCTCGTCCTTGCCCGCGCTCTGCACGTGGACGACGGCCGTCTGCAGCACGCGGCGGAAGGCGAGCGTCTGCTGCGGCGGCCGGCGCGCGTTCGGCGGCAGCCGCTGCATCGTCTGCTCCAGGAAGTCGGCGAGCTCGCGCCGCAGCTTCGGCACGTCCGCGCCGGCGGCCTCCAGGATCTCCTCGCCCTCGGGGTCGTGAGCCGCTGCGAACAGCAGGTGCTCCACCGTCAGGTCGGCGTGGCGGCGCACCATCGCCTCGCGTGCGGCGAGGTTCAGGACGCGTTCGAGCGACGCGCTGAACATCCTCAGGCCTCCTCGATTCCCGCGCGCAGCGGATAGCCCTCGGCGCGCGCCGAGTCGTGGACGGCCTCGACCTTGGTCTCCGCCACCTCGAAGCTGTAGGCGCCGCAGACCCCGCGGCCCCGCGTGTGCACTTCCATCATGATCCGATACGCCTCCGCCGGTCCCTTGTCGAAGATCTCCTCGAGCGTCCGCACGACGAACTCCATCGTCGTGTAGTCGTCGTTGATCAGCACGACGTGGAAGAGCCGCGGCCGCTTCGTGCGCGCCTTCGGTCTTTCCTTGACCTCGCTGCCGCCCTTGCGCTCCGGCCCTGCCACTCGTCCATTTTAGCGAAGCCGAAGCTCGAGCGGCGCGGCATCAGTACCAGCCGACCCCGAGCGTCACCAGGCTCGCGCCGCCGTCGCGGAAGCCGACCTCGAGCGACACCGGCCCCACGCGGCTCGTGTATACGAGCCCGGCGCCCACGCCCCATCGCAGGTCGTGGAGGCCGATCTCGCTCGTCTCCGCGAAGACGTTGCCCGCCCCCACGCGGGCCAGCAGCCGGAGCCGGCCGACCAGCGTGTAGCGCAGGCTCAGTGCGCCGGCGATCGCCTGCGAACCCACGAGCTCCACGTGGTGATAGCCCGGGATCATCATTGGGCCGCCCAGCCGGTACTGGTCGTAGACCTGGAGCTGCTCGCCCGAGAAGCCGGCGAGCCCGTCGAGCTGCAGTGTCGTCTTTCGCCCGAGATCCTGCCCCAGCCGCCCCTCGAACTGCAGGCGCCAGGAAGGATGGTCGGCCCCCATGCCCTCGACGTTCCACTCGGCGTTCGCCGCCAGCCGCTGGCCGCTGCGCGGCCAGAGGTAGTCGTCGAGCGTGTCGATCGTGAAGCCCGCGAAGAACGCGCTCACGGTGTCGCTCGCCTCCGGATACGGCACGGCCGGCTGCGGCACGGTCTTCACGTGCCCGAAGCGGACCCCGGCTTCCAGCAGGCCCCAGCGCTCGAGCGAGGTCTGGAGCGCGAGCGTGACGCCCTGGCGCTCGAATTTCGCCCGGTTGAGCTCGTTGCCTTCCGGGTCGAAGACGCGCGGCTTGTCGACGAGCGCGTAGGCGGTGGCGCGGTAGCCCATCCCGTCGACCAGCAGGCGGTCGCCGCGCAGCGACGCCTGCGCCAGCGTCTCGGCGTCGCTGCCCGCCAGCAGCAGCTCGAGCTGCTCGCCGAAGCCCAGCGTGTCCTGGTTGCGCAGGCGGATCGACAGCCGCGCCTTCTCCCAGTCGTTGTAGGCGAGCCCGAAGGCCGCGCGATTCGGGGCGGCGTCCTCCGCCCGCAGCACAATCCGCACGCCACCCGGCACCGGCTCGAACTCCATCCAGCAGTGGTCCAGGAGGCCGGTGGCCTCGACCTTGTCGAAGGCGCGTAGCCCGCGCTCCATGTCGAAGGCGGGGCCGACCGGGATGTTGAAGGTGCGGCGCAGCAGCCGCTCGGAGGCGCGCTGGTTGCCGCGCGTGACGACCTCCGCGATCCGCGCGCCCTGCAGCGCGAGCCCCGGATCGCGCCTCGGGCGCGGCGTGAGGTCGCTCACGTTCGCCGCCGCCAGCTTCTCGCGGATCAGCGGGATCGAGTCGCGGGTGGCCTCGTAGCCCTTCTTGATCAGCTCGTCGAACTGCGAGTACTCGGTGGCCGGGTGCCTGCCGAGGGCGGGGCGGATGTAGACGTCTGGATCGGCCTTGAACTCCTTGCTGCGGTGCCCGCTCAACAGGTTGCTCACCTGGGAAGCGACGCCGAGCGAGGTCGCATAGCCTTCCACCCCGAGCTCGGGGCTGCCGATGTCGATCGCCACGGTCACCGCGGCGCCGAACATCTTGGCGACGTCCGTCGGCAGGTTGTCGACCACCAGGCCGTCCACGAGCTTGCGTCCCTCCCAGCTCACCGGCGGGAAGAACACCGGGATCGACATGCTCGCGCGCACCGCGCGCGCCAGGTCTCCCTTCGCGAGGATCACGCGATCGCCGTTGCCGAGGTCGTAGGCGACTGCGCGGAAGGGGATCGACAGCTGGTCGAAGTCGCCTCCCGTCGCGTAGGTCGAAGGCGAGAGGTGCCGGATCAGGAAGCCGTTCACGCGGTGCTCGGGCACGAGCCCAGCCGGCAGCCGCGCGTGCTTCCAGTCGAAGTCGACGCCCAGCCAGTCGGCGTAGCGGTCGTCGCGCCGTACCACCGGCAGCGTGCGGCGGTCGGGCCGGCCGCTGAAGAGCGCCGCCCAGTCGAGCGAGCGCACGATCTCCTCGAGCTCGGCCGCCGTCTTGCCCGTCGCGTAGATGGAGCCGACGACCGCTCCCATGCTGTTGCCGGCGATCGCGTCCACCGGCAGCCCGGCCTCCTCGAGCGCCCGCAGTGCGCCGACGTGCGCGATCCCGCGCGCGCCGCCGCCCGAGAGGGCGAGCGCCAGGCGCGGACGGCCTGGCGGGGGCTCGGGAGCCTGGGCTTGCGCGAGTGTCGAAGCAGCCGCGCAACAGGCGAGGACGAGGACGAGCGAGGCGTGGCGCGCGATCATTCCCATCCCCGCCGAAAGTGTACCCGCGATCCGCGGCGCGACCTTTCAAACGCGCGCGGCCGGGGGCTGCTAGGCTTCGCGTGTGAGGACGGCGGGACCGACCCTGATCGCGGCCGGCCTGCTCCTGGCCGGCATGAGCGAGGCGCACGGCGGCGAACGACCCATCGTGATCGCGCACCGCGGCGCGAGCGGAGAGCGGCCTGAGCACACGCTCGAGTCGTACCGCCTCGGGATCGCCCAGGGCGCCGACTTCGTCGAGCCCGACCTGGTGGCGACGAAGGACGGCGTCCTCGTCTGCCGCCACGAGAACGAGATCTCCGGAACGACCGACGTCGCGAGCCGCCCGGAGTTCGCGGCCCGCCGGGCGACGAAGACCGTCGACGGCGTGCCGATCACGGGCTGGTTCGTCGAGGACCTCACGCTCGCCGAGCTCAAGACGCTCCGCGCGCGCGAGCGGCTGCCCGAGCTGCGCGGCACGGCATTCGACGGCCGGTTCGAGGTGCCGACCTTCGAGGAGCTGCTCCAGCTGCTCGCCGCCGAGAACGCGCGGCCCGGCCGGAAAGGCCGGCCCGTCGGCGTCTACCCCGAGACGAAGCACCCCTCGTACTTCCAGGGCCTCGGCCTGCCGCTCGAGGAGCGGCTCGCGGCCGCGCTCCGAGGGCACGGCCTCGACCGCCCCGACGCGCCGGTTTTCGTGCAGTCGTTCGAGGTCGAGAACCTGCGGCGGCTGCGGTCGCTGACGCGCGTGCCGCTCGTCCAGCTGATCGAGGCGGCCGGCCGGCCGTGGGACTACACGCTCGGCCGCTCGGCGCGCACCTACGCCGACATGCTCACGCCGGACGGCCTGCGCGAGATCGCGCGCTATGCGCGGGGCATCGGCGTCGACAAGGTGCTCGTCCTGCCGCGCGACGGCGACGGGCGGCTGCGCCCCGCCACGGCTCTCGTCCGCGAGGCCCACGCCGCCGGCCTGCTCGTCCACGTGTTCACGCTGCGGGCCGAGAACCGCTTCCTGCCGGCCGATTTCCGGAGCTCCGGCTCGTCAGAGGCCCGCGGCGATCTCGCGGGCGAGGCGGAAGCGTTCCTGAAGGCCGGGATCGACGGCTACTTCGCCGACCAGCCCGAGCTCGGCGTCCGCGCGCGCGACGCGTTCCTGCGGCGTCCCTGAGCCCGCTGTCGGCCGCGTCCGGCACGATCGCTTACAATTTGGACGGGAGGATTGAATGGCCGGGCGCGCGCGCGTGCTCGTGGGGATCGTCCTCGCCCTGACCGTCGGTCCGGCGTGCGACGACAACCACGTCACGGACTCCACCGACCCGCTGGCGATCCGCTGCTCGGCGACCCCGACGGCCGGCCCGGCACCGCTCACCGTGGCCTTCGGGCTCGACGTCGCGAACGCGATCGGCACGATCGCCGTCGCGATCAGCTACGGCGACGGCCAGACCGGGACGGACGCCTCGGCCCGTCACGTCTACGGCAGCGCCGGCGACTACATGGCGTCGCTCACCGTCACGGCCGGCGTGGAGTCGGCGCGCTGCTCCGTCCCGATCGCGGTCGCCGCGGCGGTGGCCCCGTCACCCTCGCCCTCGGCCGTGCCGAACCCGCCCGGGAACCAGGGGCCCGTGGCCCTCTTCAAGACCAATCCCGACGGCAGCGGGTCGCTCACGGGCAAGGCTCCGTTCACGGTCGAGTTCAACATGTGCCGGACGGTCGACCCCGACGGCGATCGACTGCTCTTCCGCATGGACCTGGACGGGGACGGCGGGTTCGAGTTCATGGGCTCGTCCGGCGCCGACTGCCGCCACCAGAAGGTGTACGCCGCGGGCATGGTGACCGCGACGCAGTGCGTGACCGACGTCAACTGCCCCAGCTGGCCGCTGTGCAACGACTATGCGCCGCTGCACCCGTACCAGTGCCGCAGCTATACGGTGAACGCCGTTCCCTGACGCAAACGCCGTCTGCTGAGGGGAACGCCTGGGCGGAAGCGAACCGAACACCTCCGGAACTGTCACACCCGCACTCCCACGGCCGCGGACCGGGCCGTAAGTTCCAGTCATGACCTATCTGGTCGTGCTTCGGTACGATGAGGCCGGTACCTGCCCCGTGATCCTGCGAGAGGACGATCACCTCTTCTCGAGCGACGGGGTGCGGTGGCGCCTGGTGGCGCACACGGACGACCCGGAGCTTGCGGCCCGCATCGTGGAGCAGCTGCGCACCCACCGCAGGGAAGCCGCAACGACCGCCGAACCTCCGGGCGTCCCCGTCAGTTCGTAAAGGAAGCGACCGCTGCGCAGCGGGAGCACTTGAAGTGCATCTTCTTGTCTCCCTTGAGGCGGCGCGCGCGACCACCCACCTCCACCCACTTGTGGCCGATGACGTTGCACGGCATTCCGTCTATGAAACCCCCGACGGCGTTTCGCATCGGGTAGGTCGCGCGGGCGATGCGCCCGCGCAGATCGCGGCGCCGCCGCTCGTGGAATACCAGCGTGTCTTGCATGAATCGATCCCCCAACCAGACAACTGGTGAGAGTTGGGTCGGCTAGCGAAACGCTTGGTTCGCTGCCAAGACGCGGACCGCCCCGCGGGACGGCCGGGGCACCGGGAGGGACGTCAATCCGCCGGACCGGCGGATTGCGCCAAGTATCAGAGCCGAAGGCCCGCCAGGCAAGACCCAGATTTACAAAACGGCTCCGGCACCCTATTGCCCGAATCTCTGGACGATCCAGCCGATGATCGTGCCCCCGATGGCACCGAGGAGAAGGATGGGCGCATAGGCCTTGGTGATAATGGCGTCGGCCAGACTGAGCAGAATCCCAACAGCCAAGCCGCTCAGCCATCCTGGCCACGGCAGTGCTATCGCACCGATCACGCATCCGATTGAGAAGCGGTTGATGAAGGCTCCCAGCAACGCAGCCCGCTTGTCTGGGAAGGCGAGGGGAATCATGGAGGCCGCCGAAAGCGCCCCATAAACGAGGCCGCAGAGCACTCCGAGGGTTAGCCGAGGCATGAGGCGTAGGGTAACAGAGCTCTGTTCCCTGCCGGGATTCCGGGTTGGCCTGCGGGTCCATAGCGGCCTTCTCACGGTGGTGGTTCTTCCCGCCGGCAACCGTTGCAACGTGTCCAAAACTGAACAGCATTCCGGACCCCAAGAGCGTAGCTTCAGGGTCCTGAGAGTCGGAGGGCTTGCGCCTGCTCAGGTGCCGAGTCTCAGCGTACGGAACGTCAGGGCACGCAGAGGCCGTGAGAGAACGGCCCTGGCCGACGCTTCCTCGGAGGTCTCCGATGCTTCACGAGTTCCTGACGGTGCGCCGCGACGAGATCATCGCACGCACGCGCCAGAGGGTTGGGAGCCGGACCTGCCCCCAACCGACGCAAGCGGTGTTGGAGCATGGGGTGCCCCTCTTCCTCGAGCAGCTGGCGGCCACGCTGCGTCGCGAGCAGGAGACTTTGGCGCGCCCAACCAGCCCGGAGATGGCGCGAAGCGCGCTGCTGCACGGCGCCGAGTTGCGGAAGGCCGGCTTTACCGTGGGCGAGGTCGTTCACGGATACGGGGACGTGTGCCAGGCCGTGACGGAGCTGGGCATCGAGCTCGAGATCCCGATCTCCGCGGACGAGTTCAAGACGCTCAACCGCTGCCTCGACGAGGCCATCGCGCAGGCGGTCACCGAGTACTCACGCCAGCGCGACCTATCGCTCCCGCGCGGAGCCGCGCGCCACGCGTTCTTCGTCCACGAGGAGCGGAACCTGCTTCAGAACGCGATCCTCGCCTTCGAGGCCCTCAAGACGGGGACCGTGGGGATCGCTGGCAGCACGGGCGGGATCCTGGGGCGCAACCTGATCGCGCTGCGGAACC
>Ga0111538_10011123_pt1 | contig 11950 bp, 8 predicted proteins | sample SoiMethybrSBSTD1_FD_79669 | JGI IMG/M metagenome (GOLD analysis project Ga0111538, IMG submission 79669) | Bulk soil microbial communities from a Populus tree surrounding site in Tennessee, USA - Soil MetaG P. TD hybrid SBSTD1 (version 2)... | ecosystem: Environmental > Terrestrial > Soil > Tree...
ATAGTTTTTGTGATATCTACTCCCCCACAGGCTTCCCCACAACCGAACGAACGGAGGGTCTAATGCGAGCAGATTCTCGTTCAGCCGTTGTCCTCGCGTGTGCCGCAGCCTTTCTCGCCGTCTCCACCATCCAGGTCCAGGCCCAGACGTTCCAGGGCGGGTTGCGGGGCACCGTCAGGGACGCCCAGGGCGTTGTCCCCGCCGCCACGGTCATCCTGGTCAACGAAGACACGAAGGTGGCGCGCGAGACGGTGAGCAACGCCGCCGGTGAATACTCGTTTCCCGCCGTGGCGCCGGGAACGTATACCGTGCGCGCCAATCTCGCCGGGTTCAAGACGTTCGAGCTGAAGGGCGTGCGCATCGGCACGCAGCAGTTCGTCAATCTCGACGTCGCGCTCGAGGTCGGCACGATCAGCGAGACCGTCACCGTCAGCGGCCAGTCGCCGATCATCGAAACCGGCACCGCCTCGACGGGCGAAACGCTCGAGAAGACCGTGCTCGAATCGCTGCCCACCGTCGGCCGCAACGTGTTCCTCATGGCGAACATGGTGCCGACGATGGTGACGAGCGGCGACACGCATTGGAACCGGATGCAGGATCAGACCGGCGCGTCGCTGATCTCCCTCGGTGGCGGCGGCGTCCGGCAGAACAACTATCTCCTCGATGGATTTCCGGTCACCGACATCCAGAACCGATCGGCGACCAACCCGAGCATCGAATCCGTGGAGGAAGTGAAGGTTCAGGTCCACACCTACGACGCGGAGATGGGGCGGACGGGCGGCGGCGTGTTCAACGTCACGGCGAAGTCTGGCACGAACGCGTATCGCGGATCGGGCTACATTCAAATCCGGCCCAACGGGCTCATCAACGAGAACTTCTTCCTGAAGCGCCGCGCCGAGCAGTTCGGCCGCGCGAAGGACCCGGTCACCGGCGAGGAAATCGGGAAGCCGGAAGAGTACTGGCACAACGGCGGCGGTGGATTCGGCGGACCGATCGTCAGGAACAAGACCTTTTTCTGGTTCGCGACGGAAATGTACCGCGACGGCCTGGCGCAGAACGGCAACCTCAGGTTTCCGACGCTGGCCGAACGCAATGGCGACTTCTCGGCGACGACGGACAGCCAGGGGCGCCAGGTCCGCATCTTCGATCCGCTGACGACCCGGCTGGTCAACGGCGTCCAGACGCGCGATCAGATCTCCTGCAACGGCCGGCTGAACGTGATCTGCCCCGATCGCATGAATGCGGTCGGCCGCAACATGGTCGGCTACCTCCCCGTTCCCGACCTCGACGTCTCCAACGGCAGCACCAACTATTTTCAAGGCGACGTCGTGAAGGATCGGGCGTTTCAGACGACCTTCAAGCTCGACCATCAGTTCAGCAGCAACAACTCGCTGAGCGGCTTCTACCTTCGCCAGGAAACGCACGAGCCGAACACGAATTTCTTCCGCGACAACAAATTCGCGGCGCCGAGCTACCAGCTCGACCGCTGGGTGAACGCGCTCTCGATCAACCACACCTACGTGATGAACTCCAGCATGGTGACGACGCTGCGCTTCGGCTGGAACACGTTCGACGATGACAACTCGCTGCCATTCCCGTTCGACGCGCACACGCTCGGGTTCAATCCGATCTTCGCCGACGCGATCCCGGTGCAGAAGTTTCCGGCACTCACGTTTACCGGGTACAACGGCACCGGCTTCACCGGCCAGCAGGATCGGCGCTACTACTCGTGGGGCGTCAACGGCACGATGACGAAGCTCTTCGGCGCGCACAGCTTCAAATGGGGCGCCGATTACCGGCAGCTCGGCGTCGACGCGCTGAGCTACGGTCAGTCGGCGGGCGACTTCACGTTCAACGGCACCTTCACGCAGGGTCCGAACGCGCTCTCACCATCGGCGGCGACGGGCAACGCGATCGCGGACCTGCTGCTCGGCTTCCCATCGGCCGGGTCGATGGCGCTGCCGACGCCGATCAACGCATTCACGCGGTACTACAGCGGCTTCCTGCAGGACGACTGGCGGCCGAACGGACGATTCACGCTCAACGTCGGCCTCCGCCTCGAGCACGAGGCCGGGTTGATGGAAGAGAGCGATCACTTCACCGTCGGATTCGACTACGACACGATCAGCCCGCTCAACAGCAAGGTCACGCTGCCGATCGATCCGCTGACCGGGCAGCGCAACACCGTCAAAGGCGGATTGATCTTCGCCGGCGTCAACGGCGCGCCGCGCCATCAAGGCAATCCACCCGCGGTCAAAGTCTCACCCCGCACCGGCGTCGTCTTCAGCATGAACGACAAGACGGTCGTGCGCGGCGGGTACGGGATCTTCTACGGGCCGTGGAACTACCCGGCGCCGGGTACGACGGGCTACGCGCAGTACGGGTACACGGGCAGCACGACGTTGTCGCAGAACACGCTGGTGCCGATCACGGCGATCGACAATCCGTTTCCGGGAGGGCTGCAGCAGCCGACGGAGAACACGCTCGGACTGCTGACGGGGACCGGCGGCAACATCGGCTTCATCGATCCCGACAAGGGCGCACCGCGCATTCAGCAGTACTCCTTCGACGTGCAGCGCGAGCTGCCGGGCGGGATGAGCCTGACGGTCGGGTACGTGGGCTCGCGTGGCGACAACCTCGGCTGGGGTGGAACGGCGAACACGAGCATCAACATCAACCAGCTCGATCCGAAGTACTTCGCGCTCGGCACGCAGCTCACCCAGGCGGTGCCGAATCCGTTCTTCGGCATTCCGGAGGCGGGCTCGTTCGCCAGCCAGTCGACGATTCAGTTCGGTCAGCTGCTGCGGCCGTTTCCGCAATTCGGGAACATCAGCATGACGCAATCGACGGGCGCGAAGTCGCTGTATCACGCAGGTGTCTTCACGCTGCGGAAGCGGATGTCGGGCTGGTGGGCGGGGTCGGTCACCTACACGGTGAGCAAGCTCGAGGACAACCAGTTCGGCCAGGACAACTACTACTCCGCGGCGCCGGGACTGCTCGACAACTACACCGTCATCCCCGGGTCGGCGCAATACAACCCGGATTCGCTCTACGGACTGAGCCTCCTCGATTCACCGCACAAGCTGGTGATTTCGCCCATCGTGCAGATTCCCGTCGGCGAAGGGCGCCGCTATCTCAACGACCTCGGCGCGCTCGATTACCTGATCGGCGGATGGACGGTTTCGTTCGTCGGCACGATCCAGAGCGGCTTCCCGTTGGGGGTCACGCAGAACAACAACAACACGGGACTCTTCGGTGCGAACCAGCGTCCGAACGTGAAGCCGGGGGTCGACTTCCTGACGCCGGGTGAGATCACGGATCGGCTCAAGCAGGACATCAACGACAACCGCTATCTCAACGCGGACGCGTTCGAGCTGGCGCCGGCGCAGACCTTCGGCAACGCGCCGCGGATCCTGCCTGGCGTGCGAGGTCCCGGCCGCAGCGGCCTCGACATGGCGCTGAGCAAGGACATCCGCATGAACGGCGACAGCAAGCTGGTGCTGCGGATCGAGGTGATCAACCTGACCAACACGCCGTGGTACGCCGGGTTCGCGAGCACCGCGTTCGGCAACGCGCAGTTCGGCCAGATCACGACGCAGGCGAACTACTCGCGGCTGACGCAGATAACGGCGCGGTATGTCTGGTGACGTGTTGAGCTTGAAAGCTTGCAAGCCCGAAAGCTTGATAGCTTACTTTCAGGCTTTCAGGCTTTCCGGCTTTCCGGCTTTCCGGCTATCTCTTGTACAACCCGACCATCGCGGCTTTGCCGCGAATGTGCGTCGCCATCTGGGCTTTGACGGCGGCGCGAACTTCGCCGGGTGACGTGTCGGTGTTGGGAATCATGATCGTCGCATCGAGCGCATAGAGCTCGAAGACGTAGTGATGCGCGGGCCCGGTCGCCGGAGCTGCCGGACCACGGTAATACGGTCCGGTCTGGCTGATCTGTCTCATGCCGTCCGGCAGTTGCGGTCCTTGCGGCACACCTTCGGGCAGACTGGTCGCCGTGGCCGGAATGTTCCACACAAGCCAGTGCAGAACGTCGTTCGTGTCGCGGACCGGCGCGGTGTAGTCGTTCGGGGGATTCACCATCGCGTCGAGATCGTGAACGATCAGGACGAAGCTTGCGGTGCCTTCGGGCGCGCCGCTCCAGGCGAGGGGCGGCGACAATTCGTCGCCCGCCTGCGAGTACTTCACCGGAATCTGCCCCCCGTCCGTCCACGCCGTCGTCGACAGCGTCATCACCTGCACGCCGCGGCCGCCGCGGCCGCCGCCGCGACCGGGTTGCGGTTGTGCCGGCGGCTCGCCTCCCCGTTGTGCCGCAGGCGGATTCGTTGGCGGCGGCGGTGGCGGCGGTACCTGCTGCGCGGCGAGATCCGCGAGCGGGAGGAGCAGCGCGAGCGCGAGAAGTGTGTGACGTGTCATGACAAGAGCTCTTGTCCGCCCGACCTGAAGGTCGGGCGGTCCACCGGTCTTTGTGTCATAGCCTCAAGCCCCAAGCCTCACTTGAATGTGGCCGGCTGCTTCTTGCGCCACTCGTCGTAGCGCATCCGCAGCGTCTTGACGGGATTCAGGTTTTCGCTCGGCCGAATGGCGCCGGGACCGCGTTCCGTGCCCTGCACCGACGGCTGCGCGACCGTGAGGTACATCGTGTACTTGCCGTTGTTGTGCGAGTCGCCATTCGTGTCCTTCGGCTCCGCCATCAGGATGTAGGCGACGTGCGACGTCTTGCCGTCGCAGGCGATGGGCGGCTTCGATCCATCGGCCGGCAGCGGCGGACACGTGCAGCGGCTGTCGCCGCCGGACGCATCGGCGGCTTCCATCGCCGCCATCACGCGATCGGTGATCGCGCCGTTCGTCGCCAGGAACGCTTTCACCGCGTTCGGCACGACCTGACCCGGCCGCAGGATGTTGCCCTGGATCGAGTAGTAGATCTCGGTGCCGGGCACCTGTCCCTGAATGTCCTGCGAGACGTACCCGTTCGACAGCCCGGAATGGCCGGCGCTGCGGCCCTGCAGATCGAGAATGCCGAACTGACGCGACTGAAACGCCGGGTCTTCACTCAGGAGATCGATGATCTTCCGGGGATCGGTCCCCTTCTGCAGCTCGGCAAAGACGAGCATCTGATTCTTGTGCGTGTTGTCGACGCCGGCCTGACATGCCGCGACACCCTTGCCCGGCACGACGACCGCCTGCACGCCCATCAGGAACTGGTCGTTGTTGTTCACGCACGTGGCCGACGCGATGACGATGCGGCCCGTGCTCTTGTCGACGGCGATCACGGACCAGGTGGCCGATGCGGTCGACGGCACGAGGAGGCTGAGCCCGAGAAGTAACGCCAGCTTTCGCATGCGCGGATTATAAGCGAGCGGGCGGGGTGGGGTTGTCCTGCTGAGCGAAGTCCGAGCGGCGCGTGATCTGTGCGCGCCTGGTTGCGAGTCTGAGCGAAGCAGGACAACCCCACCCCGTCCGCGAGCGAACCACGCTCCTTGTCTTTGAGTCTAAGCCTACATGCTCGAATCGTTTTTCAAAGATCTCAAACAGTCACTCCGGATGTTCGTGCAAAACCCGGCGTTCTCGCTGGCGGCGCTGGCCGCGCTGACGCTGGGGATCGGGGCGAACACCGCGATTTTCTCGGTCGTGAACGCCGTACTGTTGCGGCCGGTCGCTTTTCCGGATCCGGACCGCGTCGTGCTCTTCCAGAACACCTCGCCGCAGAATGCGAATTCGGCGGCCTCGCCCGCGAAGTTCGCGCACTGGCGCCAGCAATCGGCCGTCGTGCAGGACGTCACGGCGTTCAACACCGGCGTCGTCAACTACACCGGGGGCGAGCTCCCCGAACAGCTGCAGTCGGGCCGGGTCTCGGCCGATTTCTTCCGGCTGTTCGGCGCGGCGATCGAACACGGCCGCGCATTCATGCCCGAAGAGGACGTGCCGCTCGGTCCGCGCGTCGTGGTCATCAGCCACGGCCTGTGGGCCAGCCGCTTCGGCGCCAACCCGGACGTGATCGGCAAACCGATCTCCCTGAGCGGAGAGCCATATCAGATCGTCGGCGTACTCCGCGAGTTCGATTTCCGTGAATTCGGTCCGACCCCGCAGGTCTGGATCCCGTTTCAGCTCGATCCCAACAGCACCGACCAGGGCCACTACTTTCAGGCCGCGGGTCGATTGAAGCCCGGTGTCACGCTGGATCAGGCGAAGGCGCGGCTCGCGGCGTCCGCCAGCGACTTCCGCGCGAAGTTCCCGAACGCGATTCCCGCGCAGAACGCCTTCAGCGTGCAGCCCGTTCGCGAAGCGCTCTCGAGGAACGTGCGCACGACGCTGCTGGTCCTCGCCGGCGCCGTCAGCTTCGTGCTGCTGATTGCCTGCGCGAACGTCGCGAATCTCCTGCTCGTGCGCGCCGCGGGCCGTCGGCGCGAGGTGGCGATTCGCGCGGCGATCGGCGGATCGCGCGCCCGGATCGTTCGTCAGTTGCTCACGGAGAGCGTGGTCCTGTCGCTCGCCGGCGGACTGCTCGGCCTCGGACTCGGATGGGTTGGCATCCGCGCCCTCCTCAGCGTCAACACGGCCGGGCTCCCGCGCGTCGGCCAGGACGGTGCACTTGTGGCGGTCGACTGGCGCGTCCTCGCGTTCACGGTGCTGGTGTCGGTCGCAACCGGCATCATTTTCGGCCTCGTGCCGGCGCTCCAGAGCTCGCGCATCGATCTCTCGACGACGCTCAAAGACGCGGGCGGGCGGGCGGGCAGCAGCGCCCGATCGAATCGCACGCGCTCCATTCTCGTCGTCGTGGAAGTCGCGCTGGCGTTGATTCTGCTCGTCGGATCGGCTTTGCTGATTCGCACGTCGATCGCGCTCACCCGTGTCGATCCCGGCTTCGACGCGCACAACGTCTTGACGATGCGGATGTCGCTGACGGGAAAGGACTACGAGAGGGCCGAAGCCGTCGAGCAGTTGATCCGGAACGGCGTCGACCGGCTTCGGGCGCTTCCCGGCGTCGTGAACGCCAGCGCGACGTGCTGTGTGCCGTTGCAGGGCGGATACGGTCTTCCGTTCGTGATCGCCGGCCGGCCGCTCGAAGACGGTCCGTTCCACGGCGGCGGCGGCTGGACGACGATCTCACCGGGCTACTTCGAAGTCTTCAAGGTGCCGGTCAAGCGCGGGCGGCTGTTCACGGATCGCGACACCAGCGGATCGACGCCGGTCGTGATCATCAACGAGGCCATGGCGCGGCAGTTCTGGCCGAAGGGCGATCCGCTGAACGATCGGCTCATCATCGGCCGCGGTGTCATGCGCGAGTTCGCCACCGAATCCGAGCGGCAGATCATTGGCGTCGTCGCCGACACGCGAGACGGCGGTCTGCGCAGCGACCCGCAGCCCCAGATGTTCATTCCACAGGCTCAGGTTCCGGATGCGGCGAACGCGTTGAACGTCCGGCTGACGCCGGTGGCGTGGGTCGTGCGGACACAGACCGATCCCAACTCGATGAGCCAGGCGATTCAGGAGCAGCTCCGTCAGGCCACGGGTCTGCCCGTCGCGAATGTGCGGTCGATGGAGGAGGTCGTCTCACGCGCGACGTCCCGTGAGCAATTCAACATGTGGCTGATGTCGATCTTCGGCGTCTCGGCGCTCGCCCTGGCGTCGATCGGCATCTATGGACTGATGGCCTACTCGGTTCAACAGCGGACGCAGGAGATCGGGATTCGCCTCGCGCTCGGCGCGCAGGGAACTCAACTCGAGAAAATGGTCGTGTTCCAGGGGCTGCGTCTTGCGGTCATCGGGATCGCGATCGGACTGGCCGCGGCCTTTGCGCTCGCGCGGGTGATCGCGACGCTCCTGTTCGGCGTCACCACCCGCGATCCGCTGGTCTTCGTCGGCGTTCCCGTGCTGCTCACGGCGGTCGCGATTCTGGCCGTCTGGATTCCGGCGCGGCGCGCCGGCCGGATTGATCCGGTCATCGCGCTCCGCGACGCGTAACAGGGGAATCAGCCTCTTTTCTCAGTGCTCGCGGGGCCCCACCCCCGCTCGCGCGCGCTCCGGCGCTCGCGGACTCGCTATCCTCGCGCGTGCCGCGGACGCTCCTCACGATATGCTTGAACTCGGGGCCTATATGTCTGCCGCAAATGTAACGATGTCCGCTCTTGCTGTGCTGTGGCTGGCTTTCGCGCCACAGACGATTCCGCCGCCCACTACACAAACGCCGCCGCCCAAACCGCCGCCGACGCAAACGACGCCGCCGGCCACGCAGACGCCGCCGCCCAAGCCGCAAACACCCGCGCCAAAGCCTGGCGGGACGTCGACGGGCTCGTCCGCGGCGACCGCTAAAGCTGCTGCGCAGGTGGACCTGCTGGTCACGACACCCGCCGGCATGACGATTCCGGGCGCCACGGTGAAGGCCGAAGGACCCGTCTCACGCCAGGCCACGACCGGCGCCGACGGCCACGTGATTTTTCAGAACGTGACGGCGGGCACGTACCGGTTTCGCATCGAGCACGACTCGTTCGTGACGCTCGAAAAAGAAGTCGTCGTCTCCGGCGGCAGCCGCACGACGGCGCAAGCGGCGCTGACAGCCGAAACCAAGCCGGCCGCCGCGGCTGCTCCGCCGCCGCCTGCACCGACGGCGCCTCCGGCAGCCCCCAAGCTCACGCCGGGTCAACCGCGCATCCTCTCGCTCACCGACCTGGCCGAACAACTTCTCCGCGAGCAGCAACCGATTGCCGAACGCGCGCTTGGCTGTTCGGGCGCGACGTCGAGCCGCCTGATTCGGATCCGCGAGTCGCTGGAAGCGCATACGCACGCCGACGCCGACGAACTGATTTATGTCGTCGCGGGCGATGCGACGCTCAAGCTGGGAGACAAGGAACAGAACATCGCGCCCGGCTGGTTCAGCATCGTCCCGAGGGGGATGAGTCATTCGTTGACCAGACGCGGCAGGAATCCGGTTCTCATCCTGTCGGCGACCTCAGGGCCGCCTTGTCAATGACGTTGATAAGTCTGGAAGCTGGAAAGCCTGAAAGTCTGAGAGCCTGAAAGCTCTTGCTCCCAGGCTTCCAAGCTTCCCGGCTTCCAGGCGTCCTCGACTGAGGTCACGAGTCACCCGAACGCCGCGCATTCTCCAGAAACACTGCAGAGTATTTTGAAATTCCGGCTGGCATCGGCATTGCTCTTTCAGCTCCTGCCAGGCGCTGAAGGAGTACCATGCGACGCATTTTCAGCGCGGCGGCCTTGGCCGTCGCAACCCTCGTCGTGCCGGCTGCCGCGCGCGCGCAGAGTCCCGGCAACCTTCAAGTTCAAGGATTCGGCGGGATCACCGTTCGCGGCTCGAGCACGTCTGAAGCGTTCGGCGGCAACATCGCCGTGCCGCTGACGGACAACATCCAGGTCGTCGGCGAGGGCGGACGGATCAACGACATCATGTCCCCGACCATCGCGTCGCTGCTCGACTTCACGCCAATCGACATGCGGCTCTCAGCCACGTACGCCGCAGGCGGCGTGCGCGTGCTGACATCCTCACGGTCGCCCGTCCGCCCGTACGGTGAAGCGACAATCGGGATCGCCCGCCTGCGCACGGGCTTCGGCGGCCCCGAAGCAGACGAGTATCCCTACGTGAACATCGCGCTGCAGTATCTCGATTCGACTCAACCGATACTCGGTCTCGGCGGCGGCCTGATGATTCAGGGCGGACACGTGGTCGTCGACGTCGGCTATCGCTTCAACAAGATTTCAGGCGGCAACGTCGTGCAGTCGGTGCTCACCGGCGGCGACTTCGATGTGCATCAATTCCGGTTTGGCGTTGGAGTGCGATTCTAGAAAAGCCTGAAAGCCCGAAAGCCCGAAAGCTCGAAAGCCCTGATAAAGCCTGGGAGCAAGATCTTTCCGGCTTTCCAGCTTTCGGGCTTCCCAGCTCCCCGCCTCCGAGCCTCCCTCAGCTAGACTGTCTCGAGAGGTTTCATCATGACTCGCATCCTGACCGTCATTTCTCTCGGGCTCATGCTTGCGGTAGCTACAGCTGTGGCATCGGCAAAAGGCGGCGCGCAGGCGGCGCTGCCGACTCTCGATCAAGTACTCGACAAGTACATCGCCGCGAGCGGCGGTCGCGCGGCACTGGAGAAGATCACGTCTTCTCAGGCGAAGGGCACGATTGACATCCCGGACGCGAATCTCAGCGGCACCATCGAGCTGATTCAGAAAGCGCCCAACCTCGCATCGACCGTCGTCGAGCTTCCCGGTGTCGGGCGCCAGCGTGACGTGTTCGACGGCACGACTGGATGGACCGAGGATCCGATGAACGGCGTACGGGACAAGAGCGGGGTCGAGCTGGCCGAAGCCAAACGCGCCGCGATCTTCGGCCGCGAGCTCAAGTTGAAAACGCTCTATCAGACAATGACCGTCAAGGGGCGGGAGCAGGTGGGCGGCCGCGACGCGATCGTCGTAGAAGCCGTGCCGGCCGAGGGCAGCCCGGTGAAGATGTCCTTCGACGCCGAGAACGGTCTGCTGGTCAAGCAAACCGGCACGCGACAGACGCCCCAGGGACCGCTCGAGGTGACGGTGACGTTGGAGAACTATCGCGCCGTGGACGGCGTCCAGCACGCGTTCACGATCCGACAATCGACGAGCATGTTCACCGCGGTCATCCAGCTGAACGAGATCAAGCACAACGTGCCGATCGACGACGCGGTATTCAAGAAATCGTAACTACTTTCGAATCACTCGTTCCAGCACGTCGACGAGGTCGGTGGATTCGGATCCCGTCGTCGCTAGACTGACGACGCGGCCGTCCCGATCGAGCAGAAAATATGTCGGGAAGCTGAGAATTCGCAGCCGCTTCTCGACCAGATCCTTCACGCTGTCCGGTCGCGCACTCGTCCACGGGATGTCGTGCGCCTTGAGGAACGCCTGAACTTTGTCGTGGACGCCCGGCGCGATCTCGCCGTGTTCGTAATCGATGCCGACGATTTCGAAGCCGCGATCGCGAAACCGCGCATATGCCGCCTTGAGCGTCGGGATCTCGGCGATGCACGGACCGCACCACGTGCCCCAGAAATCGAGGAGCACGTACTTGCCCTTGAACTCGGACAGCTTCCGCGCGCGGCCGGTGAAGTCGGTGAACGCGAAGTCCGGCATCGGCTCGCCGGGACGGACTTCGATGAACAAGTACTCGTCGGCCGCGTGCTCGCGCAGGACGAACGATCGTGCGCTGAAGTCGGCCGACTCGAAGGACACATAGTGATCGCCGACGTGGAACATCACGCGGTCCCCGATGGCGAACATCGCTTCAGCTCCGGATAGCCCGGCGAGATCGATTTGGCCGTCGCCATTCGCGTCGACGGCGATCGTCCCCCGCCGGATCTCGACTGCTCGGGTGCCGACATCGAACGGAAGCGAGATGAGCGTTCGGCGGCCGCCGATGTCCGCATAGCCCTCCGCCCGGAACGCACCGGCGAACTGCAGAAAGTGCTGGACGGCTCCGACGACGCGACAGCGGAAAGGAATCGTGGGATCGCCTGGATTGAGCGGCGGGAGGTCGACGGTTATTTCCCGCGGGGGAATAGGCTGCGCCGCCGTCCCGTACTCGAACCGTTCACGTTCGGCAAACCGCCCGTCTCGATTCACGTCAACGAAGAGCAGCGTCCCGGCCTTCGTCTCGACGAAGGCCACGGCGAGTCCATCCGGTGCGCCCGGGGGTCGGAACTGCGGCGTCTTCGCGGTGAACACGCGATCGTCTTCGTCGACACCAGGCAAATCGCGGGACGTGGACAGCCTCAGCTCGATCAGCGCCAGCCCTCCGCTCGTGAGTTTCTCGTTGAATGTCCCGCTGATGAATTTCGGCGCGGGATTCTGGACGCCGGCGGCGAGCGCAAGACAGGTCCAGATCTGGAGCAGGCGAATCATGTCGGCCTTCAGATGCTCCGGCTATCGTACGCCCAATGCAGTGCTGCCTGCCGCTGCTTTCGCC
>Ga0111538_10011124_pt1 | contig 11950 bp, 14 predicted proteins | sample SoiMethybrSBSTD1_FD_79669 | JGI IMG/M metagenome (GOLD analysis project Ga0111538, IMG submission 79669) | Bulk soil microbial communities from a Populus tree surrounding site in Tennessee, USA - Soil MetaG P. TD hybrid SBSTD1 (version 2)... | ecosystem: Environmental > Terrestrial > Soil >...
CGTGAAGCGGCAAGCGCAGTCCGATCCCAATCGCTGGGTCTCGCTCGGCGACCCGCGCCCGACCATCGCGACCGCGTCATCGCGCTGAGACACAAGGAATTTAGAGTTAGCGACCCCGGTCACGTCCCCACCCCTCCCCGTCCCAAGACCGGGTTCGCTGCGGCCGGCTCTCCCCCAGAGCCGGCCGCACCCATTTTCGGCGTGCCCGGATCACGATCGAGGCTCCTCAGCCCGGCGTGCGGCCCCTACCGCGGGGAACTTCCCTTCCTATCTTGAGTTCGAAGCTGATGCGGCCCGCGGCTTTGCGGTGCCGAGACCGAGGACTGCCAGGAACAGGGAAGATATCCATGTCGCTCGCGCTGCCGTTTCACCCGCTTCGGCCGTGGATCGTGCTGGTCGCACTCGGCCTGCTGCTCTCCGGTTGCGGCGTGAACAACATCCCGACCTACGAGGAGCAGGCCAAGGCCAAATGGGCCGACGTCAACAACCAGTATCAACGGCGCGCCGATCTCATTCCGAACCTGGTCGAGACCGTGAAAGGCTACGCCCGGCAGGAACGGGAGACGCTCGAGGCTGTCGTCAATGCGCGCGCCAAGGCGACGTCGATCCAGGTCACGCCCGACATCGTCAATGACCCGGAGAAGTTCAAGCAGTTCCAGGAGGCACAGGCGCAGCTCTCCGGCGCGCTCGGCCGGCTGATCGCGGTGAGCGAGAACTATCCCGACCTCAAGTCCAACCAGAACTTCCTGGCGCTGCAGTCGCAGCTCGAGGGCACCGAGAACCGCATCGCGGTGTCGCGGCGCGACTACATCGAGGCGGTGCGTGTGTACAACACCGAGCTGCGCACGCTGCCCGGATCGCTCTGGGCCTCGACGTTCTATCGCGGCCACAAACCGATGGAGACGTTCACCGTCGCGGAGGACGTGCGGCGCGCCCCGAGCGTCAAATTCTAGCGATGCGCCGGGCTGTCGTCGCCGCGCTCCTGCTCGCCCTGGTCACGGCGGCCGCGTATGCCCTGACCTTTCCGCCCCTGACCGGCCGGGTGGTCGATCAGGCGAACATCCTCGATGCGGCGACGCGACAGAGCATCACCGACAAGCTCGCGGCGGTCGAGGCCAAGAGCGGCGACCAGATCGTGGTCGTGACCTTGAGCTCGCTGCAGGGAACGTCGATCGAGGATTACGGCTATCAGCTCGGCCGCCAGTGGGGCATCGGCGAGAAATCCCGCAACAACGGCGCGCTGCTGATCGTGGCGCCGAACGAAAGGAAGGTGCGCATCGAGGTCGGCTACGGTCTCGAAGGCGCGCTCACCGACGCGGTGACGCGGCTGATCATCCAGAATGCGATCCTTCCGCGCTTTCGCGCCAATGATTTCGCAGGAGGCATCACGCGCGGCGTCGACGACATGGTGCAGGTGGTGAGCGGCGATGCCGAAGAATACAAACGGCGCGCGGCGCAACGGCCCGACGCGGCGCCGCAGGGATGGAACGCCGCAAGCGTCCTCCTCATTCTGCTGGTGCTGGTGGTGATATTCCTGATGATGCGGGGCGGCGGCGGCCGCGGACGCTTCGGGCGCAGCCGTGGCTGGGCTGCCCCGATCTTCATCCCGTCGGGCGGCTCGTGGTCATCCGGGTCGTCCGGCTCGGGCGGCGGCGGCGGATTTTCCGGCGGCGGCGGCTCGTTCGGCGGCGGCGGTTCGTCGGGAAGCTGGTGATGATCCTGTCCGATACCGACCGCGCCCGCATCGTCGAGGCAATCCGAGAGGCCGAGCAGCGCACGTCCGGCGAGATCTATTGCGCGATCACCGCGGCTTCGAGCAGCCATCGCGTGTTCCCGCTCGCATGGGCGGCCGCGATCGCTTTGCTGGTTCCCCTGCCGCTGATCTATCTCACGACCTGGCCGGCGCTGGTGATCTACACGTTGCAGCTGGCGGCATTCCTGGGTGTGCTCTATCTGCTGACCCGGCGCAGCGTCCGCTACCGCATTGTGCCCCCGACGGTAAAGCGCGCACGCGCGCACCAGGAGGCGCTGCGTCAGTTCACGGCACATGGCCTGCAGCACACGGAAGGACGCACCGGCGTGCTGATCTTCGTGTCGGTTGCCGAGCGCTATGCTGAAATTCTCGCCGACGCGGGAATTGCCAGGAAGGTCCCGGCCAAGGTGTGGGACGACGCGGTGCGCGTGCTGATTTCCGGCATCGCCGTCGGCCGCGCGGCGGAAGGCTTCGTCGCCGCGATCGGGCAATGCGCGGCGGTGCTGGCGGAGCATTTTCCGCCCGGTGCAATCAACCGCAACGAGCTTCCGAATGCGATCATCGAGCTGTCGCCGCTCGCCTGATCGCGTCCCGGTGCGAGCGCATCGGTACCGTTGGACTTGATCGCCGCGCCGGGAATAGATTGACGGCATGCTCCCGGCCGGTCGGACCGCCTCGAACCTTGCACTGTGGCGGCTCGCTATCGCGGGATGCCTCGCCGCCATCCTGGGCGCAAAAATCCTGCTGATCGCACGGCTCGGAAATCCCACCCCGTATTGGGACCAATGGGATGCCGAAGCGGCCGGGCTCTATCTGCCCTGGCTCTCGGGCACGCTCACGCCTGCGCACTGGTTCGCGTTCCACAACGAGCATCGCGTCGTGCTGACACGCCTGAGCGCGCTCGCGCTGCTCTGGCTCGACGGCACCTGGGATCCGATCGTGCAGATGCTCTTCAACGCCGTCGTGCACGTCGCCGGAATCGGACTGCTGGTCGCGCTGCTCGGCCGGTTGCTCGATCTCACGTGTTTCCTGCTCTTCGCGGCGTTCGCGTTGCTGTTCTGGGCCGTGCCGTTCGGCTGGGACAATACGCTCGGCGGCTTCCAGCTGCAGTTCTATGGCCTGATCCTGCTCAGCGTGCTGAGCCTGCATCTCATCTGTGCGGCGGCATGGAGCGTGCGCTGGCTGCTCGGAACCCTGCTCGCCGTGCTGGCCTATTTCTCGATGGCGTCGGGCGCGCTGATCCTGCCGGCCGCGATCGGACTTGCCGCCGTGCAGATTGCCGTCGGACGCCGCGCCGGCGTGCGCGAGCTTGCCGGCGTGCTGCTGCATGCCGCGATCACCCTTGCGCTGCTGCGCGACGCGCTGAGCTTCTCGCCGCACGGGACGGCCTCGATCGGCGCTGCGATCGCCTCGTTCCTGATCTCGGCGAGCTGGCCGGTCGCCGCCGCGAGCTGGCCTTCGATCCTGAAGATCATTCCGGCCGCCCTGATCAACGCGCCGTTGCTGATCTTCGGCCTGCGGCTGCTGAAGCAGCGGCCCGGCCTCGACGACCGGCGCTGGTTCGCGCTCGCGCTTGCCGTGTGGCTGGCGCTGCAGCTGATCGCGCTGTCCTATGGCCGCCCGGGTGGCACGCCGGAATCGCGTTACAATGATATCTTCATCATCGGCGTGGTGCTCAACGCCGCCGCCTGGCTCTATCTGCTGCGCACGGCGCCACAGCGTCGGTTGCTGTTGGTCGCCTCGGTCTGGCTGTTCGCCGTGATGCTCGGAGCGGGGCAGAAGGCGACCGACAACATCATCGACGGAATCTCCGCGCGCGTGCGCACTGGGCAGACCCAGACCGAGAACGTGAAGAACTTCATTTCAACCGGAGACTTCGCCCACCTTGCCGGCAAGCCGCACCTGCACATCCCGTTTCCGTCGGCCGAGCGGCTGGCTGAATTGCTCTCCGACCCGAAGCTGCGCGCGATCCTGCCGGCGGCGTTGACCGGCGCGCCGGAAGGGCGCGCCAAGACGTTGATCCTGCGGCATGGCCCGATACTGCTGCCGCTCGGGCTTGCGCTGCTGATGTTCGCTGCGCTCGCCTGCCTGCACGCACGCCGACGAACGCCGTCAGCCGATCCGCCGCAGCCCCTTTGAATACTGGTTCCAGCGCTTCACATACCATTCGGCCGCGAACGAGACCGATTTCGCCGCCTTCTCGTCGAGCGTGCGGATGGCACGCGCCGGCGCACCGACGATCAGCGAGTTCTCGGGAAATTCCTTGCCCTCGGTGACGAGCGCGCCCGCGCCGACCAGCGAACGCGCTCCGATCTTCGCACCGTTGAGCACCACCGCCCCCATGCCGATCAGGCTGCCAGCCGCGATGCTGCAGCCGTGCAGCACGACGTTGTGCCCGATGGTGCAGTCCGCCCCGATCACCATGGGAAATCCCATGTCGGTGTGCAGCGTGCAGCTCTCCTGGATGTTGCTGCGCTCGCCGACCTCGATCCACTCGTTGTCGCCGCGCAGCACCGAGCCCCACCACACGCTTGCGTCCTGCTTCAGCCGCACGCGCCCGATTACCACAGCGGTCTCGGCGACCCAGCAGCGGCCGTCGGCAAGTTCGGGGGCCTGCCCGTCAAGTTCGTAGATCGCCATATGCGCGCGCTCCTTTCAGGGGAGCGCAAGGTGGCATGTCCCGGCTCAGGCGAAAAGCTGCGAGAACGCCTTGAACGCCGTCACCACCACGGTGCCGGACATCAGGCTCCAGAAGCCAGCGAGCACGGTCGCCAGCATGACGAATTCGAAGCGGCGGCGTTCGATGCGCCGGCCGCGGATGACGTTGCGCATGATCACGAACGGCGCCGCGAAGGTCAGCACCGGGATCGAAAGGAAGGTGACGACCCGCAGACCCTGGTTGAGCAGGCGGAAGCTCAACGGCTTCTCGGTGACGAGCTGGTAGCCGGTCGCAAGCAATCCGGCGACCGCGAACCCGATCAGCAGCACGACCAACGACTGGAGCGACTCGGGTGACATGACGCAACCACGAACTGAACGCCCCACCCTCCCAGAACGCCGCAGGGCGCGCCAGCCCGTCCTTAAGAAAGGGTAAACGACCCGCCGATACCGGTCGCACGTGGCATACTCGCGCTGATTCGCCCCATTCAGGACCGTCAATGACCGACCTCGCAGGACACCGGCCGAAGGTCGCAAAGCCGGCGCGCCGCGGCGCGTCGCTCGGGCTCGTCTTCGCGCTCGGGGCGCTCGTGGCGGTCATTCTGCTTGCCGCGGCGTTCGTCGCACTGGTGCTGTGGCCGCGCTGGCCGGGCGCGGCGGTCGCGCCCGATGCGCCGGCCCTGCCGGTGACGGTCGGCGGCGTGCTATTCAACGTGCCGCCCGCCGCGATCAGGATGCCGATCCAGCGCCGACCCGGCACGCAGGAGCGGCTCGATCTTGCGTTCCTCTGGCCCTCGCTCAATCCACCCGACCCCGCGGCGCGGCCCGCGCCGAGTGAAAGCGTGCCGCCGATCGACCGGCTGTTCATGACGATCGAGCCGCAATCCGCGGCGCTCGCCCCGAACGACCGCGTGCGCTCGATCTATCCGCGCTATCTCGCCGATACGCAGTTCGACGGGCCGGACGGCCTGAAGGTGATCTCGTTCAAGGAAGGCACGCCCTACCAGGGCGAGGACCTGTTCTTCGATCCGGCGGCGCAGCCGGGCTTCGTGACGCGCTGCTCGCGTCCCGCCGCCACCCCCGGCATGTGTCTGTACGAGCGGCGCTTCGAGGGCGCCGACGTCACCGTGCGCTTCCCGAGCGAGTGGCTGACGAGCTGGCGCACGCTGAACGAGGGGATCGAGAAGCTGTTCGGGAAACTCAAATCGAGCTGAGCCGGAGCATTTTCAGGAAAAGCATGGCCTCGACTTGATCGGGGCTGGCAACCGGTTTTCCGTCCGAAAATGCGACCAGGAAGAATCGTAAAGTGTGTTCGGTTGGAAACCGAACACACTTTACGGCTCGAGGTCCTGCTCCAGGATCGCCATTTCGAGCGCGAAGCCGCCCTCGTCGGCGAACAGCACGCCGACGAACTCGTCGCCGATATGCAGGTCGGCCGAGTCGGTCTTGGTCGGACGCTTGCGCACCGAGAACTTCTCGCCGATCTGCGCTTTCAGGTGCGCGTTGAGCTTCGCGACGGTCTCATTGTCGAGCTTGGGCGAGCGCCCTGCCCCGGGCAGCGTGATCGCCTTCTCGAAATTATACGAGCGCTCCTCGTCCTCGTCGTCGACCACGATGCGGCCGAACATCTCGTCGCCGAGGAACACCTCCGCATAGTCGTCGCGCTGCGGACGCGGCACCACGCGGATGCGCGGGCTGCCGAATACGCGCTTGAGGTAGCTGTCGAGCTTCTGGATTTCGGCGACGTCCACGATAATCCCCCTTGGCCTCGTCCCCGGAAGCGCACGCAGGCGCCCGTCCGAACGACCGGCGGTCCAGACCTAGCACAAATAACGGCTAATTTCAGACCCTTAAGGCCCCAGATCGTACAGCATCTGGTCCATGGTGCGCGAGGGTTCCGCGCATCCGGCGGTGCCGACCACCCGGGCCGGCACGCCCGCCACGGTGGTATTGTGCGGCACCGGCTTGAGCACCACCGAGCCGGCCGCGATACGGGCGCAGTGTCCGACCTCGATATTGCCGAGGATCTTTGCCCCCGCCCCGATCATCACGCCGCGCCGGATCTTCGGGTGACGGTCCTCGTTCTCCTTGCCGGTTCCGCCGAGTGTGACGTCGTGCAGGATCGAGACGTCGTCGTCGATCGTGGCGGTCTCGCCCACCACCAGGCCGGTCGCGTGGTCGAGGAAGATCCCGCGCCCGATGCGTGCATTCGGATTGATGTCGGTCTGAAACACCGCCGAGGAGCGGCTCTGCAGGTAGAGCGCGAAGTCCTTGCGCCCCTTGTTCCAGAGCCAGTGCGCCAGCCGATGCGTCTGGATCGCGTGAAAGCCCTTGAAGTAGAGCAGCGGATCGATGAAGCGGTGCGCCGCCGGATCGCGATCGACCGTGGCCGCGATGTCGGCGCGGAACGCGTCGCCGAGGCTCGGATCGTCTTCCAGCGCGTCCGCATAGGCCTGGCGGATCAGTTCGCCCGATACGTCCGCATGGTCGAGCCGCTCGGCGATGCGATGCACGACCGCGGTCTCGAACCGGTCATGGTGCAGGATGGAGGAGTAGATGAAGCTCGCAAGCTCGGGCTCGCGCCGCACCACGTCCTCGGCCTCGTTGCGGATGCGCGTCCAGACCGGATCGACCTTGTCGAGCCGGTGCGCGGTCTTGAGCTGCTGCTGCGCCATGGGAGCCTCGTGGCTGAAGCGGAATGTCTAGCACAATTGGGGACCGCGGTTGAGTCCCTCAAGCCGGCGGTGACATCACAGTAAATGATCGGACCCAGCAAGACCGGTGATGCCTCAGGTCTTCGTCTCCTGCTTTGCCACAAAATCCAGCACCGCGTCGGAAAACCGGTCGTTGCTGTCGCCGGCGACCATGTGGCGCGCTTCGGCGACGTCGATGTAGTCGGCATGCGGCACGAGCGCGAGGAATTCGCGCACATGCGCCTCCTGCACCAGCTCGGAGGCGCCGCCGCGCACCAGCAGGGCGGGGATCGTCATCGCCTTCGCGGCCTCGACCAGCGCGTCTTCGAGCACGCGATGATCCTGCGCGAAGGAATGCTCGCCCTGCAGCATGCGCGGGTCCCAGTGCCAGCGCCATCGTCCGTCCGGGTGCAGCCGCAGGTTCTTCTTCAGCCCTTCATGCGAGCGCGGACGCTTGCGATGCGGCAGATAGGCGGCAACCGCGTCGGCGGCCTCCGCCACGGTAGCGAAGCCTTCCGTGGCGCGCTCGCGCATGAAGCCCTGGATCCTGGCGACGCCGCTCTGGTCGACGCGCGGCGTCACGTCGACCAGCACGATCGCGGCGAACACCGGCCCCTGCCCCGCGCGCTCCGCCGTGCCGTCGGCGAGCAGCGATGCGATGCCGCCGAGCGAAGCGCCGATCGCGATCGGCCGCCGGCCGGTGCGTTCCGTCAGGGTCATGGCGACCGCCGCGGCATCGGCGCCGAAATCCGTGAACGCATAGTGTCCGTCGACCCAGGCGGAATCGCCGTGGCCGCGCTGGTCGAGCGCGTAGGCGGTCGCCCCGGCGCGCCCGAGATGCTCGGCGGTGCGTCCCCAGGCATGGCGCGTCTGCCCGCCCCCATGCAACAGCAGCACCGGCTGGCCGGCATCGCCGAAGACGTCGGCGATCAACCGGTTGCCGGCGGCGCCGGTGAACATCGCGGTCGCGGCCTGCAGGTGCCTCATGGGCGGGTTTTCAGGAACTCGAGCACGGCCGCCTTGAACACGCGATCGCCGACCGCGACCATATGGTCGCGGTTCGGGATGTCGAGCGCCTGCCCGTTGGGAAGAAGAGCCGCGAGTCCGGCCGGTGATCCGGCGATGTCGTCCTTGGTGCCCGCGGCGACCAGCACGGGCGCGCTGACGCGCGCCAGTTCCTCGCGCCGCAGAGCCTGGCGCGAGCCACGCAGGCAGGCCGCAAGCGCGCGCAGATCGGACTGAGTCTGTTCGGCGAACAAACGGAACGCCTTGCCTTGCGGGTCGGTCACGTCGTCGATCGAAGGAAGCTCGAGCGAGCGGGCCACGTCATGGTGCAGGCCCGCGACCTCGACCAGCTTGATGCCGACGCCGCCGAGGACCAACGAACGCACCCGATCCGGATGCCGCGCCGCCAGCACCGCGGCGATCCGCGCGCCGAGCGAGTAGCCCATCACGTCGGCGCGTTCGAGGCCGAGATGCGCGATCAGTGCCGCGGCATCGCCGGCCATCAGGTCGGTGTGATAGTCGGCCGGATCATAGAGCTTGGCCGACTGGCCATGACCGCGATTGTCGAGCGCGATCACGCGGCGACCATCGCGCGTCAGCGTCGAGACCCAGCCGGGCTGCACCCAATTCACGAACGCGTTGGAGGCGAAGCCGTGCACCAGCACGATCGGCTCGCCCGCGCCCTCGTCGAGATAGGCGATCTCGACCTCTCCGTTGCTGAAAGTCGGCATGAGCTGAACGCCGGTTGGCAGGAAAGCCGAGGTTTAAGCAGGCGCCGCCGCCATTGCCAAGCGCTCGTTCGCGCTGCGCAACTGCCGCAGGCGGCGCCGCTGGCAGTGCCGGAGCGTCATCCCTTCCACGGCGCGCTTCGCCGCCACGCAGAAGGCGACGAGATTGAACAGCGCCCAGAAGATCCAGGACGCGAGCGTGAACAGCGCGCTGGTCAGCACGATCGCACCGCGCCCAAACAGCTTGATGATCGCGCGGGTCTTGCTGCCCTTCACGTCGGCGAGGCGCGCGAGCTTTGCGACATCCTGCGGGTGCTTGGCGACCTTCAGGCTGTCGAGCGCGCCGCGCGTGCCGGCGCGCGACTGCACGCGGCCGAGATTGCCGGCGAACTGCACCAGACCCTCGCGCGTCTCGACCTTGAGCAGGCGCACCAGCGGAGCGCCGATATGTCCGCCGCGGCGCGCCGCCTTCACCACCGAGAGCCCGGCGCGGGCCGGCGCCGCAAGCCCTGCGCTCGCATACATGCCGGCCGTCACCGCGATGCCGCCGCCGGCCAGGCCGAGCACGAGCTTGTCGACCTCCTCGCCGCGCATGCCGCGCCAGCCTTCGCGCACGACATCGCGCACGTCGCCGAAGACGAACAGGTCGCCGGCCAGCATGCCGGCGGCGCTCGCGACGTCCTCGGGCCTGCCGGTGACGAAGCCGCGCGCGAAGCTTGCAACCTTGCTGGAAGGTTTTGCGGCTTCCCGTTCGGCCGATTCGACTTTTGCCTTCAGGGCGGGCGCAACCGGCACGCCGCGCTCGGCCGCGAGCGCAAGGAAGCTCTGCGCAAGCTCGATGTCGCCTGCTCCGAGCGCCTCATTGACCTCGCGCTCCGCCATGGCGGCGTCGAAATGGCGGTCGAGCTGGAGCTCCGACAATTGCACCGGGTCATCGGCGGCTGCGATTTCGCGCGCCGCGTCGATGCCCCCGGGCAGGCTCACGGACGCCGCGAGTGCAAGGCAGCCCGCGACAGCGAGCGAAAACGTGATGGCAAGGCGCGTTAACACTTTTGTTCCTCAGCGCCGCCTCATCTAGGGATGGATTAAGGCGGGATGGCGACATGGTGGCCGCAAGGCAGGCCTGTGAGCTGCGGAGGGAATTACCGCGTTTGTGGCGGGTCGGTCACAGTTTTCGTACACGGGAGGGACCGCCCTGTCGCCAGCACATGGCTGCGCAGCCAGACCGAACCGGGATCGACCTGCGCGCGGGTCGGATGGAACATGAACTGCTCGTCGGTTCCCGGATCGAGCGGCGGCGCCAACATGACCAGTCCAAGCGGCCGGGCGAGCGCGCCGATCAGACGCGCGGGCACGAAGGCGACCAGATCGGTGCGCGCCGCGATGCGCAGCGCCTGCAGATAGCTCGGCACCGTAATCGCGATATGCCGCTCGATGCCGCGGCGGCGCAGCCAGGCGTCGATCATGTCCTCGCGCGCCCCGTCGCAGGCGACCGCCACGTGGCGGGCTGCGCGAAATACCGCGAGGTTCCGCAGCCGTGCGCCGTCCGGATGACCGCGCCGCACGCCGAGCGCGTCCTTGTCGGCATAGAGGCGCTGGCGGTGGAAGCCCGGGAACGCATCCGGCAGGCAGGCGAGGATCAGGTCGAGACCGCGCGCGAATTCATCCGTCATGACCGCCGGCGAACGGAACGGCGTCACTTCGAGGCGCACGCCGGGCGCTTCGCGGCCGAGCCGCGCGAGCAATGGCGGCATCAGCAGGTCGGTGACGAGATCGGGCATCATCAGCACGAAGCGCCGCATGCTCGTCGCGGGATCGAAGCGTTCCGCGGCGAACAGCCCGCGTACCGCGTCGAGCGCCTGGGCGAGCGGCGCACGCAGCGTCTGCGCCCGCGGCGTGAGCTGCATGCCGGCGCCGACGCGCACGAGGAGCGCATCGCCCATCAATTCGCGCAGCCGCGCCAGCGCATGGCTCATCGCCGGCTGCGACAGGCCGACGCGCGCGGCCGCGCGGCCGACATGGGCTTCGGACACGAGTGCGTCGAGCGCCACCAGCAGATTGAGGTCGAGGGAAGCCAAATTCATGCGGTGAATATAGATCATACCGCCAATCTATTGGAAGAATGATTGCGTCGGAGGCATCTTCGCGGGAACGCCGGAGGGACCGATGAACGCGACCGCGAACAAGCAACTGCTGCAGGACATCTTCGCCGCGCTGGCGCAGTCGAATTCCCGCCCCTTCGTCGACGCGATGGCGGACGACTTCCGCTGGACCATGGTCGGATCGAACAGATGGGCGAAAACCTATGCGGGCAAGGAGGCCGTGATCGGCGAATTGTTCGCCGCGTTGAGGCGGAAGATGGACCGCGTCACGACCATCGCGCATCGCTTCATCGCCGAGGGCGACCAGGTCGTGGTGGAAGCGCGCGGCGCGAACATCACGAAGGCCGGCGCGCCCTATTGCAATACGTATTGCTTCGTCTTCCGCGTCGCGGACGGCAAGCTCGCCGAGCTCACCGAATACATGGACAGCGAACTGGTCACCGCCGTACTGGGCGATCCTTGAGCCTTCCCGCGTGGCCGGCTTGTTGGTTATGATCGGCCAAAGCGGAGGACATCATGGACGCGATCAACTTTCCCGGCACCGTCGAGTGGTCGGGCGAAAATCCCGGCATCTCGCTCAAGGCAACGCCGGACGGGCCGTTCGTCGCACTCGCGAGCTTCTTCCGCGTCGTGCTCTCGCCGCACGGGCGCGGACATGCGCTGGTGCTGATGCAGGCGCCGCAGGACGCGAACGCGGGCACGAACTATTGCCTGCATGACAACGAGAAGCTCGCGCGCTACCTGGTGAGCGACTTCGTCTCCCATTTCGGCGCCTGGAAGAACCTGCCCGGCTGGAAGAGCCTGACCTACCGGCCGCTCGACAGCGTCGCGGCGTCCGGCGATCCGGCGACCGCCTACCACGAGACGGTCAAGGCCGGGGATCTCACGGTTCAGCTCACCTGGAGCGGGCTTGGCGCGCCGTTCTGCTTCGCGCTGCCGCCGGAGAAATCCGCGACCGGCAAACACTCGATGCCCAGCCTGTTCGTTCCCTGCCGGGACGCGAGCATCACG
>Ga0111538_10011125_pt1 | contig 11949 bp, 12 predicted proteins | sample SoiMethybrSBSTD1_FD_79669 | JGI IMG/M metagenome (GOLD analysis project Ga0111538, IMG submission 79669) | Bulk soil microbial communities from a Populus tree surrounding site in Tennessee, USA - Soil MetaG P. TD hybrid SBSTD1 (version 2)... | ecosystem: Environmental > Terrestrial > Soil >...
ATCCTGGGTAGTCTGGCGCTTTCGCTCGGCGCGGCCGGGTGCAAGAAGGACAAGAAGAAGGCGGCCGAGGAGACGCCGCCGGCCGAAGAAGGCAAGCAGCCGGCCACCGACACCCCGCCGGCCACCGACACCCCGCCGGCCACCGATACCCCGCCGGCCACCGACACCCCGCCGGCCGGCGCCACCGCCGTTGCCGAGATGAAGTCGGCCTCCGGCTCCAAGGTCACCGGCACCGTCACCTTCACCGAGAAGGACGGCAAGACCGAGATCGCCGTCGACCTCAAGGGCCTCAAGCCCGGTGAGCACGGCTGGCACATCCACGAGAAGGGCGATTGCAGCGCGCCCGACGCCAAGAGCGCCGGCGATCACTTCAACCCGGCCAAGGCGCAGCACGGCGCGCCCGACGCCCCGGTGCACCACGCCGGCGACCTCGGCAACCTCACCGCCGGCGAGGACGGCTCGGTGAAGCAGACCGTCACGGTCGACTTCCTCACCGTCGCCGACGGCGAGAAGTCGGCGGTCGGCCACGCCGTGATCATCCACGAGAAGGTGGACGACATGAAGAGCCAGCCGGCCGGCAACGCCGGCGCCCGGATCGCCTGCGGCGTGGTCGCGAAGAAGTAGCCGCCGCAGCCGCTAGCTCTTCTTCTGGGCCTGGTCGAGGCAGGGGACGAACGTCTCGCAGGTCTTCTGCTCGGTGACGCAGGACTGGATGATCTTGACCTGCCGGGGCGAGAGGTCGCTCTTGTTGGCCTCCTCCTCGCACTCGGCGCGGTAGCGCGGCAAGAGCTCCTCGACGTTGCCGAGCTTCTCCTTGCGCTCCTCTGGGGTCATCGTCTTCTGCGCGTCCTCGACCGCGCAGTCGGCGAGCCGCTCGCACATCGCCTCGACCGCCGATTCCTGCGCCGCCCGGAGCTTGCGGAGCGAGTCGTCGCGCTGGGCGTCCTCCTGGCTCTTCGCCGGCGGCTTGTCGGCCGGGGTCTCGGCGTCCTTGCTGCCCCCGTCCGATCCAGAACAGGCGGCGGCGGCCAGAGCGACGAGGAGAGCGGCGAGCGCGCGGGTCATATCCATAGAGTGTACGATGGACCGGTGAAGACGGCCTATCTGGCCCTCGTGCTGGTGGCGGCGGCGGCGGCAGCCTGCTCCCAGGGCAGCTCGCGGCGGCCCACGGGAGACGACTCGGGCGGCGGCGGCACTGCCGGGACTGGCAATCTGCCGGCCGACCTCGATCCGCGCTGCGTCAAGCTCAAGCCGCACGTCCAGTCGCTCTACGAGAAGGCGCGCGATCCGGGGGCCGACCCGATGCTGGCCGACGACCTCCTGGCCGCCAACGTCACCATGGTGATGAACGACTGCCGCGTCGACCCGGACCGGGTCGCGCCCTGCGCCGAGCGGGTCCGCGACGCCGCCGAGCTCGAGCACTCCTGCCTCATCCCGCTCGACGACGAGGGTGCGGTCGACGGCGACCGCCTCAAGGGTAAGTGACCAGCGCCTCGACCGGCCGGGCGCCCAGCCGCTCGCGCCCGCGCAGGAAGCCGAGCTCGATGACGAACAGGCACGCCGCCACCCGGCCGCGCCGCATCTCGACCAGGTCGGCCGCCGCCGCCGCGGTCCCGCCGGTGGCGATGAGATCGTCCACCACCGCGTAGCTCCGGCCCGGCTCGATCGCGTCGACGTGCATCTCGACCCGGTCGCTGCCGTACTCGAGCTGGTAGGACATGCTGACCGTCTTGTACGGCAGCTTGCCCGGCTTGCGCACCAGCTGGAGCGGCAACCCCATCTCGTAGGCCATCGCGGCGCCGAAGAGAAAGCCGCGCGACTCGACCGCCACCAGCCCCTCGGCGCCGTGCTGCCTGGCCCGCTCGCACAGCCCGCCGACCGCGGCGCGGAACGCCGTGTGGTCGGCGAGCAGCGGCGTGATGTCCTTGAACAGGATCCCCGGCTTGGGAAAGTCGGGCACGTCGCGGATGATCCGCGCGATCGTCTGGCCGAGGGCGTCCATGGTCGTCGTCTCTCCTAGTTCGAATCGGGAGCCAGCCGCTCTCCGTAGTCGCCCATGAAGGCGACGAACCGGACCGGCCCCAGCTCCTCGCGGGTGAAATCGTCGCCGCGTCGCCGGTAGCGCACCAGCTCCTGTCGCCAGCTGTCCCCCTCCGGCAAGACCAGCCGGCCGCCGTCGGCCAGCTGCGCCAGGAGCGGCGCCGGGACCCGGGTGGCCGCCGCCGCCACCAGGATGGCGTCGAACGGCGCCCGCTCCGGCCAGCCGTAGCCGCCGTCGCCGACCCGGATCGCCACCTCCAGCCCGAGCTCGGCGAAGCGCTTCTCCGCCTCGGCGGCCAGCTCGCCGCGGATCTCGACCCCCGAGACCCGACCAGCCAGCACGGCGACGATGGCGGTCTGGTAGCCGGAGCCGACCCCGACGTCGAGCACGTGGTCGTCCGGCTGGATCTCGGCGAGCTCCGCCATGCGCGCCACCACGTACGGCTGCGAGATGGTCTGGCCGCCGCCGATGGGCAGCGGCTGGTCGGTGTAGGCGTCGGACTCCCAGCCTGGCGCGACGAACTTCTCGCGCGGCACGCGGGCCATGGCGGCCAGCACGCGATCGTCGTGGATGCCGCGGGCGCGCAGCTGGCGGCTCACCATCTCCTGGCGCGCCCGGTCGTGCGCCGTCACGGCGGCACCCGGTCGAAGCCGTCGAGCGCCCAGTCGGGCGCGCCCGGGCCGATGAGGTGGGTCGCGGTCAGGTCGAGCGCCAGGGGCGTCACCGAGGTGATGCCCGACCGGATGGCGTCGCAGTCGGAGCCGGCCAGCTCCTCCATGCCGGCCTCGCCGCCGCCGATCCAGTAATAGGAGCGGCCGCGCGGGTCCTTGCGCTCCTGCACGTCGTCGCTGTAGTGGCGCTTGCCGAGCCGCGTGATCGCGTAGCGCTTCTCCGGCCCCGACGGCACGTTGACGTTGAACACGATGCCGGCGGGCGGGCGCCGCGCGATGAGCTCGCTGGCCAGCGCCACCGAGATGTCGACCGCCTTGCCCAGCCAGTCCGGCTGGCCGTGCTCGAGCGAGACCGCCATCGCCGCGGTGCCGCGCAGCCCGCCCTCGATCGCGGCCCCGACCGTGCCGGAGTAGAAGACGTCGCTGCCCAGGTTGAAGCCGTCGTTGATGCCCGACACCACCAGCGCGGGCGGCCGCGGGCACATCCGCATCATGCCGAGGTACACGCAGTCGACCGGGCTGCCGCTCGCCGCGTAGCGGCCGGGCGCGTGGGGGTGGACCCGCAGCGGCTTGTGCAGCGTGATGGTGTGCGACATCGCCGAGCGCTGCCTCTCCGGCGCGATCACCATCACCTCGGCCGCGGCGCGCGACTCGAGCGCGTCCGCCAGCGCCACCAGGTAGCTGGAGTCGATTCCGTCGTCGTTGGAGAGGAGGATGAGGGGTTTCATTCGCCGGAACGCGGCGAACAATACCAGCATCAAGTGGGCGTCGCAGCCTCGCTGAAGAGCTCGGCCACATCGCGCCGGAGGCGGACCGCCGGCAGGTAGGCGCAGGCGCGCAGGCTCAGCCGCATGAGTGTCGCCGCGATCTTGCGCCGGGTGTCCGGCTCGCCGTGGTCGTCGAGGAACCCGCAGCTGCCGAGGGAGAAGAACGACAGGCAATCGGCGTCCTCGAGGACCGAGGCCTCGCCGTCGCCGTCGTCGGGCAGGACCGGCTGGAGGAGCGAGTCGACCAGCCGGGCGGCCCGGTCGGCGACCGCGCGCGGGGCCGGGGCTCCGGCCAGAAGGTCGCTCGCCCGCGCCGCGCTCGAACGGAACAGCGCAGCCACCTGCAGCGCGGCGCTGGCCGCCGGATCGAGCCTCAGCACCCACTGCCAGGTGTCGAGCGCCCGGTTGTGCTCGGCGCGGGCCTGCGGCCGCTCGCGGTCGAAGAGGCTGCGGTGGAAGTAGAGGAGCTCGCCGAACCAGGCGGTCGCGCTGTAGGGGTTGCGCCGGTCGAGCCAGCGCTGGCAGCGGGTCAAGAGCTCGAGCCGGATGAGCGGATCGCCGGCGATGGCGACCGGCACCAGGCCGCGATCGCCGAGCGCGTCGGCCTGGGCGTCGATCCAGTAGAAGTCGGCGTCGCCGTCGCGCCAGGGGCTCGACTCGACCGCCACCGTGTCGTCCCCCGCCTCCAGGCGATTGGCCGCCTCGACGGTGGGGAAGTCGCGCGCCGCCGTGCGGGCCGGCAGCTCGCCGGTGGCGGGCGGCGGGGCGAAGCGCACGAGGGCCTGCACGCCGCTCAGCCACGGCATCTCGGCGACCGCCATCCAGCGGCTGCCGGGGATCACGGGGCGCCTCCCGTCGCGTGGGCCAGGCGGGCCCGCTGCCGGGCGCGCGCGTCGCGCCTTTCGGCGATGAACCGCTCGAATTCAGCCGCTCGCTGCTCGGTGGTGTGGCGCTCGAGCACCACCTGGCGGGCTCGCTCTCCCATGGCCTGGCGCTCCTCGTCTCCCATGTCGTGCAGGATCGCCTCGACCTCGTCGCTCGACTCGACCACCAGGATCTCGCGGCCCGGCCGGAAGAAGGAGTCGAGCCCCGGCCAGCGGTCGGTCAGGACCGGGGTGCCGCACGCGGCGGCCTCGAACACTCGCCGACTGGGCGCAAAGCCGGTTCCGATCATGTCGCTCCGGGTCAGGTTGAGGGCAAAGCGCAGCGAGCCGTAGAACGCGGTCTGCTCGCGCGGCGGCAGGACGTCGAGGCGCGTCAAGTTGGCCGGCCAGTCGACGCCGGGCGGGTAGCTCGGTCCCGCCAGGAGGAAGCTGTGGTCGGGCATGTGGCGGGCCGGCATCACCAGCAGTCGCTCGAGCGCGGCCTGGCGGTCGGCGCTGTAGCTGCCCATGTATCCCAGGTCGGCCACCGGCGGCGCCCCGGTCGGGTGGTACTCCTCCGGATCGACCGCGCTGTGCAGCGCGACCGCCCGCCGGGCGCCGTACTCGCGCTCGAGGCGGGCCAGGGTCGGACCGGCCGCCAGGGACAGGTAGAGGTCGAAGCGCGGCACCAGCTCCGGTGAGATGTACTCGTGCACCCCGCGCATCAGGCGCGACAGGGTGACCGGGGTGTCGATGTCGTAGAAGGCGACCACCCCGCCGGCCGTGTCGAGCACCCAGGAGGCGACGGCGCAGCCATCCGGCACGAAGGATCCGATCACCACCACGTCGGCGGCCGCGATGGCGCCGCCGAAGCGATCGCGCAGCTCGTCGACCGATCGATAGAGCTCGGTCTTGCCGAAGGGCGGGCGCGGCAGGTCGCGCCGCGTCGCGTACCACGGCAGGTCGCGCTCGAGGAAGAGGACCTGGTGGCCGCGCCGACCGAGCTCGCGGACCAGGCCGCGATAGATCGCGGCGTGGGCGTTGCCCCAGGACGAGGTGATCGACAGCCCGAGGAACGCGATGTCGAGCGGGCGCGTCAGCGCCGGCCGGGTTCCGGTGGGCACGCGCTCGCCGCTCGTCATGACGTGCTCGCGGAGATCTCGCGGATCGCCCGGAAGGCGCCGGTGTCGGCGGCGTCGACCGCGGCGAGCTCGCGGTAGATGGCCAGGTAGGCGGCCGCCATCCGCTCGGGGCCGAAGGTGAGCGCGCGGGTGCGGGCCGCCCGGGCGCGCTGTGCGCACAGCGCCGAGTCGGCCACCAGATCGCGCAGCGCCGCGCCCAGCGCGTCGGAGTCCTCGGGCGGGACGAACAGCGCCGCGTCGCCCCACACCTCGCGCAGACTCGGGATGTCGCCGAGCACCAGTGCGCAGCCGGCGAGGCCGGCCTCGAGCGCGGCGAGCCCGAACGGTTCGTAACGGGCGGGCGCCGCGAAGATCGCGGCCCGCTCCATCCACTCGGCGAGCTCCGGCGCCGGCAGACGACCGAGCACCGAGAGATGGCGCGGCCTGACGTCGCGGCCGTCCTGGTGGTGCGCCTCGCCGGCGACGTGGATCGGCCACGGCACCTCGGGCGCCGCCCGCTCGAGCGCGGCCAGGTTCTTGGCCTCGTCCCACAGCCGGCCGGCCGAGAAGATGTAGGGCTGCTTCTGCCCGGGCCGCATGGCCGCCGGGTCGCGTCCGCCCGGGATGACCAGCGCCTGCGGCAGCGGCCGGTAGGCTTCTTCGAGCGCAGCGAGCAGCGAGCGGCTCACCGCCACCACCCGATCGGCGGCCCCCAGCCCCTCGATGACCCGCCGCCGGTACTCGTTCCACTCGGGGGGCGGATCGACGCCGTGCACCGCGCGCCACCAGGTCCACACGCTGGAGTGCGCCACGACCACCACCGGCCGTCGCCAGGGCAGCGCGGCGTGGCAGTAGCCGTTCAGGTGGACCACGTCCGGCTCCACCTCGTCGGCCAGGGCGAGCAGCCACTCGCCGGCGTGGTCGACCTCGTGCCAGGGACCCGGCATCCACTCGAGGCGCTCGTCGCCCTCGTGCACCGCGACGCCGAGGGCGTCGGCCTCGGCGCGCTGGTAGTCGGCGAGCGGAGGGCCCATGGTGGCGAGCACGACCTCGACGCCGCGCCGGCAGAGCGCGCGGGCGAGCTCGAGCGCGTAGGTCCACACCCCGCCCTGCGAGTCGGCCGTCATCAGCACGCGGGACGGACCCGGGCTGCCCGGCTCGGCCGCGCCCGCGTCGTCGTCTCGCTCGCTGTCGTCCATCGTCTCGTCCTTTCGTCCGCCTGTGGACTAGCCGCTCACCGCCCCGGACAGCGCGACGTGACCCGGCGCGCTCGCCATCCGGCGCGCGGCCATCAGCCAACCGTGCAGCTGGCCCAGCCCATCGGCGAGGCCGACCGACGGCTGCCAGCCGGTCATCGCCTCGAGCTTGCCGGTACAGGAGACGAAGTAGCGCGGGTCACCGTCGCGCCAGTCGGCGTAGCCGGCGGCGATCGGCGCCCCGACGATCTCGCTCATCACCTCGAGGAGCTCGCGCAGGCTCATCGCGCTCGCCGGACCGCCGCCCACGTTGAAGACGTGGCCCTGCACCTCTTCCATGCCGGCCATCAGCCTGACCAGCGCCTCGCCGAGGTCGAAGACATGCAGGAGGTCGCGCACCTGCTTGCCGTCGCCCTCGATGGTGACCGGCCGGTGCTCGAGCGCGCTCGTCATGCAGTGGCTGACCCAGCCGTCGTCCCCGCCGCTATGCGGGTACGGGCCGTAGACGCCGCCGATGCGCGCCACCACCGCGGGCAAGCGGAAGGAGCGCGCGTACTCGAGAACGTACTGGTCGGCGCCGGCCCGCGAGCAGCCGTAGGGATTGGCGACCTCGAGCGGCCAGAGCTCGTCGATCCCGTGCTCCGCGATCCAGGGGTCGACCGGGGCGTAGCGGGCTGGCTGCTCGACCAGCTGGAGCCCGCGCATCGCGCCGTACACCTTGCTGGTCGACGCGTAGACCAGCGGGACCGGGTGATCGGCGCGCCGCAGCTCCTCGAGCAGATCGACCGTGGCGCGCAGATTGACCTCGAAGTCGAGCATGGGATCGACCAGCCCGCCGCTCGGGCTGGTCCGCCCGGCCAGGTGGTAGACGCGCCCTGCTCGACCCACTGCGCGGCGCAGCACCGTCCGGTCGCGGACGTCGCCGATCAGCACCTCGAGCATCTCGCCGTAGGCGGCGCGCATGCCGCGCAGGATCTCGATGCCGGCGGTCTTGGCCAGGCTGTCGAGCACCAGCACCGGCTCGCCGCACTCGAGCAGTCGGCGGGCCAGGTGGCTCCCGATGAAACCGGCGCCGCCGATGACGAGCGTCGGCTGCCTCACGACCGGCAGGCTCCGATCCGGATGGGGCAGGTCGGAACCGACTTCCACATCGCGAGGGCGCAGTGCAAGGGACATACCTCGGCCATGCTCGCGGCATCCGCCAGACTCCGCGGCGGCGGCGAGCGGCGGTGACACAGTGAGACAGCTGCGCGCGCCCGCATGCGCGCCGACAGCTCGGCGCTCTCCCGAGGCTGGAATTCTGGCCTCGGCCGACAAAACAAAACCGCCAGCGCTGGCGCGGTGGCGGTTTCGACTGTCGGGGCGACTGGATTCGAACCAGCGACCCCCAGACCCCCAGTCTGGTGCGCTACCAGGCTGCGCTACGCCCCGGGTCGAGCGAGCTTGGTAGCACTGGCATCGACGAGCCGCAAGAGTTCTTCCGCCTCCTTGCGGACCCGGTCGAGCGTCGCGCGAGTGCGCGCGGGCACTTCCGCCGGCCGCCCGCCGCCACGGCCGAGCTGGCGGCGCGCGCCGTTGATCGTGAAGCCCTCCTCGTAGAGGAGGTCGCGAATCCTGAGAACCAGGCTCACGTCGCGCCGCGAGTAAACCCGCTGGCTGGTGCGGGTCTTCGACGGACGCAAGCGGGCGAACTCGCTCTCCCAGAAGCGGAGCACGTACGGCTCGACCCGGGCGATCTCGGCGACCTCGCCGATGCGGAAGTACTCTTTATCCGGGATCCGCGGATCCCACTCGCCCCGGCTCACGCGATCGGCTGGCCGTTGAGCGCGTTCTTCAGGACCTGGCTCGGCTTGAACGTCAGCACCCGGCGCGCCGAAATCGTAATTTCTTCCCCGGTCTGCGGGTTGCGGCCGATCCGCGCCTTCTTCTCGCGGACGACGAAGTTGCCGAAACCGGAGATCTTGATCTTCTCGCCGCTCTCGAGGGTCTCCTTGATGCAGCTGAAGACGGTCTCGACGATCTCCGCGGCCTCCTTCTTGGAGAACCCGCCGACCTTCTCGTAAACGGCCTCGATGATGTCGGCCTTGGTCATCTTCGCCATCCTCCGTGACTCCCCGCAGTAGAGTTAACGCCTCGACATTACCGCGACTTTGGGTAGGCTTGGAAGCCTGACAGCCCCTCCATGTAGCGCCTATCGTCGCGTCGCCGCAAGTTTTTCCACCAGGTGCGCGACCAGCGCCTCGTGTCGGGAGTCCACCTCGCCGTCGGTGAGGGTTCGCTCGGGAGATCGATAGGTTATCGACCAAAGAAGGCCCTTCTGACCAGGTGGGACCTTCTCGGGATCCCGGTACTCCTCGAGCACCCGCACCCCCTCGATGAGGGGATCCCGGATGAGATCCCCGACCCGGGCGGCCGGCAGGTCGGCGGCCACGAACAGGGACAGGTCCCGGGTGACGGCGGGGAAGCGGGGGATGGGACGCATCTGCCGCGGGCCCGGCGCCGGCAGGGCCTCGACCGCGAGATCGAAGGCGAAGGCGCGCACCTCGATCTCGTACGCCGCGCGGACCGCCGGGTGCAGCTCTCCGACCTGGCCGACCAGCAGGCCGTCCACCAGCACGTCGGCGGCGACGCCGGGATGAAGGAAGGGCGCATGGCGGACGGGCTCGAACCGGACGTCGCGATCGCCGGTCGCGAGCTCGGCGAGGACGCCATCGACCGCGCCGCGCGCGTCGTAGTAGTCGACCGGCGGCCCGTCACTCGGCCAGCCGGGGCGGCGGCCGGCGAGGACGCCTGCGATCCTGACCGGCTCCTCGGGAAGCTCGCCGTTTCCAGTCGACGCGAGGAACACGCTGCCGACCTCGAATAGCGCCACATTGCTCATCCCGAACTTGAGGTTTCGCGACAGCGCCGCGAGGAGGTTCGGCAGGAGCGAGGTGCGCATGACCGAATGGTCGGAGGTCATCGGATTGCGCAGGACGACCATGCGCAGGCGCGGGTCGTTGTCGGCCAGACCGAGGGCGCGGATCCGCTCGGGCGAGGTGAAGCCGAAGGTGATCGCTTCGGACATGCCGAGCGCGGTGAGCGCGCGCCGGGCCAGCTCGGGCCGGCGGTCCGGCTGGCCGCGCGGCGGCTGCGCCATCGGCGGCAGCGTGGCCGGGATGCGCCCGTAGCCGTGGATGCGCAGAACCTCCTCGATGAGATCGACCTCGCGCGCCAGGTCGGGGCGATGGCTCGGGCGGATCGCGATGACCTCGTCGGGGCCGGCTCCGTCCCTCACCTCGATGCCGAGCCGGCCGAGCGTGCGCTTCGCGATGGCCCGATCGATCGGGATGCCCGACAGGCTGCTCGCCCGACTGGCCCGCAACGTCACCTCGAACCGCGCCGGCGGCCGCGGATAGGCGTCGACCACCCCGGCGGCGACCCGGCCGCCGCCCAGCTCGGCGAGGAGGTAGGCGGCCCGGCGCGATGCGCGCTCGGCCCCGTCGGGATCGACCCCGCGGCCGAACCGGAGCGAGGCCTCCGAGTGGAGCCCGAGTCGCCGCGCGGTCCGCCGCACCGACAGCGAATCGAAGGCCGCCGCCTCGAGCAAGATCGCGCTGGTGTCGGCCGCGACCTCGCTGTCCTGCCCACCCATGACCCCGGCCAGCGCGACCGGGCGCTCGGCGTCGCAGATGAGGAGGTCGCCGGCGAGAAGCGCCCGCTCCTGCCCGTCGAGCGTGGTCAGCTTCTCGCCCTCCCGGGCGCGCCGCACGCGGATCTGCCCGCCGGCCACCCGGCGCTCGTCGAACGCGTGCAGCGGGTGGCCGAGCTCGAAGAGGACGTAGTTGGTGACATCGACCAGGTTGGAGATCGGCCGCACGCCGACTGCCCGCAGACGGCGCCGCATCCAGCCGGGCGACGGCCGCACCGACACGCCGTCGATGACGCGGGCGATGTAGCGGGCGCAGCCGGCCGGGTCGTCGATGTCGACCGCGACGCGAGATGCCGCCTCGACCGAGGAGTCGGTGACCGGCGCGAGATCGATCGTCCCCGGCGCCAGCCTCCCGCCGACCAGCGCCACCAGCTCGCGCGCCAGTCCCAGGTGCCCGAGCCCGTCGCCGCGGTTGGCCGCGACCGAGATCTCGAGCACCGCGTCTCTGACCCGGAGCGCGTCGGCCGCGTCGGTCCCGAGCGGTGCCCTGGCCTCCTCAGCTTCCAGCACCACGATGCCGCCGGCGTCATCGCCGATGCCGAGCTCGACCTCCGAGCAGAGCATGCCGGCCGACTCGACTCCCTTGAGCGGCCGGACGCCGATCTCGAGCGGGCCCTTCTCGGTGGTCAGCCGCGCGCCCGGCCGCGCCCACAGGACGCGCCCGCCCGGGGCCGGCACGTTGGGCGCGCCGCACACCACCCGGGTCGCCGCCCCGCCCACCCGGTCGATGACGTCGACCACGGTCAGCTTGTCGGCCTTCGGGTGCTTCTCGGCGTGCGCCACCTCGGCGACCACCACGCCGCTGAAGCCGGCGCCGATCTCCTCGAAGGCCTCCACCTCGAGCCCCGCCCCGGTGTAGAGGCGCGCCCCCTCGTCGGCGGCCAGCTCGCGTTCGAGCTCGCACAGCTCGAGCAGCCACGACCACACCACCCTCATCTGGCCCGACCTGCAGTTGTTGAACCGCCAAAACCGCCACGCGGCTGCGCCGCGCGCCAAAGTGCGCTCCGGGAATGCTTCGCATTCCCGTCGCCCTTGCGACCGGGAACACACGATCTCGTGCGATAGCTCGCCCGACGATCAGGTTCCTTTTCGCCGGCGGCGAGAAGGGAGCTTGCTCCCTTCGAGCTCTGGCTTTGGCGGCTTTGGCGCATTTGGCGGTTCAAACAATCCGTTCGAGCGGCTCAGAACTGACTCAGGAAGCGCAGGTCTCCCTCGAAGAAGAGCTTGATGTCGCCGATGCCGTGGCGGAGCATGGCCATGCGGTCGAGGCCCATGCCGAAGGCGAAGCCGGTGTACTTCTCGGCGTCGACCCCGACCCTCTCGAAGACCTCCGGGTCGACCATGCCGGAGCCGCCGATCTCGACCCAGCCGGAGCCCTTGCAGACCCGGCAGGCGCTGCCCGGGCCGGCGCAGAAGGCGCACTGCATGTCCATCTCGGCGCCCGGCTCGACGAACGGGAAGTAGCTCGGCCGGAAGCGGATCTCGAGCGCCTTGCCGAAGTAGCGGGTGACGAAGTGCATGAGGACACCCTTGAGGTCGGAGAAGCGCACGCCCTCGTCGACCAGGAGCCCCTCGATCTGGGTGAACATCGGACTGTGG
>Ga0111538_10011127_pt1 | contig 11948 bp, 14 predicted proteins | sample SoiMethybrSBSTD1_FD_79669 | JGI IMG/M metagenome (GOLD analysis project Ga0111538, IMG submission 79669) | Bulk soil microbial communities from a Populus tree surrounding site in Tennessee, USA - Soil MetaG P. TD hybrid SBSTD1 (version 2)... | ecosystem: Environmental > Terrestrial > Soil >...
GCACCGCGGAAACGTGCGGCGGCTTCGACTGGGACGACGGCGCGTTCGACCGCGCCTACGCCGAGTTCGAGCAGACGCTGTTCGCCGGTCGGCGGGCGTACGCGGCCGCCGCGCCGGTTGTCGGGTTGTCGCTCGGCGCCGAGCTCGCGCTCGACGAACACCTGCACGTGCGCCATGCGGCGAAGGGTGAGTTCGCTCGTCACTGGCCGGAGGCGCAAGGGCTGCTGCCGCCGGAGTTCGGCCGCGACACGGACCGCCTCTGCCTGCTCGAGCTCCGGTGCGAGCTCGAGGCCGGCGAGGGTGCGCCGGACGCGGCGGGGGAGCTCGGCGACGCGGTCACGGCGCTCCGTCTGGCGACGTGCGGCGCGATCGCCGCAGGGCCGGTGCTGTTCGAGCGGCTCGACTGGCGGCCGTTCGGGATCAAGCCCGTGCTGCCGATCGCAGCGGCGCAGCCGAACGGCGAGGCGACGCGGCTCGATCCGTTTCGCGGACGCCTCGCGGGAGAGCTCCTCGAACGGCTCGCGTTGGCGGACGAGGATCCGGATCTCGGCGAGGCGCTCGATCGCTGGGAGCTTTCGCTCTTCCAGACGGGATCGTCGCGAGAGGAGCAGCTTCGCGAGGCGCTGACCGCGCTCCTCGGCGGCGCCGACGGGGTGTGGGCCGCGTCGATGCGGGCCTCCGTGCTCCTCGGTGAGCGAATCGAGGAGCCCCGGCCGGACACCGTCCGGCGTGCGATCGTCGAGACGCTGATGCACGGCGACCGCGCCGCGCTCGTCGTCGCGCTCGACGAGACGATGCTCGGGCTCCGCGAGGCGCCGGCCGGGTACTTCGCGCGCGTCGCGAGCTGACACGAAGTCGGCACAGAGTCGACACAGACACGGCACACCCTCGCGGCTACGGTCGCTGCATGGACGAGGCACTCGCCGTTCTCGAACGACTTCGTCGAATCGACGCGTTGCAGCGCGAGCGGGCCGGGCCGCACGCGTTGCTCGCGGAGCTCGACGAGCTCGTGGTCGAGGCGCGACGCTGGCTCGGCGCCGAGGGCGGGGACGAGCGCGCGGCCGCGTCGCTCGCGCGCGTCGGCGCGGCGGTGGAGCGAACGCGGGAGGCCATGATGACCAGGTGAGGCCCCTCAATCTTCCCGTCGGCGTTCGGGCGATCCTGCCCATCGCGGCGACGGTGCCGCTCTTCGCAATCTCGTTCGGCGTCCTCGCACGGGCTTCGGGGATGGGCATCGCCGCGCCGATCGTGATGTCCGCGACGACGTTCGGGGGCTCGGCGCAGTTCGCGGTCGCCTCGATCCTCGACGAGGGCGGAAGCGTCGCTGCGGCGATCGTGGCTGCGCTGCTCCTGAACGCGCGGTACGCCGCGATCGGCATCTCCGTCGCGCCGCTCTTCCACGGCTCGCTGTTCCGGCGTGTCGCGGAGTCGCAGGTCGTCGTCGACGAGTCGTGGGCGGTGTCGGTGCGACCTGACGGCACGTTCGACCGTCGCGTGCTGCTCGGCGCGGGGCTGACGCTCTATGTGCTCTGGGTGCTCGGCACGGTCGTCGGCGTGGTCGGCGGCGGCGCGCTCGGGGATCCCGAGCGGCTCGGCCTCGACGCGGCGTTCCCGGCGCTCTTCCTCGCGCTGCTCGCACGCCAGCTGACGACGCGGCGGACCGTCATGGCCGCCCTCGCGGGCGGAGGCATCGCCCTGGTCCTGCTGCCGTTCGCGCCACCCGGTGTTCCGATCGTCGTTGCCGTCCTCGGCTGCCTCGTGGGCCTGCGGCGATGAGCGTCTGGATCGCCGTCGCCGTCGTCGGGCTCGGCACGATGACCCTCCGCGCCCTCGGGCCCGCGCTGCTCGGCCAGCGGCAGCTTCCCGAGCGTCTCGACGCGGTCGTGTCGCTGCTCGCGCCGACGCTCCTGGCCGCGCTCGTCGTGACCCAGACCTTCGGGAGCGCCGACGGCATCGTCGCCGACGCGCGCCTCGTCGGCGTCGGCGCCGCAGCCGTCGCGATCGCCCTCCGGGCGCCGCTCCTGCTCGTGGTCGTGGTCGCGGCCGCGGCGACCGCGCTCGTCCGCGCGCTCTAGCCGAGCTCGCGGCGCAACACCGATGCCGCAGCGCGAAGCGCCAGCTGCGTCTCGTCGAGCGCGGGCTCACGCGTCGTCAGGCGCTGCAGGAGCAGCCCGGGCACGAGGAACGCTCGGGCGACGCGGTGCGTTCGCCCCTCGACCGCCGTCCAGATCTCCATCGTCAGGCCGAGCGAGAGCAGCGCGCCGATCGCAGCGGGGAGCGGCCACATCCACTCGAACACGGCCGCGACGGGGAGCACGAGTGCCGCGAAGTTCGTGCCGCAGCGAGCCGCGAACCGCGACGGCCGGGCCGCGCCCGACCACGTCGCCAGCAGGCTCCGCTGCTCGACCGCAGCGATCGCGCGGTGCTCCGCCCCGTGCAGCCGGAGCGTCCGGCCGCGGAGGATCCAGGCGAGCATCCCGGCGGAGAGCAGCAGCCCCGCCGGCAGCTCGAGCCGATCCGGCAGCAGGAAGAACGCAAAAGAGCCGAGCAGAGCAATCGCGAGGAACCACCGCTCGCGGGCGCCTGCAACGCCGCGGCGGCCCATGAGCGGCGAGATCGCCCCGGCGAGCCGCGCGAGCCCGCGCACGAGCGGGATCCGTCGCAGCGGCCTGGGCGCGGGCGACATCTCGCCCTCGCGCACCGAGCCGTCGACCCCCGCGAACGCCCAGTAGCGCTCGCTGACGATCACGACACCGTCGGGGCGCGCCATGCCTCCGAGCCGGGGAAGCTTCTCCTCGGCGTCGGCGCGCTCGAGCGTGTCCAGGGCGGCCTGGTTCTGCACCCACCCAGAGTGGCGCAAGAACGGCCGCCCGGCAACCCGCCGGGCGGCCTATTCGCTCAGAAGCTGGGTCCTAGCTCTCGCTACCAGCGGCCGCGGGTGAAGAACCCGAGCAGCGCAAGCACGAGGATGACGATCAGGATGATCCATAGGAGGCTCACCGATGCCCCTTTCCGTCGATGTCCCGATGTCGGGCGGTCACCTCTGGAACGTGGTTGCTCCGTGCGAGGATGCGGTCGTGATCTCCCATTGGGACGAAGCGGAAACCGAGCGGGCCGAGCTCGGCCACCTTGCCGCTGCCTGGACGGACTTCGCGGCGGCGACGGAGGCGCGGCGGATCGGCGTCAACCGAATCCAGATCGATCCGGGGATGTGGTCGACGCCGGCGCACATCGAGTCCGCCGAGGAGGAGCTCTTCTACGTGCTGGGCGGCACCGGCTGGTCGTGGCAGCAGCTCGGCGCCGAGGGCGAGGTGCGGATGCACGAGGTGCGCGAGGGCGACTGCATCGTCCACCTCGCCGGCCGCGAGCGGCACACGCTCAAGGCGGGCCCGGACGGTCTCGACGTCGTCGCGTTCGGGAACCACCACGACACCCAGTTCGCGTACCTCCCGCGCGGGAAGGTCGGCTGGCTCGGCGGCACGTGGGTCGACGCCGGCGGCGGCGACTGGCCCTGGCAGCGCGAGGTCGACGCCGGCGCGCCCGACGAGGTCGAGCCGAGCGAGCGACCGTCGAACATCAAGCGCGCCGAGGACGTCGAGCCGGCCTGGGACGGCAAAGTCTTCGGCCTCGCGGAGGCCGGCGGCTCCCGCCAGTCCGGCCTGAACCTCGTCCGGCTCCCGCCCGGAGACGAAGGCGCGCCGCCTCACGTGCACTCGCTCGAGGACGAGTTCTTCGTCGTGCTCGACGGCAGCGGGACGCTCCATCTCGATCCCACGCCGGCCCGCGTCGAGCTCGGCGCCGAGCCGAGGACGCACGAGCTCCGGCCCGGCTCCCTCGTCTCGCGCCCCGCCGGCACCGGCATCTGTCACTGGATCGAGGCCGGCGGCGAGGGCCTCACGTATCTCGTCTACGGCACACGTGCGCAGAACGACGTCACGTACTACCCGCGCAAGAACGGCCTCTGGTTCAAGAGCGCAGGCGTGATGATCGCGGCCGACCACATCTCGATCCTCGGCGACTGATCGAGAGCCGGAAGAAAGGAGAGCGCTCGATACCATCGAATCACGCGGGGTCATGGCCCTCGCAAGGCTGCTTCCACGACCCAACACGCGGGCAAAAGCCGCGAAAGGACCGACCTTGGCACGGGTGATCGCATTCGCCAACCAGAAGGGCGGGGTGGCGAAGACGACGTCCACCCTCAACTTGGCCGTCGCCTTCAAAGAGCAGGGGCTTCGAGTCCTCTGCGTCGACCTGGACCCGCAGGGCAACCTGACCATGAGCCAGGGCCTCAACCCCGACGAGATCGACCGCTCGATGTACGACGTTCTCGTCCACAAGCTTCCGATCGAGGAAGTGATCCAGGAGCGCGAGATCGACCTCGCCGTCTCCTCGATCGACCTCGCCGGCGCGGAGCTCGCCCTGGCGTCGATGATCGGTCGCGAGCGCGCGCTCGAGAAGGCAATCGTCTCGGTGCGCGAGCGCTACGACTACATCCTGATGGACACGCCGCCCTCGCTCGGCCTGCTGACGATCAACGCGTTCGTCTCGGCGGACGGCGTGATCGTCCCCGTCCAGACCGAGTACCTCTCGCTGCGGGGGCTCGTCCAGCTCGAGAACACGCTCGCGATGGTGCGCGAGAACCTCAACCCGAAGGTCGAGATCCTCGGCATCCTTCCGACCATGTTCGACCGGCGACTTCTTCACTCGCGCGAAGCCGTCGACATCCTGACCGAGAACTTCGGCGACCTCGTCTACAACACCAAGATCCGGAAGACCGTCCGCTTCGCTGAGGCGCCGGTGAAGGGTCAGTCCGTACTTGCCTACGATCCGACCGGCGAGGCCGCCATGCTGTACCGCGACCTGGCGAAGGAGGTGCTCAATGGCGCGAAGGCGCGCGAGCATGCGTGAGGGCCCGCTCGCGGAGCTTTTTCGCGCGACCGAGGCCGCACAGCGGCAAGCAGAGCGTGGAGAGACGGCGGGGGAGACCCCGCCGCAGCCGCCTGCGGAGGAACCGCCCGTCACTCCCCACGAGGAGACGGTCGAGCACGTCCCGACGTTCGAGCGCGCGCCGGCCCCCGCGCCGCCGCCCGTCACGCCGCCGCCCGTCGACCCCGAGCCCGAGCCCGAGCGCCCGCAGCTCGCCGCCGTGCCCGAGCCGCGCTACGAGCCGCCGGTGACGAGGCTCGAGCCGCTGCCCGAGCCCGCGCCGCGCCTGCACCGCGTCCCGCGCGCCGACTCAGGCGCCTACCTCGCGGTGATTCGCGTCGTCGGCGTCGGCGGCGCAGGCCTGAACGCCGTCAACCGCATGCTCGACGCCGGCATCAACCAGGTCGAGTTCGTCGCCGTCAACACGGACCTCCAGCAGCTTCAGACCGCCGACGCCGAGGTGAAGATCCACATCGGCCGCGACCTGACCAAGGGGCTCGGCTCCGGTGCCGACCCGGAGATCGGTCGCCGGGCGGCGGAGGAGGCGTACGACCAGATCAAGCACGCGCTTCGCGGCTCGGACATGGTCTTCGTCACCTCCGGCGAGGGCGGCGGGACCGGCACCGGCGCCGCACCGATCGTTGCGAAGATCGCCCGCGAGCTCGGCGCGCTGACCGTCGGCATCGTCACGACGCCGTTCCCGTTCGAGGGAACGAAGCGCCGCGCTCAGGCCGACGCCGGCGTCGAGGAGCTCCGCCGGAACTGCGACACGACGATCGTGATCCCGAACGCCAAGCTGCTCGAGGTGCTCGACAAGTCGACCTCGATGCTCGACGCGTTCAAGATCGCCGACGACGTCCTACGCCAGGGCGTCCAGGGCATCTGCGACCTGATCACGCTCCCCGGCCTGATCAACCTCGACTTCGCCGACGTGCGGACGATCATGAAGGACGCCGGAACCGCGCTGATGGGCATCGGCTTCGCGACGGGCGACAACCGCGCGTCCGAGGCCGCCGAGCGCGCGCTCCGCTCGCCGCTCATCGACACCGAGCTCGTCGGCGCGAGGGGCATCCTGCTCTCGATCGCCGGCGGCAGCGATCTCTCGCTGCTCGAGGTGAACGAAGCGGCCGAGGTGATCCGCCGCGGCGCGACCGACGACACGAACATCATCTTCGGCGCGACGATCGACGAGCGGCTCGCCGGCCAGATGTGGGTGACGGTCGTTGCGACCGGCCTGCGCGACCCGGCCGGGCCGCGCCGTGAGCGCGGGCTGTTCGGCCGTGGCACGTCGAGGACGGAGACGGAGAGCGACGAGCTCGACACGCCGAGCTTCCTGAAGGACCTGTAGGCAACTCGGCACAGACTCGGCGCACTCGCGTCACACACCCGTCACGCGGAGCCCGTTAGCGTTCGTGTTGGGGCGCTCGTCGCGCCCCCCATGGGGGCTGGGCGGAAGCCGGGCCGGGACTAGACCAGAACGGTCGTGCCCACGAAGGCCGCCGCGACGACCGCCGTCACGCCGCCGATCGCCCAGCGCGGGACGGGCACGCGCGAGAGGTAGAGCGAGCTCGCCGAGCCGAAGCTGATCCCGACGAGCGTCTCGACCGCATGGAACGCGATCCCCGTCGAAAGCGCCGTCGTCACGTCGACGCCCTGCGCCTGGAGCGCGAGCGCGATCGCGCCGCTCTTCAGTCCGATGTTGCCGGGCGTGATCGGGATGAGCCCGGCGAGGTCGATCGCGGGCACCACGAGCAGCGCGATCAGCACCGGTGAGGGGATCCCGACCGCCGCGGCCACCGCCGCGGCCGCGCCGACCCGCGCCACCGTCGCCGCCGTCACCCACGCCGGCACGCGGCCGAGCAAGGGCACGACGAACAGCAGCAGGAGCGCGACGGGCTTCAGCGTCGCGAGCAGCAGGACGCCCGTGCACAGGAGCCGAGCGATTCCGACGCCGGCGAGTGCCTTCCCTGCCGTGAGCAGACGAGAGTCGGGCGATGCCTTCGCGAACAGCGCGAGCCGAACCGCGTCACCCGCGTGGGCGGGGGCGAGCGAGTTCACGAGCGAACCGACGCCGTAGCGGGCGCAGGCGTCGACGCGGTCGGGCAGGTGCGTCGCGGCGCGCCACGCGCATCCCGAGAGGATGAGCCCCGCGCCGAACGCCGCCGCCGCCACCCAGAGCCATCCTGCGTGCGCGTCCTCGAGCGCCGCGAGCGCGTCGAGCACCTGCCGCTGGAAGAGCTGCGGTGAGAGCACGAGCACCGCAAGAACGGCCATCCCGAAGGCGGCAAGGAGAATCGCGCGTTTGTCGAGAGTCTGGCGGAGCATCGTGGGAGGAACGTTCGAAGAGGCAGCGTGGATTCGGAAGGCGTCGACCGCCTCTTCCCCCGGCGCCCAGCGACTCGCTCCTACAGTAGCGCCACTTTCTGAGAGCTGTGGACACGGAGCGCTCGCACGTTCCTCTGTATCGGCACGTAGGCTCGATCCATGAAGGGCGCGATCGCCGCCGGCCACCCGCTCACGGCCGAGGTCGGGGCGCGGGTCCTCGAACGTGGCGGGAATGCCGTCGACGCCTGCGTGGCGGCCGGCTTCGCGTCCTGGGCGACCGAGAGCCCGCTCACCGGGCCCGGCGGCGCCGGCTTCATGCTCGTCCACACCGCACGCGACCGGCGCACCCGCGTGCTCGACTTCTTTGCCACCGTCCCGAGCGGCCGGCGCGAGGACCCGACCGACGTCACGATCGTCTTCGAGGGCTCACAGACGCAGATCTTCCGCATCGGCACCGGCAGTTGCGCCGTTCCGGGGAGCACGGCAGGGCTCGAGGCGGCGCACCGCTCGTACGGCTCGCTCGAGTGGCGTGAGCTCGTCCGGCCCGCGCTCGAGCTGGCGCGCGACGGCTTCGAGGTGACCGAGTCACAGGCGTACCTCCACATGATCCTCGCCCCGGTGCTCTCGAACACGCCTGCCGCCGGCCTGACGACCGGCGCACGCCTCGCCTGGCCCGAGCTCGCTGGCACGCTCGAGCGGATCGCACGGCGCGGCGCCGCAGCGGTCTACACCGGCGACACCGCGCGCGCGATCAGCCGCACCGTCCCCGCGATCCGCCTCGCCGATCTCGAGCGCTACCGCGTCGTCCGCCGGCGGCCGGTCACCGCGCCGTACCGCGGCGGCGAGTTCCTCTCGAACCCGCCGCCCTCGTCCGGCGGCGTCCTGATCGCCTTCGGCCTGCACCGGCTCGAGCGTCCCGGGCGATTCGGGACGCCGGCTGCAGTCGCTCGGATCGCGGGCGTCATGGACGAGCAGACCCGCGCCCGCGAGCGCCGTCTCACGCGGAACCTCGTGACCGCCGGGACGACCCACATCAGCGTCGTCGACGCCGACGGCAACGCGGCCTCGCTCTCGGTCTCGACGGGCGGCGGCGGCTCGAGCGTCGTCGTGCCCGACACCGGCATCCACATGAACAACATGCTCGGCGAGCTCGACCTGATGGTCGGAGCGCCGCGACCGGGCGAGCGCCTCACGAGCATGATGGCCCCGTCGCTCGTCCTCGAGCGCGGGCAGCCGCGGCTCGTCCTCGGCAGCGCAGGCTCGAACCGGCTGCGCGGCGCGATCATGCAGGTCGCGGTGAACGTGCTCGCGCATCGGATGGACGTCGGCACGGCGATCGCCGCGCCGCGCGTGCACCTCGAGGGAGGCGTGCTCCACCTCGAGCCGCCGCTCGAGCCGGGCCGTGTTCCGTACGAGCCCTCGCACTGGCGCACGCGCAACCTCTTCTTCGGCGGAGTCGCGGCGGTCGAGCGCCTGCCGGACGGGACGCTCGCTGCAGCCGGCGACCCCCGCCGTGGGGGAGCCGGCCTCGTCGTGGGTTGATCACCCGAAGGGGCGCTCCAGCTACCGGCCGCACGCGCCGATCTTCAGGCCGTGGCGTACGACGTCGAGACGCGGCCCGCGACGTTCGCAGCAGCACGCGCGCGCACCCTGACGCGACGCTCCCTCGCGCTCGTCGCGGCGTTCGTCGGCGTCGGCGCGGTCCCGCTCGTCCTCACGCAGGCGTTCGAGGTCCCGCTCGTCGCCTCGGCGATGATCGTGACGCTGATGGTCGCGCTCTACCACGCGGCCGACGGCCAGAGCGCGCTCATGGAACGCTGGCTCAAGGGAAGCGCCGCGGAAGCCGCCGTCGGGGAGACGCTCGAAACGCTCCGCTGGGAGCGCTACATCGTCATGCACGACGTCGCGCAGCGCGGTGAGGGGAACATCGACCATCTGGTCAGCGGGCCGAACGGGGTCTACCTCGTCGAGACGAAGTTCGCGCGCTACCTCCCGGTGCACCTCCGCAAGGCGAAGCGGCAGGCGGCGCGGCTGCACGACGAGCTCGACGTCTGGGTGACGCCGGTCGTCTGTCTCGCGACGCGCGAGACGCGCTCGCACCGCCGCGACGGCGTCTGGGTCGTCAGTCGCACGCAGCTCGCAGACTGGATCCGCGCGCAGCAGAACGAGCCGGTCGACTTCGACCGCCTCGCGCAGTTCGCCGAATCGCTCTAGCGTTCCCGCCGTGGGCGGCGACTTTCGGATCCGGCCCGCCGAGCCGGGCGACGCTGGTGCGCTCGTCGAGCTGGCGAACGCAGTGGGCTCCGAGCCCGAGGGCTGGCTGATCACCACCTCGAACTGGCGGAGCGTGGGGGAGGAGCGGCGCTACATCCGCTCGCTCCGCCGCTACCCGCACGCGGCGGTCTTCGTGGCGGAGGCGCCGGACGGGATCGTCGGCCGGCTGTCCGTGGGACGCGACCCGCACCCGGCGAGCCACCACGTCGCCGACCTCGGTCTGATGGTCGCGGTGAGCCGCCGCCGGCAGGGCGTCGGCTGGGCGCTCCTCGAGGCGGCGGCCGAGTGGGCGCGCTCGCAGGGTGTCCAGAAGCTCGAGCTCCACGTCTTCCCGCACAACCAGGGCGCGATCCGGCTGTACGAGCGGTTCGGATTCGAGCGCGAGGGCTACCGCAAGCGCCACTACCGCCGCCCCGACGGCTACGTCGACGCGATCCTCATGGCCTACGAGGTCTCACCGCGAAGGAAGTCGGCGTAGACCTGCATCAGCCGGATCCACGCGCGCCGCTCCCACGTCGCGTACTCGTCAGGCGGCAGGCGCTCGAGGCCCCGGTGCTCGAGCGTGACGCGCGTGCCGCCGGCGATCGGCTCGAAGCGGACCTCGACCTCGGTGTCGTCGAGCTCGAGGTGGACGTTCCGGTACGCGAACGCGACTCGAACGCCGGGCTCCCAGGCGGTGACACGACCCATCTCGTACGGCTCGCCCTCCTCGTAGACCTCGAGCAGCCGTCCGCCCTCGAACCGGATCGCGACGGCGCGCGCCGGGTCGTTCCAGCTGTACGGCCCGCGCTCGTACCACGCGTCGATCTCGTCGGTGAAGACGGAGAACGCCGTCGCGGGATCGACTGCGACGTCGATCGTGCGGACGACGCTCAGCGGTCCTCCGCGTGTGCCTTGAACGCGTCGAGCTGGCCGCCCCAGAACGCGTCGAGCCACCGCTGGACCTCGCGCAGGCGCTCGGGGCGAAGCCGGTAGACGCGGGCGCGAGCGTCGTCGTCGGCGAGCCCCGCCTCCACGAGCCCGGTCGAGCGGAGGACGCGGAGGTGCCTGCTCATCGCCGGCGCGCTCGTTCCGGCCCGCGCCGCGAGCTCGCCGGCGCGCCGCGGCCGCTCGCGAAGGAGGTCGACGACCTGGCGGCGAGTGGGGTCGGCGAGGGCGGAGAGGGTGGAGTCGAGTCGTTTCACGTCTGGGCAATGATTAACGGATCTGTTAATCTTAGCCCATGATCCCGATGCTCACCTACGAGGACGTCGGCGCAGCCGCGGACTGGCTGTGCTCCGCCTTCGGCTTCCGGCCGAGCGGTGAGCAGTACCGCGACGAGGAAGGGCGCGTGACTCACGCCGAGCTCGCGTACGGCGACGGCGAGGTGATGCTCGGCTTCGCGAGCACGGACTACCGGAGCCCGCGGCGCCACGCGCAGGAGTGCGAGCAGGCGGCGAAGTGGCTCGACAATCCGTACGTCGTCGACGGCGTGCTCGTCCAGGTCGAGGATCTCGACGGGCACCTCGAGCACGCACGCTCGGCCGGCGCGGAGATCCTGCGCGGTCCCGACGACCAGCCGTTCGGCCGGCTGTACACGGCCGCCGACGTCGAGGGGCATCGCTGGATGTTCGTCCAGCCGCCGGCCTGAGTCGATTCCCGCAAAGAGCGCAGGATTTCGTTCGCGCCGCACTTGAACGGACAGTTGCGCTCGACTACTTTCACGCGTGCGCCGAGCACGGCGCGCGACTAGGACGAAGCTGATCCGGTCGGCTGTACGCGGAAGCGGAATGTCAGCCGGATGAGTGGACGAAAGCGCGACCGGCTCGGCGAATTTTTTTGGTCCAGAACGCCTTCCGCTACTGCCCTGCGTGCGGCTCGGAGCTCCCCGGCCCGCCGCCCGTCACGTGCAGCGCGTGCGGTGCGCGCCACTGGCTGAACGCGAAGCCCGGCGCGGGCGCGATGGTCGTCCGCGACGGCCGGCTCCTCCTCGTCCGGCGCGCGCACGATCCGTGGCGCGGCCTCTGGTGCGCGCCCGGCGGGTTCTGCGAGCCGGACGAGCATCCGGCGGACGCCGCCGTCCGCGAGACGCTCGAGGAAGCCGGCCTTGCCGTGCGGATCACCGGGTACCTGGGAATCTGGGTCTCGCGCTACGACGGCGACTGGATCAGCGTCGCCTACTACCACGCGGTTCCGGAGGGCGACGTCGGAGAGCCGGGCGCCGAGGTGGACGACGTTCGCTGGTTCGAGCCGTCCGAGCTGCCGAGCGAGGTCGCGCCGCCCGGCACGTTCGAGCGCGTGCTCGTCGCGTGGGCCCGCGCGGTCGCGGAAGGCCGGACGGAGACGCCGCTCGACGACCGCTAGAGCCGGTCGCGACCCGCACGGCAGCCTCAGCCTCGAGCGTGTCGGCGGCCACCGTCGCGATCGTCAGGTAGACGTCGGGC
>Ga0111538_10011128_pt1 | contig 11947 bp, 8 predicted proteins | sample SoiMethybrSBSTD1_FD_79669 | JGI IMG/M metagenome (GOLD analysis project Ga0111538, IMG submission 79669) | Bulk soil microbial communities from a Populus tree surrounding site in Tennessee, USA - Soil MetaG P. TD hybrid SBSTD1 (version 2)... | ecosystem: Environmental > Terrestrial > Soil > Tree...
CCAGGGTGGCCGCCTGCGCGGCGCGCGCCGCGAGCTCGCTGCCCGCGAACTGGCACATGCGCGGGTCGAAGCCCTCCGGCATCTGCCGCGTCATGCGCTGGCGCACGTCGGCCAGGATCTGGTCCTTGCTCTCGAGCGCCAGGTCGGAGACGTACTTCTCGAAGCGCTCGCGGTAGATGTTCAGGAAGCCGGCCTGCATCGTGATGTCGGCGTCGATGATCTCGCCGGTGCGCGGGTCGACGCGCGAGGGGCCGATGGCGAAGTTCACGTCCTCGTCGGCCGACCAGCGCACGACCGCGTAGCGCACGTCGGCCGGATCCCAGTCGGCGTCCTCGGGCATCTGCTTGGCCACGATCGCGTTGCTGAAGCCGGCCTTGCGGAAGGCGGGCTCCCAGGCCTCGATGCCCTTCTTCACGGCGTCACGCCACTTCTTGGGCGTCGTGTTCTCGATCCAGTACACGATCGGCTGCACCGGGTCGCTGACCTCGGCCGACGGGTCCTTCTTCTGCAGCCGCCAGCGGTGGATGTAGCGGTGCACCGGGTCGTTCGAGTAGATGTCGAACAGGTCCTTGCGCTCGGTGAAGAAGAAGCCGACGCGCTGGTCGAACTCGCGGGGCTTGTAGCCGTCGTCGGGCAGCGCGCACAGCGAGTGGTGCACCTTGACCTGGACGCCGCGGCCGTCGGCCAGGGTCAGGTTGCCGCCCTCGCGCGTGCCGATGAACTGCCAGACCTGGTCGACCTCGAGGTTGCGCGGGAAGTTGGAAACCTTGACGACCTTGCCCAGGTCCTTGGCCACGGTGTACTTGCCGGGCAGGCCGTGGGCGAGCTGGAGGTTGTCGTCCGAGAGCCAGTCGCCCAGGTTGACGAGCACCCGCTTCTCCTCCTTGTTCTCCGCGACGAGGTCGAAGGACTTGATCACGCTCTGCGAGGTGACCTCGTCGAGCATGCGCTTCTCGAGCGAGTCGCCCGGCTCGGCGTAGCGCGTGTTCTGCGCGACGAGCACGACCTTCTTCTCGCCGCGCCGCTCGAAGTGCAGGATCGCCTCGCTGTCGGAGGTCATCGCGCCGCGGTAGACCGCGCCGCTGCCCGCGCCCGAGCCCAGGCCGGCGCCGTAGAGGAAGGGCCGGTTGAGCACCGACTCGTCGATCTCGAGCAGGATCGTGTTGTCGTCGCTCCAGACCGTGAACAGGCCGGCGGTCTTGGTCAGCTTCTCGGTCTTCGCCTCCCAGTTCTTCTTGGCCTCCTCCTTCTCCTTCTTCTCCTTCTCCTCCTTCTCCTTGGCCGCCTTCTGCTCGTCGCTCAGCTCGGCCTTGTCGTCCGACTTGGCGACCTGGCCCTTCTCATCGGGCTTGGCGCCGTCGGCCTTGGCGCCGTCGGCCTTGGCGGCGTCGGGCTTCGCCGCGTCCGTCTTGGCCGCCTCGCCGGTGCCGGTGGCCGCCTTGGGGACCTCGTCAGACTTGGTCTCGTTGGTGGCGCTGCAGGCCGGGACGACGAGCGTCGCGGCCGCGAGAAGAAGGCTGAGGCGAGTGGACATCGCGCGAATCTCCCGAGTCCGGACGTGAAGCGGGGAACATATCAGAATCGTCGGCGGCGCCCAGGGTCGTCGCGCGTGGCGGCCTCGTGGCTGCGGCGCGTGCTCCGCCGGCGCTCGGGATGCACGCGGGCCGCACATCCGTCCGGCGCGTAGGGTCCAATGGGGGGACGGTGACGCGTCCGCACACGAGCGAGGGCCGGGCCGAGGTCGGCGACGCCGAGGGCGCCGCCCGCCCGCGCTGGTGGAGCGGCACGCCGGCCGCGCTCGTCCTCGCCGCGCTCTTCGCGGGCCTGGCGATCTCCGCTGCGCGCCACGAGGGGCCGGCCTACGACGAGACCGGCCACCTGACGGCGGGCGCGAGCTACTGGCTCACCGGCGATCACCGGCTGCAGCCCGAGAACGGCCTGCTGCCGCAGCTGCTCGTGGGGCTGCCGGGCTTCGGCGCCGCGAGCCGCGGGGCGGCGGGCGAGGGCGGCGCCGGGGCCTTCCCGCCGCGCGCGGGCCCCGAGTGGGAGGGCTCGGACGTCTGGCGGCTGGGGCACCGCTGGCTCTACGAGTCGGGGCTCGACTGGCGCGCCGTGCTGCTCTCGGCGCGGACGCTCGTGGCCGCCGTCGCGGCCGGGCTCGGCCTGCTCGTCTACGCCTGGTCGCGCCGGCTCTTCGGCCCTTCGGGCGGCATCCTCTCGCTGGCGCTGTTCGCCTTCAGCCCGACGCTCCTCGCGCACGGCGCGCTGGCGACCTCGGACCTGTGCGCCGCGGCGGCCTTCCTGCTCGCGCTGCTCGCGCTGCAGGCGGCGCTGCTGCGCTGCACGCTGCCGCGCCTGGCGGGCGCGGGCGCGGCGCTCACCGTGCTGTTCCTGTGCAAGGCCTCGGCCCTGCTCGTGCTGCCGATCGCGGCCGTGATGCTCGCGCTGCGCCTGCTGTCGCACGAGCCGCTGCCGGCCGGCTGGCTCGCCGCGCGCCGCGCGCTCGCCGGCGGGCGGCGCGTGGCGCTGCTGCTCGCGCTGCCGACGGTGCTGGCCGTCCTCGTGTGGGCGGGGCTGTGGGCGGGCTACGGCTTCCACTCCGCGGTGCAGCCCTCCGGGCAGGCGCCGCCGCAGACGCTCTACTGGGGCGGCTGGCCGCACGTCGATGCGGCCGGCACGCCGGCCGTGCGCGCGGTGGGATGGATGCGCGACCACCACGTGCTGCCCGAGGCCTGGCTCTACGGCCTGGGCTTCGTGCTCGCGCACAGCAACGCGCGCGACGCCTTCCTCGACGGACGCTACAGCCCCGACGGCTTCCCCGACTTCTTCCTGCGCGCGGCGGCCTACAAGACGACGCCCGCCGAGCTGGCGCTGCTGCTGCTCGCCGCGGCCGCGGCGCTGGCGGCGCGGCTGCGGCGGGGCGACGCGCGCGGGTCGGCGCCGCCGGCACCCGGGCCGGCGCGCGGCCCCTTCCGCATCGCGCCCCTCGTGCTGCTCGTCGTGGTGGTGGGCGGCACGGCGCTCGGCTCGCACCTCAACATCGGGCACCGCCACCTGCTGCCGCTGTACCCGGCGGCCTTCATCCTGGCCGGCGCCGCCGCCGCCTGGCTGCACCGCCCGCCGCGCTGGGTCGCGGCCCTCGTGCTCGTCGCGCTGGCCGGGCAGGTCGTCGACTCGCTCGCCGTGCGGCCGCACTACCTGGCCTACTTCTCGCCGCTGTGCGGCGGCCCGCGGCAGGGCTGGCGCCACCTCGTCGACAGCTCGCTCGACTGGGGCCAGGACCTGCCGGGCCTGGCCGAGTTCCTCCGGCGCGAGCGGGCCTCGGCCACGCCACCCGACGAGGTCTACCTCTCCTACTTCGGCACCGGCAGCCCGGACGCCGAGGGCATCGTCGCCAAGCACCTGCCCTTCGTGCCCGACCGCATCCGTCGCGTCGAGACCTATCCGCTGGGCGCGGGGCTCTACTGCGTGAGCGCGACGATGCTCCAGAACGTCTACACGCCCATCAAGCCGCCGTGGAGCGCCGCGCGCGAGTCCGAGTGGCAGCAGGCGCGAGCGGACATCGAGCGCCTCGAGGCGGCGCAGACCGACCAGGTCAGCTTCCAGCGCGTCCTCGCCGAGCGCGGCCAGGCCGGCTGGAACAGCCGCCTGCACGACTACGAGTCGCTGCGCTTCGCGCGGCTGTGCGCGGTGCTGCGCGGCCGTCAGCCCGACGACGAGATCGGCTACTCGATCCTCGTGTACCGCCTGTCGGCCGAGGAGGCGCGGGCCGCGGTGTACGGGCCGCCGCCCGTCGGCTGAGGCGCGGTCAGCCGCCCGCCGCCGCCTGCAGGCGCCGCACCTCGGCCTCGATCTGCGCGCGCTCGGGATGCTCGGGCCGCAGGCGCAGCACGGCCTGCAGGTCGGCCAGCGCCTGCTGGCGCTCGCCGGGATCCTCGCGGAGCAGCAGCCCGCGCGCGTAGAGCGCGTCGATGTCGCGCGGATCGAGGACCAACGCCTGATCGAGGTGCTCGCGCGCCTGGGCCAGCAGCGCCGGCGGTGGCTGCGCGCTCGCCGTGGCCTGCTCGATGAGCGCCATGGCCCAGCCCTGGTGCACGCGGCCGTCGCGCGGCGCGATCTTCGCGAGGCGCTCGTAGGCCGGCAGCGCGGCGGCCGGGTCGCCCGCCGCCCAGCAGGTCGCGATCCAGGCGCGGTTGGACTGCTCGTACTCGGGACAGATCTGCAGGCTCTGGTCCAGCTCGGCGCGGGCCTGCGAGCGCAGCGCCGCGGCGCGGGCGGGGGCCGCCTCGGCCTGCGCCAGCAGATAGAGGTGCGAGCCGCGCGCCGAGTGGCCCAGGAAGCTGCGCGGCGCGTCGCGCGCCATGGCCTCGGTGACCGTGCCGCTGTCGGCCCAGGCCGGGTTGCGCGCCCAGGTGCGCACGCCGCCGGCCACGACCGCCGCCAGCAGCAGAGCCGCGAGCGGCACGCGCAGCGCCGGCCGGCGCGCCAGCAGGCCGTCGAGCGCCAGGGCCAGCGCGAGCAGCGCGCCGGCGCTGGGCAGATAGAGGAGGCGCTCGGCGAAGAGCGTGCCGATGGGCAGGGCCAGGTTCGCGGTGGGCAGCCAGGTCAGCAGCGCGAAGGCGGCCGCGAAGGCCAGGGGCGGGTTGCGCCGGCGCCCGGCGACCACCGCCGCGAGCGCGGCGCCGACGACGAGCAGCCCGACCAGCACGCGCGGGTCGAAGAGCGAGCTCGCGAGCGGGATCTGGTCGAAGGAGTAGTCCATCGAGAGGCGCGCCGGCCAGAGCAGCAGCCGCGCCGACTCGGCCACGAGCGCGAAGGGCGTGAACAGGCGCTCGGCCGGGCCGGCGCCGCGCAGCTCGCCGAGCGCCGTCAGGCGCTCGGGCACGAGCGGGTTGAAGGCCGGCATGATCGTGGCGGGGTCGCGGCCCAGCGTGCCGAGCACCGAGTAGCGCGCGACGAGCCAGGCCAGCGCGACGCCGGCGTAGAGCGCGTAGTCCTTGCGCGCGCGCGGCCGCACGCCGGCCGGCCGGCCCTGCGCGTCCGGCGCGGGCACGATCCAGTCCATCGCCAGGATCAGCGCCAGCGCCGCGATCGCGCTCTCCTTGCTGAGCAGGCCCATTCCCAGGAACAGCACGGCCAGCGCCCGCGCGCCCTCCCTCCCGGTCGCGGCCCGCCGGTGCCAGAGCAGCGCGAGCAGGACGAAGAGCGTGGCCAGCGTGTCGGCGCGGCCGACGAAGCCCGTCACGGCCTCGGTGTGCACCGGGTGCACCGCGAAGAGCAGCGCGGCGGCCGCGGCCGCGCGCGTCGAGGCGCCGAGGGCGAGCGCCAGGCGCAGCAGCGCGAGGCAGGCCGCCGCGTGGATGGCGAGGTCGATGGCCGTGTAGCCGGCCGTCGAGAGCCCGCCGGCGGCGTAGTTGCCGGCCCAGCTCAGCAGCGCGAGCGGCCGCCACTGGGCGTCCGCGGCCGCCTCGCCCCAGTAGTTGCGCGTGAGCGCCCCGCGCAGCGCGGAGAGCGAGCGCAGCCCCGCGTTGTCGCGGATGATGACCTCGTCGTCGCGGACGAAGCCGTGCCCGAAGGCATTCAGGTAGGGCAGCAGCGCCGCGAGCACGACGAGCGCAGCCAGCGCGGCCGTCGGCAGGGCGACGCGCGGGCCTCTCGTCACGCGCTCAGTCCGGCCGGCTGGCGGTCGAGATCTCCCTCAACCCGTACTTGCCGTTCCAGGTCTCGAGATTGCCGCTGAGCTGCAGCGTGCGCAGGCAGTCGTCGATCTGGCTGCGCAGCGCGTCGCGGTTCTTGGGCATCGCCAGCGCGTAGTCCTCGGGCGTGAACAGGCCGGGCAGCCGGCGCAGCTTGCCGGGCTGGGCGGCGATGGCGGCCTGGGCGGCCGGGCCGTCCATGACGACCGCGTCGACCTCGCCCTCGAGCAGCCGAGCCACGTCGCTGCGGCCGGGGTCGGGCGTGAAGACGCCGATCGCGTCGGGCAGCAGGCGCGTGACCGCGCGCTGCGAGGTCGTGCCCGGCGCGGCCGCGACCTTGCGCGCGACCAGGTCGTGCAGGCTCTCGGGCGCGTCGGGCGCCTCGCGCACGAGCACGACGAGCTCGGTCCGGAAGTAGGGCCGGCTGAAGTTGACCTGCGCGCTGCGCTCGGGCGTCACGCCGAGCGTCGCGCAGACCACGTCGACGCGGCCCGACTCGGCCGCCGGCAGGAGCTGCTCGAACTCGATGCGCTTCCAGACCAGCTCGCGGTCGAGCATGTGCGCGATGGCGATCATCATGTCGACGTCGCGGCCCGCGGCCTTGCCGTCCTTGTCCATGTAGGCGAAGGGCGCGTTGTCGAGGTCGCTGCCCACGACGATGGGCGGCGTCGAGGAGCAGGCAGCGAGCAGGGCGGCGAGCAGCGAGCCGAGCAGCACGGCGTTCGAGCGGCGGGACATCGAGGCGACTCCGGGTGGGTTCGGACGGGTCTCTGATCCCTTATCGGCGGAATCCGGCCTCGCGCTTGCGGCCGAGCAGACCACGGGCTGCTATGGCTCGCTCATGTGGGGGTAGCGCCAATCGGTGGGCGGGACGAAGGTCTCCTTGATCGTGCGCACCGAGGTCCAGCGGACCAGGTTGAGCAGCGATCCGGCCTTGTCGTTGGTGCCCGAGGCCCGCGCCCCGCCGAAGGGCTGCTGGCCGACGACCGCACCCGTGGGCTTGTCGTTCACGTAGAAGTTGCCCGCCGACTGCCGCAGCCGCGCGGACATCGCGCCGATCGCCGCCCGGTCGCGCGCGAAGACCGCTCCGGTCAGCGCGTAGGGCGAGGTCGAGTCGCACAGCGCCAGGGCCTCGTCGAGCCGCGCGTCGTCGTAGACCCACAGCGTCAGGATCGGCCCGAAGATCTCCTCGCACATCGAGGCGTACCGCGGCTGCCGGGTCTCGATGACCGTCGGCTGGACGAACCAGCCGCTGCGCCCGTCACACTCGCCGCCGGCCACGATCGTGCAGTCGGCATCCGCGCGGGCCTGATCGATGTAGCGCTGGCAGGTCTCGAAGCTGCTCTTGTCGATGACCGCGCCCATGAAGTGGGAGAAGTCGGTCGGGTCGCCGACCGTGATCTGCGCCAGCGTGTCGACGATGCGGTCGCGCAGGTCGGGCCACAGCGACTTCGGCACGTACGCGCGGCTGGCGGCCGAGCACTTCTGGCCCTGGTACTCGAAGGCCCCGCGCACGAGCGCGACGGCCAGCGCCGCGTTGTCGGCCGAGGGGTGCGCGAAGACGAAGTCCTTGCCGCCCGTCTCGCCGACGAGGCGCGGGAAGGACTTGTAGCGCCCGACGTTGTCGCCGACCGTCTTCCACATCCCGCGGAAGACCTCGGTGCTGCCGGTGAAGTGGATGCCCGCCAAGTCGGGGTGGTGCAGCGCGACCTCGCCGATGGTCGAGCCCTTGCCGGGCAGGAAGTTGATCACGCCGTCGGGCAGGCCCGCCGCGCGCAGCAGGTCCATGATGATCCAGCCGGAGAGCAGCGCGGTGCCGGCCGGCTTCCAGAGCACGACGTTGCCCATGAGCGCCGGCGCGGTGGGGAGGTTGCCGGCGATCGAGGTGAAGTTGAAGGGCGTGACCGCGAGCACGAAGCCCTCGAGGTTCCGGTACTCGCAGCGGTTCCACATGCCGTGCGCCGAGCCGGGCTGGATGGCCTCGATCTGCCGCGCGAACTCGACGTTGAAGCGGAAGAAGTCGATCAGCTCGCAGGCCGCGTCGATCTCGGCCTGGAAGGCGGTCTTGCTCTGGCCGAGCATCGTGGCTGCGTTGAGCTTCGGGCGCCACGGGCCGGCCAGCAGCTCGGCCGCGCGCAGGAAGACCGAGGCGCGCTCCTCGAAGGGCGTCGCGGCCCAGCCCGGCGCGGCCTTCGCGGCGGCCGCGATGGCGGCCTCGACGTCGGCGGCGCTCGCCTGCGCGGCGCTGCCGAGGTTGCGCGCGTGGTCGTGCGGCTCGGGCACCTTGACCGGCGTGCCGGCGCTCTTCGTCCGGCCGCCGATGAAGAGCGGGATCTCGGTGGGTTGGCTGCGCAGCGCGGCGAGCGCGGACTTCAGGTCCTTGCGGTCGCCGCTGCCCGGTGCGTAGGCGCGCACCGGCTCGTTGTCGGGTCGGGGGACGTCGGTCATCGCGACCAGTCTATGGTCAGCCCGGCTGATTAGAAGTGGTCGTCCTCGACCACACGCGCAGCCGTGCCAGGCCAGCTTGTGCTTTCGCGGGACCAGCCGTAGGATCCCGGCCGACGCCGACGAACCGCGCTGCTGGCAGCACCTGCGCGGGAGCCCTTTCGGGAGACGGCTCATGCGCAGGACCCTGCTGGCCGGATTGTCCCTGGTCGCGCTGGCCGGAGGCGCCCTCGCGCAGTCGAGCAACATCGACCCGACGCTGAAGCACGCCTGGGGCGAGAACGCGGGCTGGACCAACTGGCGCGATGCCAACGCGGGCAGCGCGGGCGTGATCCTGAAGCTGCACTTCCTCCAAGGCTTCGCCTGGGCCGAGAACCTGGGCTGGATCAACCTGGGCGACGGCACGCCGCTCAACGGCATCGCCTACGGGAACACCGACGGCTCGGACGCCGGCGTCAACCTCGACCTCGCCACCGGCTTCCTCTCGGGCTTCGCGTGGAGCGAGAACGCGGGCTGGCTCAACTTCAACACCGGCGCGCTCGGCGCCGACCGCGCGCGCTTCGATCCGAGCACGGACACCTTCGCCGGCTACGCCTGGGGCGAGAACGTCGGCTGGCTCAACCTGGGCGACGGCGCGGTGACCCTCGCGGCCTTCAACCCCGCGACGGACCTCGGTTTCGGACTCGCAGGTACGGGGGGCGTGGTGCCCGAGCTCCGCTACTACGGCCTGCTCTCCAGCGGCAACAAGCACGTGCTCTCGCTGCGCAAGGCGAAGCCGGGCGCGACCTGCGCCCTGTTCATCGGGCTGTCGTCGATGCCCACGCCGTTCAAGGGCGGCACGCTCGTGCCCCTGCCGACGCTCCTCACGCTGTTCCTCGTCACCGACGCCAACGGCATGGTGGCCCTGCTGGGCAACAGCGGCACCGGCTCGGTCCCGCTCGACCTCTACGTGCAGGCGGCGGTCGCCGACCCGGGCGCCGTCTTCGGCGTGTCGGTGAGCAACGCCGTCGCCGCCCACTTCCTGCCCTGAACCACGCGCCCGCGGCTGCGGGCGCGATCCTCGATTCCCTCTTCACGGAGACTCTCCCCATGGCGCTCAGCAAACCCACCGCGACGGTCGTGGCCCTCGTGCTCCTGCCGCTCATCGCCGCGCCCGTGCTGATCGGGGACGTCAACCCGCCGCCCGGCCCGGTGACCGGCACGATGAAGCCGCTCAGCCAGGTCGAGCCGCGCACGCCGGTCGAGACGCTGCCGAGCGGTCCCTCCGCGACGCGCGTGATCAGCCAGGCGGGCAGCTACTACCTCACGGGCAATCTCAGCCTCACCGGCGGCTCGCTGGCCGGCATCGAGATCGCGACCTCGGGCGTCACGCTCGACCTCAGCGGCTTCGCGCTGACGGGCAGCGGCACGGGCGCGGCCGGCATCCTCGTCTCGGGGGTGAACCGCAGCAACCTCGTGATCCGCAACGGCACGATCTCGGGCTGGAACAACGGGATCAACGGCAGCAACGCGGTCAACAGCCAGGTGGAGGGAATCTGCGTCTCGAGCGGCGGCAACGGCATCGTCATGGGCAACAACTGCTCCGTGCGCGATTGCACCGCCCGCACCAACGGCCTCACCGGCATCTCCGTGGGCCTCAGCTCGCTCGTCACGCACTGCACCTCGAGCGGCAACTTCGTCGACGGCATCACCCTGAGCAACTACGGGCTGGTCAACCAGTGCACCGCCCACGACAACTTCGGCAGGGGATTCGTCGCCACGGAGGGATCGGCGGTCATCGAGTGCACGTCGACCTTCAACGACCTGTCCGGCATCGAGGTCACGACCAACACGATGGTCCTGCACAACACCTGCATGGGCAACGGCACGGCCGCCCACGCCAACATCTACGTCCTCGGGAACCGCAACCGCATCGAGGGCAACCAGGTCAGCAACAGCGTCCGGGGCATCGAGCTCGACATCGGGGGGAACCTCGTCATCCAGAACTCGGTGAGCAGCGCCGCGACCGCCTATGACATCGTGGGCACGCAGACCATCGGCCCGATCCTCGTGGGTGGCGGCACGATCGCCTCGACCAACCCCTGGGCGAACTTCGAGTTCTAGCACTTCAGCTCGGGCGCTGACTGCAGCTACAGCGCGGAGACGATCGTCGCCGCGACGGCGACGGCGATCGCCGCCCAGGCGAGCCAGCCGAGCGCCGAGCGCAGGCGCAGCCGGTCGTCGTCGCTCGGCTCGACGCGGCCCGGGCCCAGGCAGGGACCTCCCTGGGTAATGCGCACAGGCGGTTGATGCGCGGAACGACCGTCTGGTGCAACACGATCAACCATGTGCGGGCCGCAGGGCATCAGGTCCTCAGCGGTGGGCGCTCGCTCGCGCCGCGACTCTGGGTGCTCACGGGGCGGGCCATCACCACCTCGGACGCCGCTCGGGCGGCACGACCACGCTCGCGTCGGGGTACAGCGGCGCGGCGCAGACCTCGCGCGCGCCGCAGCCCTCGCACAGGTTGTTCTTGGTGTAGATGCCCAGGCTCTTGCGCGTGTCGAGCAGCGCCTTGACGCCCGGCGGCGCGATCGGCCGCACGACGCCGAGCGTGCGCGCGGCGTGCGTGATCTTGGCCGTGTGCTCGACCATCTCGAGCTTCTTGTAGGCGTCGATCAGGTCGCCGCCCACGCACACCACGCCGTGCCGCTCCATGATCACCGCGTCGCCGCGCGACAGGAAGGCGCGCAGCGAGTCGGGCAGCGCGTAGGTCGAGGGCGTGGCGTAGGGCGCGGTGGGGATCGTGCCCATCGTCACGATGATCTCGGGGATCGTGCACTCGGCCAGGCTGATGCCGGCCAGGCTGAAGGCCACGGCGTAGATCGGGTGGCCGTGCACGACCGCGCGGATGTCGGGCCGCGTCTCGTAGGCCGCGACGTGCATCTTGACCTCGGTCGTGACCTTGCGGCCGTCGAGCGCGTTGCCGGCGGGATCGGTCTCGATGATCTGGTCGGGCGTCATGTAGCCCTTGAGCGCGCCGCTCGCGGTGATCATCAGGTTGCCGTTGGGCAGGCGCGCGCTCACGTTGCCGTCGTTGGCGACGACGAACTCGTGCTCGTACATCAGGCGCATGACGTCGCAGATCTGCTGCGCGATCGCGGCCTTGTCGGCGGGGTGCGGCGCGGTGGTCAGGATGCCGCGGCGGACGGGCGCGGCGGGCGGCGCGCTCCAGGTCGTCCCGATGGGCTGGCCCTCGAGCGCCGGATCGACGGCGGAGGGCGCGCAGGCGCCGGCCGCGGGCGGGTCGAGCATCGGCGTCGCGGGCTCGCAGTCGGGCTGCATGGGCGCATGCTACCGCGCGGCGAGCAGGTCGCGCACGAAGGGCTCGAGCGCGGCGGCCGCCGCCGCGTGGCCTGCGGCGGTCCAGTGGCCGTCCTGCGGATAGTAGAGCGGTGCGCCCGCGCCCGAGGCCTCGGCCAGCGCTTCGGTCAGGTCGAGGAGCGGCACCCCGAGCCGCTCGCAGGCCGCCGCGACGGCGCGGCGCGAGCCGGCCGGCGCGTCGGGCGCCAGCTGCCAGGCTTCGGGGACGAAGGCCAGCGCGAAGACGGCGCCCTCGGCGCGCGCTGCGTCGCGCAACCGTGCGAAGAGCGCCTGCGTGACCTCCCAGGCCGCCTCGCCCTCGGCGTACTGCGGGTAGGGGTCGTCGCCCGCGCCGCGCGGCGCGACGGCGAGCCGCGGCAGCAGCTCGCGGCGCGCGAGCTGGTAGAGCTCGCTGTGCGCCCACAGCGCGCGGCGCAGTCCGCCGAACAGTCGCTCGTCGCGCACCG
>Ga0111538_10011129_pt1 | contig 11947 bp, 12 predicted proteins | sample SoiMethybrSBSTD1_FD_79669 | JGI IMG/M metagenome (GOLD analysis project Ga0111538, IMG submission 79669) | Bulk soil microbial communities from a Populus tree surrounding site in Tennessee, USA - Soil MetaG P. TD hybrid SBSTD1 (version 2)... | ecosystem: Environmental > Terrestrial > Soil >...
AAGCTCGTCGAGCTGCCTGGCGGCCCGCACGGCGTGCTCTGGACGCACGCTGGCAGCATAAACAAGGAGCTGGTGAGCTTTCTCGCGTAGCGAATCGAGCCTCGCGCTGTGGTGGTCGTCGTCTTGCACCGCGGTGCGTCGGAGGATTCGATGGAACAGAATATCGGCTCACAAGAGCGCATTCCGCGCATCGCCATGGCGTTGGCGGCGGCGGCTGGAGCTTCCGCGATGCGGTCCAAAGTGTTGAAGAGTGCGCTGCTCACCATCGCCGGAGGACTGCTGAGCACGGTGGCAACCGGTTACTGTCCCATCAGCGCCGCGTTCGGCCGCGATACGGCCGAGAAACCGGGGTGGCGGACGTTGAAAACCTGGCGGGTTGAGGCTCCCACTACCTAGGGTTGGCGCCTGATTGCCCTCCCTCCCCAGTCTCTTCGGCTTCTCGAGCGGCCGTCGTGCGGTCGAGTCGGTCGTCCCCCGGCGCACGCTGGACGATGTGATTCTGCCGCCGGCGACGCGGCGGGCGCTCGATCAGGCGCTGATCCACGTCACGCATCACGATCTGATCTTCAGGCAGTGGGGCCTGGCCGAGCGCCATCCGACCGGGCTCGCGTTGGCGTTCAACTTTGCCGGGCCGTCGGGCACCGGGAAAACCATCTGCGCCGAAGCGATCGCGCACACATTGGGTCGCCGCCTGCTCATCGCGGACTACGCCGAGCTCGAGTCGATGTGGATGGGGGAGACACCGAAGAACGTCGCGGCCGTCTTTCGACGGGCGCGGGACGAGCGCGCTGTTCTCTTTTTCGACGAGGCCGACGCGATCGCCGCTCGTCGTTCGACGTCGTTTGGCTATGGCTTCCAGCGCGAGTCGAACACGGTGGTCAGCGTGCTGCTGCAGGAGCTGGAAGCGTTCAACGGCGTGGTCATCTTCGCGACCAACCTGGCGGCCAACTTCGACCCCGCGTTCGAGCGCCGGATTCGTGCGCACGTGCTGTTCGAGATGCCGGGAGTTGCCGAGCGCGAACAAATCTGGCGGGTCCAGATGCATCCGACGCTCACGCCGCTGGCCGATGATGTGGATTTCCGATCGCTGGCGGAGGCGTATGAGGTCAGCGGCGGCGACATTCGCAACGCGGTGCTACGGGCCGCGCTTGCCGCGGCAGGCGAACCGGGCGTCGACAACCTGAAGGCGATCCACCAGCATCATCTCGACGCCGGCATCCGCGACGTCGTCTCCGCCCGGCGGGTGATGCGGCAGTCGCTGTTCGAGGCCGCCGAGAGCCCCGTTGCGGTTGTGGCGCCGGACTCGCTGCAGTCTCTCGAACAGCTGCGTCGCGCCATCACGATGGCGTGCCTCGCGGCTGGCGGCGCGGTGCTGCTCGCCATCATCGCCCTGCTCCTGGCGCTCCTGAGCTAATTCACGACGGACGATCGGATCGTCCCATCGACTTCGACGAGGGCACCGTTCCGGAGGCGGTGACGGGTGAGGACCCGGGTATATCTGGCGGCGGGCTGACCCAGCCAGGCGACCAACCGCATCACCGGGCTGGGGAATCCGATGCGGCTTCCCTTCGCGAGGTACGTCAATGTGGCTGGGGCCACACCGCCAATCTCCCGCGCGACGGCGGCCCACGTCATCCCTCGCGCCTGGCGTTCGCGATTCAGCGCCGCATGAAGCGCCCTGACGTCCCAGCGAAGCAGCTGGTGCTCCGTGAGCGTGGGCAGGTGGAAGCGCTGAGCGTCGGCGTCCGGAAATCCGGGGACGAAGCTTTCCGGCGTGCGGTTGAGCCAGACGAGCATCTGAAGCACCCCATCGCCTTCTGCCACGGCCTTGGTTTTCAAGCCGGTGATCGTAGACGAGGCGATGGGATGGCCGTCAGTGACGAAGTGACTAATCTCGCGGGTCGCTGCTGCCCAGCTCAGGTCCCGCGAGCGGCGTTGTTGATCGAGCGCGTCGTACAACGCCCGCAGTGCGAAGTTGGTCCGTGCACCCATGAATGCTTACCCGGCATCCTGAAAAATGTCTTCCACCTTCTTTGCGAACAGGCGCGCCACTCGCAACGCGAGCGACAGCGACGGCTCGTATCGTCCCGTCTCGATCGCGTTGACGGAATTGCGCGACACCTTCAGCCGCTGGGCGAGATCGGCCTGCGTCCAGCCGCGTTCCAGCCGCAGCGTTCGCACCCCGTTCTTCATTCCTCTTTCTTGGCGTACTTCCTGAGCAGGCTGAACGACATCGACTCGCTCAACAGAACGGCCACCGGTGATCAGCATCGTTCATGTCGGGCAGCGTAAAGCATGCTTTGCATTGAAGTAAAGGATACTAACCTCGGGAGGTACGCCGATGCGAGGGATTCTCTTGCTCACTGCGTTATTGGTCGTGTTGCAGCCGTTGTCGTCCGCCCAGCAGCCGTCACAACCCCTGCCGGCCGGCGACGTGAGCGCGGGCGAGGTCAAGGCATTCATCGACGCGCTGCCGAAGGATGCGATCAGCGATCGACCGATTCGTGCCTTCGATGCCGGCAGCCATCGCGTCACGGTCTATGGCGTCTTCCGACCCAAATCGCTTCCCGGCGACGCCATCCTGCACGAGACGCGGACGTCCGAGACCTACTACATGCTGGAAGGCGCGGGGACGCTGGTCACGGGAGGCACGCTTGCCGATCCGATTCCACCGGCCGCCGGCGCGACCAACACCGGGCCGCGCGCCAAGCGGATTGACGGCGGTGTCAGCCGCCGTGTGGCTCCGGGCGACATCATCGTGATCCCCGGGCGCACACCGCACTGGTGGAGCAGTCTCGAGGGGGACATCCGTTATCTGATCATCCGCTCCGCGCCAGCGGCTGGCGGACAACCCTAGTCCTTGGTGCTTGGTTCTTCGTCCTTGGTCCGTCCCTTGTCCTTGGTCGTCCTTGGTGCTTGGTACTTAGTCCTGCGCCCCTGAAATCCGATCGCGGTTCCTGAGACCCGATCGCGATCAAGTACGAAGGACCAAGGACGGACAAAGGACCAAGGCCAAAGGCCCAAGGACAAAATAACGGAGCCCTCGATCCGCTAGGTCCATCTACTTCGGCGGCGCGGCGGCCGGTGCGGTGTTCTTGACCACCATGCCGAACATCTTGCCCCCGGTGGCTTGACTGCCCCAGGTGCCCGCGTACATGCCGTTGTGGATCAGGATTCTGGCGCTGAAGACGCCCTGGCCGGCGATGGCGTACTGGGCCATCGAAAGAACGGCCGTATCGCCGGCCCATTTGACCGGAACGTTCACCGACGCTCGGTAGTCCTTGCCGCCGTACTGGATGCGCGCATCGAACTTCCAGACGTCGCCTTCGAGCTTGGTCAGGTTCTCGATGGTGTACTTGTCCGGAGTCGTTTCGGGTTTGTCGCCAAGGGTGAAGAATCCGATCAGGCTCGCGTTCGTGAGCGTTGCCTGGAACTGCTTTTCCAGGTCGTTCATCTCAGCGGCTGGCGCCGCCTGCTGGGACAGCAGGGTGGTGACGAGCAATAGGGCGGTGATCATAAGACTCCTTACCGAAATTATTTGAGGGCCAATCCTATCTGCGAACCAGGAGATCGCGAAGCTGTTTCAGGCGGCTGACGGTTGGGCTCTCCACTGTCGTCGACCGGCCACGCAGGCAGCTGAACTATCTCCCAGTTTGCGGCGCCGGCGGGGCCCGCCGCGGCACGGGATTCACCCATTTGGGGTCGTAGGACGTATCCATCACCTGGCCGTCTTTGATCACCATGCGCACATTCTTGGTCATGCCGATGTCGGCCAGCGGATTCCCTTCGATCACCGTGAAATCGGCCAGCTTGCCGGGTTCGATGCTGCCGAGATCTTTGCCCTGACCGATCACCTCCGCCGCCCAAAGCGTGGCGCCCTGAATCGCCTTCATCGGCGCGATGCCCATGTCGGTGAGCATCTGCATTTCGTAGTGCAGGCTCAGCCCCGGAACGATTTGCGCGCAGCACCCGGTATCGGTGGCCGCGAGGACCTTGCCGCCGGCCTCGGAAAACTTGCGGAGGAACTCCGAGACGTTGGCGTATCCCGCGCGCGCCCGGCCCGGCTCCCGCACCCACGCCGCTTTCACGTCGGCCGGCACGAACGCAAGCCCAGGGTCCTTGGCGATCGTCGCGGCATCTCGCGTCCAATCGCGCCAGCGTTCGGTTGCGCCTGCCCACGACAAATACAACGTGGGGTTCACGTAGACGCCCTGCTTGACCATGTAGTCGATGAGCGGCGGGAAAAGCTTCGGATCAACCGCCGCTTCGGACGTCGTTCCCTCGGGCCGCGGATTTTTCCCTTCCTGCTCGAGAAGCGCTCTCGCCATCGTGTCCATGTGCTCCATGTGCTTCATGCCCATGTCCACGGCTCTCTTGATGTTCTGAGTGTGGCCGAGTACCTTGAGTCCGGCAGCGTTCCCTTCCTCGATGACGGCTTTCAACTGCTCGTCCGTGATCGTCAGGTCCACCTTGATGTGATCCACGCCCGCCGCCTTCAGACTGCGGACGTACGCGCGGGCCTCGTCAACCGTTCGCACGTAGCTGCCATCCCTCGTCTCCGGCCCGTTCGGTCCGGTCACTCGTGCGCCCGACACGAACAGGCGCGGCCCCTTGATCTTTCCGCTCTTCAACGCCTCGCGCTCCGCGATGCTCCACGCGGTGTCGTTGTGGATGTCGGCGATCGTCGTCACGCCAAACGGAAGGAACATCGGCGGCTGATAATCGCGGAGGTGTACGTGGCCGTCGATCAGGCCTGGGAGAATCGTTCGGCCGTTGAGCCTGACGACGGTGGCGCTGGGCGGATACTGGACTTGTCCTCGCGTCCCAACGGCTTTGATGCGCGCTCCTTCGACAACCACCACCGCGTCAGCGATGGGACTTCTGCCGGTGCCGTCGATGAGGGTGCCGCCTTCGAGGACGAGAATCCGCTCCTGAGACGCCGCTGACGTCCCCAGCCAAACCGCAACCAGCATCCCGCCAAGGTATGACTTCACGATGTCCCTCACTTCCTAATCCCTACTCTAGTCGTACGGCGCTTGTCGAAGACTTTAGACTATTGCTACGCGGATTGGAGGCTCCATGGGCAACGAATCAAGTCTTGAAGCGGATCGGCGCGCGATTGAAGCGCTCAACCAACATGACGTGAAGGCCGCCCTGGCGAGCGACGTCGCGGCCATCGTGTCGCAGTGGACCGACGATTTCGTCGTCATCCCCCCAGCCGGTCCGATTGTACGAGGGCGATCCGCGAACGCCGCCATCGCCGAGCAAGGCAAGGAGCTGATGCAGGCGCTCATCCCGATCGACTACGTCGTCGACATCGAAGAGATCACCGTAGCCGGTGACTACGCCTTCGAATGGGGGACGTTTCGCGGCGCCGCACGTCCGCGCGCCGGCGGCAGCGAGATGACGTACAGCGGCAAACTCTTGCGGATCCTCCAACGGCAGCCGGATGCCAGCTGGAAGATGCATCGAACGATGACGACCATCGATCCTCCAGCGAGCCAATAGCAGCAGCGATCACAAACCAACTAGATCGTCGATCTCCAGATCGTCGATCGTAGATTCATTTCACTGTGACATCTGGGGGCGTGCGACTGGCAGCGCCGATGCGGCACAGCTCGTCGAGCGTTTCGGCAAACAGGTCGTAGAGCAGCTTGAGCCGATCGATGTCCGTGATCGTGCCGCCGGTCACGAAATAGAGCTCGTCGACGCCTTCCGGAAACTTCGTGCCGAACCACCCCTCGTCGTCTTTGACCACGAGCTGGATGTCCTTCTGTTTCGAGAGGAGGTCGCGAATCGTCGCGTTTGCCAGCAGCATGCGCACCGCAGGCTCGTCGGTTGCCTTCACAATAAAGCCCTCGTCGAAGGGAGGGTCGCCGATTTCGATGTCCTGCATGCCGAGGAGTTTGCCGAGGCCGCTGAAGATGCTCTTGCGGTAGACCGTGAATCGAAACCCGTCGGGATTCACGTACGGCGCGCGCATGCGCGTGAACGTGAGGATCACCTTGCCGGTGGAAACGACGTAGGTGTCGAGCGTCAGCGTCCAGCCGCCATGCTCGACCTCCACTTTGTCGCGGCCGAGGAACCCGCCTTCCACGAAGCGGCCGTTGACCTCTTCGCTCAACTTGAGCCAGATTTCCTTGCGGCTTGGACCAAACAGGCGACGGGCGATGCGCATTGGGGAGGAATGTATCAGGCCAGGCAGGCCAGGCGGGCCGGGCTACTTCTCGGCGAGCTTCTCGAGCACACGGGCGCCGCGCAAAACATTTGCCAGGCTGTAGTTGCCCTCGTGGCACGCGTATTCGAAGATTGGCCCATCGTAGCGCGTCATGGAGAATTCGCCACTCCATGGCTGCGTGTAGAGGGCGGGGTCTTCAATCGTGAAGCGGTAGAACAACTCGGTCGGCGACACGCGGGTGAACCTCTCGGTGATCCGCGTCTGGCGGCTGATGACGAGCGGACGGCCATTCACGGTTCTGGACGGGTCGTCGGCCCGAAGGTGGGAGGTTTCGACCACTAGTGTCTCGCCCTCCCAGCGCCCCACCGAGTACCCGCCGATGCTTCGCAGTGAGTCTGCGATCGGCTTCCCCCCGATGGCAATGATCCGCGGGCCGGACGAGTCTTCGGACGAGATGACCAGGTAGTCGCGGGTCTGGACGATTTGACGCGGGAGCAAGACCGGGACGGCGCGCATCGGCGCATATCCAAGATTCTCCAGGCAGCGTTCCGCCAGCGGACGCTCCTCGACGTTGTCGAAGCCGTTCCTGTCGCGGGTCTGGACTCGCGTCGACAGCTCGAGCCCGGCCGTCGTAAACGGCAATTTGCCGTCCTGTGGATCGACAATCACAGACGATCGAGCCTCTCCCTTCACGATGGCCAGCTGCCGGATGTCGTGAATCAATGCATCGGGATCGATGACTTTGGGGCGATTCGCGACCATCTTCTCGACCAGTCCGCGCGCCTGCTCCGTACTCAGAGTCAGCGACTCGACGCCCGCCGGCCTTTCCATCGTCGTCAGGAACGCGGTCACCCAGATACCCTGAAAATCGGGCTGCCCATTCTCCGTCTTCGGCACCACGTATCGTGGAGTCTGCTGGGCATGCGCTGAGGTGGATGCGGCAACAGACAGGACGATGGCAAGTAGCCACAGACAGCCACGTCGCCAGCCGCCGTAGATCGCGAGGTCGTTCATGTTGACGAAAGCCAGGGCCGCACGCGGTGGTCAGGCCGCGCGACAGCCTTGGGAAAGTTGGTCCTTGAAGGATACACCTCTGATGAAGGGAAGACAAAGGAGACGCTAGTATTGTGCCGGGTGGCCGACGTCCTTCGAGATTCATTCCGTGATCGCGCGCTGATTCTTGGCTGCGTCTTCCTGTTCCTTGTCGCCGCTCCGCGAGTGGGATTGGGACAGCAACCTGTCACGGCCCCGGTGGCGCCGCCGCCAGAAACGGCGCCCATTCCGAAAAACTACTTCATCCCGCTCCTCGACATCGTCGCGTTCGACACCTTACTGAACCGTTTCAACTATCGCTTCATCGATCGCGCGACCTATGACGTGAGCCTGTCGTCGATCCGGCGCAACGCGAACAGTCCGTGGGTCCTCGACAACGATCCGTTCTCGATCAACCAGTTCCTCCACCCATATCAGGGATCGCTGTATCACGGCTTTGCCAGATCGGCGGGTCTGAACTACTGGGAGTCGCTCGGCTACACATTCGCGGGGAGCGTGCTCTGGGAAATCGCCGGTGAAACGACACTCCCGTCGAGAAACGATCAGATCGCAACTGGCATTGGCGGAACGTTCCTTGGAGAGCCGCTGTTCCGTCTCGCCAGTCGTGTACTGGAACGCACGGACCACCTGTCGGGTTTCTGGCGTGAGTTGTTTGCAGCGGTCATTTCGCCGGCGACTGGATTCAATCGCCTTGCCTACGGCGGTCGCTTCCGAGGCGTGTTTCCGAGCCACGACCCACCCTCGTTGACGCGCCTCCAGCTCGGGGTAATGGGGACCTCGTCCATCCAGAAGACGTTCACGCAGGCGATTGAGAGGAACGAGGTGGTGGCCGATTTCTCCTCCGCTTACGGGCTGCCGGGCGATCCAAACTACGTGCATCATCGGCCGTTCGACTACTTCAACTTCCAGTTCACGACGTCCACGGGAAGCCGCTTCGAGAATATTTTTTCCCGCGGACTTCTGGTGGGAACCGCCTACGGCCAGGGTGCAGACCGTCACCGCGGCGTCTGGGGGCTTTACGGCACCTACGACTACGTCGCGCCGCAGGTGTTTCGCGTCTCGAGTACGGCGCTTGCCCTCGGCACCACGCTGCAGCGCAAGCTTTCAGGATCCGGTGTGCTGCAAAGCACGTTGCTGGCGGGTACAGGGTACGGTGCGGGGGGCGGGATTGGCGGCGAGAACGGCAACGACTACCACTTTGGGATCACGCCGCAGGTGCTCGCCGACGTGCGCGTCATCCCCTCGGATCGAGCGGCGTTCGATGTGACGCTGCGCGACTACTACATCAGCCGCCTCGCGTCGGTGAAGCATCAGGGCTCCGAGCACATCGCGCGCGTCGACGCACTGATTTCAGTCCGTCTCAAGGGCCGACATGCCGTATCGGCCAGGTACATCTGGTCCAGGCGCAGCGCGTCGAGCCCGGAGCCGGGCCAGGCAGACCTCATCCAGTCGCGCGGCTCGTTTGGTCTGTTCTACACCTACGTGCGCGGCACACGGTTCGGGGCGGTGGAATTCTAGAGGTCAGAGGTCAGAGGTCAGAGGTCAGAGGTCAGAGGTTAGGGGTGATTAGCGGAGTGCGCCGCGGCCGAGCGTGGCCACGGCGGCAACCAGCTTTCGCACGTCGACGGGCTTGGCCAGATGTAGTTGGAAGCCTGCCTGTAGGGCCTGTTGTCGGTCTTCTTTGCGTGCGAACGCCGTAAGGGCGGCGGCCGGAATCGATGCCGTCTCAATTGTGCTCAATGCCCGGACCCGGCGAATGAGTGAATAGCCATCTTCTTCGGGCATGGCGATATCGGCGAGCAGCACGTCGAAGTGCTCGTGCTGCAGCAGCTCAAATGCCTGCGCGGCCGACGCCGCGGTTGATGCCACGGCCTGGTGGTTTTCGAGCTGCGCGGCGACCACCTGGCGCGTGTCGAGGTCGTCGTCCACAATCAGCACGCGCAAGCCGCCGAGACCCGGGGCCTCGCTCGGATTCAGCGTCGGCCTCTCAGCAATCGCCAACCGGCCGCGCGTGCCGTCTGACGCCGCGGCGGCAGCGAGCAGCGGAATGCGCACCGAAAATGTCGCGCCGCATCCCTCTCCGCCGCTTTGCGCGCTCACCGTCCCGCCATGCGCCTCAACCAGATGCTTGACGATCGACAGGCCGAGGCCGAGGCCTCCATGTGATCGCGTCGTGGACGCATCCGCCTGTCGGAACGCTTCGAACACCGAAGGCAAGAAGTCAGCCGCGATGCCGCGCCCCGTGTCGGTGACGATGACTTCGGCGCTGTTTCCCTTCTCACGAAGCTGCACGTGGACCGTGCCGCCGGGCGGAGTGAAATTAATCGCGTTGGAGAGGAGATTCCAGACGACTTGCTGGAGGCGGGCCGCGTCTCCGTGGACCGCCCCGACCTCGGGATCGTGAACCGTCAGGTGCACGCGCTTGGCGTCCGCGATCGGCTGGACGACCTGCAGCGCGCCACGAAGTACATCGGTCAGCGCAACAGACGTGCAGTCGAGTTTCAGTTTGCGCGACACAATCCGCGCGACGTCGAGCAGGTCGTCAATCAGCTGCGATTGCCGTTTGGCGCTGTTGAAAATAACCTCGTAGGCGCGATGACGCCGCGTGTCGTCGACGGTGCCGCGCCGGAGCATATCGGCCCACCCGAGCATCGCGGTCAGCGGCGTCCGCAGCTCGTGCGACACAATGGCGAGAAACTGGTCCTTCAGCCGATTGGCATCTTCGGCGCTGGCTCGTGCGGCTTGCTCGCGCTCGAGCAGCTGATGGCGTGCTTCCTCCAGACGCGTCATCTCGGCGAGCGTGACCCCGAGCCGTTCCTTTTCCGCCGCCAGCGCCTGCTCGGCCTGACGCGCATGCGTGAGCGCTTCGACCGTGTTCTGATGCAGCCGTTGTATTTCCAAGACATGCCGTTTCTGATCGTCGAGCCGTCCGACGAACAGCTCGTAGGTTCGGTACGTCAGATAGACGGGCGCGATCATCAGGATCGCCTTCCAATGCTCGCCGCGATCGATGACGACCGCGGCGACCGCACCGGCCCCGCCAGCCACCATGAAGGTCACGCCGCTCCAGAGGAACTCGTCACGCCACACCTTGAGGAGTGACTGCCCCGTCGAAAACGCGATCGCGGCGGCCACCAGGAGGGTGTTGGCGAAGAAATACGTCGAAATCGCCCCGACCAGCGGCCTGGCGAGGATGCTGAAGTCGAGCGGCGCGGTCGTTCCGCCGAGCCATTCGTAGGCGAGACCTGTCGCGGCCATCGTGGCGGCTTCAGCGGCCATGCTCCACACGGTGCGATACAGCGGGTAGGGCTGCTTCACTTTGTACGTGCACTGCATCCACGAGCCAGTCACCGCGATCACCATCGCGTGCTGCGGACCAAGCAGCAACAGCGCAGTCAGGTTGGCGGCATACGACACCGAGAGGGTCGATCCGCTCGACAGCGCGATCGGCAGGTTCACCTTCCAGGTCGAGGTCAGGCAGGCCCACAGAAGGAGGAGGACGAAGAGCAGCGGCTGCGGAAACGTCTGCGGAAATAGAGCGACGAACGCGATGACACCAGTGGCGATGACCGTTGCGATATAGATCCGGGCAATCGTCGGGAGCGCGCGCCAGCCGAGTTCGGAGCGCGGCGAAACCGCAGGCGCGTCGGTCGCAAGGTCCTCGATCCGTTGACTCGCGAGGTTGGCGTCCATTGACGTCAGGGAGTTGGCCACACGACCGGCTCGCAGGCATCGCCGCAGCCGGTTCCCCACACGACCGTGTCGTCATCGTCTGCCGTGCCCCAGACGACGGTGTCCTCGTCGTCCGCCGTACCCCAGACGACCGTGTCGTCATCGTCCGCCGTGCCCCAGACGACCGTGTCCTCGTCATCGCTGGCGGTTGAGATGTCCCACGGGGTGGAACAATCGGCGCCGCCGCATACCGAGCCCCAGACGACATTTCGGGAGTCAGCCGCGCCCCAGGTGACCGTATTACACGCGCCGTCCGAACAGGTCACCCGCCATGGCTCCCACGTCGTGCTATCCCCGTCGCAGCTCTGGCTCGTGCAGATCACGCCCCACTCGACTGTCTGACCGACCGGTGTCGTCGCCGCACCCCAGGTGACATTCGTCGACCACGCATTCGCATCGGCGATCAGGCGACCACCCTGCACGAGGTGATTGCCCCAGATAATCTGTGAGCCCCAGCCACCTGAAGATGGATATACGCCGCTCGACGACGGACTCAGAAAACGAGCGAGTTCCACCGCGCCTTGTGCATTCAGAAACCCGGCACCTTCGGTGAGCGGATCGTATGCAGGATCCATCTCCGCGGTGTACTGCAGAATCGCCTTGACGGCGTTTGGCGTGAGCGTCGGGTTGGCTTGCAGCATCAGCGCGACGGTGCCGGCGACAACTGGCGCGGCCATGCTCGTGCCGCTCAAACTCAGATAAGGGCGATACGACGTCGGCATGGTGCCGTCCAGCAGATACGCCGACTTCGTTGTGTAGAACGCGCTGTCAGGATCGCTGAGCGATTCGATGCCCACCCCAGGGGCAACGAGGTCCGGCTTTGCCGCGTAGTCCACGGCGCTTGGCCCCCGCGAGCTGAACGCGGCCATCGTATCGTCCGCCCTGGAGACGGTTCCCATGTGGCTCGAGGCGCCAACCGTCAGCACCCACGGCGCATTGCCGGGCGCGCCAATGCCACCGTACAGATCGCTGCCGCTCTCGCTC
>Ga0111538_10011130_pt1 | contig 11947 bp, 9 predicted proteins | sample SoiMethybrSBSTD1_FD_79669 | JGI IMG/M metagenome (GOLD analysis project Ga0111538, IMG submission 79669) | Bulk soil microbial communities from a Populus tree surrounding site in Tennessee, USA - Soil MetaG P. TD hybrid SBSTD1 (version 2)... | ecosystem: Environmental > Terrestrial > Soil > Tree...
ATGGACGAGTTGATTGATAGTCGGCATAGCTCACCGCCGCCCGGGAGGGCGACAAAACTCCAACGTTATAACCGAGATGCCCTGTCTTGTCAACGCTTTACGGCTCATCATTTCGCGCGCCTCGGCCGGCGGGGCCCCAGCCCCGCGACGGCCTGCAGCGCGCCCTGCCATTACCCAGCCACCGCCACCGACTCGTCGCCGTCGCTCGCGTCGGCGACCGGCGGAGTCAGCGAGAGCACGCTGTCGAGCGACTTCACAGCCTCGCCGCCGGGCGTCAACACCTCGACCCGCGTGTAGGTCGAGAGCCCGGTGCCTGCCGGGATGAGGCGGCCGACGATCACGTTCTCCTTCAGGCCCCGGAGATCGTCCGTTTTTCCGGAGATCGCAGCTTCCGTCAGTACCCGGGTGGTCTCCTGGAACGAGGCCGCCGAGATGAAGCTGTCGGTCGAGAGCGACGCCTTCGTGATCCCGAGGAGCACCGGCTTGGCCGTCGCGGCGCGCTTGCCCTGCGCCAGCACCCGGTCGTTCTCCTCCTGGAACACGAACTTGTCGACCAGCTCGCCCACGACAAACTCTGTGTCGCCGACCTCCTCGATGCGCACGCGCCGGAGCATCTGGCGCACGATGATCTCGATGTGCTTGTCGTTGATCGTCACGCCCTGCAGGCGATAGACCTCCTGCACCTCGTTGACCAGGTACCGCTGCAGCTCACGATCACCGAGGACCGCCAAATAGTCGTGCGGGTTGGGCGACCCATCCATGAGGGCTTCACCCGCGCGCACCCGGTCGCCCTCGTGAACGCTGATGTGCTTACCGCGCGGGATCAAGTACTCCTTGGTCTCGGCGTTGTCGGCGCGGATCACGATCTTCCGCATGCCCTTGACGAACCCGCCCATCTCGACGCGGCCGTCGATCTCGGTGATGACGGCCTGCTCCTTCGGCTTGCGCGCCTCGAACAGCTCTGCGACGCGCGGCAGACCGCCGGTGATGTCCTTGGTCTTGGTGGTCTCGCGCGGGATCTTGGCGATGATGTCGGCCGCGAAGATCTCGGCGCCGTCGGGCACGTTGAGGTTCGCGCCCACCGGCAACGCGTACCGGTGACGCTCGCTCGCTTCCGCCCCTCCGGCTGCCTCGCCGGCCGACCGGATGATGATGCCCGGCTGCAGCTTGCCCTCCGGGTCCTCGATGACCACCTTGCGCGCCAGACCGGTGACCTCGTCGAACTCTTCCCGAACCGTCACGCCCTCGAGGATGTCCTGGTACTCGACCCGACCGGTGAACTCCGTGAGGATCGGGTTAGTGAACGGATCCCACTCGACCAGCACGGTCCGCGCCTTGATCTTCTGATCGGCCTTCACCTTGATCTTGGCGCCGTAGACGACCGGATAGCGCTCGCGCTCGCGGCCGCGCTCGTCGGCCACGCCGATCTCGCCGTTGCGGTTGGTCGCCACCAGGTCACCGTCGCGGTTCACGACGGTCCGGAGGTTGTGGTACTTCACGACACCCGCGCTCTTGGCCTCGTGCTTCGAGGCCTCGACCACGCGGCTCGCGGTGCCGCCGATGTGGAAGGTCCGCATCGTGAGCTGCGTGCCCGGCTCGCCGATCGACTGCGCGGCGATGATGCCCACCGCCTCGCCGAGCTCGGCCAGCCGCCCGGTGCCCAGATTGCGGCCGTAGCACATGACGCAGATCCCGCGCTTGGTGTCGCAGGTCAGGGTCGACCGGATGCGCACCCGCTCCAGGCCCGAGTCCTCGATCTTCTGCGCCAGCTCCTCGGTGATCTCGGTGTTGGCCTGGACGATGATCTCGTTGGACAGCGGATCGCGGATGTCCTCGGCGGCGACGCGGCCGAGGATACGATCGCGCAGCGACTGGATGATGTCACCGCCCTCGACCAACGGTGTGGCGTCGATGTATTTCACGGTGCCGCAGTCGTACTCGCTGACGATGACGTCCTGCGAGACGTCGACCAGCCGCCGCGTCAGGTAGCCGGAGTCGGCCGTCTTCAACGCCGTGTCGGCCAGACCCTTTCGGGCGCCGTGCGTCGAAGTGAAGTACTCGAGGACCGTGAGGCCCTCGCGGAAGTTCGAGGTGATCGGGGTCTCGATGATCTCGCCGCTGGGCTTGGCCATCAGACCGCGCATGCCGGCCAGCTGGCGGATCTGCTGCTTGCTGCCTCGGGCGCCGGAGTCGGCCATCATGTAGATCGGGTTGAACTCGCCGCCCTGCTCGCCGCCTTCCAGCTCGCGGAACATCTCCTCGGCGATGAGCTCGGTGACGTGCGCCCAGATGTCGACGACCTTGTTGTAGCGCTCACCGTTGGTGATGACACCGTCCTGGTACTGCTGCTCGACCTCGTTGACCTGCTCGCGTGCCGAGGCGATCTGACGCTCCTTCGACGACGGGATGTGCATGTCGTCGATGCCGATCGACAGACCGGAAAGGGTCGCGTAGCGGAAGCCGAGGTCCTTCAGCTCGTCCAGGAAGTGCACGGTCGCCTCGTTGCCGAGCGTGTTGTAGCAGCGGCCCACCAGCGCCGTGATCTCCTTCTTCTTGAGCTCCTGGTTCACGAATCGCAGCTGCTCGGGGACGATCTCGTTGAGCAGGGTGCGTCCGACTGTCGTCTCGAGGATGGCGCCGTTCCAGCGCAGACGGATCCGCGCCTGGAGATCGACGTCCTCGTTGTCATAGGCGATCCGTACCTCTTCCGAGTCGGAGAAGAGGCGCCCTTCGCCGCGCACCGGGCGCTCCGGCGTGCTGATGCGCTCCTTGGTCAGGTAGTAGATCCCGAGCACCATGTCCTGCGTCGGTACCGCGATCGGCGCGCCGTTGGAGGGCGACAGGATGTTGTTCGACGACAGCATCAGAACCTGCGCCTCGAGCTGCGCCTCCATCGAGAGCGGGATGTGCACCGCCATCTGGTCGCCGTCGAAGTCGGCGTTGAAGGCCGTGCAGACCAGCGGGTGGATCTCGATCGCCTTGCCCTCGACCAGGATCGGCTCGAACGCCTGGATACCCAGGCGATGGAGCGTCGGCGCCCGGTTCAGGAGAATCGGGTGCTCCTTGATGACGTCCTCGAGGATGTCCCAGACCTCGGGGCGCTCCTTCTCGACGAACTTCTTGGCCGCCTTGATCGAGGACGCGATGCCGCGCTCCTCGAGCTTTCTCAAGATGAAGGGCTTGAAGAGCTCGAGCGCCATCTTCTTCGGCAGGCCGCACTGGTGCAGCTTGAGGTACGGGCCAACCACGATGACCGAGCGGCCTGAATAATCCACGCGCTTGCCGAGCAGGTTCTGGCGGAACCGGCCCTGCTTGCCCTTGAGCGTGTCCGATAGGGACTTCAGTGGCCGATTATTTGGACCCGTGATGACTCGTCCCCGACGGCCGTTATCAAACAGAGCATCAACCGCTTCCTGCAACATTCTCTTCTCGTTGCGGATGATGATCTCGGGAGCCTTGAGGTCCATCAGCCGCTTCAGCCGGTTGTTCCGGTTGATCACGCGGCGATAGAGATCGTTCAGGTCCGAGGTCGCGAAGCGGCCGCCGTCGAGCGGCACCAGCGGTCGAAGCTCCGGCGGAATGACCGGGACGACCTCGAGGATCATCCAGTCGGGCTGGTTACCGGACTTCAGAAACGCCTCGATGACCTTGAGGCGCTTGACGATCTTCTTCCGCTTCTGGACAGACGACTCGCCGAGCATCTGGGCGCGCAGGTCGCGCGCCATCGAGTCGAGGTCCATGTCGCGCAGGAGCTCGCGGATCGCCTCGGCGCCCATGCCCACCTTGAGGGCCTCGGGGCCGTGCTCCTCGATGAGCTTGCGCGCCTTGTCGACCGCCATCAGGTCCTTCTTCTTGATGCCCTGCAGCCGGCTCTCGAGGACCACGTGCTCCTCGAAGTAGAGGATCTTCTCGAGCTCGCGCAGCGACATGTCGAGGAGCTGGCCGATCCGGCTCGGCAGCCCCTTGAAGAACCACACGTGCGAGACCGGCGAGGCCAGCTCGATGTGGCCCATGCGCTCGCGGCGCACGCGGGCGCGCGTGACCTCGACGCCGCACTTGTCGCACACGACGCCGGCGAACTTCATGCGCTTGTACTTGCCGCAGGCGCACTCGTAGTCCTTGGTCGGGCCGAAGATGCGCGCGCAGAACAAGCCGTCGCGCTCCGGCTTGAACGTCCGGTAGTTGATGGTCTCCGGCTTCTTCACCTCGCCGTGAGACCAGTCGCGGATCTTCTGGGGCGCGGCCAGCTTGATCCGGATCGCGTCAAACGTGATGGGCTTCGCATGCCGATCGAGGATGCCCCAAAGGTCCTTGGTTGGCTTGTCCTCTCTGATCAGGCTGCCGAAAGGCCGATCCGTCAGCATTCGCTATTCTCCTTTGTCCTCAGGAAGCCTTCTTGCCGTCTTTCGTCACCAGCTCGACGTCGAGCGCCAGACTCTGGAGCTCCTTCACGAGCACGTTGAACGACTCGGGCGTGCCGGGCTCGAGGAAGTTCTCGCCCTTGACGATCGCCTCGTAGATGCGGTTGCGGCCCTCGACGTCGTCGGACTTCACGGTCAGCATTTCCTGGAGCGTGTGCGCGGCCCCGTAGGCCTCGAGCGCCCACACTTCCATCTCGCCGAACCGCTGCCCGCCGAACTGCGCCTTGCCGCCGAGCGGCTGCTGCGTGACCAGCGAGTACGGGCCGATCGAGCGCGCGTGCATCTTGTCGTCCACGAGGTGGGCCAGCTTCAGGATGTAGATCTGGCCGACCGTGACTTCCTGGTGGAACCGCCGGCCAGTGCGCCCATCGTAGAGGATGGTCTTGCCCGAGGTCGGCAGGTTCGCCTGTTTCAGGTGCTCCTTGATCTCTTCCTCGGTCGCGCCGTCGAACACGGGGCTCGCCACCCACATGCCGAGCGCGCGCGCGGCCCATCCCAGATGGGTCTCGAGGATCTGTCCGACGTTCATCCGGGACGGCACGCCGAGCGGGTTCAGCACGATCTCCACCGGCGTCCCGTCCGGCAGATACGGCATGTCCTCCTCGGGGAGGACCTTGGAAACGACGCCCTTGTTGCCGTGGCGGCCGGCCATCTTGTCGCCGACCGAGAGCTTGCGCTTCACGGCCACGTACACCTTGACCATCTTGATGACGCCGGGCGGCAGATCGTCACCACGGCGGAGGCGCGACTTGCGCTCCTCGAACATCGCGTCGTAGACGCCGATCTGCTCGTCGGCCATGTCCTCGATGCGCTTGATGGTCAGCGCGAGGTTCTCGTCTTCCTTGACCTTGACCTTCTTCAGCTCGTTCCACGAGAAGTTGTCGAGCTCCTCGCGCTCGATCCGGTCGCCCTTCTTGGTCAGGCGCTTCATCTTGTTCGTCGGATCGAAGAGGTCCTGGAACGCGGTCTTGCCGACCAGGAGGTTCTTGAGCTTCTGGTCGCGCTCCATCTCGACCATCGCGATCTCGTCCTGGTAGTCCTTCTCCAGGCGCGCGATCTCCTCCTCCTCGATCGACTTCGCCCGCTCGTCCTTGTCGATCCCGCGCCGCGAGAACACCTTCACGTCGACCACGGTGCCCTCGATGCCCGGCGGCACGGTCAGCGACGTGTCGCGCACGTCGCCGGCCTTCTCACCGAAGATCGCGCGCAGGAGCTTCTCTTCCGGCGTCAGCTGTGTCTCGCCCTTCGGCGTGATCTTGCCGACCAAGATATCGCTGGGCTTGACCTTCGCGCCGATGCGCACGATGCCCGACTCGTCGAGGTCCTTCAGCGCCTCTTCCGAGACGTTCGGAATGTCGCGCGTGACTTCTTCTTTTCCGAGCTTGGTGTCGCGCGCCTGGATCTCGAACTCCTCGATGTGGATCGAGGTGAAGCGGTCGTCTTTGACCAGCCGCTCGGAGACCAGGATCGCGTCCTCGAAGTTGTAGCCGCCCCACGGCATGAACGCGACCAGGACGTTGCGACCGAGCGCCAGCTCGCCCTGATCGGTGCCCGGGCCGTCGGCGATGATGTCGCCCTGGTTGACCCGCTGGCCCTTCTTGACGATCGGCTTCTGGTTCAGGCACGTGTTCTGGTTCGACCGCCGATACTTCGTCAGGTTGAAGATGTCGAGCGGCAGGTCCGCCACCGGGTCGGCCTTCTTCGACCGGCCCTCAGCCCGCACCACGACGCGATCGGCCGCGACGTACTCGACCACGCCGGGCCGCTTGGCGACGATCACGGCGCCGGAGTCGCGCGCCACCACGTGCTCCATCCCGGTGCCGACCAGCGGCGCCTCCGGCTGCAGGAGCGGCACCGCCTGGCGCTGCATGTTCGATCCCATCAAGGCCCGGTTCGCGTCGTCGTTCTCGAGGAACGGAATCAGCGACGCGGCCACCGACACGAGCTGCTTGGGCGACACGTCCATGTAGTGCAGCTCTTCCGGCGACACCATGCGGAACTCACCGCCCTTGCGCGCCGACACCCGCTCCTGCACAAACTTGCCGTTGCGGTCGATCTCGGCGTTGGCCTGGGCGATGACGAACTTCTCTTCCTTGAGCGCGGTCAAGAACTCGATGTCGTCGGTGACGCGCCCGTTGACGACCTTGCGGTACGGCGTCTCGATGAACCCGAACTCGTTCGTCCGCGCATAGGTCGACAGCGACGAGATCAGGCCGATGTTCGGGCCTTCCGGCGTCTCGATCGGGCAGATCCGGCCGTAGTGCGTCGGATGGACGTCGCGCACCTCGAATCCGGCGCGCTCGCGCGAGAGACCCCGCGGACCGAGGGCCGAGAGCCGGCGCTTGTGAGTCAGCTCCGCCAGCGGGTTGGTCTGGTCCATGAACTGCGAGAGCTGCGAGGAGCCGAAGAACTCCTTGACCACCGCCGACACCGGCTTGGCGTTGATCAGGTCGTGCGGCATCAGGTTCGCGATGTCCGAGATCGACATCCGCTCCTTGACCGCGCGCTCCATGCGCGTCAGGCCGACGCGGAACTGGTTCTCGAGCAGCTCGCCGACCGAGCGCACCCGGCGGTTGCCGAGGTGGTCGATGTCGTCGGTGGCCTTCGTGCCCAGGCGCACCAGCATGAGATGGCGGATGACCGAGATGATGTCCTCGCTGCGCAGCGTCTTGGTGTTGGACGGCGCGTCGATCCCGAGCTTCTCGTTGATCATGAAGCGGCCGACGCGGGCCAGGTCATAGCGCCGCGGGTCCATGAACATGCCGCGGAAGAGCGAGCGCGCCGACTCCACCGTCGGCGGATCGCCCGGCCGCAGGCGGCGATAGATCTCGACCAGCGCCTCATCCGGATTCTTGAAGTGGTCGCGCGCCAGGGTCTCGAAGATCGACTGGTCGACCTTGCCCGCGCTCAGCACCAGGAGCTTGAACGGCGCCACCCGCCGGCTCATCACCTGCGACAGCACCGTGGAGGTGATCTCGGCGTTGGTCTGCACCAGCACCTCGCCGCTCTCGGTGTCGACGATGCGGGAGGCCGTCCGGCGCCCGACCAGCGACTCGGCGCGCACCGGAATCTTCTCGACGTTGGCCTCGAGCAGCTTCTCGAGCACCTTCGCCGTCAGCGGCCGGTTGGCCGGAGCCAGGGGCTCGCGATGGCGCGGCGCCTTGACGTCGTCGGCCGGACGCGCGCCGACGTGCGCCTCGGCGGAGAGCTTCACCCACGCATTGCCGTCCTCGAAGGACAGGACCTCTTCGCCGTCGTAGAAGTGCGCCAGGATCTCCTCGTCGGAGAGGATGATGTTCCGCTCCAGGAACCAGAAGGCTCTCAGGAAGGCGGTCGCCAGCATCTTGCGGCGGCGGTCGACGCGGACGTGGAGGATGTCGTTGGCGTCGAAGTCGAACTCGACCCACGAGCCGCGGTACGGGATGACGCGCGCCGAGAAGAGCGGCTTGCCGGAGGCCAGGGTCTTGCCCTTGTCGTCATCGAAGAACACGCCGGCCGAGCGCTGCAGCTGGCTGACCACCACACGCTCGGTGCCGTTGATGATGAACGTACCCTTGTCGGTCATCAGCGGCAGCTCGCCCAGATAGACTTCCTGGCCGCGCTGCTCGCGGATCGTCTTGGTCTTGGCCTCCTTGTCGTGGTCGAAGACGACGAGCCGGAGCGTCACCTTCAGCGGAATCGCAAACGTCATTCCGCGGTCGTGGCACTCCTCCACCGTGTACTTGGGCTCGCCGAAGTGGTACGAGTCGAACTCGAGCAGCGCGTTGTCGTTGTAGTCGGCGATCGGAAACACCGACTTGAAGACCGCCTGCAGTCCGAGCTCCTCACGCCGATCGGCCGGGACGTCCTTCTGCAAGAACGTCTCGTACGAGCGCTTCTGAACCTCGATCAGGTTCGGAATCTCGACGATCGACGGAATCTTGCCGAAGTCTCTGCGGCTACGGCGCCCACATTGAATAGTGCCTGCCATGTTCTCTCCTCTATCGAACGGCGCTCCCGCCCCGTTCGAGGTCTCTGCCTAGGGATTGCGGCGGCCTGAGCCGTCGCCTACGCGTCCGCGTGTCCCCGGAGACCGGTCGCTACTTGATCGAAACCGTCGCGCCCTGCTCCTCGAGCTTCTTCTTCATGTCGTCGGCCTCGGCCTTGGTGACGCGCTCCTTTACTGGCTTGGGCGCACCGTCGACCAGGTCCTTGGCCTCCTTGAGTCCGAGCCCGGTGAGCTCGCGGACGACCTTGATGACCTGGATCTTCTTCTCGCCCGCCGCGCCCAGGATGACGTCGAACTCGGTCTTCTCCTCGACTGCCGCCGCGCCGGCCGCGCCACCGACGGCCGCGCCGGCACCCGCCGCGACCGCCACCGGGGCCGCCGCGGACACGCCCCACTTTTCCTGCAGCTGCTTCGAGAGCTGGGCCGCTTCCAGCAGGGTTAGCTTGTCGAGCATCTCCGCGATTTCGTCTACCGTCGCCATCTCGATCTCCTTTGTACCGGGTCGGCACCGGGCCGAGCCCGTCGGTGCCGCGCCGCTGTCTCTCCCTACGTTCAGCTCTTCGCCGGGCGCGCGCCGCGCCCGATATCGCCCCTGACGATCTATTCGGTCTTCGCGTCCGTCTCCGCGGCCTCGGCGGCCGCCGCCGCACCGCGCTGCTGCAGGATGTACGCGAGCTCGCGATGCGGCGCCGAGATCAGCCCGACCAGAGTGGCCAGGACGCCCTGGATCCCGCCCACGAGCTGCGCGCGGAGCGCCTCGCGCGACGGCAAATCGGCGAGGGCCTTGAGCCCGGGCGGCGGCAGCATCTGCCCCTCGACGTAGCCCGCCTTGATCGCCAGCGCCTGGTGCACGCGCGCGAACGCGTGCAACGCCTTGGCGACCGCGACCGGATCCTGCTTCGAGAGGATGACCGCCGTCGGTCCCGTGAGATGCGTGCCGAGCCCTTCCAGCGCGGACGACTTGATGGCGAGCCGCGCCAGCCGATTCTTGACGACCTTGTATTCCGCGGATACCGCGCGAAGCTGTTTGCGCAGCTCGCTGAGCTCGTGAACCGTGAGGCCGCGGTACTCGGTGAGCACCACAGTCTTCACGCCGTCCAACCTCGATTTCAGGTCCTCGACCGCCGCGACCTTCTCTTGCGTTGGCACCTGAGGCTCCCTGTCGTCCTAGACTGCCTTCTTGAACAGATTGGCCACCGCCACCGCGTCGACCGGGACGCCGGGCCCCATCGTCGTCGAGACGGTCAGCGACCGCAGATAGACGCCCTTGGCCGCCGCCGGCTTCGCCCGAACGATTGCCTCGATGAGCGCCATGCCGTTGGCTGCGAGCTGGTCGGCGCCGAACGAGTGCTTACCGATCGGCGTGTGCACGTTTCCGGCCTTGTCCACGCGGAACTCGACCTTGCCCGCCTTGGCTTCGCGAACCGCGCGGCCGACGTCGAACGTGACGGTGCCCAGCTTCGGGTTCGGCATGAGCCCGCGCGGGCCCAGCACCTTGCCGAGCCGACCGACCTGCCCCATGAGATCCGGCGTCGCGACCGCCGTGTCGAACTCCATCCAGCCGCCCTGCACGCGCTCGACCAGGTCCTCGGCGCCGACCACGTCCGCGCCGGCGTCGCGCGCCTCGCGATCCTTCTCGCCCTTCGCGAACACGGCCACGCGAACGGTCTTGCCGATGCCGTGGGGCAGCACGACCGCACCGCGGACCATTTGATCCGCGTGCTTGGGATCGACGCCCAGGCGGAACGACAGATCGACCGACTGATCGAACTTCGTCGCCGGCATGCTCTTCACGACCGCGACCGCTTCATCGAGTGAATACTGCTTGTCCGGGGCGATCTTCGCCGCGGCCGCCTCGTAGCGCTTGCCGCCGCGCTTGCTGACGATCGTCGCCATGTCGCTTCTCCTCGCTAGTCCCGCAACGCGTTAAACGACATCGATGCCCATGCTGCGAGCGGTGCCCTCGATGATCCGCATCGCGGAGTCGATCGAATCGGTGTTGAGGTCGACCAGCTTCGTCTGGGCGATGTCCCGCACCTGCTGCCGCGTGACCTTGCCGATCTTGTCCTTGTGCGGCACCGCCGAGGCCTTCGCGATCCCCGCGGCGCGCTTGAGCAGCACCGCGGCCGGCGGCGTCTTCACGATGAACGTGAACGACCGGTCCTGGAAGATCGTCACGACCACCGGCAGGATCAGCCCGTCCTGGCTGCCCGTCTGGGCGTTGAAGCCCTTGCAGAACTCCATGATGTTGACGCCGTGCTGACCCAGCGCCGGGCCCACCGGCGGCGACGGATTCGCCTTGCCGGCCGGGATCTGCAGCTTCACGATCGCCTGAACTTTCTTCATCGCGACACCGCACGCATCAGATCCGCTCCACCTGGTAGTACTCGAGCTCGACGGACGTGGGCCGGCCGAAGACCGGCACGACCACCTTCATCCGCCCGCGCTCGGGGTTCATGTCGTCGACCACACCCTGGAAGTTCACGAACGGTCCATCGATGACGCGCACCTTGTCGCCGCGCGCGAACACGGACTTGGGCTTCGGCTTCTCGGCACCCGCCTCCATCTGCCGGAGGATGTCGTCGACCTGGTCGTGCGGAAGCGCGACCGGCTTGTTGCCCGACCCCACGAATCCGGTCACCTTGGGCGTCGAGCGCACGAGGTGCCACGTGTCGTCCGTCAGGTCCATCTCGACCAGCACGTACCCGGGGAAGAACTTTTGCTCGGTCTCGCGCTTCTGCTTGTTGCGGACCTCGACGACCTTCTCGGTCGGCACGAGCACACGCGTGATGCGCTCGGACATCCCGAAGATCTTCGCGCGCGACTCGATCGCCTCCTTGACCTTGTTCTCGAATCCCGAATACGTGTGGACGACGAACCACTGCTTGTTCGTGGTCGCCGCCGCCGCGTCATCGCTCATCGCAAAATCCTTTCGACGATCCGCGCCAGCGCGACGTCCACGGCGCCGAGGAACACCGACACCACCACGGTCACCGTGATCACGACGACCGTCGAGTTGATCAGCTCCTGGCGGCTGGGCCACGCCACCTTGCGAAACTCCGCCATGACTTCTCGAACGAACTCCTGTGCGCGCCTCAGAAAGTCCATCTGCTCCCTAGTCCGCCGAACAATGGCAGGGGTGGAGGGATTCGAACCCCCATCCCCCGGATTTGGAGTCCGGTGCTCTAGCCGTTAGAGCTACACCCCTATGCCGAGCTACTTCGTTTCCCGGTGCGGTGTGTGTTTGCGGCACCACCGGCAGTACTTCTTGAGCTCCAGGCGGTCCGGGTGCGTGCGACGATTCTTCGTGGTCGCGTAGTTGCGCCGCTGACACGTCGAGCACGCGAGCGAGATGATGTCGCGCATCGCCTACTCCGAGATCTCGGTGACGACGCCCGCACCCACCGTCCGCCCACCTTCCCGGATCGCGAACCGCAGCTCCTTCTCCATCGCGATCGGCACGATCAGCTCGATCGCCATCGTCACGTTGTCCCCCGGCATCACCATCTCCACGCCCTGCGGCAACGTGCACACCCCC
>Ga0111538_10011131_pt1 | contig 11946 bp, 11 predicted proteins | sample SoiMethybrSBSTD1_FD_79669 | JGI IMG/M metagenome (GOLD analysis project Ga0111538, IMG submission 79669) | Bulk soil microbial communities from a Populus tree surrounding site in Tennessee, USA - Soil MetaG P. TD hybrid SBSTD1 (version 2)... | ecosystem: Environmental > Terrestrial > Soil >...
CGCTGACCTGTCGGCGGAGCGCAACGAGCCGGTAGACCTGCCGCTGACCAACGAGACCATCGCGGCGGTGGCGGACTTCAAGGCAAAATACCGAACCGGCGACAACGTGGCGGCGAAAGCATGAGAACCGAAGCCAAGGACATCGGGCTGGCGATCATCGGCGGCGGCCGCGTCGGCCTGTTCCGCGGCGAGGTCGCCAACCGCCATCCGGCGGTGAAGTGGATCGGGCTTGCCGAGAAGAACCCGAACCGCGCCGGCGAGGTCGCGCCCAAGGTCGGCGCCGACTTCACGACCCAGAGCCATGTCGAGCTGATCAAGCGGCCCGAGGTGACCGCCGCGATCATCGCCACCGACGAGCACCTCCACGTCGAGCCGATCATGGCGGCGATCGAGCGCGGCATTCCGCTCTTGATCGAGAAGCCGCTCGCCACCGACTTGGCGCAATCCGCGAAGGTGCTGAAAGCCATCAAGGACGCCAAGATCGACGCCGTGGTCGGCTACACCCAGCGCTTCCGCAGGAAATGGCTGGCCGGCAAGGAGAAGGTCCGCTCCGGCGCGCTCGGCGACGTCACGCTGGTCACCTCGCGCGCCTTCATGAACCGATTGGTCGCGATCGACAATTACAAGCGCACCGACGATCCGAAATCGATCTCGCCGATGGTGATTTCGGGCACCCACGCGCTCGACATGTGCATGTGGTACCTGGAGAAGAAGACGCCGGTCGAGTGCTACGCCCGTTCGATCGACAAGGTGCTGGGCCCGCTCTACCAGGGCATCGACGCCACCGCCGGCATGATCATGATGGCGGACAACAGCGTCTATCACCTCAACATCTCCTGGGCACTGCCGGTGACCTGGCCCGGCGCGGTCTATTCGCTCGAGGTCGGCATCGTCGGCACCGAGGGCGTGCTCACCATCGACGACACCCATCGCGACATGGTGCTGGCGGTGTCGAAGCCGCAATCGGAAGGCTACGCACCCGACGAAACGCGACTGGTCGACTTCCTCGGCAGCTATCCGCCCGGCGACATGGCGCTCGGCGAACTACGCGGGCCGATGGCGGACGAGACGATGTCATGGCTGAACCGCGTCGCGCTCGGCCTGCTGACGCCGGCCGCCACCGTCGAAGAGGCGCACAAGAACCTGATGCTGACCAAAGCGCTCGATCTCTCGGCCAAACGCAGGCAGGCGGTGAAACTGCCGCTCGATCCGGACGAGGAACGCAGTGCAGCGTAGCCGTTCTTGACATTAGAATTGGAATAATTCCAAGCTCTGCCAACAAACTCAGGGCTTTTTCATGATTGGAAATACCGCCGTGCGCTGGGGATGGCCCGCGCAATGGCTGCATTGGATCGGCGCGATCGCAATCCTGCTGCTGCTCGGCCACGGCTGGTGGATGACGCACATGGCGCCGCGGCCGGAGCGCTTCGCGCATTACGCCGGACACGCGGCGCTGGGTTACGACCTGCTGGTGCTGCTGGTCCTGCGAATGCTGTGGCGCTGGGGTCATGCGGTGCCGGCACATCCCGATGGGCTGCAGACTTGGGAACGGATCGCGGCGCGCGCCGGACATATCGGGCTCTACCTGCTGATGTTTGCCGCCTCGCTGAGCGGATGGGCACTGGCGGGCACGTTTCGCACGCCGCTGACCAAGGACGTGTTCGGCATTCCGATTCCGCAGATCGTGACGAGCCAGGACCGCGCGCTGCACAACCTGCTCGAAGAATGGCACATGATCCTGTCGTATCTGCTGGCCGCGCTGATCGTGGTGCACATCGCGGGGGCGCTACGACACCATTTCCTCAAGCGCAACGACGTGCTGCGCCGCATGTGGTTCTCCAGATTTACTCCGACCACGCCCGGAACGACGTCATGAGCAAGATGGCACTTGTCTGCACGCTTGCGATGACAGTGGCAGCATCGCTGCCCGCGGCCGGTCAGCAGCCGGCCACGCCCAAGCCGGCTTATTCGCCGGGACTCGGCGAGTTCATGCTGCAAACCCAGATGCGTCATCTCAAGCTCTGGCTCGCCGGCAATGCCGGCAACTGGGAACTGGCCGATTATGAGATCGACGAGTTGAAGGAAGGCCTGGAAGACGCCGCCAAATACGTCCCGGTCTACAAGAACACGCCGGTCGCCCCAATGATCGAATCGATCATCATGAAGCCGATCGACGAGGTGGAAGCCGCTATCAAGGCGCGCGACCGCACCAAATTTACCGCCTCGTTCGACAGACTCACCGAGGCCTGCAACAGCTGCCATGCGGCATCTAACCGCGCCTTCATTGTGGTGCAGCGGCCAACCGGCGTACAATTTCCAAACCAGTCGTTTGCGCCAAAACCCCGGTAACTCCGCCGGGAGCCAATCCCGGGTTGCCCATGATCAGAATTCTTCTCGCTGTGCTGCTTGCACTCACCGCCGCTGTGCCGTCGCGGGCGCAAGACGACGTTGCCGCGTTCTATCAAGGCAAGACCGTGCGGTTGATCGTCGGCGTGGGCGTCGGCACCGGTTACGACGTCAACGCCCGGGCCTTGGCGCGCCACCTTGGCAAGCACATCCCCGGCAATCCGCAGATCATCGTGCAGAACCAGCCGGGCGCTGGCTCGCTGACCATGACCAACCAGATGTACGCCGCTGGTCCGTTCGACGGCACCGTGATCGGCGCCTCGTTCAACGGCCTGCCGACCGCGCCGCTGTTGCAACCCAATGGCGTGCGTTTCGAATCCGCCAAGATTAACTGGGTCGGCTCGACCAACCGCGAGACCCAGACCATGTATGTCTGGCACACCGTGCCGATCAAGACGCTCGACGATCTCAAGACCCAGGAGATGCTGGTGGGCGCACAGGCGCCGGGCTCGACGCAGTATGACTACCCGATGCTCGGCAAGGCGCTGTTCAATCTCAAGTTCAAGGTCGTCACCGGCTACAAGTCGACCTCCGACATCAACCTGGCGATGGAGCGCGGCGAGGTCCACGGCACGCTCGCCAACTGGTCGACCGTGAAGACGCTCAACCTGAAGCAGTATGAGGACAAGCTCATTCGCATATTGGTGATCTGGGGCGCACGCGAGCACCCGGAACTGAAGGGCATCCCGCTGGTCAGCAGCCTGGCGAAAACTCCGGACCAGAAGCAGGCGCTGCAATTGGCCCAGGCGAGGCTAGAGTTCGGGCGGCCGTTTTTCATGCCGCCGAACGTTCCGGCCGCGCGTGTCAACGCGATCCGCCGCGCCTTCGACGCCACCATGAAAGATCCTGAATTCCTCGCCGAGGCCGACAAGCTCAAGCTCGAAATCGACCCGATGACCGGCGAAGACATCGCCAAGATGCTGCAAGAGATCGCGAAAACGCCGGCTGACGTGGTGGCGCGGGTGCGCACCGCATACGAGGGGCGCTGACCGCGCGCGTGTCCCGGCCCAGCGAACGTAGCGAGCGCGAGCCGCGACCCTGATTCCCTTGAATCCAGCGGTGTCCCGGGTCTGCAGCGCTTCCGCCTTCGCGCTCTCGCTTCGAGCGGGGGCCGGTCGTGCTGTACCGCGCCCAGGGAACGAGACGGCTAATTCCGCGCGAGCTTCTTGATCTTAAGTTCACCAGCCAGCCGATCGAGCTGCTCGATCACCTCGAGAAACACCGGCACGCCGTTGCTGGCGCGATCGATGCGGCGCGCGTGGCGCTGCTCGCCCGGCAACCGAATCGCGTCGAAGCCGGGCAGCACCTTCGAGGTTTTGAGATCGCGCACCTGGCGGTCGACCGCGGCCTTGAACGCGTCAATCGGCAGAAAGCGCGCCACATCGAGCGCGATGATGAAGTGCCCGGTGTTGCAGGCGCTCTCGTCGTCGGCGTTGAAGTCGACCACCTCGCGGCCGAACGCCGCGCCGTTGAGCGTGCCGGCCAGGAGCCCGATCATCAGCGCGAGGCCCGCCCCCTTGTGGCCGCCGATCGGCATCAGCAGCCCGTGCTCGCTTTGCGCCGGATCGGTGATCGGCTTACCGGTTTCGGCATCGATCATCCAGCCCTCCGGCATCGGCTTGTTCTGCAGCTTGTAGGCCTTGACTGTGCCGTAGGACACGACGGTGGTCGCGATGTCGAGCACCACCGGCGGCTCGGCGCCGGCCGGCACCGCGACCGCGATCGGATTGGTGCTGAGCAGGTTCTCCGCGCCACCCCAGACCGGCATGTGGTTGGCGTTCGCGACCACGCCGTAGAGCCCGATCATGTCGTGGGGCAGCGTCATCGCCGCATAGGTGCCGGCTGCACCCGCGTGGTTTGATCGCGTCGCGCCGACCCAGGCGACGCCGGTTTCTTTCGCCAACGCGATCGCGGTGTCGGCGGCGCGCTGCATCACCAGATGGCCCATGCCGTTGTCGCCATCGACCAGTGCGGTGGCGGGTGCGGTCTTTCTCACCGTGATGTTGGACCTCGGATTGACGCCGCCCGCCTTGATGCGGCGGACATATTGCGGCAGCCGGAACACGCCATGGGCATCCGCGCCGGAGAGGTCCGCCTCGACCATCAGCTCGGCGACCTTGGCGGCGTCCGCCTGCGGCAGGCCGACCGCCATCATGGCGTCGCGGATAAACGAAATCAGCGCGGACGCAGCGATCCGCGCGCCGCTCGACTCGACCACTACTTCACTCCCGCCAGCAGCTTCTCCACCAGCCCGTTCAGGATCGTGGCCTTGTCGGCGTCGCTCGCCGACAGCGCCTTGACCTGCCGGGCGCATTCGAAGGTGCCCATGTCGTAGGGATAGTCGCTGCCCAGCATCACGTGCGAGGCGCCGAACTCCTTGACCAGGAACTCGAGCTGCGGTCGCGAGTGCAGGATGGTGTCCCAATAGAGCGTGCGGATCGTCTCGGCCGGCGGCTTCTTCAGGTGCTTCTTCGGCTCCGGCCGCACGTGCCAGCCGTGCTGCCAGCGGCCGGCCTGGTACGGCGTGAAGCCGCCGCCATGCACCATGAAGAACTTGATGTTGGGGAAGCGCTCGATCACGCCGCCGAACACCAGCGACGCCGCCGCGATGGTGGTGTCGAGCGGATTGCCGATCAGGTTGTTGAGGTAATAGTTCTTCATCCGGTCAAGGCCGGCGACATTGTTCGGGTGCACCATGCAGAATGCGCGGTGCTGGTTCGCCACCGCCCAGACCGGCTCGAATTCCGGCTCGTCGAGATTCTTGCCGTTGATGTTGGAGCCGATCTGCATGCCCTTGAGGCCGAGCTTGGAGATCGCCCGCTGCAGTTCGTCGGCCGCGGCGTTCGGCGCCTGCATCGGCAGCGTGGCGATGCCGTGGAAGCTCCTGGGATAGTCGCGAACGTGCTTGGCGATCTGGTCGTTCTGCACGATCGACGCCGCGGTCGTCATGCCGGCGTCCTGGTTGTACATGAAGGTCTGCGGCGTGTTCGACAGCAGGTGCATGTCGACATCGGACGCCTTCATGTCCTTCAGCCGTTGTTCGATGTCGAAGCCGCCACGCGGCAGCGGCCGATACGGCACGCCGCAGATGCTCCATTCGAACACGTCCTTCTCGTATTCCTTCAGCGAGGAGGCGACCTTGGGCGTCTCCTTGTTGAGGAGCTTCATGGTCTCCTCGGTGCAGATGTGGGCGTGCGCGTCGATCGATTTTGGATTGGGCATGGTGTTCCTCTCACAACGTCATGGCCGGGCATAGCCGACGAAGGTGGGCGTAAACGCCCTTTTGCCCGGCCATTTGCACGTTCAGTTTGGATCGGTTCAGTAGCAAGCAACGCGCTCTGGATACAAGGCGAACCGCGCTAGCGCCTCCGGCACGTACAGAACACATCGCCCTTCCCGTAGGGATCAGGCTCACCGGGCTTCGCGCCCGCAAACGGAATGCGCCAATAGAGGCGAGATCTATCCGACTCGACATCCACGACGTCCCATTCGTCGCCGTCTCGGAACGGCCGACAATAGACGTCGCCCTGATACCGGAGAGCTTTGCGCGTGTGGCGGACGAATTTCATCGTTGAAACGACGCAGAGCGAGGTCGGCGTCTTCTTGACGTTCGGCATTGAAACCCGTTCGGCGCTAGCCTGCTGTGGAATGGCCGCCAACAACACCATCGCCACCGCGGGCGACCAACGCACGCTCGACCGGTCCATATTCCCCTTCATCGCTAGAGCAAAAAACTCACCGATCCCATCGCCCCCAATTCCTCGGCGTCGAGAATGGCGCGACGCTCGGCGATCTTCAAACCGGCCTCGGTGCGCTTGAGCTTGTAGCGATAGCGGCCGACGAACTGGCGCGCGCCCTCGCCGCGGCGATGGCGGAAGATCGCGAAATTCGCCGATACGTTGACGATGTCACCATCGACGCCGGTGATGCGCACGTTGCTGATCATGCGGCGGGTGTGCGAGGGCGGATATTCGGCGTGGCAGTTCGGGTCCTTCAGCCGGATGATGCGTTCGCGCAGCCGCACGATATCGTCGGCGACCGTGAACAGCGTGAACCGGTGATCGGCGTCGGGTTTGTCGTTCGGCGGCACGTAGTACGAGGCGTCGTCGGTGAGCAGAGCCAGCCAATCGTCGAGCTTCCAATTGTCGAGCAGGTCGGCCTCGCGATAGAGGAAGTCCTCGACCGCTTGTCGCGTGACAATGGAGTCAGGATCGAGCGGCTGATTCACGGCGCATCTCCATCAGCTCGCTCCATTTGCGCCAGAACACGCGCAGATGGCCTTCGTCGGTGGCGAGCTGCTCCTGGCTCGAGCCCATGCCGCGCGAAAGATCCGACCACGGCACCTCGCGCCAGGCCGCAAAGCCCTGCTGCGCCAGCTCAAGCGCCGCGATGTCGTCGGGGGTGGCGAAGCCGCCGGGACCATAGAAGGTCAGGAAGGCGTGCAGCCGGCGGGCACGCTGCGCCTCGGTCTCCTCGACCGGACCCAGCGCCCAGGCGGTGACGTGCATCAAGTCGGGCGCGACCGGCGTGAAGTTACGCACCGTCACCGATGAGCCGTCGTTGATCACGAGATTGGGGAAGATGCAGAGGTTGCGGTTGGTGTCGGCGACGCGCGCAGCCCTCGCCTCGCCGAGCCGCGCCACCAGTTCCTTGCGGATCGCATCGATGTCGGCCTTGGCCTCCTCGCCGTAGACCGAAATCCACTTCGCCACCGGCCGGCCGCGGTAGTTCGGATTGTCGGTGGTGAGATGGCCGTTGCCGAGGTCCTTGCCGAAGCCCTTGGTCGGCAACAGATGGCCCTTGGCCGGGGTGACGTTGACGCCGGAGTTGCGCATGTAGTTGAGCCAGGTCGAGTGCGTGGTGACCAGGTGATAGTCGTCGACGCTGTTTTCGACCAGGAGCTTCCAGTTCGCCTTGATGTCGTACTCCTGCACGCCCGAGATGATCTCCATCCGGCCGGACGGCGACTGGTCGACGACCAGGTCGATGTAGTCCCTGGCGCCGGCGAGATAAGTGTGCAGGTCGACCGCGTCTCGGTCGAAGCTGGCAAAATAGAAGTCCTTGTAGGATTCGAGCCGCGGCACCGGGACAAGGCCCTTGCCGGCCTTGTCGAAGCCCGGCGGATAGGCGTCGTCGCCCGGGATGCCTTTGATCGAGCCGTCGGTGTTGTAGGTCCAGCCGTGATAGATGCACTGGAATTGCCGCGCGTTGCCCTCGCGCTCGCGGCAAACCAGCGCGCCGCGGTGCCGGCAGGAGTTGATCAGCGCGCGCACTTGACCCTGGCGGTCGCGGCAGAAGATCACGGGCCGGCCGGCGATGTGGCGGGTGCGGAAATCGCCGGGGTTCTTCAGCTCCGAAGCGTGGCCGACATAGATCCAGCATTTGTCGAAGATCGTGCGCTGCTCGTCCTCGAGCACGTCGCGCGACACGAACACCTGGCGATTGACCTGGAACGTCAGGTTCTGACGATCCTCGACCACGAAATGGCCGTTGGCATGGCCGTTTCCGTTGAGGCGGTCGTTCATGGCTGAACTCCAGCGCAGGGCCGCGGCGGCGGACTTTGCAATTGATCTATATCTAACTCGCTGCCTCGTCCACAGTGTTAGAATTTGCAGTTCCTGCCGATTGGAGCAACGTACCGTGACCGTGGCTGCCGTCGCGCCGTTGGAAGGCATCGTGGTCTGGCGCTACCTCTGGTATGCGCTCGCGGCACTTGCCGTGATGATCGCTTCGATCGTAATCGGCGATCTCTGGCTGCTGAATTTCGTTCACGTATCTTCGAGCCTGCTGTGGACCGGCATCGACCTGTTCATGGGTTTCGTACTCGGGCCGATCCTGCGGCGGGTTGAGATTCCCGTCCGGCGCGAGATCGTGCGTCGGCTGACGCCGAAGACGCTGTTCCTGATGCCGGCAGTTTCAATTATCGGCGGCACCACTGGCTGGTTCCTGGCGGTGCAGCTCGGCTATGCAGCGCTGCCTTGGCCGGCTTACGGCTGGGTCGCAGCTGCACTCGTCCTGGTCACGCTGATGACCATTCTCGGCATAGGCTTTCTCACCCCGGTCAACGTCATGGTCTGCCTCGAATTGCAGAAGCCGGCCCCCGACTTGAACTGGATCGGCACCTGGATGAGCCGATACTTCTACGCAGTCGCGGCGCAAGGCTTGATGCAGGTTGCGATCATCGTGGTGATGACCAAGTTCCGCGCCGGCATCTGACTACGAACCCGCCGGCATTGCGACTTGGTGCGTCAGCGTGATTTCACGGCCCTCGCGCGCGGAGCGCAGGATTGCGAGCGCGAGTTCGACAGTGGCCTTGCCCCAGCGGCCGTCATGCAGCGGCGGCCGATCCAAGCGGATCGCCGCCGCCATCTCGTCGAGCACCTCGCGCCGACCCGACATGCCGACAAGCTTTGGCAGCGCGATTTCATGGTGGCCGTTGCGATCGTAGACATACACGCCATTCGCCGAGGCGCGCATGTCGCCTTCGGCACAGGTCACGATGGTGATGCCGAAATGCGGCTGGTTGCCCGGCAGAGCGGCTTTGGTCGCGCCATAGGCCAGCCGCTCGATGCGCGCATGGGCTTCATTCGCGACATCGACAAGCGCGCGGCGTGCCGCGCCATGCACGACCTGCTTCGGCGCGCCGCTCTCGGCAATGCCGAAATGCCATTCGTCGGTGTCGAAATGGTCGTAGCCGCTGTAGGTCAGCGAAGCGGCGACGCCATCCTCGAACTGGATCAGCGCCATGCAGCCGGCCTCGGTCGGCCGCGCCGGATCAAGCGCATTGACCTGCGCGCGCAGGCTCTTCGCCACGCCGCCCGCGAGATAGCGCACGGTGTCGATCTGGTGCGGCACCTGGTTGAACAGAATGCCGCCGCCCTTCGTGGTGTCGAGTTCCTCGGGCCGCCGCGGCCGGTAGAGATAATTGGTGTAGTTGAAGGAGTGAATCATCCCGAGCCGGCCCAATTCGCCGCGCGTGATGATGCCGCGCATCGCCTGCACGGCGGGATCGAAACCGTGGGTGTGGCCGACAATGAGATGAACCTTGTGGCGCTCGACCGCGGCGATGACGGCATCGCAATCGGCCAAGGTCAGCGCCATCGGCTTTTCCAGGATGACGTGCTTGCCTTGCTTTGCCGCCATGACGGCGTGCTGGGCGTGGAGCTGGTGCGGCGTCGCGATATAGACCACCTGGACCGCCGGATCGGCGCACAGTTCGGCGGCATCCTGATAGGCGCTGGCGTTGAAGTCGCGCGCGAAGGCTTGGCGCGGCGCCGGATGCGGATCGGCGGCGGCGCGCAGCACATAGCCGCGATGCGCTGCCGCGGCCTGCACCATCACGGCGCCGGCCATGCCGAGACCGACGATGCCGAGCCCGATCGGCTCCGTCTTGCCGCCGTCTTGCGTCATTGCGCGATGCCGTCCCGGCCGTTATTCCTAAGTTCCCCCCGAAGTGTATCCCACCGGAAAGCGACATGGACACCACGACCAGCCACACTCCCACCAAGCGTGTCGAGGACGACTATCTGTTGCGCGGCGCAGGCCGCTTCATGGCCGATGCGCCGCTGCCCGGCCAGACCTATGCGGCCTTTGTGCGCTCGCCGCACGCCTGCGCCGACATCAAGTCGATCGACATCAAGCCGGCGCTGGCAGTGAAGGGCGTGATCGCGGTGATCACCGCCGAGGACATCAAGGCCGCGAACGTCGGCAATTTGTCACAGCATCCGCCGGTCGCCGGCCGCAACGGCGGCAAGCTGATCATGCCGTTCCGGCCGGCGCTGGTCGGCGACCGGGTTCGCCACGTCGGCGAGGCGGTCGCGATGGTGATCGGCGAAACCGCCGCGGCGGCACAGGACGGCGCCGACGTAGTCGAGGTCGACTATGCGCCGCAGGACGCGGTGATCGATCTGCGCGATGCGATGAAACCGAGCGCACCGCAGGTCTGGCCGGAGGCGCCGGGCAATATCGCGGTCGACTGGGCGGGCCTTGCCGCCAATCCGGACGAGATGGCCGGCAAGGTCGACGCCGCGATGAAATCAGCCAAATACGTCGCCAAGGTCACGCTGGTGCATCAGCGCATCAACGTCGCCTCGATGGAGCCGCGGGGCGGCACCGCAAGTTACGACAAGTCGAGCGACAGTTACCTGCTGCGCGTCTGCTCGCAAGGCGCCCGCGTGATGCGCGATGCCATGGCGCAGGTGATGGGCATCCCGAACGCCAAGCTCCGCGTCATCACCGAGGAGGTCGGCGGCGCCTTCGGCCTCAAGACCGGACCCTATCCCGAATATGTCGCGATGCTGGTCGGCGCCAGGAAGATCGGCCGGCCGGTGCACTGGATGTCGGGAAGGAACGAATCCTTCGTCAGCGACAACCACGCCCGCGACGCGGTCAGCGACGTCGAGCTGGCGCTCGACGAGAAGGGTACGTTCCTGGCCTACCGGCAGCGCCACTACGGCAGCCTCGGCGCCTATGTCGGCGCAGTCGGTGCCAACATCCACACCGCCAACATGACGCGCTGCCTGCCCGGCATGTACGACATCAAGCTGCTCGACATCCAGTCGAAGTGCGTGTTCACCAACACCACACCGACCGCACCCTATCGCGGCGCCGGGCGCCCCGAGGCGAGTTATTGCCTGGAGCGCGTGGTCGACGAGGCGGCGCGCGTCACCGGCATCGATCCGGTCCGGCTGCGCAGGCGCAACCTCATTTCCAAGAAGGCGATGCCGTACAAGACCTCGATCGGCACCACCTATGACTCGGGCGATTTCGCCACCGTGGTCGACCTCGGCCTGAAGCTCGCCGACGTGGAGGGCTTCAAGGCGCGCAAGAAAGAGTCAAAGAAGAAGGGCATGCTTCGCGGACTCGGCATCTGTTTCGTGCTCGAGCATTCCGGCGGTTCGCCGGTCGAAGGCTCGCAGGTCTCCTTCCCGGAGACAAACAAGTTGCTTTTCACCATGAACGTGCAGTCGACCGGGCAGAGCCATGCGACGATCTTCCCGAGACTTGTTGCCGAGCGACTCGGAATTCGGCCCGAGCAGGTCGGCCACGCCCATGGCGACAGCGCGCACGAGATCGCCGGCTACGCTTCGGTCGGCTCGCGCACCGCGATGACAGCCGGCCATGCGATGGTGAAGACGCTCGAGGCGATGCTCGCCAAGGGCAAGAAGATCGCGGCGACCGCGCTGGAGGCCGGCGAAGGCGACATCGAATACAAGAACGGCGCCTTCAGCGTGGTCGGCACCGACCGCCGGATGTCGCTGTTCGACGTCGCGGCGCGGGCGAAGGAGATGAAAAAGAAGGGCGAGATCACCGAGGACCTCGACACCAAGGTCGTCACCGAAACACCGCTGACCTTCCCGAACGGCTGCCACATCGCCGAGGTCGAGATCGATCCCGCAACCGGTCACTCACGGCTGGCGTCGTACTCGGCGCTCGACGACTCGGGCAACATCCTCGATCACACCATCGTCGCCGGCCAGGTGCACGGCTCGGTCGCGATGGGCTTCGGCCAGGCCATGATGGAGCAGACCGTGTTCGATC
>Ga0111538_10011132_pt1 | contig 11946 bp, 9 predicted proteins | sample SoiMethybrSBSTD1_FD_79669 | JGI IMG/M metagenome (GOLD analysis project Ga0111538, IMG submission 79669) | Bulk soil microbial communities from a Populus tree surrounding site in Tennessee, USA - Soil MetaG P. TD hybrid SBSTD1 (version 2)... | ecosystem: Environmental > Terrestrial > Soil > Tree...
CTGCTGCGCCTCCGCCGGTAGTCACGGGCTCACCGAACGAGCGCGTGGACATGGAACTTACACCGACGGAACTGCGAATTAGTCCCAGTTCCCGGCGGACGCGTCCAACTTCCGTCGAAGAACTGCCGGAGATTGGGAGTCGAAGAGGCAATGGGCGGCGCCTGATCGGATCGGACCGTGTCGAAGTGCGGAAAGCAGTTCCGGTGGATCCACGAACCACTTCGAGTCCGCAGCCCGGAACGAGAGAAGAGAACGGCACCGTGGTGCGGCGTTTTGTCGAGCGCACTCCTGATGGCGGCGTGCGCACAACAACGATTCGCAGCTACGACGGACGTTAATTGCCGCGTCAACTCGCTTTGGAACTGCCTCGCGCTGGAAAAAGCCGCGTGTGTTCTTCGAGCAGATAGCGATCGGTCATACCGGACAGGTAGTCACAAACCGCGCGGTGCAAGCCGTCCTTCTCAATGCGGCCCGCCGTGGCCTTGCCGAGCAATGCCGGTTTTCCAAGATAGGCATCGAACACTTCGCGCAGCAGCCGGCACGCGCGCTGATTCACTTCAGCAACGCGCGGATGGAAATAGAGGTTTGCGTAAAGGAAGCGGCGCAACTTCTTGTTCGCGCGCAGAAGGTTCGCGCTGTAGCGGATCAACGGTCGGGCACGACGGCGCACCTCCTCGACGCTTTGCACGCCCGACTTCGCGATGGCTTTCGCGCTCGTGGCGATGACATCCTGCACCTGCCGATCGATGATCGAGCGAATGACGTAACTGTTCAGGTCGCGGCCGCGCAACCGCGGAAAATGCCGGCGCACTTCCTCGAAGCTCGGCGTCCACACTTCCAACTCGGCCAGTTGCGTGGGCGTGATGAGCTGGAAGTCGAGACCGTCATCGAGGTCGTGGCTGTAGTAGGTGATCTCGTCGGCGAGATTCGCAATCTGTGCTTCAAGCGACGGACTCGGGTGGCGCTCGCCGCCACGCGCCGGCGGGTCGTAAAAGGCGGCGTGCTTTTGCAAACCTTCGAGGACTTCGAAGGAGAGGTTCAATCCGGGGAAGCGCGGATATTTTTGCTCGATCAACTCCACGATCCGCAGACTCTGCACATTGTGATCGAAGCCGCCGTGCGGCCGCATCAATTCGTCGAGCACCTCTTCACCGCTGTGCCCAAAAGGCGGATGGCCGAGATCGTGCGCGAGCGCGATGGCCTCGGTGAGATCTTCGTTCAGGCCGAGCGCCCGTGCAATCGTCCGGCTGATGGAGGCGACCTCGATGGTGTGCGTCAGCCGTGTGCGGAGGTGGTCTCCGGTGCCGTTGAGAAAGACCTGCGTCTTTCGCTCGAGGCGGCGGAAGGCTCGCGAATGAATGATCCGCGCACGGTCCCGCTCGTAAGTTAGGCGATGCGGGTGCGGCGGTTCAGGGTGGCGTCGGCCTGCCGACTCGCCGGAAATCTGGGCGTAAGGCGCGAGCGATGATCGCTCCCGATCCTCGAGTTCAACGCGCGTCTTCATCTCGCGAATTCTGCGTCTTCAACATTTCCTGCGCGAGTCTGCGCCGTTCGCGTCGGGCGGCGGCGCGCACCATCAGCAGGTCGAACAAGGCGAGTAAAACGACCAGCAACGTGACCCAGGCGCAGGCGAGCCAGTAGAGCACAAACAGAAACGGCCGTTCCCGAAGCGGAGCGTCCAGAAACGTCGCGCCGATAAACAGCCAGACAAGTGTGCCGATCATCCCGAAGAACATTACGCTGCGGCGTGCGCGCTGTTCGCGAATGAGGCCGCGCGTGAAATGAATGATGAAACGAAGCACGCCCGCAGGGTGACGCATGCCGCGCGTTTGGTCGAGCCGCGACGCAAACCTCCGACCGATTCTGTTCAACCTGACCGTTTTCCGCCACTCACGCAGTCATCGGCCAGAATGGCTTCGAGGTATCGCATGTTCCTACACACTTGCTTTACCCGCGCCTGCGCATTCGGGCATTGTGCGTGCTGGCGCCGCCCGCGCGCTGCGCAAGCAGTCAGCGCCATTGCCCATGATGCTTTCCGAATCACAATCCACCGCCGCTCCCGGCCCGCAGCGTAATGCCGGGCTCGGCGCGCCGCTGCCGCACTTCCCGAACGCTAGGCTGATTCAGTACATCAATCTAAAACTTGCGGCGCTTGGTTGCGCGACGCTCGAAGTGGAGAACGACCCGGAGTTCAACGAGATGACGGCGTCGTTGCTCGCCTACCAACGCGAGACCCATCGCCTTCTCGCGAACTACTTGTGTCCGGCGGACAACCGCATCCAGACCTTTCTTTACGATTACCTGCAGGGCGCACCCGTGGCGAAGCTACCGCCGCGGACCTTCGTCCTCGACCGCTACGGGCTGGCGCGTGCTCTCTCATTGCCACCGACGCGGGACGATTTCACGTCGGACATCGTCCATTCCTACCGCGTGCAGCAGGGCGTATTGCACAATCCAAAAAGCGATCGGCGCACGACGCAGGGCATCTTTCACGTCACCGAAGGCGGATTGCCCGTGCCCGATGACAAGGTCAGCGTTCCGGTGAGCGCGTTTGCGAAGCTGCTGCAACTCGCGCTGGTGCCGCCTCGCGAACTGCTGCGGCTGCCCTTCACGTCCGCGCAGGCACAGTCCGCGGAGTGTTTCGTTTCGTTGTTGCTGCGACCCGCAGTTTGTCCACGCGTGCCGGGCTACGCGGAAGAACGCTCGATGGAAATTCGCTTTTTTGCGCCGGGCAGTCTCGTGAGCAATCTCGACTTTGTGGAAAGCGTCTTCGGCAACGCGGGCGATCCCTTTCTTCCAGAGAACGACGCGGGGCTCGATCCCGAACATTGGTCCGGCCACACTGGCTGCGTCATTCTCGCGCCGCATTTGGTTCGAGTGACCAAAAAATCCCTCGGGCTGCCGAGTTGGGAAAACGCGAGCGAGCGGCAGCGGCGCGATGGTGTTTGCTGGAAGGACGAGAACGAATTCTACAATGGCGGTCAGGCTTTCAAGCTCACCTGCCGCGACGCGAGCGGCGTCATCGTGACGATCATCGCGGACAACTATTTCGGCTATTGCAAGAAGGAGGTGAAGACGCAGATCAGCTACTCCGCGAATCTGCTCGGGCAATGCGAGGAGGAGCACGCCGGTGGAGCATTGGTCTTCCCGAGCTACGATCTCGGCGAGGAATTCCACGGGGATCTGCACGTGCGACGGCTCGACCATACCTTTGACGAAGTGCTCGCGCTCTACGGGGAAATCATGGACGCGCAAGCTGAGGGATACGCGGTGGATCGGCGTCATCATGACATCATCTACGTGCCGGAGAATGCGCACTTCGATTTGCACAAGCAGACTGTGAAATGGGTGCGAGATGGCCGCGAGGCGACGATCAAACTGCTGCCAGGCCGCACCTACGTCCGACCGTCTGGTTACAAGGTCCACATGGAGAAACCGGACAGTCGTGCCTGGCGGCTCATCGGGACGGTCGCGGAAGGCACGCTTTGCCACAAGCCGTGCACGGTTTCGGGCGGCGGCAAATCGGAAATCTCGAAACCAATTACTGATGCCGTTATCCAGGGCTCGGTGTTCGTCGCGGATTTCAAGCACGACTTCGATCTTGTCGAGGAACTCATCAATCGAAACTACGGCGGAAGATTTCGCGCGGGCCGCAAGAAACTCGACAGCCGGCCCATTCTCAGTCCAGAGCGCTCCCTCGGTTCGGTGATCAAATTGTTCACGCCAGCGCCTGACGAATACACGGACGAATATTCCGCCTGGCTCAAATCGGTGCCGCAACACGTCAAGGAACTTGTCTTTGTCGTGAAGCGTTTCTACAAGCCCGAATGGGGCGCGGACTGGCGCAGGCACTTCAGCGTGGACATCATCAACGGCGAGCCAGCGAACGAATTGAAATGCGATAATCGCAAGTTGGTAACGAACTATCTTCGCGTCGGCTTCGATCAAGACGGCGCCTGGCGGACTTTCGGTCTGCGCAAGGATTTTCAGCCGGCGGTCAAGCTTGCGATGGAAGACGACATCACCGCCTCCGTGGTCGTGCCGGCGAGTGCACTCGCGAACTCGAATCCCGACTATCAGCAGCCGTCGGTGAAGTTCGTCCGCAATTGCGAGTATCGGCTCTTCCAGCGACCGGACGATGCTGTGCATCGCGGCTACGACAAGCAGACCGAGTTCGATTTCACGCAGCCGGGGAACTTCCTGTCGAATTACGAGCCGCTGACGCCGGCGCACGCACGCGAGCTCATCGAGGACTCCATCGGCTTCGACAAATACACCGCGTCGATGCAGGACTTCATTCGCGAGGCCGCTCGCGGCAGAGCGGGTACTTACTTCGTGTCCTCCGCACATCCGCGTCTGGTCGAAGGCCGTCCGTCAAAGAACCCACGCTACTTGCAGGCGCGATCCGACCTCGTGCAGCCGTGCGACACTTATCTCGCGGAAATCGCCACACGTTTGTGGCGCCGCCTTCCGCTGGATCAACCGCTCCTTTCCCCGGTCAACGCTGTGCTTCCCGGCCGCCGCAACAACCCTCCCGAGCCGGGCATTCGACCGCTCGCGGTCTTCAATCCGATCCATTACCTCGAACTGCCGGAACTGTTTCTCGAGTTCGTTTGCAGCATGACCGGCAAGTCGCCCTCGACGACCGGCGCCGGCTCGGAAGGCGCGCTGACGAAAGGGCCGTTCAATGCGCTGCCGCCAATTGTCGATCTCAACGCCGCGCTCGTTTCCTATCTGCTGACGGACGACGCCGTCTTCGTGACGGCAGCCGGTTATGTCGGACCTCATTTCCGCGTCGATCACGACATCAGTCTGTTGGTGCCGGAAGTTTGGTGCCGCATGGCGGTCGCTGAGCGCGATCCGCAAACGCTCATCGCGGAAGGTTGCCTCGAACGGTGCGCCGATCTCGAATACGAGGGCCGCAAAATCCTTTCGAGCCGGCTCGGTTACCGCATCACGCGGCGCTTCATCATCCGCTATTTCGGACGCATCTTCAATCACCCCAGCACAGTCTTCACCGACGAGATGTTGCGCCCGGAGCGGCAAAGTCTGGAGATCTTCGCCGACGGCATGGCTAACATCGTCGAAACGCAGCAGCGCGTGGCGGATTGTTACTTCAACGATGGGAGCATCGCCGCCGCGTGCCCGCCGTTGCGTGCGCTATTGCACATCATGCGCGATGGACACTTTGAAAGAAAAGGACTCGACGCTCCCGAAATCCGCGCGTTGTTCACGCGCGATTCGATGCTGGCGAGCGACTGGTACGCAGAGCGACTCGTCGCGAAACAGGAAGTCGATTGCCAGCATTGGGAGCGCGGGGTGCGCGCACTCCAATCCTTTCTCGGCAAAGCCAACTACGCCGAAGAAGCCGCGCGCCTCGGCATCGTCGCCCGGCTCGAACACGCGCGAAGAACTCTCGAATCGGTGCGTGCGCCCGGTTACTTGAAAATGCTCGCTGGTTCGATTGGCGCGCAGCCTTTGCAGACGCTCACTCACCAACCATGAAACGCATCGGCATTCTCACCGCGGGCGGCGATACGCCAGCGCTCAACGCGACCATCCAGGGCACCATCGTCCGCGCCAACCAGCTTCGGATTGAAGTCATCGGGCTCATCAAAGGTTTCAATAGCCTCTTCAACCCGCGCGTTCCGCATGTCTTTCTCAATCCGCTCTTCCAGGAAATCCCGGAGATCGATCCCACAATGGGCGGCACGCTCATCGGTTCATCGCGCGATTACGTGGATCCAAACAGGAAGGAGGATTTGGACCTGGTGGTGTCGCGGCTTCACCAACTCGGTATTGAAGGCCTCATTTGCATCGGCGGAGACGGGACGCTCAATGGCCTCCAGCCGCTCGCGGAACGTCTGCCGACGGTCCTCGCGCCGAAGACGATCGACAATGATCTCGGCCTGAATTATTCGAGCGAACCCGACGAGTGGGCGCGCGTCGCCGATAACAAAATCAAGGCCGGCTTCCGTTACACTCGGACGGAATCACAATCGGTCTTCGCGCTCGAACACATGGTTAACTACGTCACGCCCGGATATGCGACAGCGGTCTTTGTTTCAGCAAGCGGCATCGAGCGTATTCGCACAACCGCCGAAAGCCATCGGCGCATCGCGATCATCGAGGTCATGGGTCGGCATTCGGGTTACATCGCGCTCGGCTCGTCGTATGGACGGCCCGACATCGTCCTCGTGCCTGAAGTCCCGCTCGACGTCGAACACCTCGCGCATCGGGTGAAAAGCATTTACGATCTGCAAAAGAATGTCGTGATCGTTTGTGGTGAAGGCATCGTCGATGACACCGGCCGCGAGCTCGGTGCCGAGACGACTTCGACCGATCCATCTGGAAACATCATCCTGAGCGGCGCGGCAGAAGCGCTGCGGTCGAGGCTGATACAGATGCTTGGTGACCGCTACTTCCAGCTTTACCGCCGCAGCGATACAGCGCGCGAAGCTATCTTCATCCGGAAAGTGGGCCACACGCAGCGCGGCGGACGGCCGATTCTCTTCGATCGCTTTTACGCCGCACAACTCGGCGCGAAGGCCGTCGAACTTCTTCACGAAGGCCGGAACAACGCGGTCGCCATCTTGCAATACAATGAGTCGAGAGGCTTCCATGTGGAAGGCTACGACGCGAACCGATTTCGCGACCGCTGGGGCCTCATTCACGCGCGCCAGATGCATCCGGACTTTTATGACGCCAAATTGCTGAAACCCTCACGCATGGGGATCGATTACCTCACGCCAATCTTCACCAATGCCATTGGCGAAGACGACATGGAGCACACCCGGCAGACGCTTTTTGCGAGAAGCAACCTCTCGCAGCCCTATCACTCGATCAACACCGACATCAACAAGCGCATCCGTTATCTCCCGGAAGAGGGGCACGCGGAGTAAGTGCGCCTCGCGAGCGGGCGTTCCATCACAAAACGCGCGATGGCGCGCGCCGCGTCTGGCTTGCTGAGCCGCGCAATGTTTTTTTCCCACCGCTTCCATCGCGCGGCGCCGCGTTCAAAGAGTGCCTGAACCTGAGCGGCGAGTGCCTCGGGCGTCTCGCAAAGTGCGCCACAGCCGTTTTGGAAAAGGAGTTGTGCATTCCCCTCTTCCTGACCGGGTACCACTTGGGTGATGAGCATCGGCGTGCGCGCTGCGATCGCCTCCTGCACCGTCGCGCCGCCCGCTTTGCCGATCAGCAGATGGTGCGACATAACAAGCTCGGGCATGCGGTCGGTCCAGCCATGGAGTTCAACTGGGTTGCCGGAGACGCGCCCGACTTCTTCGATTTTGGCGCGCAATAGCTCGTCGCGTCCGACAGTGACCGTGAGGTGCAGATGGTTGAGGCGTAGTAGCCGCTCGACCACTACGGGTGCGCGATCCTTGCCGGCATTGATCATGAAAAGCACGCGAGGCGGCGACGGCGGAGGCCGCTCCGGACGCGCATCGGCGAAATGCGGCGGCACAGGAAATCCGAGCGCATGAATCTTTTCCGGCGGCACCCCGGCCTTTCGCATGGCTTGCGCGCTGTCCTCGTTCGGCACGATGAAGCTGTCGCTGTCGCAGCGATACCAAACGGAATTGATCGTGATTGAATCGGTCACGACCGTGTGAAAACCAAAGGGCCGCTCGCGCGGATGCGGATACAGCTTCTCGATCAGGTATCCGTAAACGGGATACACGGAGATGACACCGATGGGGCGCGCTGTCGCAAGAAGCGCGGCCAGGGCATCGCGCAATCCAGCCAGCGCTGGCAGCGAAAACTGCACGAACGGAACGCGATCAATGAACCGAAACGCGAGAGCCCAAACCCGCGGCGCGCGATTGATCAATTCCAAATAAGCGCGCCGGGAGCGCTCGTAAAAGTCGCCACCGGTTACTGCAAAAAGATCCACGATTTCCGATTCCTCGCCAAGGCTCGCAAACGCTGCGTGCAAACCGCGCGCTGCGGCATTGTGGCCCTCGCCATAGCCGGCGGTGAGGATGAGAAAGCGCATCGAGGGAGTCAAATGGAGCGCAGCGCGCACTGACGAGAAAGAACTGAACAAACGACTCGCGAAACGCTGTTGGCGGTGGTTCAGGCGAATGGCAAGATGCCATTTGCCCAGCGTTCCCATGACACTACGCTTCCTGTCACTCCGCGTCGTCGCGCTGCTGCTGTCCATTTCGTCCATCCGTGCCTTTGCCAACGACGCCGCGGATCTCACGCGGACTGCGCGCCCACCAAAAGATGACGCGGATCTGCGCAAGTGGCTGGAGAATATGGTATGGTATCACCGTTTCACGATTGATGAAATCCGTGCGGCCACCGGGTTGAGCGCAGCCGAAATCGAAGCCGCTCAACAACGATTCGACATCGAGCAAAAAACGCGACCACCGCGAGTCGGCCCCATCTTGAAAGTTCTCCCGTATCCCGGCGGTCGCCATCCGCGCATGGGTTTTCTCGATGGGGCGATCGATCCGCAGCGCGAAACCAAAGTTAGTGTCTTCACGCCTTGGGATGACGCAAGCTATGTCGTGGTCGATGTGCCTGAGGCTATCTGGTGCCAATCAGGTCTTCTCTACCTCGCTCATACGCACGTCCCAACGCTGTGGACAAAACAGAGCGTGACCTTGCCACGCCTGGAGTGGCGGCGTCTTCCAGATGGAACGTTGGAAAGCGAACGCGTGCTCCCCAACAACGTCGCGTTCGGAACGCGAGTCACCGCCTTCCGCAACGCGGTGAGTTTTGAAATGTGGCTGCGCAATGGCAGCGAGGAGACCCTCACCGATCTACGCGTACAGAACTGCGTGATGCTCAAGGCCGCTGAGGGCTTTACCGCGCAAACGAACGACAACAAGCGTCTGGAGAATCCCTTCGCCGTCGCCCGGTCCGCCGATGGACGGCGTTGGATCATTACAGCCTGGGAGCGCTGCCAGCGCGCCTGGGCCAACGCACCGGTGCCTTGTTTGCATTCCGATCCCCAATTCCCCGACTGCGCACCGGGTCAGACGAAACGTTTGCGCGGGTGGTTATGGTTTTATGAAGGCGATGCTATCGATGCGGAGCTTGCTCGCTTGAAGGTGCTAACGGGCGGGTCGCTCAAGTAGGTTCCATCCAGCGACAATCATCATTCGTCGAAATGTTCTCGCCCTTCACATAATGTCTGTGGGATTCGATGCGGGAGTGGCTGATGCTTGTGGCGAGCGAGCCATGCGGATCAGGTCGTGCTATTCGTTGTTTGTCACTGACTCATGAAGAGACTGTTTCACTACACCTCCAAGTGCAGGCTCCTAAAGATCATCAAGGACAACGAAATCCGGCCCGCGAAAATGGGCGACGCACCTCTCGAAAAACCGGGAGTCTGGTTCTCCTTTCATTCGCGCTGGGAACCGACCGCGACCAAGACATTTGTCAATCCACTGACCGGGAGACGGGAGTTTGTGGTCTTCGAGCGCATGGGTCCGGTCGATCCACCCGCGCGGATCGAAATCGATCCATCGATCGCCCCGACGCGCTGGAATGAATTCGTGCAACTCTCCGGCATGCCGCCCGAGATGGCACGTGAGGTCGAGAGGATCGCCCGAAAGCGCGGTGCAAACCCCGACGAATGGCGGGTCTGCTTCGAGGCAGTCTCCTTCGATGCGAGCGTGACGGTCGAAATCCATGTGAACAATCAATGGATCGATGCCCACGAGTATTTCCGTAGGGTGGGGTGGAAAAACGTGTCGATGGGTTGACAACGAATGGACGGCTAACGGGCCGGTAACTTTGTCGTTGCCGCGTCGGCGCGGAACTGGTTTCAATCGCCGCACCCAAGTCTCGACAACATGAACATTCAGAAAAACGCCTATGGCGACACGCACGAAATTTTCGTTTCCGGCCGCATCGATGGCGAGGGCGCCAATCAGCTCGAAGTCGCGTTGCTCGCCACCATCGCCGCGCAGGCGAAAAAGATCACGGTGGAGATGAGCGAGGTCACATTCCTCTGTTCGGCCGGACTGCGTGCGCTGCTTCAATATTGGCGCCAGATGCAGAACAAAGGTGGCAGCCTGCACGTGACCAACCCGTCGCCGGAAGCCATGACTCTTCTGAACACATCAGGATTTAAAGACATGTTGATTCAGAAAACGTAACAAGGCCGGCGGCGACGGCTTCGGCGAATCAATCAGTGCATGCAGATCGTTCTCAACGGAAAACCTGCGGAACGCGCCAGTGTCGTTCGTGGGTTGGAGGAGTTTTGTCGACAACACCAAATCCCCAACCAAGTCATGAATGCGGCGGACGTCGCGTTGGAAGAGCACCTGACCAACGTTCTCAATTACGGGTACGAGGCCGGCGCGCCGCATCGGGTGGTGGTTGACTTGAAATTGGACAACGGCTCTCTGTTTGTCGATGTGGCGGATGACGGAAAGCCCTACGATCCGCTCGCGCGGCCACCGGTGGACACCTCATTGCCGCTCGCGGAGAAGCCGATCGGCGGACTCGGGGTGCATCTCATGCGGCAGTTCATGGACGAGCTTTCCTACGCGCGTGAGGCCGGGAAGAATGTGCTGCGGATGAGGAAGCGAATCGAATCAAAGTAGGCGAAAGTGGCACGGGGTTCCAACCCGCGGGCGGACGCTGGCGCGGAGCAATCGGCCGTTCCTTCGCCTTTTACCACCTCATTGCGCTCGCCCGCCACGGGTTGCAAACCCGTGCCACTCTTCACGATTCGAGCGCCCGGCGCATCCGCCCGAGCACGCGTTCTTTGCCGAGCACTTCCAGCATGTGATAGAGGCTCGGACCGATCGTGCGCCCGCTGACTGCGGCGCGGGTCGGATGCACGAGTTCACCGGCTTTCACGCCACGCACAGTGGCCAGTTCCTTGAGCGCAGCTTCGAGTGAGCCGGCGTTCCATTCGTCAAGCGCGGCATATTTTTCCGACAGCGCGGCCAGCAGGTCGCGCCCGTCTGGTTTGCTGAGCTTTTCGCCCGCGTCAGCTTCGATCGGAAAATCGTCGTTGAAGAAATACGGCAGCCAGTTCGGCGTCTCCGGCAGTTGCTTGATCTTCTCCTTGATGAGCGCGAGCACTGGCCGCAACGCCTCGCGCGAGCCGTAGGGGATGCCGGCGCGATCGATATAAGGCAGCGCCGCATCCATGAATTCGTCGAGGGTGAGCGCGGCGAGGTACTGCCAGTTGAGCCAGTTGCACTTTTCGAGATCAAACTGCGCGGCCTTGCGATTGATCTTCGCTGGCTCAAACGCGGCGATGATTTCCTCGAGAGACATCTTCTCACGCCCATCCTTCGGCGACCAGCCGAGCAGGCAGAGATAATTGCGCACTGCCTCCGGCAGGTACCCGCCTTCGATGTAACTCGTGATGCTCGCGCCCTGGTCGCGCTTGCTCATCTTCGAGCCGTCCTTGTTGAGGATCAGCGGGATGTGCGCGAAGCGCGGCGGTTCGGCGCCCAGCGCGCGAAAGAGCTGGATGTGCTTCGGCGTGTTGGGAAGGTGATCATCGCCGCGAATGACGTGGGTGATCTTCATTTCGAGATCGTCCACCACGTTGGCGAAATGAAAAATCCAGGAGCCGTCCGGGCGGCGGATGGTCATATCGGGCGCGATTTCGATGTTGCGAAAATCGAACGGCACCTTGCCGCAAATCAGGTCGTCCACTTCGACCAATTCGCGCGTGAAGCGGAAGCGCCAGGCGCCGCCATCCTCGTAGAGAAAGCCGGCGTTGCGCAGCTGTGCGAAGTGCCGCTCGTAAATGGTTTCGCGCTGGCTTTGGAAATAAGGGCCGTGATCACCGCCCACGTGCGGGCCTTCGTCCCAATCCAATCCGAGCCAGCGCAGGCCATCGAAGATCACCTGCAGCGCTTCGGGCGTATTGCGCTGCTTGTCCGTGTCCTCGATGCGCAGGATGAACTTGCCGCCGGCGTGCCGTGCGTAGAGCCAGTTGAACAGCGCGGTGCGCGCTCCGCC
>Ga0111538_10011133_pt1 | contig 11945 bp, 8 predicted proteins | sample SoiMethybrSBSTD1_FD_79669 | JGI IMG/M metagenome (GOLD analysis project Ga0111538, IMG submission 79669) | Bulk soil microbial communities from a Populus tree surrounding site in Tennessee, USA - Soil MetaG P. TD hybrid SBSTD1 (version 2)... | ecosystem: Environmental > Terrestrial > Soil > Tree...
ATTGAGGCGCAAGCTTGCGCGCATGGGCCACGCGGGGCACGCCGTGTCCAACTGCGCAAGGTGCCGACTCGCATTGGCGGGATCGCCTCCCGCTTCTTCACGCGGGCGTCTGAAGCTCTCTGCGACCCACGCGAGCGTCGCGGCCATTGGTTGGCTCGCGACGTCGCGAGGAGCGAGCCGCTTGGTGGCGAGTGCGAAAGCCCTGTCCACGCGCAGCTCTTTCGCTGCGATGGTGACCTCGGCCCAAGCAAGGCGCCCCACCGTCCGCTGCAACTCCGCGCAGAGGGTTGCCGCACTCACTTGCTCGGCCTCCGACCAGGAACCCTGGAAGCGCAAGACGAGCTCCGACAGCCTCACGCAAAGGTCGATCTCCAGCGTGTCGGGGACACCGTGGACGCCTTGCAAAACCTGGAGCACCTCGCGTGCGCTCCGCAGATCTCGCTTCGTATGCAAATGAGCCAAGCAAAGGAGACGCGCCCACTCCGCCGTGCTGGGGGCCGGTAAGAGTCGAAGGTCGATCCGCTCCTCGTCGTAAAGGCCGGCGCGGGTCCGCCAGTAGAGGTTAGCGGCGCGATCGGGCTCGAGCGCACGAGCCTCTTCGACGAGCCGCTTCATCTTGGGAAAATCGCCGGCCCATTCGGCGCACCGCGCCGTGGCGATCAACGCTTGGGCGTGGAGGCGGGGGGAGAACGCGAGGGCGCTCGCGTCGAAACCTTCGCCCCATGCCAATGCGAGTGCCTTGCTGGCGAATCGCGGCGGACACGAGCAGAGCTTCTGCAGCGCTCGCACGCCGCGATCGCGAGCCACTTCGCCGTTGGAGGCCTCGATGATCGCGGCGCAAACGGCCGCACCCTCGCGCGCCAGCAAGATCTCGAGGATCTCGAGAATCGATTGTCGATAGAGATGGAGTCGCGCGTGCTCGTCGGAAAGGAACGCCGACGCTTGCTCGCGGAAAAGCGCCGGCGTGGACGGCTCGCGTTTCAGCCCTTCGAGCAGCTGCCAACGCAGGTTGCATCGGTCGGTGGATGCTGGCGCTATCTCATCGAATAGCCCCAGAAGGTCTGCCGCTGTGACAAAAAGTTCCGTCTCTAGCCGTGTGACCACCAAGAAGAGGAGAATGTCGCATGTGAGCTGAAATTCGCCTGCGGACGACTGCCGGCAGAGATAGGCGACGTCGCCGAGCAGGTCTGCATACGCAGCCTCCGACCCATGCTCCGCCGCGAGCCAAAGTCTGCGGCGTATCCTGCCCATCTTCGTCAAGCACCACCAGAGACGTCGAAACCAAGACGCTGCGGCGCGAACGTAGACGACCTTGGTCGGTCGGAGGGCGATGGTCTTCGAGGCAGGCATTGGGCGGCTTTTCCAGTCCGTAGGCTCGAATTCTCCGAAACGTTACCGATCGCCGCCGAAAGTTTGCAGGCGCCGTGCGCGCCGTCGGAACGAGATCTCCCCAACGTTCGGCGCGACGGGCGCGGCCCCGTGAGGGCAGTCACGACGTTGCCACGCGCACGCTACATTGCTTGGCGTTCAAACTGAAGGGGTGGTGCATAGCCGCCGTTCAGATCGCCGCTCGAACGTTCAAGCGCATTGCACACAGGGCATTTCGCCGCGGCGCGGAGAGGCTCCGGTATCGGCGGAAATTCACGACGCAGTCGTCACCTCACGCCGTCATGGATCACAGGTGGACGCGCCACCACCGCATCCCCTGCGAGCCGTCGCCCGCTCGGGAGCTGGACGCTCGTGAGCATCCGGTCATTGCCGTAGCTGTAAGAGCTCGTATTGCCGAAAGGATCTTGCACCGATGTGAGATCTCCATGTCGATCTACGATCCACTTCGTGCGCGCTCCATCCGATCGATCGCGGCCACCCGCAACGCGCACCACTTCGAGACCTCCTTCGTGGCCGTAGGTAATGAGGGTCGTCGTGCCGTCAGGCGCATCGATACGCGTCGGTCGACCTTCGCCGTCCTCTTCGACGCGGCCCGGATGTGACGTCGGCGCCACGGGGTTCGCGGTGACACTGTGTGTGCGCTCGCCGACGGATACGAGCTGAATCATCGGCGCGTGCTCTTGCGCATCCCCGTTCTTCGAACGCGCGTAGGCAACGACCTGCCCACCCCGCGCCCGAATGAAGCGCTCTTCGTAACCATCCCGATAGCGAATCCGTTCGAGCCCTGCTTGGCCGTAGTCGAAAGAAGCGAAGCGCTCCCCGTCGACGATCACCTCGGCCACGCGTCGGTCAGCCAGGTATTTGAACTCCGTCTTCGATCCCGCGGCGTCCTCGCTGGCCGTTGGAGCACCGTGCTCGGAAAAGGCAACGGTCACTCGCCCGCCGCCTGGGATCGTCGTCACCTCTCGGCTCGAGCGATCACCCACGTATTCGTAGTCGACGGTGCTGCCATCCGGGTTTTCGAGGTGTTGGGGGCGCCCGCGCTCGTCGTACGAAGAGCGCAGCGTCCCGGCCTCTGTGGTCGACGAGACGATCAAGCCCCTCGCCGTCGACTCGAAGGATTGCCGCGCGAGCGTGGCATCGCCCTCCGAGAGCTCGACCACACGACCCGCGAGATCGAGCTTCTGGGTCCGGACGACTCGACCGTCGATCGCGATTTCGAGCAGCCGGTGCCCACCGTCATACCGATACTCGGTCACCTCGGCCCGGCGCGCGACGATGAGGTCCCCGGCCGGGCTGTATTCGTAGGAAACGCGGTGGGGCCCCAATTGCATCGACGAGATGCGCCCCGCTTCGTCGTGCTCGAAACGCGCGTCGAGCCGTCGTGCTCCGTCCGTGCAAACGACCGAGTCGAGCCGATCGTCGTTTCCATAGGCGTAGACCGCCTTGACGGCCCCACGAAAGATGGCGCGGAGCCGCCCTCGCTCATCGAAAAGCGTCTGATTGCCGTTCGCATCGAGCACGCGGTACATCCCCTGAGGCTCCGGATAGACCGCGCGAAACCCCTCGTCCTCGTGCTCGGGGGCGAATCCCACGCGTCCCAGGTTGGGGTCGGCGAAGGGACGAACGAAGCGCACCGCGCGGGCACCGTCGGTGAGCACGAAACGCTGCAGCGTGACAGTGGACGCCATCCCCTCGAAGCCGATGGTGCGCATGGCATGGTCCCCCGTCTCGGGGTCGACCTCGAACTCGAGGCGCGGCATCCTCAGCGACCAGCCGTGACCGAGCTCCATGCGACCCGTGCGAGCGGCATGGTGGTGCCGCTTGAAGCCCGGCAGATCGGCGAGGTCGTTGGCCCAACCGGGCAAGGGCAGGTCGAGCGCAGACGTTTCGAATACGCCGAGCGTCGCCCGACCGGCCGACGGGAGGGTGACCGCGACTTGCTCACGCCCGTCGATCTCGAGCGCGGTGAGCTCGGGCAGTGGCTCGGAAGACTTGGCAACCGCATCGAGTACGCGGCGAGCGACGTCCGCCACTTCGGGTGCGTTTTGCACCTGGAGAACGGGCTGCATCTCGACGCCGCCAACCACGCGAACGCTGCGTTCGTAACCCGAGTTGCGCTGGCTGACCTCGTTGTAAGCCGCGGGAGTGGTCTTCGGCGTCGGAAACGGCGTGGCGAGAACCGCATCGACAAAGCCCCAATCGGCCGGCACACCGCGATCTTTCAGAAAGCGCGCCAGGGCGACCGCCTGCGTGACCTGTTTGAGCTCCGCAAAGACGGGCTGCTCCTTGGCAAACGCGTCGTATTGCGCGCTGAAGTGCGCAGCGAAGTCTTCGGCGATGGGATCGCGCGCGCTGCCCGCGGGAACGAGCTTGCCGCCCGACCAACGCATGGTCTGCGTCTGCACCTGCAGTTGAACGGGGTCGAAGAGGATGGCCCCGTCGGCGGCCCGTGCCGTCACGGGAGCGGGTACGATCCAAAAGCGACTCCAGAGGCCATTCGTCGGTGCCATCGCATCGAGCTGCCGCTGCGCGACGTTCTCGTAACCGGGTACCGACGACGCGACGGGGATCTTGGTGAGGTTGTCGACCCCTACGGAAAACGTCTTGAGGAGGCGGTCGGCCTCGAACATCACGTCGCCGAGATCGGTCTGTTCCGTGTGCGAAAAGAAGCGCACCAGCATCGTCGGCCCGCGTGGGTCCTCCGGGTTGGGATCGATGGTCATGCCCGGGGCCTCGGAGCTCGGTCGGTACACGGCGCGTATCGCCGCAGCGAGGTACGAGAGCTTCATCGGGGGCAACGTGTGGCGGCGATCTCCGAGCAGGACGAGCCGTCCCGAGGTGCGATCAAACACGGCACCCGTGAGGTCCCCTAGCTCACCGAGGATCCGCGCCGTCTCGTCGAGGTAGACGCCGCCCACGAGCGGGGTCCCAGGCCCTCCCGGCGGCGGCGGCGGCGGGAAGAACGTGTAGCGCTGCGCTCGATCGCGCAGGTAATCGAGAGGGGCAGCGGCCTCGCTCGGATTCGATCCTCGCCCGGCTGCCGCGTCGTGCAGGTTGTGGAGGGCAGCGATGAGTGGCCCCTGAATCAAGCGGCGCGAAAGGTCCATCTGCAGTGCCGCCGGCTCGTAACGCGCGGCGAATGCGAGCGGATCGCGGACCTCGAGGCGGAGCGCCCGTCGCTGCCAGTCGTCGAATCCACGCGCCGCCTTGACCGTGTCTGGCGGCGGCACCGCCGAAAATAGGAGGGCCACAGCGGGCCCATACACCGGGATTTTCGATACCCAGATGGGGACGGTCGCAACGAACGCTTCGGCGGGCTTACCCTGTTGCAGGTACCGGATCGCGTCGCGACCATCGAGTAGATTGCCCACACGGCCCGCCCATCGAAGCATCGGGCCAGCCCACCGGCTCGATTCCCAATTGAATTGCTCGTGCGCCCAGTCGGCCACACTGAGACCGAATCGCGCGGTCCATTCCAAATCGATGACCCGCGGTTTTGGCACAGGCTGCGGCAATGCGACAGGCGGCGGCGGAGGTGGAGGCGAGTAGCTGGGTTCCCACGGCTCGTAGAAGATCGGCGGCAGCACGGGCGGTCGAAACAGCTGAAACGACGTGTTCAACTGATGCAAACGAAGCAGCCACCAGAGCTCCCGCATCGGGTCGTAGAACGGCTGCGGCGGAGGTGGAGGGGGCGGCGCATACGGTTTCCAAGGCTGAAATCCGGTGGGGTCGACGTTGTCGACGGGGTCGTTCTCGCAATAGGCGTAGCGGTTGAGCGACTGCGGGTTCTCGAGCGACGGTGGATGAAAATCGGGCGAGATGAAGCGACCGATCCGTGGATCGTAGTAGCGACTGCGCAGAAAGATGAGGCCGGTCTCGGGGTCGTAGGGTGCGCCGGCATACAAATAGGGAGCATCCATCGTTCCCTCGACGCGCGAAGGAACGCCGAACTCTGAATAGTCGTAGCGAGCCGTGGTACGCCCTTCGGAGTCGACCACGACACGCGTCGACCCGAGATGGTCCTCCAAGAAGTACGCGGGAGCTCCGTTCGGGCTCCGCCTACCAACCCGGCTCATACCAAGGATGTCGTAGGACAGATGACCTTTTCCATCGTGCTCGACGACCACCTCGGGCAGAACGCCGGCAAGGTTGTGCACGAAGTATTTGTATGCGCCATCGGCGCCTCGCCGTCGCACGCGAAGACCACGGCCGTCATACGAATAGCGCACGGTGTTCGACCCCCGTCGCACCGAGTCGAGCTCGCCGTCGGCGCTCCAGCGAAACTCGACCGTCTCGCTGCCGGTCCTCTGCGCAACGAGCCGGCCTCCGGCGTCGTATTCGAATTGCAATTCGCCGGCACGAACGAGCTCGCCGTTTCGATATTCATAATTGACCGCGCCGCCACGATCTTCGCGCCGTATCAGGTTTCCATCGGGATCATAGGCGAGATCAGCCGCCCCGTCGGGCCCTCGGGTCCGCACCAATCGGCCGAGGGCGTCGAATGCATACGACGTCGTCTTCGTCCCGGAGGAGGTCGTCTCGTCGATGCTCGAGATGCGCCCCTCGCTGTCGTGTTGATAGCGCAGCTCGAGCACGACGTCGCCGGCATCGCCTCGAGCGTGACGGATGAGAGCGATCTGATTCGCCTCGTTCCAACGAAATAGACTCACGATCCCGTTCGGCAGCCGGCGCCGCAGTTCCTTTCGATCCGCGTCGTGCTCGTAGACGACGACGTTGTCGCCATCGATGACCCGGGTCATGCGGCCCGCCGAATCGAAGCGATACTCGAGCTTTCGTCCCCCGGGGAGCTCGATGCTGCGCGGGTTTTGCCAGGGGTCGTAGGAATAGGCAAGTCGAATCCCAGTGGAATCGATGGCGGAGGCGAGCAGACCGAGGCTGTTGCGTTTGAAGGTGGTACGGCCGCCGTCGTCTTCGAGCTCCGTGAGACGAAGGGCGGCGTCATAGGTCATTCGTCGAGCTCGAAACGTCGGGTATTCGAGCCGACTCCAACGCCCTTTGCGCATATAGCGAACGTCGACGGGAAGACCTGCCGCGTTGTATCGAAAACGCTTGACCCACCCTGACCCTGTGTCGATCGACTCGAGACGGCCGCTGGCATCGCGCCTTTCGACCGGCCGCGCCGCCTGCGGCAACCCAAGGTCGAAAGCGACGACGAGTGCAAGCGCTCCGACCAGAACGCCGACTCCGAGCGCGATCCGGTTCATGACGATTTTCCCGCGCCGGCCGGCGCTTCCGGCTTTCGGTAGGGCGCGTTTTCGAAGTGATTGAGATGCCCCCCTAGCGAACCTTCGATAAGAAGCCTCCAGAATGCATGCAGCGCTTCGTGACCGTTGGGGCGGGCGGTGTTGCGAGAGGCTGTCTTTCCTGGGCCGCGTTCGGCGTCTTCCGCCGACTCGAGATAGCAACGAAACTCGACCCCGCTGAACATCTCCTTGGTCCACCCGTGGCGGCGAAGAAGCTCCGTCACCAAGATGCGATTGCGCTCCGGTGTGAGGGGCACTTTCTCGAAGTCGACCTCGCCGGGGACGGACTCCAGCATGTCGGAAAAAAAGACAATCACCTTCCGACGACCTGTCCTCGGGCCGCCCACGCGGGTAAACGCACCGTAAAGATCGGTTTGTTTTGCCTTGGGACCCGAAAGGAAGGACTTCAGCTTGGCGACAGCGTCGCTAATCGCTTGCCGCTTTTGCGCCTGGCTCCGAAGCTGCTCCGTCATGGAGGACGCGGTCGGTGCCCCGAGATCGACCTTCATGAACGGTTCGGCGGTCGCGGTCTCGCCATGAACCCCGTACCCTGCCATCCAGTCACCCGGCGCGAGTTCGGCGAGCAGCGCCGGGACGTCTTGCTCGATCCAGCGCTGATTGCTCTTGTCGCCAATCGAGATCGAGCGATCAAAGAAGAGGAAAAAGTCGGTGGGCTGGCGTTCGACGGTAGCGCCGCGCGCAAGCCCGGTTACGTCGCATGCCGGCGCGGCGAGCATCGCCAGGCCAAGCAGCATGGCCCGCCGGCTGAGCGGTTTGACAGCAGCAAAGGCACTGGAACGATTGGTGGCCATCGTGGACTCTCCTTGGTTACGTGAGGGACTAGCCCCGCGAGGGCCGTCTCGTTACCGGTGGACGCTCGCTGACTACGACGAGCCTCGTGCGCGGCCGTTGACGCGCCTCGCCTCATGGCCGCGACCGGCCAAGAGCTGCTGGTTCAGGGCCGTCGAAACGCCGTCGAAGGTCAGCGGCTCCGGCGCTTGCGCCGGCGGAGCGGGCGGCGGGCGCGTGCTCCGCGCGAGGTAGACGAGCTGGGTCGAAACATATTGTTCCTCGATCTGACCTGCGCGGATGGGTGCCAAGTCGGCCGCGATGGCCGCGCGATCGTGCTCCCCGGCAGCGGCTTCGATCTCCTTCCCCTTCGCGTCGCGCTCGGCGCGCAGCTTGCTCAACCTCTTGCGAGCCTTTTTGGCCAACTGAGCTCCCCACGAATTCACGTTCGCGTAGGCCCAGCATGCCGCGCCGGCCAGGGTCGTATAGAGCGTTATCGCGAGCACCGTCTTTGCCAAGAGCGCCTGCTGCTCGGCGGTGAGCTCCGACGCGGCCCCCGCACCGAGCAGCTGGCTCACGTTGATGGCGAGCTCCCGCGTATTGGCAATCTGTGCAAGGGTCGCGAAACCGCCCCCCACGATCATCCCCACGAGGAAGAAAATCTCGGCCCCGCGAATCGCTCGGTTCGCCAGGGTTCCCGTCGGTGCGAGGATCGCGCGATAGGCCGGCCGGATAAGGCGATCGAGGGCCTCTTTCATGGGATACATCGCGGCGACGGGTGCCAAAGCGACGCTCACACCCAATGGCGATTCCTGCCGGATGCCGAGCGCCCACGGCAGCGTCGAATAGCTCATGGCGAACTCCGCGATGCCGCAGGTAAGCCCGGCCGCGCCATAGATCCAAGCCTTGCTCCGGCTCCCCCCTGCGCCGAGCTTCTCGTCGGCTTCCGCTTCGCTTATCGATTGAGCAATTTCGGCTTGCTCGTCCCGCAGCCGGTCCAGCTTTCGGCGAGCCATCGCCAGAGCCTCCTTGGCGCCGGCCGTCAGCCGCCAAGCGATATCGGCAGCAGACGAGCGAATGACCCGCTCGATTTGCTCTCGCTCAATCCCGCTGCTGTCGTGTTTGACCTGGCCAATGACCGGATGCACCTCGAAGAACGTGATCGTGTCCGACATGACTCTTCTCCTTTTTTCGCTAACAAGTGCCCTAGTGGGATCCGGTCGCGCCAATGTCCCGATGCATCGTTGGGCGACAGGGAGGGGGCGACAGCGTGTCGCGATCCTCAGAATTCGTTGGGTCCGAGAACACGCCCGAGTCGTTCGTCGCCTGGGCGTCGGAGACTTCCTCTGTCGTCTCCCCGCGGAGCAGAGCTGCCAGCCGCCGGCCCTTTGCCTGCCCGTGTGCATACTTGAGGCTCAAAACGCGCAGCTCCGCCTCCGTCCGCTCCACCATGCGACTCAAGAAGCGATCGGCGCGCTCTTCCGCCGCGCCCCAGCGAAGACGCTTGGCCGTCTCCCGATGAAGGGCCCGCTTGACGATCCCTTCGACCCACCAATCCTGTGCCAATCGGGCCACCAGCGCGACGACCAGCCCGAGGGCCGTCGCGACGACCAGCGGCTCGAGCCACGCGTGGGACAGCCGCCACCCGATCATCAACGTGAGCAGGCCCATCCCGAATCCGAGCAACGCCCGTGCACGCAAGGTCACCGGCGCTCGCCGCACCTTCTCCCGCTCCGCTCGAGCCGCATCGAGTCTCTCACGCGCCAAGCGCGCAGCAGCGCGAAGGCTCTCTACGTCCGGCGCGCGTCCAACCTCGCGCTCTACCTCCTCGCAGACCGCGCGCTCGAGCTCGGTCCTCTTCATTTCAGCGAACGATGGAAACGGCGTCCCGTGCAGTCCGTCTTGGGTGCCGGCATCGAGTGCTTCCTTGCGAAGAAGTGCGACCGGGTCGGCTGACGCCGACGTCTTCTTGGTCCAATGGGTAATGGGCATCTCCGCCTCCAGGCCTTGTGAGATGCCGTAGCCGGGCACACCCCCGCTCGGTTACCGATCGCCGTCGAATTTGTGTCGCGTCACCAGCACCCACCTTCGTGATCGACGCGTGCGCCCTTTACAGCTCGAAGCCCCACGTAAGGCCAGCGCGAAGCTCGACGAGCTTCACCGGAGGCGCGCCCCCCACGAAACGCGCCGTCGAACGACAAGTTCTCTCGCGCTTTCCAGATGAATCCTACCCGGCCGGTCTCGATCGCCTCCACGTTGAACTCGCGCTCGAAGAAGCCCTCGATGACCGGGCGGACGGCCACTCGAACAGACCTTCGAGAATGACTCCGGCGAATATCCCGGGATGATGTGTCCTTCCTAGGAATGCGCCGCCGTTCAAGTGCGCGGCACCTCGGTCTCGACGTCGAAATCACCGACGTGAACGGCTGGCCCGCGATCGTCGGTCGGAGGGGCGGAGCCGTCACGTTCGTGATCAACATCGAGACCGATGGTCAAAAGATCGCGACGATTCGCAGCGTCCTCAACCCGCAAAAGCTGCGCCTTTGCCACGTGAGCTGAGCTAGCTGAACCGCTTGTCGAGCTTCGTGAGCTGGCTGCGGAAGCCCTCGGCCGACATCTTCGTCCACTGCGGGTCGCGGTGCGGATGCAGCGTAACCACCATGCGGGCGTGGTCGCCCGTCGCGCGGAAGTCGACCTCGATCGTACTCTCGTAGGGCTCGCTGCCCGGGATGAAGTCGATCACGTGCACGAGCGTCAGCCGCTCGACCGGCTTGAACTCGGCGAACCGTCCGCGCGTTTTGTGAGACAGCGGCTGGCCCATGCTTTTCATCGCGGCAATCGCGTCGGGCGCGTCCGCGATCATGTCGTACTCCAGCGCTCCGCCCGCCCGCGCCTCGAGGGCGCGGACTTCGACGCGGAATCCCTCCGGGCCCCACCACGACTCGAAGCCCGCCTTCGTCGTCCAGAGCTCCCACAATTCCTCGACCCGCGCGCGGTATGTGCGCTCGATGACTACTTTTGCCTGCGCCTTGTCGGTTGCTGCGAAAGCGCTCGTGTCATTCATTTGCGTGGCTCCTTTTTCGTAGCGCCGCGGTCCCTGCGTCGTTCCTCGAGCGCCGCGCCGAAGCGGTCGAGGCGCGCTTCCCACAGCCGTCGGTAACCCGCGAGCCATGCGTCGAGCTCGCGAAAGGGCTCCGGCCGAAGCGCATAAAGCCGGCGCTGCCCGTCGGGTCGGACCGAGACGAAGCCCGACTCGTGCAAAATGCGCAGGTGCCGCGAGACGCCGGACTGGTGGATTCCGGCTTCGTCGACGATCTCGCCGACCTGTCTCTCACCGCCGCGCAGCGCCTCGACGATGCGGCGGCGCGTGGGATCGGCGAGCGTCTCGAACGGGTTTAGTTGCATAACGGTGTATATGCATAGCCGTGTATGTCTTGTCCGTCAAGCCGTTCTGCCGGACCTTCGGTCGCCGCGGCGGATGAGCTCGAGGGGGCTACGGGGTGACCAGCTACTTCGTCAGCACGACATGGGTGGCGTATTCCGAGGAGGCGTGCTTCGTGCACTTGTAGCCTAGGCTCACCAAATCGATGCCGGCGAAGAGGTTCTCGCCCTTGCCGAGAAGGGCAGGGGCGATCGCCAGGTGGACCTCGTCGATCAGCCGGGCGTTGAGGTACGCGCGAACGGTGGCGACGCCACCGCCGAGTCGGATGTCTTTGCCCTTGGCCGCCTCTTTCGCGCGGCTGAGCGCGGCATGGATGCCGTCGGTGACGAAGTGGAACGTCGTTCCACCCTGCATTGCGAGGGGCGCACGAGCATGGTGCGTGAGCACGAAGACGTCGCAGTGGTAGGGGGGGATTTCGCCCCACCAACCCTTCCAACCGTCGTCGGTCCAAGGGCCCCGCGACGGCGCGAACATGTTGCGGCCCAGGATCCACGCGCCGATGTTCTCGAAGCCGAGCGCGGCGAAGTCGTCGTCGACGCCGCCTCGGCCGACCTTGCCCTCGGTCAGCGAGGCGGCGAAGGACATTTTCTGGAACGTCTTCGTGCCGAGGACCCACTCGTGCAGCGCCATGCCACCGACGCCCATTGGATCGGCCAGAGCTTGGTCGGGACCGGCGCCGTAACCGTCGATGGAGATTCCAAATCCGTTGACCCGTAGCTTGGACATGAGCGTCATTCCCTTCGCCACAGGCATCGCCTGCGACCCCTGAAGACCACCTTGTTTCGAAGTGGCGACGAACGAGCCGGCGCCAGATCGACACGCCCGACGCGTTTTTTTGCTTCGTGCGACTCGTTACACAAAAGGCTGCGGCGATTCAATCGGTTAGCAGGCTGCTGAAATAGTAGCCGTGCTCCGTATCGAGAGGGAGGTGCTGCCGTTTCTCCCCCCCAGCCCCCCTCACTTTCGTGAGGGGGGAGCCCTGGTGGATTGGTGGGTTGCAGGCGTATCGCAGGTTTTGCGCCAGCGCCGGGTGACGGACGGTGCGTGTGGTCACGCCG
>Ga0111538_10011137_pt1 | contig 11943 bp, 8 predicted proteins | sample SoiMethybrSBSTD1_FD_79669 | JGI IMG/M metagenome (GOLD analysis project Ga0111538, IMG submission 79669) | Bulk soil microbial communities from a Populus tree surrounding site in Tennessee, USA - Soil MetaG P. TD hybrid SBSTD1 (version 2)... | ecosystem: Environmental > Terrestrial > Soil > Tree...
CTGCACCGCGGGTCGGTGGAGGACGGGATCATCACCTGCCACTGGCACCACGCGCGCTTCGACCTCTGCAGCGGCGGCACGCTCGACCAGTGGGCCGACGACCTGCGCTGCTTCCCGGTCGAGGTCGAGGGAGACGACGTCTTCGTCGACCTGACGCCGCCGGAGGATCCGGTCGGCCATCAGCGGCAGCGGCTCTACGACGGGCTACGGCACGACATTCCGCTCGTGCTGGCGAAGTCGACGGTCGCGCTGGTCGACCACGACCCGAGGTGCGTGCAGGCGTTCTGCGCGGGCCTCGAGTTCGGCGCACTCCGCCGCGGCGGCGGCTGGTTCCGCGGGCTCACCACGCTCACGTGTCTGATGAACCTGGCTCCGCGGGTCGACGTGAACGAGCGCGCGGCCGCCCTCTACCACGGCATCGCCGACGTCGCCGCCGACTCGGCCGGCGAGCTGCCCCGGTTCCCGCTCGACCCGCTCTCGGGCCTGGTGTCGGCTGGGCCGGTTCGGCTCGGCCGCTGGTTCCGCCAGTGCATCGAGGTCCGGGACGCCGAGGGCGCCGAGCGGGTGCTCGTCTCCGCGGTGCGGGCGGGCGCCTCGCCCGAGGACCTCGCGGACATGCTCTTCACGGCCGCGACCGATCACCGCTACCTCGACGGCGGCCACACGCTCGACTTCGTGAACAAGGCGTGCGAGGCGCTGGATACGGCGGGTTGGCACCGGGCAGAGGGGGTGCTGACGGCCCTCCCGCCGCAGCTCGCATTCGCGGAGCGGATGGAGGAGGCGAGCGCGTGGCGCTACCCGGCCGACCTCGTCGCGTTGCTCGAGGACGCGTTCGAGCGTCTTCCGACGCCGGCACCAACCGGGGAGTGGGTTGGCCGGAACGAGCTCGTTGACGTCGTTCTCACGAGCGAGGAGGCGTCGGAGACCGTGGAGGCGGTGCTGGTCGCGCTGCACGAAGGCGCGGGCGCGGTGGATGTCGCCTCGGCGGTGAGCTTCGCGGCTGCGACGCGGATCGCGCGCTTCCCGACGAGCAACGAGTTCCAGGACTGGGACACGGCGCTGCACACGTTCTCCTTCGCGAACGCGGTGGAGCAGGGCCTGCGCCGCCTGCCCTCGCGCGCGCTGCTGCGCGGAGCCCTGGACGCGGCGATCAGCGTCCACCTCGACCGCTTCCTGAACGTGCCGGCTGCGCGCCTGCCCGTCCCGGACGAGGGCGCCGACCCGGACGCGCTGCTGGCCGAGCTGCCCGTGCTCCTCGATCGCCAGCAGGCGGTCGAAGAGGCGGGCCAGCTCGTCGCGTCGTACCTCGGCGCGGGCGGCGACCCTGATCGGCTCGTGGCCGCGCTCGTCGGCTGCCTGCTCCGCGAGGACCGAAACTTCCACACGATCCAGTGCGTGGAGGCGGGCGTGCGCCAGCACGAGCTGCTGCGGGGGACCGGTGAGGAAGGCCTCCCGCTGATCGCCGCTGCGCGCTACCTCGCCGCGCACGCGCCCACGCCGCGCGCGCAGCATCAGACCTACGACATCGCGCGCCGCCTCCACCGCGGCGAGCGGGTGTATGAGGAGGAGCCGGCCCCGGCCTGAGGCGCGCATCGCCGGCGCGGTCAGCCGGCCGGCGGAATGTTCTGGTTGCGGCGGAGGACGTTGTTCGGGTCGTAGCAGGACTTCAGAGCCTGGAGGCGCGCGAATGAGTCGAGGCCGAAGGCCGCGCGGACGCGGTCAAGGGGTTCGTCGGCCTGCATGTAGTTGGCGTAGCCGCCACTGATCGACCAGGGCTCGATCGCGGCCGCCGTGGTGCGCGCCCACTCGATGCTGTCTTCGTCGTGCGCTGGATCGGTCCAGCTCGCCATCACGCTCACGTTGAAGGCGGCATCCCTGAAGCCAAGGGCAGCGCGCTCCGGCTTGATGTCCTTGGCCACGCCGTGAAGCGACTCGATCAGAATTCCACCTGGCGGGCGGCCGAGCACGGTCATGCGGTGAAGCAGCTCGTCGATCAGCTCGTCCGGTAGCTCAGCGACGAAGTGGCCCTTCCAGTACTTGCGGTCGATGCCGTAGCCGGGATCGAAGATCCGCTGCTGCTCGAGGAAGCCCTGACGCCGGACGCCGTCGCTGACGAGAGCGGGCACCTGGCGCAGCGGATGGAGGGCTTCCGGGTCCTCCCCCTCGCCCGTGTAGCAGGGGACGACGACGAGCTGCGCCGCCAGGGACGCATCCGTGGCAAGTTGGGCCTGGATGCTCAGCTCGCGTGGGCCGCCGACCGCGAGCTCGCGGAAGAGACGGAGTGCCTCGGCAACGCCCTCTCCCTCGTACTTGAGGCGCCCGCCGACGACCTGCTCGAGTGAGTGGAGCTGGAACTCGGCCTGGTTGACCACGCCGAAGTTGCCGCCACCTCCGCGAAGCCCCCAGAGCAGCTCGGGGTTCTGAGCGTCGGTCGCGCGGACGATCTCCCCGCTCGGGCAGATCACCTCTGCGGCGACCAGGTTGTCGCAGGTGAGCCCGTACTGGGCGGTCAGGTGACCGATCCCGCCACCGAGGGTGAGACCGATGACACCGGTGGAGCCGACTACGCCGCCGGGCGTGACCAGGCCGTGTGCTTGCGTCGCGGTGTCGAAGTCGAGCCAGGTAGCGCCGCCCTGGCACGTTGCGAGCCCGTTCTCTCGATCCACACGGACGTCTCTCATACGCGAGAGATCGATCACCAGGCCGTCGTCGACCGCGCAGTGCCCTGCGGGGTTGTGGCCTCCGCCCCGGACCGCGATCTCGAGACCTCGGGCCTGGCCGAAGGCAAGGGCCGCGACAACGTCGTTCCCGTCGACGCAGCGGACGATCGCCGCCGGGCGCCGATCGATCAGCACGTTGAAGCAGAGGCGTGCCCGCTCATACTCGCGGTCGCCTTCGACGAGCACGTCGCCCGTCAGCGAACCACGGAGCTCGTCCAAAGCGTCAGCCATCAACGGTGAAGACTCTGTCAGGGAGAAGAAGTGAGCGCTCGAACGAATCGATCCAGCGCGCGGCCGCCCCTGACGAGCCGGCCGCCGCCTCGGTGGGGCCGAAGAGGCGGCCCGAGGACCGCCTCCCCGACACCCCTGGCTCACGCTAGGTTTCGCCGGGTGCCCCTGCGCGTCGCCTGGATCTCTCATTGCCCGGTCAAGGGCCTCGCGATACGGCAGCTCGACCACTGCGAGCTGACCGAGGCCGGGATCACGGGAGATCGGGAGTTCTTCCTCGTCGACGAGAACGACCGGCTCGTGAACAGCAAAGGGCTAGGCGCCTTCCAGCAGATCGTCCCGCGCCACGACCGCGAAGCGGGCTCGTTGACGCTCGCGTTTCCCGACGGCACGACGGTCTCCGACGAAGTCGGCTTCAACGGCTCGCTGGGCGCGCGGTTCTGGGGTGCAACCGTTGACGTCCGCATCGTCGACGGACCGTGGAGCGAAGCGATCTCCGACTTCGCCGGCCGCGACCTTCGACTCGTCTGGGCTTCGGGGCCGGCGCCGGATCGCCTGCGAAGCGGCGCTGCGACGCTGCTCGGGACCGGCTCTCTGCACGCGCTCGCGCGGATCCTCGGCGTGGACGAGGTCGACGAACGGCGCTTCCGCATGAACTTCGGCATCGACGGGCTCGGCGAGCACGAGGAGGACGAGTGGCTGGGCCGTCGCGTCCGGCTCGGCGAGGCGGTCGTCGTGCCGAATGGGAACGTCGGCCGCTGCGCGGTGACGACACAGAACCCAGACACGGGTGCGCCCGACGTCGACACGCTGAAAGCGCTCGCGGTTTATCGCGGAGTCATCGAGACGACCGAGCCGCTGCCGTTCGGAGTCCATGCGGCAGTCGCGCAGCCCGGCCGGGTCCGCGTCGGCGATACCGTCGAGTTGGTCTGACCCCGTCTGACAGAGGGTGGAGGCGGCCGGAAGACCGCCCCCCCAACCTGTCATCCGAGCGGCCAGCTCGCAATGGTTGCGAGCGGGGCCTGCCAGACGTCGTGGTAGGCGGGCCCGACAGGCGAGTCGCCGAGAGGAACGGTTCCGAAGAACGAGGCGTGGAACCACTGCTGTTCTCCCCAGAGCCCGGGGAAGCGCACCCAGGCCTGCGAGTGCGGGTCGGCGTCGTGGATTGTCGTCACGTCGTTCGCCGACTGCGGTGGCCCCGCCGTCACGCCGCCCGGGAATGCGTAGTCGACCGGGAGCGGCAGCCCTGCCTGGCCGAGCAGGAACAGCGCCTGCGGCGGGATGCACCTGGTGTTGAGCTGGTGTGGGCCAGGAGCGAAGTAGTTGGCATGCGAGCCGAGCGCCACGTAGACGATCGGATGCGTTTCCCGCCAGCGAGGTGTCTCAGCCCACGCACGCTGCTGGCCGAGGCAGTGCTGGCTGTAAGCCGTCTCGACGGGGTCGCCGTCGGTTGAGATGACCACGTTGACGACCTCCCAGTCGCCTTCGTGTGCCTGCCAGATGAAGTCGCTCGGCGGGTACTGATACGAGTAGACGTCGTCGTAGTAGAAGTACCAGTACTGCAGAACCGTGGCGTCGGGCAGGTGTGCCACTCGCCCGTACACGACGCTCCCTCCGTCCCAGGCGTCCCAACTCGTCCGGTAGCAGCCGAGCCCGCCGATCGATGCGCTGGGGCTGCATGGGGTCTGGTTCAGCCGAAAGGTGCCGTTCTCCGGCAACCCACCGGGACCTGGATCGCTGTCGACGACGACCCAGTGGCCGCCGATCAGTTGCTCCAGGGCGGAATCGCCGATGAACGACTGCACGGCGGTGGGTCCAAACGCCTCCTGCGGATCGAAGTGCGTGACGGGCTGGTACGTGCGCAGCAGCTGGGGGTCCGGAGCCCCGGCCCGCGCGACCGATGCCGTCCCGAGCGTCATCAGAAGCGCTGCCGCGGCGAGCGCGATGACCTTTCTCATGATCCTCTCCTTTCGTGCTCCACGTCCATCAGGGACATCCGCGTTTCCTGGTCTCGATCCCTCGGGAGGAGACGTTGTCGGTTGGGCTCGTGTGGACGTAGAAGCGGTCCAGTCGAATCGTGAAACAGCTGTGACGCGCCTGACCTCCGGCGCCGGGTGCACGCCGAGCGGTCACCTCGACTCGCCAGAGACTCGGCTTTACCCGCGTCGCGCGCGAGATGCGGTACGCGCTCGGCCTGGCATTGCCAGCCCTCAGGTACATCTCGGTGTCCGTGATCGCCACCTGCCGTTCGGCGTCGTGGAGGTCGAGCGCAACATGCGGGCCCAGCGGCTCGAGATCGAACGGCTCTTCGAGAAGTCCCGAGTCGGTGACCGCGAGTGTGTCCGCCCGGTGAATCGCATACGCGAACCGCCCGGTCGGCGGCGTCGTTCCGGGCGGTCGAGTTCCACGGTACGCGGTTAGATGTCCGGTGAAGGCGACGACGTAGACCTTGAAGTCGGGCCCGTCTACCTTCGGTCCGGCCGGCTCTGCGCGAAAGACCGCATGCTGGGTGGTGGCGACCACGATGCCGTCGGTCGGATGGGTTTCGCCCAGGCTCGCCGCGCCCCTGATCGCGCTTGCGCGCAGAGCCTCGAGGCGCTCAGGGGTCAACCCCGGAAGCGACGTGTGCTGCGTCTTCTCGCCGGCGCGTGAGCTGCAGCCGGCGGCGGCGGTCATGATCGCCAACCCGGCCACTCCGAAGAACCATGCGCGCCTCACTCGCATCACGCTTCCGGCGCGATTCGTGGCTCTGGCGCGTAGGTAAGCATTGCGGTGGACGGGGCCGGCGGCTCCGGCTGCCGCAGCTCGCGCCAGACGTCGTTCAGATGCTGTTGCGTGTACACGAGCTCGATCGGCAAGAGGAACACGCCGACCACGTAGAGGGCGATTGCAAGACCATGGTCGATCCGTCCTGGGGCTCCAGCCCGCACCTCGGCCTCCTGTAGACGGCCGACGAAGCGCCACCATGAGACGAAGGGCGGCACGATCAGCAGCGCACCGGGAACGATCGCGAGCACCGAGACGACGGGGTGGCGCCCTAAGCCGAAGTCCTTCAGCTCGCGATTGGCCTGGTAGTACCAATAGACGTAGTAGACGCCAAGCGTCACGATCGCGAGGGCGAACACCGTCCACGGGCTGCGAATTCTCGCCGTCGCCTCCGAGCCGGTGATCGTGACTTCCGCACGGGAGTTCCCACGCGGGAGTTGCGCCGCAACCCCGAGCACGGCGAGGGCAAGGCTGCTCGAGCCGAGCAACGCGACGTAGAGCCCCCACTCCGCCTGCTCAAGCTTCGCTCCGAGGACAGTGTCCGAGTACGTCGAGATGTCGTACAGGTTGTACGCGGAGATCGCGATCCCGAGCGCCGCGGCGAGGAACGGCACGATGCACAGCCAGCGCTTCCGCCAGCGAAGAAGGAGGCCCAGCGCGACAGCGGCGACGACGGCTGCCCCCAGAACCTTCCAGCCGGCGCCGTCGTCGGTGCCGCGGGCGGTGAACGTTCCGAGGACCGTCAACCAGGGGCCGAATGCGCCGATCGCCATCGCGCCCGTGCTAGCGGCCGCCCACCACCAGGTCCTCGGGAAGCGGCTTGCCTCGTGAACGCCGTCGAACGAAGTCACGTCCGCACACTCTCGAAGGCCGCTAACGCGTCGCTATCAAGGCGCTGTCGTGCCTCGGGCAGGGAGGGGTCTTGACCGGAGGCCGTAGACCGGAGTAAGAAGTGGTCGTCCCGCGCTTTCGGCGCGACTCCGTCGGGTCGCACATCGGACCCGACTCGGACAGGAGGACGAGATGAGGGTCACCAGGCTTCACTCCCGGCTCGGGTTCGCCGCGCCGAGACTCCGCCTGGCGGTTGTGAGCGCGGCTCTCGCGTCCGTCGCTGTGCTGGGGAGCGCGCCTGCCGCCTCCTCGGGCCCGAGCATCAGGGCGCCCGCCGACGTGATCGTGGGGGAGGCCGAGGGCCACGTCGACTTGATTGTGAGCCTCTCGGCGCCCAGCTCGAGCCCGGTGTCGGTCCACTACGCGACCGCCAATGGCTCTGCGTCGGCCGGGCCTACGTGCGACTCCGACTACGTCGCGACCTCGGGCACGCTCAACTTCGCGCCCTTCCAGACTGCGGCGACGGTACAAGTGCAGATCCTCGACTGCCCGAACAGCGAGGGATTCGAGGCCTTCCGGCTCAGCCTCAGCGCGCCGGTCAACGGTGTGATCTCCAGGTCCTCGAGTGAGGTGGGCATCGTCGACAACGACAACGTCGTCACTACGCCGGGAATCGTCGCGCGCGATGCGGTGGTCGACGAGAAGGACGGGCTCGCGCTCGTTCCGGTGCTGCTCGGCGGCACCGGCGGGGAGGCGTCGAACACCACCGTCACCGTCGACTACACGACCGTCGACGGGAGCGCGAGCGCCGGAAGCGACTACACGCCCAAGAGCGGCACGCTCTCGTTCGCGCCAGGCGAGATGGTGAAGACGGTTGCCGTGCCGATCGCCGACGACGCCGCCACGGAGCCGCCCGAGAGCTTTGTGCTCTCGTTCAGCAACCCGGTAGAAGCGACGATCGCGCGTGGCGAGGGGACCGTGACGATCGCTGCGAGCGACGCGACCTCGATCTCGCAGCCCCGGATTTCGGCGCCATTTGACATCGCCGTCGGCGAAGGCGACGGCTACATCGACCTCGTGGTGAAGCTGTCGGCACCCGGCAGGAACCCGGTTTCGGTTGCGTACACGACTCAGAACCTGACCGCGGCCGCCGGTTCGACGTGCAACAACGACTACGTCGCTGCGTCCGGGACGCTCAGTTTTGCCCGTGGAGAGACGGCGAAGGTCGTCCGCGTCGACATCCTCGACTGTGCCGACTTAGAAGGAGCAGAGACGTTCGGCTTCCTGCTCTCCGCGCCGGTGAACGCCGTCCTCGACGACGCCGGCACTGTGATCACGATCGCCGACAACGACAGCGGGGTGAGCCTGAACAGCATCGCGGTCACCCCCGCCAATCCGGCAATTGCGGGTGGGGCCGACCAGCCCTTCACGGCCAGCGGCACCTTCTCGGATGGCCACACCGAAGATCTCACCGCGACCGTCACCTGGGCGTCCTCCAGCACGTCGGTGGCGACCGTCACCGCGGCGGGCGTCGCGCACGGTGTCAGCGGCGGCTCGAGCACGATCTCGGCTGTGGACGACGGGCTCACCGGATCGACGAACCTCGCTGTCGGCGGCTTAATCGCGCAGACGATCAGCTTCGCGGCGCTGCCGAGCAAGACCTACGGCGACCCTGCCTTCACCGTCAGCGCAAGCGCAAGCTCCGGCCTGGACGTGAGCTTCACCGCTTCAGGTAGCTGCACAGTCAGCGGCTCGACCGTGAGACTTACCGGAGCCGGCGCTTGCACGATCACTGCCTCTCAACCCGGTGACGGAGCGTACGGCCCGGCCACTCCCGTCGCTCGCACGTTCTCGATCGCCAAGGCGAGCCAGGCGATCGGCTTTGCCCCGCTCGCGGCCAGGAAGGTCGGCGACCCTGACTTCACGATCACCGCCAGCTCGTCCTCGGGACTCGCTGTCGCGTTCACCGCCTCCGGCACCTGCTCAGTCACGCCGTTGGCAGTGCTTCCGAGCCAGGCGATCGTCCACGTGATCGGCGTCGGCAGCTGCACGATCACCGCGTCGCAGTCGGGTAGCGGGAACTTCAACGCGGCGACACCAGTGGCTCGCGCCTTCGCGATCTTCGCGGGAGCACGGACCTGCAAGGTTCCGGAGCTGGTGGGGAGGAGGGTCGCGAAGGCGAAGGCACTCATAGTGCTGCGGCATTGCCGTGTCGGCAGGCTCGGCCGCGCCTATTCTCGCGCTCGAAAGGCGGGCGTCGTGATCGCGCAAGGAAAGCGCGCCGGGCGGGTGCTCCCCGGTGGCACCCGGATCTCCCTGGTTGTCAGCCGGGGGCGTAAGCGCTGAGGCTCGCCGCTCGGCTAGCGCTTCTGCGCCCGCTGACGACCAGGGTCACCCGCGCCGCCAACGTGGCGGCACCGGCGTGCCCGCCGGACAATCGACTCCGGCGACGACGGCCTTGAAGTTGTCGAACGACGCGTGCGCGGGCTTTCCGCCCCAGGGCGGGTCGTCCGAGCTGAAGCTGAGCCCCAGGGTGGCTTGTCCTTTGACCTTTTTGGTGCCGAGCAGGACCCAATTCCTGGCTCGGTAACGGTAATAGGCGCGCAACACTCCCTTGCGGCGAACGAGGCGAAGACTGCCGTGCGTGTCAGCCGTGTGCACGCGCGTATCGGCGTGAACGTCCGTTTCGTAGGCCTCTCCACCGAAGCCGTCCGCGTGGCCGCCGACGCGTGCGATCGCGAAGGTCCTAACGAGGGAGCTCACGCTGGCCAACAACGTCAGTCGCAGACCGTCGCCTGCGGGCCAGTTGACCCCTCGGTAGTCGACCTTCGCATCGAAATCGCCGATGACCGCGCACCCGGCCCAGTAAATCTCGCCGATTCCCTTGCCGGGATCGGGGGCGGGATCCGTTGGGACCCAGACCTCCAGCTCACCGTTCTGCTCCGCCATGTCGATCCCCGGACCCGACTTCGAGGGCCCCCACATTGCGTCAACGTCGGGGTCGGTGAAGTTATCGGTGAGGAAGTAGGCCCAGCTCGCCGGTGGCGGTGGCGGCGGTGGCGGCGCTGGCGGCGGATTGGCGGGGTGGCTAGGTGGAGGCGGTGGCTGCGGAGCGCCGGTCGCGACTGTCTTTATTCCTTGCTTCACCGATGTGCCGTGGTGCGACACAAGGACGCTCTGCTTGGTCGTCGTCTGGGTCTCGGTCGTCGCAATCTTGGTCTTCCCCTGCTGCTGCCCTCGTGCGCCGGTGTGCGCCTTGCTCGACGTGAGCTGCGGGATGAACGAGATCGTGCCGGCGGCGACCTGTTGCGCCGGCTCGGCAGGACTCCGGTCCGACACGAGCAGCCCCGTAGCGACCCCGGCTGCTCCGAGCACTACGGCTGCGGCGACGAGGACCGGCCACCGCTTTCGGCCGCGGGCCTCCCGAGCTTCGACCGGCGCGGGCGCCTCCGGCGTGTGGGCCGATACCGCGGTGGCCACCGGCAGGGTGAGGGCCGGATCCTGGCGGAGAATTGCCTGCTCGAGCTCGCGCAGCTCCGGGCCGGGATCGATCCCGAGCTCGTCGACGAGGACACGGCGCGTCTCGCGGTAGGCCTCGAGCGCCTCGGCCTGGCGACCGCACCGGTAGAGGGCGAGGATCAGCAGCGCGCGCAGATGCTCGCGCAGGGGATGTGCCGCGACGAGTGCCTCGAGCTCCGGGACGCGCTGCTCGTGTTGCCCGAGCTCGAGGTCCGCCTCGATGCGCCGTTCGAGCGCCGAGAGACGCAAGCTCTCGAGGCGCGCGGACTCGATGGCAAGCGTGTGTTCCTGCAGGAGGTCGGCAAGCGCAGGTCCGCGCCAGAGGGCGAGGGCCTCGTCGAGCTTCGCTCGCCGCTCCGGCGCCGCGAGCTTTCCCGCCTCCGACACCAGCCTCTCGAACCGCCGCACATCCAGCGCAGCTGGATCGACGGAAAGGAGGTACCCGGACTCCTTCGTCACCAGGAGCTCTGGTCCGAGGTCCTTGCGGAGCCGCGAGATGTGGTTCTGCAGCGCCGCCGAGGCGTTCGCAGGAGGGTGTTCCTCCCAGAGCTCGTCGATCAGCCGGTCACGGCTGACGACCTCGTTCGCGTGCAGGAGGAGCAGGGCTAGGACGGCCCGGCGCTTCTGCCCCCTCAACTCGAGCGCCCGACCCTCGTGCCACACCTCCAACGGGCCGAGCAGGCGAAAATCCATTCACGGCAACGGTAACACTGCTGCAAACCGCACAAAAGCCCGGACCTAGTTGTTTCCGGTCTTAGCTTCGCCGGCTAGCGTCCGCCGCTGACGACGACGTGCACGGCAATCGCCGGTCCGGGAGGTGTCGGCCTCGCTGGCGGGGACCCGGACTCGGCGCTGCCGGGCCGTGGAAGCGCTCCGCAGGCTGCCGCCGCGAACACGACCGCACACCAGACCAGCATCACAGCGAACAGCCTGCTCATGGCCGGCGAGCCTGCGTACGCCGGAGCAGCCGGTAAGCGCGTTCGGCCGCGACTACAGCCGCCCAAAGCAGAAGCCCCGCCATAGCACCACCGACGGCACCGACCAACGAACCCATCATGGCCTGGTCGCCACGGCTGAACAGCAAGTTCGAGTCGGCCGTGAGGTAGCTCGCCGTTCCGACCCCAACCGCTCCGAAGGCGAAGCCGACCAAGACCGCTTTAGCGAGCATCCACTGCCTCGCTCGACTCGCGTGAGGTTGCCTCTCCTTGTCGGGTGGACATGCCACGAGCCTGCTCCGACGCGCTATCGCCGCAGTAACACCGCGCTGTCTCGGTCTTCACCGGACGACAAGGGACAGGCTGAACGTGTTCGAGGGCAGCCACGCGATGCGGTAGCGCATCCCTCGTGCCGCGTTCACCACCCGCTCGTACGAGCCGTTGCCGTCCGTCAGCGCCGGCCTCCCGACAGAAGCCCAGTGTCCGCGCGTGAAGTGCTCGAGCACGTAGCGGCGCCGGCCCGTCCCAGGTCGCACCTGGCCCCAGATCCTCGTGCGCCGACCACTCCGCCTGGCCTGCGCGATCGGGAGCATGAACGAGTTGAACGACGGCTTGACGCGGCCTGACGCCCACATCAGACCGCTCTGCCAGCCGTTCAGCCGCGGCTCATCCCTGAGGATGAAGTGGATGAGGATGTCGACCAGGGGAGCGCTCCTCGCCCGGAGGGCGGCCTCCGCGACGTAGCGCGCCTGCACCGCCGGCGAGACGCCGTGGCGGTCCGGCGGATTGGTCTGCCAGCCGGACTCCGTGAGCCAGATGCGCTTCGGGCCGAAGTCGCGTCGCACCTCGCGAACGAGCGCCGGCAGATTCGCGAGCGTGAGCACGCCCTTGCAATAGCGGCAGACCCCGCGCGCGAACCCGAACGGACTTTCGCCGGGAGTGAC
>Ga0111538_10011139_pt1 | contig 11942 bp, 9 predicted proteins | sample SoiMethybrSBSTD1_FD_79669 | JGI IMG/M metagenome (GOLD analysis project Ga0111538, IMG submission 79669) | Bulk soil microbial communities from a Populus tree surrounding site in Tennessee, USA - Soil MetaG P. TD hybrid SBSTD1 (version 2)... | ecosystem: Environmental > Terrestrial > Soil > Tree...
GCGAGAAGATCTGATCGCGCGACGAGCTGCAGCGGCCATCGCGGCGATCGCGGGAATCGCCTGCAGCGGCGGTGGCGCGCGGCCGGACGGCGAGGCGGCCTCGGTCGGCTGGAGCGCGGTCCTCGGCGGCGGCGGGCGTGCGCAGGTCCGCGCGCTGGCAGCCACCCGCGGCGGCGGCGCGATCGCTGTCGGCGCATTCGAGGGCGAGCTGGCGCCGCCGGGTGCGCGCATCGCTCCGGTCACCGCCGCCGGCGGCGATGATGGGTTCGCGCTCGCACTGTCACCGGCCGGCGAGGTGCGCTGGAGCGTGACGCTCGGCGGAAGCGCTGGCGACGAGCTCACCGCGGCGGCGGTGGGAGCGCATGGCGAGGTGGTGGTCGCCGGGTTCGCCGACGGCCAGGCCGGGCTCGGGGGCGTGCCGGTCGCCGCCGGCGACGGACATCCGGCGGCGGTCGTTGCGCGGCTGGATCCGGCCACCGGCAAGCCGACCTGGATTCGATCGATCAGCTCGACCGGCTATGCGTTCGCCAGCGCGCTCGTCTGGGCGGGCGGCGACGTGGTGGTCGCCGGCTACTACGGCGGCACGCTCGATCCCGCCGGCGCCCAGCTTCACGGCGGCGGCGCGCTCGACCTGTGGGTGGCGCGCCTGGCGGGCGGCGACGGCGCGGTGCAGTGGATCCATCGCGGGGGCGGGCCGGGCAGCGACGCTGCGCAGGCGCTGGCGGTGGCCGACGACGGCGCCATCCTGGTGGCCGGCTCGTTCAACCGCTGGGCGGATCTGTCGAGCACGCACCTGGTCGCGCTCGATGAAAACGGCGACCCGTTCGTCGCGCGGGTCGGGCGGGACGGCTTCGAGTGGGCGCGCTCCTTCACCAGCGAGGGGACGGCGGTGGCGCGTGGGGTCGCGGCGCTGCCGGGAGGCCGGGTCGCGGTCGCCATCGAGTTCGACGGTCACCTGGCCGCCGGCTACGAGCGCTCCGAGTCGGCCGGCGCCACCGACCTGTGCGTCGTCGCGCTCGCGCCCGAGGGCACGGTCGCCTGGATCCGGCAGATCGGCGGCCCGGCGGCCGACTCGTTGGCCGGCCTGTGGCGTCAGGGCGCCGATCGTCTCCTCCTGGCGGGCAGCTTCTCCGACGCGCTCGGCCCGCTGCGCAGCGAGGGGGGGCGCGACGGCTTCGCCCTCGCGCTGGGCGCCGGCGGCGCGCCGGTCTGGCGCCGCCGCCTCGGCGGTGTCGGCGACGAGGTGATCTCCGCCGGCGCGCTCGGGGCCGGGGCGCTCCTGGTCGGCGGCTCGCTGGCCGACCGCTTCGACCTCGGCGGCCGCGCCGGCGAGGCGGACGGAGAGACGGACGGGTTTGTCACCACAATCCCGCTGCCGAGGTAAATTCGCCCTCGATGAACGACCCAGCGGAGATTCCGACCGACCTCAGCTCGGACGAGCTGGCGGAGCGGCTCGAGGCCGCGCTCGAGGCCAGCGGCTGGATCCTGGGCCACAGCGAGGAGACGCCGCACCAGGCGCGGCTGCTCTACCGGCCGCGCTCGCTCAGCCCGTCCTTCGATCTCGCCGGCATGTCCTCCTCGTCGGAGCACGAGGTCGTCGAGTCGATCGCCCGCGACTACGGCGGGCGGATCGCCTATCTGGCCGACCTGCTCATCGAGTGGCGCGGCGGCCGCGAGATCATCTTCCTCGGCAAGAACGCGACCGGCCACTACCAGGACCTGACCTGGAGCCAGATCCGCGAGAGCGCCGAACGCGCCGGCGACCTGCCGGTCGACGTCATCGAGGCGCTGCGCGCCGACCCGCCCGACAGCGACGGAATGATCGACGCGCTCGCCGCCCATCTCTACGGCGAGCCGAGCGAGCTCGAGGTCAGCTCCGACGTCGCGCTGGTCGAGGCCTATCACCCGTTCGACGCCAGCTGGCGCGACGCGCTCGAGCCCGTCTTTCTCGAGATCCGGCGACGCCTCAGCCAGGGGGACGAGGTCGAGGTGCCAGGGCTGGCGGCATTCCGCCGGCTCGACAGCGAGCGCGGCCAGTTCGAGGCGGTGCACCGGACTGGCGACGCGCTGCGCGAGTTCTTCGCCGGCGAGAAGCCGGGGCTCGCCGTCGATCTCGCGCCGATCCTCGGCGGCCAGCCGGATCCGGCGGTGGCGCGCGCGCTGGTCGATGCGTGCACCCGCAGCCGCGACGGCCGGATCGATGTCCTCATCGGGGCGGACCTGGCGCTCCACACGGCGATCTACCCGCCGTTCGAGGGCGTCAACCCGCGCACCGGCGAGCCGATCCTCATCCCCGGCCGCAAGGTGCCGGTCTTCATCGGCTGGTGATCAGCTCTTCTTCTCGCGCGCCACCGCGGTCGGGAAGTTCTCGGCGGCGCGCGCCCGCATCACCCGCGCCTTCCAGCCCGCCTGGACCGCCCCGAAGAGGACGAGGAGGAAGATGACGCGGACCGCGAGCGCAATGTTGGGGGTGAAGGCGGCGGCGCCGAGCTCGAACGCCTGCATCCCCCAGTTGCCGGCGAACAGCACCAGCGCCGCCAGCGCGGTGCCGAGCGGGAAGATGCGGGCCACCAGGTAGAGGCCGAGCAGGCCGAGCGCCATGGCGTAGGTCGGCCACAGCGCGCGCATGGCCTCGCCGGGAGACAGGCCGAAGTGCTGCCGGAGGTCGCTGTACATCAGCCAGCCGAGCACGAGCGAGATGACACCCAGCGCCGCCAGCCAGCGCTCGAGCGACGCGACCGCGGGATCCAGCTCGCCGGCGACCGCCAGCTCGAGCTCGCGGTCCGCGCCGCACTTTCCGCAGTAGCGCTCGGCGACCGGCATGTCCGCCTTGCACCGAAGGCATGTGGTGTTGAGCTCTTTCGGCGGCAGCATCCGGCAATTATCCTCTGGTCTGGGCGTGGTGCCACCTCAAAGGTGGGCACCCAACGTCTCAGACCGTCCACCGCCCGGAGGCATCGTGATCCGGATCTTCGTCTTCCTGTTCTCGCTGGTCGCCGCCGCCGGCTGCCTGTCGGATCTCCCCGACCGCCCGAAACCGCCGGACATGGCGGCGCTGGTGGATGCGTACGCCAACCCGACCGCCGACCTGGACCAGGCGGCCGCCGACCAGCTGGCGGCCAGCCTGCGGGCGCGTCTCGACCTGGCCGGCGCGCTCGACAACCTCGAGGGGCTGATCGACGAGGTGCTGGCCCCGAGCCTGGAGGAGGACGGCGGCGGCGCCGCGCGACGGCGCGACGGGACCAGCTCGGTCACCCTCGAGGGGGACGGCTTCGCCCGGATCCAGCACATCTGCCGCGGCTGGGAGGCCGAGCCGGTGATCGACGAGGACGAGAGCGGGCGCCTGTCGCTCACCGCCACCTTCAGCGACGCCGGCCTCGATCCGGTCATCTGGGGCGAGCTGGACGAGTGCGAGGAGCTGATCGCCGATCATCAGGTCTTCTTCGACGGCGAGATCAACCTGTGGATCGGCGAGAACCTGACCGCCTCCCACTTCGGCGACTCGCCCATCCTGTTCCAGCTGGTCGCCGAGATGGAGGTCGACGGCGAGAACTGGGTGGACGCCGACTTCGACATCGAGGTCTGCCCGAACGGCGCCGCCGACTGCACGCCCGGCTCGCTCGAGATCAAGATCGACCTCGGGGAGGAGAACCTGGTCTTCTACCTGGCGCCGGGGCGGACCGAGGGCGGCTTCCGCGCCGCCAACGGCGACTGGCCGTGCAGCTTCGAGGGCTCGGACGCGGTCTGCACAAGCGGCGGCGAGTCGGTCTCGCTGACGGGGATCCTGCCGTGAGGGGGCGCCTGGCCGCCGGCCTCCTCTGTCTCGCCCTCCTGGCCGGGCCGGCGCGCGCCGACCACGACGAGGACGAGCACATCACCGACGAGATGCCCTACACGCTCCGGCCCGACGAGTGGCGGATCGGCCTGTGGAAGCTCGAGCGCGGCTTCGGCGCCGGCCCGGTCGACTTCCAGCTCGGGACCTACACCTGGCCGTACCTCCTCTGGCTGGCCGACCTCCACCTGGTCAACGTCTACGGCAAGGCGACCGTCTGGCGGCGCGGCCCCTGGTCCTCGACGCTGGGGACCGGCCTGGTCTACCTCAGGATCGACGGCGATCCCGACGACCCGTCGGAGGCCCGCTTCACCATCATCCCGGTCGAGGGCTACCTCGGCTATCGCCTCGGCCCGCGCCTCACCTTCGCCGGCGGCCTGGTCTACACGCGCGTCGGGGTCGACGGCTTCTACCAGCCGGACGACGACGACGCCTTCCTGCGCGGCGCGGTCGCGGTCGACAACCTCCAGATCCCGATCACCATGGAGTGGCGCTGGAGCCGGGTGACCGCCTTCGTCCTGCAGGCCCGCTTCCTCGCCTTCCAGGACACCGCCGGCGACGGGCACGGCCACTACGACATCGACGACGCCACCATGGTCGACGTGGTCGCCAGCGGCGAGAGCAACGCCCTCGAGCCGGTCGAGTCCTTCGCCCTCACCACCGACTTCGTCTGGTCATGGAGCCACGTGAATCTGCGGCTCGGCCTCAGCTACGGCAACGTGACCATCCCGATGGTCAACTTCGTCTCGCCCGCCAAGATCGTCTTCCCCAACCTCGACCTCTACGTCCGCTTCTAGCGACACGCGCGTCCCTATTTCTGGGCCGCGCATTCGCCCTGGCAGTTGGCCTCGATCTGCTCGATCGGGATCGCCTGCATCTGGTGGTTCCTGACGCATTCCTTGACGCAGGCCTCGAACTGGTAGGCGCCGCCGTCGGGCGGCGCGGCGACCGGGCCGGGCTGGCCGCTCGACATGTCCTCGCCGCCGCTCGAGGGCGGCGGCGACTCGGCGGCCGGCGGGTTCTGTGCCGCTTGCTTCTGGTCGCCGCTGCAGGCGGCCGCGAGAAAGAGGGCGAGAAGGAAGGTCCGCATGGCTGTCCTCAGAGCTCGAACATCAGCCGGTCCGGCTGCTCGATGCGCTGCTTGACCGCGACCAGGAAGGAGACCGCCTCGCGACCGTCGACCACCCGGTGGTCGTAGGTGAGCGCCAGGTACATCATCGGGCGCAGCTGGATCTGGCCATCCACCCCGACCGGGCGCTCGACGATGTTGTGCATCCCCATGATGCCGGTCTGCGGGTAGTTGAGCAGCGGAGTCGACAGCATCGAGCCGTAGATCCCGCCGTTGGTGATGCTGAAGGTGCCGCCGACCAGGTCCTCGAGCGCGAGCTTGCCGCCGCGGGCGCGCGCCGCCAGCTCCCCGATGGCCTGCTCGATGCCGGCGAACGACAGGCGATCGGCGTCGCGCAGGACCGGCACGACCAGGCCGCGATCGGTGGAGACCGCCACCCCGAGGTCGTAGTGCTTCTTGTAGGCGATGGCGTCCCCCCTCACCTCGGCATTGAGCCCCGGATAGAGCTTGAGGGCCGCGACCGCCGCCTTGGCGAAGAACGACATGAAGCCGAGCTTGACCTTGTGGCGCTCGAGGAAGTCCTGCTTGAACCGCTCGCGCAGCGCCATGACCGCGCTCATGTCCACCTCGTTGAAGGTGGTGAGCGAGGCGGTCGATTTCTGCGCCTCGACCAGCCGCTGCGCGATGCGCTTGCGGATGGGCGACATGGTGACCAGCTCCTCGCGCGTCGAGTCGCTCGGCGCCGCGGCCGGCGCCCGCGCCGGAGTGGCCGCCTGGGTCGGCGTCGACGCGACCGCGGTCGGCGGCGGCGTGGTCTCGCGCACCGGCTCCCCCTCGAGGCGAGCCCGCCGCATCGACGGGCTGAGCCGCCGTCCGTTGCCGGCCTCGTCGGCCGGCGCCTTTGCCTCGCTCTTCGCCGCGGCCGGCGGCGCCGCCTCGGGCTTCTTCGCGGCGGCCGGCGGCGTCGCCTCGGGCTTCTTCGCCGCGGCCGGCGGCGCCGCCTCGGCCTTCTTCGCCGCGGCCGCCGCCGCGCCGATGGTGCCGACCACGTCGCCGACCTTGACCGTGTCTCCCTCGGCGAAGCGCTGCTCGGTCAGCGCGCCGGCCGCCGGGGCCGGCAGCTCCACCGTGATCTTGTCGGTCTCGAGCGCGACCACCGGCTCGTCCGCCTCGACGGCGTCGCCGATCTTCTTGTGCCAGCGGCTGATGACCGCCTCGGTGATGGACTCGCCCAGGGCTGGGACTACCAGATCCGGCATCGCGTGCTCTCCTTCTGCCTCACTCGCCCGCCGCGAACGCCCGGTCGAGCAGCTGCCGCTGCTCGATGGCGTGCGCCTTGGTCGACCCGGTGGCCGGGCTCGCGCTCTCGGCCCGGCTCACCGCGAACACCGGCTGGTGGCCCCAGATCTCGCACAGGCGCGGGAAGATGAACCAGCGCGCCCCCATGTTGGCCGGCTCGTCCTGCACCCAGACGAACCGGCGCGCGTTCTTGTACGACTCGACGCAGGCGCTCAGCTCGTCGGGCCACCAGGGGTAGAACTGCTCGATCCGGACGATCGCGGTGCGGGTGTCCTTGCGCACCCGCCGCTCCTCCACCAGGTCGTAGTAGATGCGCCCCGAGCAGAGCAGCACCCGGTCGACCTGATCGGCCGGCGGCGGATCCGGGTCGACCAGGAAGCGGTGGAACCTGCCGCGGGTCAGCTCGTCGATCGGCGAGGTCGCCGCCGGCAGGCGAAGCAGGCTCTTGGGGGTCAAGACCACCAGCGGCTTGCGCAGCGGGCGCAGCACCTGCCGCCGGAGGATGTGAAAGACCTGCGCCGGCGTGGTCGGCTGCACCACCTGGATGTTGTCCTCCGCCGCGCCCTGGAGGAATCGCTCGAGCCGCGCGCTCGAGTGCTCCGGCCCCTGCCCCTCGTAGCCGTGCGGCAGGAACAGGACCAGGCCGGACAGCCGGTTCCACTTGTCCTCCGACGACACGATGAACTGGTCGATGATGACCTGCGCGCCGTTGGCGAAGTCGCCGAACTGCGCCTCCCAGATGATGAGGCCGTCGGGATAGTCGAGCGAGTAGCCGAACTCGAAGCCCATCACCGCCGCCTCGCTGAGCGGGCTGTCGTAGATGCGGCACTCCCCCTGATCCGGGTGCAGGTGGCCGAGCAGCATGTACTCGCGCCCGGTGTCGACGTCGACGATCATCGCGTGCCGGTGGCTGAAGGTGCCGCGCGAGCTGTCCTGCCCCGAGAGCCGCACCATGTGCCCCTCGCGGAGGAGCGAGCCGTAGGCGAGCATCTCCCCCATGCCCCAGTCGAGCACCTTCTCGCCCGCGCCCATCTTCAGCCGATCGTCGAGCAGCTTCTTCACCTTCGGGTGGACCTGGATCCCCTCGGGCACGTGGTTCATGCGCTCGGAGATCTCGCGCAGCCGCTCGAGCGGCACCCCGGTCTCGACGTCGGGCACGTTCTTCGCCGCGCCGCCGAGGTAGCCGGTCCAGATGCCGCCGAGCGCCGAGATGACCGGCCGCTTCTTGCTGGTGCGCGCCGCCTCCAGCTCGCGCTCGTACTGCTCGCGCAGCCGCTGCCGCATCGCCTCGACCTCCTGCGCGGTCAGCACGTTCTCCTCGGTGAGCTTGGCGGCGTAGATGGTGTCGATGGGCTCCTTCTGCTCGATCCGGCGGTACATGATCGGCTGGGTGAACATCGGCTCGTCCATCTCGTTGTGGCCGAACTTGCGGTAGCAGTACATGTCGATGACGACGTCCGACTGGAACTCGTCGCGGTACTCCATCGCCATCTCGACCACCCGGTAGCAGGCGTCGAGGTCCTCGCCGTTGACGTGCCAGATCGGGCACTGGACCATCATCGCGACATCGGTGCAGTACGGGGTCGACCGCGCCTCCTGCGCGCTGGCCGTGAAGCCGATCTGGTTGTTGACGATGATGTGCACGGTGCCGCCGGTCCGGTAGCCGTGCAGGTTCGACAGCTGGAGGACCTCGGGCACCAGCCCCTGGCCGGCGAAGGCTGCGTCGCCGTGGATGAGGATGCCGAGCGTGCGGCGCCGCTCCCAGTCGCCGTGGCGGCGCTGCTTGGCCCGCACGCGCCCCACCACCACCGGGTCGACCGCCTCGAGGTGGCTCGGGTTGAAGGCGAGCGAGAGGTGCATCGTGTGGCCGTCGCGGTCGGTGCGATCGCAGGAGTAGCCGAGGTGGTACTTGACGTCGCCGCCGCCCAGCGTGGCCTCCGGCTCGATGTCCTGGAACTCGCTGAACAGGTCGCGCGCCGGCCGGTTCATGGTCTGCACCAGGACATTGAGTCGCCCGCGGTGCGCCATCCCGATGACCGCCTCGATGGCGCCGAGCCGCCCGGCATGGTTCAGGACCTCCTCGAGCAGCGGGATGAGGCTCTCGGAGCCCTCGAGCGAGAAGCGCTTGGTGCCGGGGAACTTGGTGTGGCAGAAGCGCTCGAAGCTCTCGGCCGCGATGAGCTCCTCGAGCATCGCGCGGCGCACCACCGGCGGCGGCGGCGGCTGATCGGCGACGCTCTCGATCCGCTCGGCGAGCCAGGCCCGCTTGCGGGCGCTCTCGATGTGGACCGACTCCATGCCGATGGAGCCGCAGTAGATCCGGCGCATCCGGTCGACCAGCTGGCGCAGGGTCATCTGGCGGCCGGAGGCCCCGGTCGAGACCTGGCGGTCGAGATCCGCGTCGCCCAGGCCGTGGTAGGCGAGCTCGAGCTCGGGCGCCGGCGGGCGCTCGAGCAGACCCAGCGGATCGAGGTGCGCCGCCTTGTGGCCGAACGCGCGGTAGGAGAGGAGGAGCGGCCAGACGCGAGGGGCCAGGTCGGCGGCGGCGATCTCGGCCGGCGCGGCCGCGGCCGACGACGCGGTTCCCAGGGGTGCGTCGGCCCGCATCACCGCGCGCGCCGGGACGAAGTCGGGCGCCTGGCCGTTGACGAACAGCTCGCGCCAGATCGGGTCGACCGAATCGGGGTCGGCCTGGAACCGGTCGTACATCTCGTCGAGCAGGGCGAGGTTGTGCCCGAGACTCACCGGGTCCAGTGACATCGGGGCGGATTCTAACGTCAATCCCGACTAGTCGGCGACCTGGACGTCGACGATCGTGCCGGCCGCGCCGCTCGTGCCCGGATTTCCGTCGCGTTCGTCGCTCGGCGCGCCGGGCGCCGAGGCGCCGCCGCTGCCGCCCGCTCCCGCAGAGCCTCCGCTGAAGACGCAGTCGTGGTCGAGCGATCCGCCGTGCCGGACGATGCCGATCGCCGCGCCGCCGGCCCCGCCGCCGCCGCCGCCGCCGTGGCCGCCGTGGCCGCCCTCGCCACCGGCCCCGCCGACCTCCGAGTCGCCCGACGCCGCTCCGCCCGAGCCGCCGGCGCCGCCCGACTGGCCGCGCCCGCCGGTGCCGCCCGCAGCGCCGTCGCCGCCGGCCCCGCGCTGGATCGAGCAGCCGGTCAGCGTCACGGTCGCGTTGAAGCTGAAGATGCCGATGCTGGCGCCGCCGCCACCGCCGCCGGTCGCGGCCACCGGAGCGCGGCAACCGCCCGCGCCGCCACCGCCGCCGCCGGCGCCGTACGAGTCGGTGCCTGCGTCGCAGCCGCCGCTGCCGCCGCCGCCGCCACCGCCGCCGCCGTCCTGCCCCAGGCCACCGGGGCCGCCGGCGTCGCCCCACCAGTCATAGCCGATGCGGACGCCGCCGCTGCCGGCCGATCCCGCGCCGCCGTTCTGCACCCGGCCGTCGCGGCCGTAGCGGCCGATGCCGCAGGTCACGCCGCCGTCGCCGCGGTAGCCGTACGATCCGGTCGCCACCTGGGCGGCGCTGGAGCCCGGCTCGCCTGGAGTGGCGGACAGGTCGGGCACACCGGAGCAGTCCTCGTCCATGGTGCCGCCGCGGCCGCCGCTGCCCCCGTAGGTCTCGGAGCCGCAGGTGTTGCTGCCGCGGATGCCGCGGGCGCCGCGGCTCGACGAGTTGCACGAGGATGCGAACTCGTCGGCCGGTCCGCCGCCGGTGCCATCCATGGCGTCGGTGCCGGACGGAGACGGGGCGTCCGACCCGTCGGTGCCGCGCGCGCCGTCGGCCCCGTTGCCCGCCTCGATGACGACACCGTGCATGGCGAGCGTGCTGCCGGCGACGTAGACGGCGTAGGTCGACCGGCCGTTCAGGGAGACCTGTCCGGCTGCGTCGCCGCCGACCACCACGAGATCGGTCAGCGCGACCGGCTCGGCCAGGTTGGGGATGCGCACGCCGATGTAGCGGCCGACCGGCTCGTGCCAGCCGCCGAGGATGACCGCCTGGTGCAGCACGTCGGCCACCGGACCGCGGTGCCAGTCGCTGTCGTAGCCGCCGACCAGCGAGACCCCGCCGATCATCACCACGGTGCCGTCGTAGGTGCCGGCCTGGACGAAGACCTGCGAGCGATCGGTCGATGCCGCGCGCTCGATGGCGTAGTTGATGGTGGCGCAGGGCGTCGCCTCGAGGTCCATGCCGCAGCCGAAGGAGTCGTCGCCGCCCGGCGCCACCAGGATGGCGTCGGCCAGCACCCCGTCGATCCCGTCGCAGTTGGCGTCCTCGAAGGCCGGATCGGGGGGATCCTCCGCCAGCGCCGCCTCGCAGGTGCTCCAGCCTCCGGTCCCGAGACAGGTGCGGACACCGGCGCAGGCGCCGTCCGGGGTGTCGATGACGCAGGCCTCGCTGCCGCCGTCGCCCTCCAGCCGGCAGTCGCAGGCGCCGCTCTGCGGCACGCACTGCTGCGCGCCGCCGTCCATCTGCTGGCAGGCGAAGCCGGCCGGGCAGCCGACCGCGCTGCAATCGCGCGCGCAGAAGCCGTCGCCGTCGGCGTCGTGGACGCAGAGGTCGGCGCCGACCTGGGCGCAGGCAGCGGCCACGTCGCACGAGGCGCACAGCGGCCCGTCGGGGACGCAGACCGGCGTGGCGATGTCGGCGCCGTCGATCCCGACCACGCCGACGCACGACCAGCCCTCGGGACAGTCGCCGTCGCCGTCACAGGCTGCCGTGCACATCGAGCCGCCCGACAGGTCGAGGCAGGGACCGCTGGCGCAGTCCGCCTCGCCGTCGCAGCGATCGCCGACCTCGCCGGTCGGCGCGGCGTCGCCGGACGCGGGGCCGGCGTCGGCGGCGCTGCCCCCGCTGCCCTGCGCGCATGCTGTCGCGCCCGCCGCCGCCGCACAGGCGATGACCAGCGCGCCCCGAAGACCCCCCATCGTCGAAGGCAGCGTAGCACGCGCCCGCCCGGCGAGCAGATGAGGCGGCGATCACCGGCCGAGGCGGGTTCGCAGGGAGGCGATCTCCTCGGCTGGCCACGCCGGGTTGCCATCGATTGCCACCTCACCCGCGCTGGCGAACGCATCGAGGGACACCGAATCCAGCACCGGGTGATCGCTCACCTCGAACCGGCCACCGACCCGCGCGAGCCGGCTGAGATCGAGGCGGACCAGGCCGCGATTGTCGCGCACGACGAGATCGCCGCCGACCTCGACCAGGTGATGGAGCGACACCGTCTCGGCCCCCAGGTTGCTCTCCACCGTCACGCCGCCGGCGACCCGGCGGAGACCCGGCAGGAACACGCCACTCAGCGCGGCGTTGCTCGAGATGTCGAGCGAGCCGCCGACCTCTTCGATGCGGCCGAGCGCGGCGAGCGAGCCGAGCGCGAAGCTGGGGCCGACCACGAGGTCTCCCTCGATGGCGGTGCAGCGGGCGAGCGCGGCCGCCTCCTCGTCGACCCGGACGACCACGTCGCCGCGCGGACAGCTCGGCGCCGGCGCGGAGGGTCGCGCGGAGGCCCCCTCGGAGCCGCAGCCGGCGGCGCACGAACCGAGGAGTGCCAGCGCGGCGAGAGCGAGTCCCGGGCCCGCTGCTCCTGCCCTCAGCACGTGACCGGAATGCCCTCGATCTCGTGCCCGGCGCAGGCGCGCACGTAGGCGCGCACGGTCGGCTCGAGCCCGAGGTAGAGGGCGTCGGCCAGGAGCGCGTGGCCGATCGACACCTCGAGCATCTCGGGCACCTCGCGGGCGAGGAGC
>Ga0111538_10011140_pt1 | contig 11942 bp, 13 predicted proteins | sample SoiMethybrSBSTD1_FD_79669 | JGI IMG/M metagenome (GOLD analysis project Ga0111538, IMG submission 79669) | Bulk soil microbial communities from a Populus tree surrounding site in Tennessee, USA - Soil MetaG P. TD hybrid SBSTD1 (version 2)... | ecosystem: Environmental > Terrestrial > Soil >...
AGCCCCGGAATATTTCGGATGATGGGATAGATCGTGCCGCCGCTACGCGCTGTGTTTGACGGCGTCACGGGCGCGAGCAGGGTCTCAGCCGCGACGATGGCGTAGCCGAGCGCAAGCGTATTGCGTCCCATTGCCTTAACGAGGGTGAGTGCGATGCGCTTGCCGAGCCCAGACTTTTCGTAGCCAAGCGCGAACATGAAAGCGGCGAAGATCAGCCACACGGTTGCGTTCGAAAAGCCCGACAGGGCAAAGGCTAGAGCGGCATCAGCCGCGTTGAACCCCGGCCTCGCGAGTTCTTCTGGACCATAGAGGACGAACGGGTGAAGCACCGTCACGACCGCCAGGCCGATGAGCCCCACGACCGAACCGGGCAGAGGCTCCAGCATCAGGCCCGCGATGACGCCCGCGAAGATGGCGAAATAATACCAAGCGTGCTGGGCCAAGCCGTCGGGCACCGGAAGCAACGCTACAAGCGCTGCGACAGCTACGGGCGCTATCGCTCTCCAAACCTTTGTCATGTGAGCCGGACATCCCTTCCTGTTTTCATCCTACGTGATAAGAGGGGACTAGGAAATTCACCGAGGAGCACGAGAACGAGCGTGATGCTTCACGTCGAGGTGTGGCGGGGCGCGGAGGCTGGCCAGTTCCAGCCCTTCGCCGTGCCGCGCCGTCCGAACCAGACCGTCCTCGATGTCGTTACCGAAATCCAACGCGAGCAGGACCCGACGCTGTCCTACCGCTTCGCCTGCCGGGTGGGGATGTGCGGCTCATGCGCCATGATCGTGAACGGGCGCCCGCGTTGGACCTGCCGAACGCGCACGGCAGACGCGGCTGCGATAGACGGCAGGCTCAGGCTGGAACCGTTACGCAATCTGACGGTGGTGAAGGATCTTGCGGTCGATATGGCGGCGTTCTTCGACAAATGGAAGGCCGCGCGCGGATTTTTCGAGCCGGGCAATGCGATTCCGGACGATTTCGCCGTGGTGAAGCCGGAGAGCGATGCGCGCCAAGCGGCCGAGGAAGGAATCGAGTGTATCGGCTGCGGGATCTGTCATTCCGCGTGCGATGTGGTCGCGTGGGACGATGCCTATCTCGGCCCGGCAGGACTCAACCGCGCCTGGACACTGATGAACGATGTGCGCGATCGCGCACAAGCGGAGCGGTTGGATGCGGTGGCGGGTACCTCCGGATGCCACGCGTGCCACACGCATATGAGCTGCACGACGTATTGTCCCAAAGCAATCGCGCCGACCTATGCGATTGCCGGGTTGAAGCGAGCGGTGGTGAAGCGCGCCATCCGGAGGCGGTGATGACGTCAACGCTGTTCCTTCTCCAACGCGCGAGCGCAGCTGTGCTGGCGGTGGCGGTGGCCGTGCACCTCGCGACCATCGTCTTCGCAGTGCGGGGCGGACTGACGGCAGGCGAAGTGCTCGCGCGCACTCACGGCAATGCGGGTTATCTCGCGTTCTATGCCATGTTTGTTGCGGCGGTGGCGGTTCATGGGCCGATCGGCCTCCGCAACGTACTGCGTGAGTGGCTGGGCTGGCGCGGGCGCGCGTGCGACACGGCGCTCGCAGTGTTCGCGCTTGCGCTGTTCGCTCTCGGCCTTCGTGCGGTCATCGCTTTGTATCTCGCATGAAGGGCCGACCACGCATGCAGTTCGGATTTGTGGCGGCCCTGTTGCACCGGCTCTCGGGAATCGCACTTGCCATCTTCGTGCCGTTCCATTTCCTCGCGCTTGCCACGACGCTGAACGGCGCGAATGCGCTCGACAACTTCCTCAGCGTGACCAACGATCCGCTCGTCAAGCTGTCTGAAACAGGACTGGTCGGGGCGCTCGCACTGCACATGGCGCTGGGCTTGCGCGTTCTCGCCATCGAATTCCTGGGTGTTCGCGAGCGCACTGGCGCGGCGGTTTCGGCCTGCATCGGTTTTGGGTTCGTGCTTGGGCTCAGCTTTCTGCTGAACGCGGGGTGAACCCCGTGCTATAGGTTCCGCATGCGGATCAATGCGAACGAAATCGAAGAGCTGAGTGCAACGCTCTATGTGCGGGCGCTGAAGCTTCTTCCCGGAGACATCAAGCAGGGGTTCGAGCGCCTGGTCCGCGAAGAGACCGACGCTACCGGACGCGCGGTGCTCGGTACGATGGTCGAGAACATCGCCATTGCCGAACGCACAAAGAACATCCTGTGCCAGGACACGGGTATCCCGATCTACAATGTCACCATCGGACGCAACGTAATCTTCGACGGCGCCGCGATGACGGAGGCCATTCGCCGCGGCTGTGCGCGGGCGACGCGTGAAGCTCCGTTGCGCTCTTCGGTCGTGCATCCGATCACCCGCAAGAACGAGCAGACGTCGTGCGGCGCGCGCATTCCGATCGTCAATTTCGACTTTTCCGAGCACAACGAAACGGTCGAGATCGAGATGATCCCTAAAGGATCGGGTTCGGAGAACGGGTCGTTCCTACAAATGCTTATCCCCGCCGACGGGGCGAGCGCAATCAAGCGCTTCGTCATCGACCGCGTGATCGAGTGCGGCGGCCGGGTGTGCCCTCCGACTATCGTGGGCGTTGGGATCGGCGGCACGTCGGATTTGTGCATGCACCTCGCCAAGGTTGCCGCTACGCGTCCGCTTGGAACGGAATGCGCCGATCCGGAAGGGGCAAAGATCGAGAGCGAACTGTCGCAGGCGGTCAATGAGCTCGGCATTGGGCCTCAAGGTCTCGGCGGGCGCTCGACAGCGTTCCGCGTGCATGTCGAAGTGGCGGCAACGCACATCACAATGAATCCGGTCGCGGTCAACATCCAATGCCATTCCGCTCGTCGTGCCCGTGTTGTCATCACGCCGGGTGGAATGGCCTTCGCGTGAGGCGGTGATGGCTCATCACGTACTGGAGATGCCGGTCGGCGAGGATACAGTGCGCCCGCTTCGCGTCGGCGACATGGTCACGCTCGAGAAGACCCTGTTCGGCATTCGCGATGCCACGCTGATCGCCATGTTCGATCGCGCTGCCCGCACGCGGCTCGACCTGAAAGGTCATGCCGCCCTACACACGGCACCCAATGTCAAGGCGGTCGAACCGTCCGCGGAGAACCCCGCGAGATACGCGCCGATTTGCGTCGGCACGACGACGTCGATGCGCATGGAGCGGTTCACGCGGCCGCTGATGGAGCGCGAGGGTGTCCGCATCATAGTGGGCAAAGGAGGCATGGGAGCGCAAAGCCTGGCGGCGTTTGGCGAGTTCGGTGGGGTCTACCTTGCGGTGGTCGGCGGCGCGGCCGCGCTTGAAACGACCTGGGTGGAAGCGATCGAGGACGTAGACTTCGAGGAGCTCAATCCCGAGTGTTTGTGGAAGTTCCGCATCCGTGGCTTCGGACCGCTGCTGGTGACGATGGATTCCCATGGCGGCTCGCTCCATCGCGACGTCAATGCAGCGGCGGAATCGCGGCGCGATGAGGTTCTGGCGCGCATCGGCGCGCTGAAGTGACCGCGTTGGAAATGAACTGGCTCGATACCGACATTCTCATACTCGGTGCCGGGGGCGCGGGACTGTTTGCTGCGCTCCACGCGAAGCGCGCCAATCCCGATCTCGAAGTCACCATCGCGGTCAAGGGCCTGCTCGGCAAATGCGGCTGCACCCGGATGGTGCAGGGCGGCTACAACGTCGCGCTCGCGCCGGGCGATTCCGTGGAGCGTCATTTCATGGACACGATCGAGGGCGGCGCCTGGTTGAACCACCAGGATCTCGCCTGGCTTCTGGTCAGCGAAGCGCGCACACGCATCCGCGAGTTGGAGAACGAGTTCGGCTGTTTCTTCGACCGCAATCCGGATGGAACGATCCATCAGAAGGCATTTGCGGGTCAGTCTTTCGACCGCACAGTGCACAAGGGCGACCTGACCGGCATCGAGATCATGAACCGATTGGCCGAGCAGGTGTGGCGGCGCGACGTGCGGCGGCTCGAGGATCACCGAGCGCTCGATCTCGTCCCTGCGGCCGACGGATCGGGTCTCGTGGGCGTGCTGATGCTGGACATGCGTTCGGGCGAACCGCTGTTCGTGCGCGCGCGAAGCACGCTGCTCGCGACCGGCGGCGGGCCAACCATGTACAAATATCACACGCCATCGGGAGACAAGTCCTGCGACGGCATGGCGATGGCGCTGCGCGCGGGCCTCCCTCTGCGAGACATGGAAATGGTTCAGTTTCATCCCACGGGTCTGCTCGCGGGCGAGGGCACCCGCATGACCGGAACGGTTCTCGAAGAAGGCTTGCGAGGCTCGGGCGGCTGGCTGCTCGATGGCGCCGGCAAACGCTTCATGTTCGACTACGATGCGCGCGGCGAGCGGGCCACGCGCGACATCGTCAGCCGCTCCATCATGGAGCAAATCCTTAAAGGCCGTGCGAGCCCGAACGGTGGCGTGTTCATTGCCATGGGCCATCTCGGATCGGATACCGTCCGCCGCGAGTTCAAGGGCATGGTCGAGCGCTGCGCCGATTGTGGCTTCGACCTAGCAGCGGGCCAAGTCGAGGTGATCCCCACGGCGCACTACATGATGGGCGGCGTCGTCTTCGAGTCTGATTGTACGACGCCGATGCCCCGTCTGTTTGCGGCGGGGGAGGATACCGGCGGCGTGCATGGCGCGAACCGGCTGGGTGGGAACGGCGTGGCGAATTCCACCGTGTTCGGAGGGCTGGCAGGAGCTGCGATGGCTGAGAAGACTAACGCATGCGGCGCGCGGCCCGAGCCAGATACGGAGGCGCTCGAGGCGTCGCGCGAGCGTGCATTCGGCATTTTCGATAAGCCTCCGGGCGATCTTAATGCGCTCCGTAAGAAGCTTGCGAACGTGATGTGGGACGATGTCGGCATCATCCGAAGCACCGAGAGTCTCGCACGCGGGGCCGCCGTTCTCGAGGAACTTGCGGCCGAGATCGCATCATGCGGCGTCTCGGGCACCGACCGCCGCTACAACCTCACATGGATGGAGCGGCTCAATCTCGAGAATCTGATTCTCGTCAGCCGCGCCATTGTTGCCGCCGCACGAGCGCGCCTTGACAGCCGCGGCGCGCATTTCCGCACGGAGCATCCACGGTCCTCCCCGCTCGATGGTTCGACCTACACGGTCGTGTGCATGCGCAATGAAGACCCAGAGGTCGATATGAAACCGGTGATCTTTAGCCGTGTACGTCCCGGTGAGACGCTCGTCCGCCGGGCAAGTTAGCGCACCTCTCGCATTCGACTGGCCACGCCACCGTCACTTAACACCGTGTGCAGGAGGTATATGGGCGCCGCGTCGAATGACGCATCCATCCCCTTGCGCAAATCAACGGCAACACTGGGCATCGTAGTGGCAATCGTGCCGCCCCATGGCTCATGATGTAAGCAATGGACGTGGCCGCAGAAGAGCCGCTCGACCTGTCGATGGCGTTCGACCAAAGCCGCCAGATCCCGCGTATCTTGTGGGCGACGGTACCCATTCTGATAGTGGTCGGCGATATCAAAGGGTGGGTGGTGGATGAATAGAACTGTCCGCCGGTCGGGTTCTCGCGCAAGTGCCTCTTCCAACCAGGCACGCCGACGAGCGCCGAACACGCCTTTTCGCTCACCCGACCTGACCGAGTCGAGAGCAACCAGGCGGACTGGATAATCGTCGATCACGTAGTGAAGACGATCTCCATCCCTGGGAAGATAGGAGAAGTGGCTGAACGCAGCGCGCAGGCCGTCATGCCGGTCGCGATTGCCTGGTGTCACGAACAACGGCGCTTTGAGCTCGACCAAAATCTCGGCCAGATGAGCATATTCGTCCGCCGTGCCGTGGTGCACGCTGTCGCCCGTATGAATAACCGCGTCCACTTGCTGGCGATTAATGTCGGCAACGCATCGCCGCAAGTTTTCTGCGCGCATTGCACCCACGGCTTCGTCCGACGACTTTGCGAGAATATGCGTGTCGCTGATCTGGGCGATGATCATCTAATCGTAGTCCTCAGGTCCGGAAGGTTCTACAGCGACGTGCTGTTGGGCAGTTCCGCTGGCGTCGTGGATATTGTCGTAATGGGCCTGCAAAATCTCAATCACTTCACTACGGCTGAACTCTTCCGGGATCGGCTGGCGCCTAGCGAACATGTCCCGCAGCCGCGTACCCGATATCGTGAGCCGGTGCTCGGTATCGTGCGGACACGTCTTTCCGGTCGCCATGCCCTTGCATTTGTAGCAGTAGAAGGTGATGTCGATTTTCAGGGGCTGGATCTCCAAGCTGCCGGGAGAAAGAGTGTCGAAGATATGCTGCGCATCGAACGACCCGTAAAACGACCCGACGCCGGCATGGTCGCGTCCAACAACCAAGTGCGAGCACCCGAAGTTCTGGCGAAATAGGGCGTGCAACAGCGCTTCGCGCGGGCCGGCATACCGCATCTCGATGGGGCAGCCAGCTTGGATTACGGTATGGGGGGCAAAGTAGTTTTGAACCAAAGTATCGATGGCTTTGACTCTGACATCAGCCGGGATGTCTCCCGGTTTCAGTGCACCGAGAACCTGGTGGATGAGCAAGCCATCGCAAAATTCAAGTGCGATCTTGGCCAAGTATTCGTGGCTCCGGTGCATCGGATTGCGAGTCTGAAAGGCGGCCACCTTTGACCAGCCATTTGCTTCAAACATGGCTCTTGTCTCGGCTGGCCGGCGATAGAGACTGTTATAGGTACGGGGGTAGTGGCTCTCGGAAATTACCACGACCGGTCCGCCGAGATTGATCGGTGGCTGTTCCAAGACCTTCCGCACACCCGGATGACCAGTGTCGGTGGTGCGAAACACCTCGTTGCACTCAAACTTCTTGTCGATGGCGTATTTCTCGGTGATCGTCTGAATCGCCAGAATCTCACCGGTGGACTCATCGACAAGCGCTATCTCCTCACCGATCGAGATATCGTTTCCCAAATCCTCACGACATGACGCCGTAATCGGGATAGGCCAGAAGAGGCCGGTTCTCGTCTTCATTTCGGTGCAGCACCTGCGCCAGTCCTGCTCTCCCATAAACCCATCGAGCGGCGTGTAGGCGCCCATCGCCAACATGAAAAGGTCCGACATTTCCCTCGTGCTCAAAGGGACCTTGGTGAGCCTCTTTGCTCGTTCGATCTCGTGCGCGCGCTCGGCCCTGGGTGCGAGCAGTACTCTAAGCGGACCCCCGCCGTGTGGTCGGACTAGAGCCGCCATGGAGCGCCGCCCTCTCGCGGATCTTGCACCTGCACTCGTACTCGACGCACGACCACCACGGCGCACCCCGGTTGTCGCTGCAATTCCGACAAGATCACACATTTAACAAGATTCATATGTTGAATGATTGACGTGTTTGAGCCATACAGAGAAAGGGTTTTGCTCATGCCCATCGGCACGGGTCAGAACCTGCAAGGGACCGGCTCAAGACTGTCCAAACACACGCGCTCAGTCGTGCGGGCTGAGTTCACTGCCAGATCACGGTTTTTTGCATTGCGTGGGGGGATTTCATGCTCTCAGCCAATCCGTTTGCCGAGCTTTCAACGCTCGTACCTCCAATGGTGATGCAGGGATACGTCGTCATCATGATCATCCTCGTTGCCGGCGGCACGGTGTACGACGTGATCCACAAGCAGAGCGCCAAGTATTTCTTCGACAATTGGCGCAGTGCGGCGAGCAGAAGCACAAGGAAGGTGGGCGGCGGCGAAACGCTTTCGCTCGCTGCTCAAGCCGCGGTGGAGGGCCTCACCTCAGGCGAGTTCTGCAGCGTCCGGCGCAGGATTTCGCATCTCCTGACCATGTACGGGTTCCTGGCGTATGTGATCTCAACCGCAATCATTGTTTTTTGGTATCCAACACCTGCCACTCCGGCGCCTTCGATCCTGCCGCAATTGTGGTACGCCGGGGCTTTGATGGTCTGTATCGGCGGCTACTGGTTCTGGTTCTTCATTCGAGTCGACGTCGCGGCAGAAGGAAATTCACCATTCCGGATTGTGCGCGCCGATCTGTTCATACTTTCTCTTCTCGCAAGCACGACACTGGCTCTCGTCTGGGCGTATATGCAAACCGCCGGCTATTCAGGGGCCGACGCGTTCCTTGGTCTATACCTCATGGCCACGACGGTGCTTTTCGGAACTGTGCCATGGTCCAAGTTCTCGCATATGTTCTTCAAGCCCGCAGCCGCATTTGAGAAGCGTGTCGCCGAAGCGAACGGCTCAAGGCGCAACCTCCCTTACCCCGTTCCCAAGCCGCAAGTTTTGGGAAGCGCACGTCGACACCCTCGCCATTACTGATCTTTTTGCCGCGATATAGGAGCTACACGGACGATCATGCCGACATTTGTCTATATGACGAGCTGCGACGGCTGCGGACATTGCGTCGATATCTGCCCGTCCGACATCATGCACATCGATACGACGTACCGGCGCGCGTTCAACATCGAGCCTAACATGTGCTGGGAGTGCTATGCGTGTGTGAAGGCTTGTCCGCAAAATGCTATCGATGTCCGCGGTTACGCCGACTTTGCGCCATTGGGCCACAGCGTCCGGGTTCTCCGAGAGGAAGATAAGGGCACGATCTCGTGGAAGATCCGGTTCCGAGACGGGCGCGAGAAGAGTTTCGTGTCGCCAATTCGGACTACGCCATGGGGCTCGATCAAATCCCCGGCCGATTGTGAGCTGCCCAGGACGGAAGCCATGAAATCTCAGCAGCTCGCGCACGAGCCGGACGCGCTAAGGGTCGATAAGTTGCCCGCGCTGACTCCAGGTCAACTGAAGCGGTGGACGGCCTGATGGGGCTGTTCGCTCGCCGGAAAACCATTCTTGTAGATTCGGATGTCCTCGTTGTTGGCGGCGGCATGGCGGGCTGCGGCGCGGTGTACGAATCCAGATACTGGGGCCGGGACCTCAAAATTGTGTGCGTTGAAAAGTCGAACATCGAACGAAGTGGCGCCGTCGCGCAGGGCCTGTATGCGATCAATTGCTACATGGGAATGCAGTGGAACGAGAACCAGCCTGAGGACCATGTCCGCTATGCCCGCAATGACCTAATGGGTTTGGTTCGGGAAGACCTCGGATACGACATCGCGCGCCATGTCGACTCCACGGTGCACATGTTCGAGGAGTGGGGTCTTCCGATCATGAAGAACCCGGAAACTGGGCGATACCAGCGCGAAGGCAAGTGGCAGATCATGATCCACGGCGAGAGCTACAAGCCGATCGTCGCCGAGGCTGCTCGCATGGCCGCGACCGAAGTGTACAACCGGATCATGGTCACCCATCTGCTGATGGATAAGAGAAAGTCCGATCGAGTCGCTGGAGCAGTCGGGTTCAATGTGCGTACCGGGGACTTCTATGTTTTCCGCGCGAAGGCGGTCATCGTGTGCGCCGGAGGCGCATCGCACATCTTCAAGCCGCGCGCGGTCGGCGAAGGCATGGGCCGCACCTGGTACGCACCCTGGAGCAGCGCATCGGCCTATGCGCTGCCGATCCTCGCCGGCGCAAAGATGACGCAAATGGAGAACCGGATTGTTTTAACGCGGTTCAAAGATGGCTACGGGCCGGTGGGCGCGTACTTTCTGCACCTCAAGACGTACACCGAGAACGCTTATGGTGAAGAGTACGAGTCCAAATGGTACGAACATACCAAGCAGTTGGTGGGTGACTATGTCGACCGCCATCCCGTGCCGACCTGTTTGCGGAACCATGCGCTGTTGGAAGAAGTGAAAGCGGGCAGAGGCCCAATCCGCATGGTCACCACGAAAGCATTTCAGGACCCCGACAAAGAGACGGTAGGCTGGGAAAACTTTCTCGGCATGACCATCTCACAGGCGGTCGTCTGGGCTTCGCAGAACATCGATCCCAAGCATACCAATCCGGAGCTGACGACATCCGAGCCTTACGTGATGGGGTCGCATGCGACGTGCTCGGGCGCATGGGCCAGCGGCCCGTCGGACTGCGCGCCCTCGGAGTATCAGTGGGGCTACAACCGAATGATGACGGTCGAGGGCCTTTTCGGCGCGGGCGATACGATCGGAGGGACAGCGCACAAATTTTCTTCGGGTTCGTTCACCGAAGGACGCATCGCCGGAAAAGCCGCAGTCAACTACGCCAATGATATCGGCAAGGATAAGCCGGAAGTCAGTGAGGCGGAGTATGAAGATCTCAAGAAGGTTATCTACCAGCCACTGGAGAACTTTCGCGTTGGCCGCAATGAGATCGTCGCAGGCACCGTTTCACCCAGCTACATCCTGCCGATCCATGGTCTCCAACGTCTCGAGAAGATCATGGACGAGTATGTGGGCGGGATTAGCGCCCATTACATGACAAACCAGCCGTTGCTGACGCGCGGGCTGGAACTGCTAGCGATGCTGAAGCAGGATCTCGACCATCTGGGTGCTGAAGATCTCCACCAGCTCCAGCGGTCATGGGAGCTTCACCACCGGGTGCTCGCCTCGGAGGCTGTCACACAGCACACGATGTACCGGAGGGAAACGCGTTGGCCCGGATACTACTACCGCGCGGATCATCCCAAATTGGACGACCACAATTGGCATTGCTTCACGCTGTCCCGTTACGACCGGCATTCGGGTAAATGGGAGCTGGAGAAAGCGCCGGTGTACCACATTGTTGACTAACCGCACCCATGGGGACCTACCGATATGAGTCTGGCATCTGGAACCACGTTGGAAAAGGCGATGGGCGTGGCCATTGGACTGATGGCTATTGAACTCGTCGTCCGAAGCGCTCTCCACTTATCTCTTGCGGTGGCTGTTTTCAGTTTCGTCGCGCACTGAATCGGTTGTCGCCGCAAACCGTTTTGTCGAAAGAAGTCGTAAACTTCTCCGTTGGAGGGAGAGCGGTTCTTCACGGGCGATGCTCGGGCGCCAACCTTCGCTCTGAAGCCATAGCCGGATCTGTGCCGCTCCGTCGACGCCGACCCTTTCGTCTGCGATTGACGCATTCCTTACGGCAGAAAGTGGCGATGGCCTGTCGAGTTTCGCGCGATTGTACGTCCGGCAGCTTTGGTTCAGAGCTGACGATCGGCCGGCAGACCGTCTTTAGGCCGGACCTCGCCAATAAGAGACATAAGTGCTGCTCTGACGAAAATCGCTCAGTCGCAGGCGAAATCGTCGCCGATGGTGGGGCGACACCATTGCGGCCAGCCCTTGACGCGCCAATACTCGACGAGGCCAGCGCTGCGGACGTAGGCTTTGAAGCGGTTCGTCTTGCGAACAGGCGCGTAGGAAGGATGCCAAAGAAAGCCGTTATCTCCGGCGCTGCCGCCAATTTCGCCGGAATTGACGGAGTCTTCGTAATACTCGAGGGCCCGCTGCGGGTCGCCGACGTATAGATGAAGCCAGCTGAGGACCCGGAAGCGCGGAATGCTTTGTGGTGAGGCGCGCTTTATGGGAAGTTGACGAAGCAGGCCCGCAGCCGTGCGATTTAAATTCTCGGCGGGTTGAGACAAATTGCCGGCGTTTCCGTCGATAACATCGGCTGCTTCCGCATATCGCCCCATCGAGGCATAGAGCATGGCAAGGTTTTGCGGGGCCGCCGGGGGAACAGCCGATCCTGAGACGACCGGTTTCAGCATGTCGATAGCGGCGTCGTTTTGGCCATTTTCCCACAGGACGAAAGAAAAACCCGAATTGAACTTGGGCACATAAGGTTCCAATGCAAGGAGCTGCCGTCCCACCTCCATCGCGTCGTTCAGACGGCCCACGTTAGAAAGATGCAGCATGTACGCGTTGAGTGCGTCCGGATTGTTCGGATCAAGCGCCAGCGCTTTCAAAAAAAGGTCATCAGCCGACAAGAGTTTTCCACGAACACGTTCCAAGGCGCCTTGGGCCAGATACCCGTCCGCGAGATTGGGATCGAGTTGGATTGCGCGGTTGGCGGCCGTTTCCGCTTTCGGCCAATATTCATCCATTCTGCGGCGCCTCTCGTCACCGGACGA
>Ga0111538_10011141_pt1 | contig 11942 bp, 10 predicted proteins | sample SoiMethybrSBSTD1_FD_79669 | JGI IMG/M metagenome (GOLD analysis project Ga0111538, IMG submission 79669) | Bulk soil microbial communities from a Populus tree surrounding site in Tennessee, USA - Soil MetaG P. TD hybrid SBSTD1 (version 2)... | ecosystem: Environmental > Terrestrial > Soil >...
CCGGCGCCCATCAGAACCGCCGCCGCTTCGCGCCACTGGCCGACCGCGGCCAGCGTCTCCACCACCGTGCGGCGATGGACCCCGGCGCAGGCCGACTCCCAGGGCTCCGGATACGGGGGGGCCCCGGTCTCGCGGCGCCGCCCGTGCAGGTACCCCGCGCACTCGTAACGGGACAGGGCGGCCCGCACCGAGGCAGTCTCCCCCGCGGCGGGCGCGCCGCCGCGCAGGGCCGCGACGATCGCCTCCTGGATCTCCGGCGCGGGCGAAAAAGCGGGTGACACCGACGCATTATAGCGGCCGCCCGGATCGGGGGGACGGCCGATCCGGCGCGGAGGCCCGCTCCACGGCCGATTGCAGGGAGCCCTCCGCTTGACGGGGTTCCGGGGCGACGGTACCATCGCGCCCATTCAGTCGGGAGGTGGGAATGCGTGACTCGAGGACGATGACGGCCGCTCTGGCCGTCATGATGGCGGCGGCCGCCCTGTGTGCTTGCGGGGGCGGCGGGAACGCCAAGGACAAGCAGGGTGACGCGGCTCCCGCGGCCGACTCGGCCACGCCTCCCGCCCAGGACCGCGCCAACCCGGCCCCGCCCGCCACCAACCCGACCGAGCCGGAGCACTATGACCCGGCCTCCGCGGCCGGGGCGGTGAAGGGGGTTCCGGCGGCGACCAACACCGCCCCGATCGAGGCGGTGGCGAACTACTACGCGGAGTTGCCGGGGTTCGACCTCCAGCCGCTCGGCGAGCACGGCCGCGAGAAGTTCCTGCACCGCGTCAACAGCGAGCTCTGCACGTGCGGGTGCAAGAACGACACGCTCGCGTGGTGTCTGGTCAATGATCCCAAGTGCCCCACGGTGAAGGGGCTCGTGCAGGCGGTCTACGACGAGGTCAAGAAGGGTTCCTGAGCGCGCCAGGAGGGCGCCGACCGGGGGAGGAGCATGAAGGTCTACGACATCTCGGACATCCGCAACGTCGGCCTCATCGGACACGGCTCCTCTGGCAAGACCTCGCTGGCGTCCGCGCTGCTGTACTCCTCGGGCGCGGTCAACCGGCTCGGGAAGGTGGACCAGGGGACGACGGTCACCGACCACGACGAGGAGGAGATCGCCCGCAAGGTTTCGCTCTCCTCCGCCCTCTGCCATGCCGAGTGGCGCAAGACCAAGATCAACATCATCGACACGCCCGGGTACGGCGCCTTCATCGCCGACGCGCGCGCCTGTCTCCGGGTGGCCGACGGCGCGGTGCTGACGGTCGACGGCGTCGCCGGAGTCGAGGTCGAGACCGAGGAGGCCTGGGGATTCGCCCAGGAGTTCAACCTGCCGGTGCTCATCGCCGTCAGCCGTCTCGACCGCGAGAACGCCTCGCTCGAGCGCGCCATGGCCTCGATCACCGAGGCGTTCGGCAGGCAGGCGGTGCCGATCCAGGTGCCGATGGGCAGCGAGCGCGCCTTCAAGGGGGTCATCGACCTCGTCAGCCTCAAGGGATCCCTCTACGGCGATGACGAGAGCGGCAAGTTCCAGATCCTCGACGCCCCCAGTCCGCTGCCCCCGGAGATCAAGGCGGCCCGCGAGCGCCTCATGGAGGCGGTGGCCGAGGTGGACGACGCGCTGATGGAGAAGTTCTTCTCCGCCGGCGAGCTCAGCCAGGAGGACCTCGTGGCGGGACTGACGCGCGGCATCCGGGCGCGGCGGATCTTCCCGGTCCTGTGCACCGCCGGGGCCCACAACATCGCCATGCACCCGCTCCTCGATGCCCTGGTGTCGTACATCCCCCATCCGGGGGAGCGCGGACCCTTCGTCGGCGAGAACGTCAAGGATCACGCCCCCGTCGAGCGGCAGGGGACGGCCGACGAGCCGTACTCGGCCTACGTCTTCAAGACGATCGCCGACACGTACTCCGGCAAGATTTCGCTGTTCCGCGTCTACTCCGGCGTCCTGAAGTCGGACAGCAGCGTCCACAACGCCAGCCGCGATCTCGCCGAGCGCTTCGGGTCGATCGCCTCGATGCAGGGCAAGGAGATGCAGCCGGTCCCCGAGGTGCGGGCCGGCGACATTGCCGCCATCGCCAAACTCAAGGAGACCGGCACCGGCGACACGCTCGCGGACAAGGCGCACCCGATCCTGTACCCGAAGCTGGTGTTCCCGGAGCCGTCGATCTCCTTCGCGCTCAATCCCAAGTCGCGCGCCGACGAGGACAAGATCTCCCAGGTGCTGCACCGCGTCGTCGAGGAGGACCCGACCATCCAGTACCGGCGCGACCCGCAGACGCACGAGCTGCTCCTCTCGGGGAACAGCGACCTGCACGTCGAGGTGGTGCTGGCGAAGATGAAGAAGAAGTTCGGACTGGAGGCGGTGCTGCACCCCCCGAAGGTCCCCTACCTCGAGACGATCAAGAGGAAGGCGGAGGCGCAGGGGCGGCACAAGAAGCAGACCGGCGGGCACGGCCAGTTCGGCGACTGCTGGATCAAGCTCGAGCCCCTGCCGCGCGGCGGCGGCTTCGAGTTCGTGGACGACATCTTCGGCGGCTCCATCCCGAAGAACTTCATTCCCTCGGTCGAGAAGGGGATCCAGGAGGCGCGCGTCCACGGATTCCTGGCGGGTTACCCGGTCGTGGACTTCCGGGTCATCCTCTTCGACGGCTCGTACCATACGGTCGACTCCTCCGACATGGCCTTCAAGATCGCCGGATCCATCGCGTTCAAGGCGGCGATGGAGCACGCCGGGGTCACGTTGCTCGAGCCGGTGATGAACGTCGAGATCGTCGCCCCCGAGCATTACATGGGGGATCTCATGGGGGATCTCAACTCCCGCCGCGGCCACGTGCAGGGGATGGCGACGCAGGGGCGATCGCAGGTGATCAAGGCGACCGTCCCGCTCGTGGAGATGCTGGCGTACGCCTCGATCCTCAAGTCGATCACCGGCGGGCGCGGGTCGTACCGCATGACCATGCGCGGCTACGAAGAGGTCCCGGCGCACCAGCAGGCCAAGATCATCGCCGCCCACAAGGCCCAGAAGGAGAAGGAGGCGGCGGCCCATTAGCGTCCCGGCCGGCTCGGATCACCGCCGCGCGCCGGCCGGAAGGGTCCTGCTTCTCGGCGCCGAGGAGAACCCGGCGCTCCCGATCCTCGCGTCCCTCCACCGTGCGGGCATCGACGTCGACGCCGCGAGCCACCGCCGGACGGCCCTCGGCTTCTTCTCGCGGCACGTGGCGCGGCGCCTGCGCTCCCCCGCCCCGGGCGACGCGCCGGCCTATCTCCCCTTCGTCCTCGAGCAGGTGCACCGCGTGCCCTACGACGTGGTCTTCGCGGTCGGCGAGGACCCGACCACCTTCCTGGCGCAGCACCAGGAGGCGATCCGGCCGCACGCGCGCGTGCCGTTCCCGCCGCCGGACCGCTTCGCCCTCTGCCGCGACAAGTCGCTGACCATGCGCGAGGCCCGGCGCCTGGGGATCGCGACGCCACGCACCCACGACCCCGCGGCGGAGCCGCTGGACGCCTTCACGCAACGGGTCGGGTTCCCGGTCGTCGTCAAGCCGAACGTCAGCGACGGAGCGCGCGGCATCTCCTACCCGGCCGGCGCCGCGGCGCTCGAGCAGGCCCTCGTCACCACCAGGAAGCACTACGGCCCCTGCCACGTGCAGGAGTACATCCCGCAGACCGGAACGCAGTACAAGGCGGAGGTGCTGCTCGACGACGCGTCGCGCGTGCGCGCCTGGTGCGTGTATTCGAAGCTGCGCTACTATCCGCCGTCCGGCGGGTCGAGCACGCTCAACCGTACCGTGGACCGGCCCGACATCCTCGACGCGGCGGCGCGCATGCTCCGGGGGATCGGCTGGACCGGCCTCGGGGACTGCGACTTCATCGAAGACCCGCGCGACGGAGTCCCGAAGCTGATGGAGATCAACCCCCGCTTCACCCGCAGCATCCGCATCTGCGTGCGCGCCGGCGTGGATTTCCCGCTGCTGCTCTACCGGCTGGCGGTCGGCGCCGGGGAGGTGCCCGCATCGCCCGGTCCCTACCGCGTCGGCGTCATGCAGCGCTACCTGCCGGCCGACGTCGCCTGGTTCCTGCGCTCGCCGGATCGCTTCCGGACCCGGCCGGGGTTCTTCGCCACCTTCTTCAGCGGTGCCGCGGACGAGGTCTTCTCCTTCGCGGACCCGGGCCCCGCCCTGGCGTACCTGCTCGGAGCCGCGACCGATCTCCTCGATCCCGCCGCGCGGCGGTACCGGCTGCGCCCCTGATGCTGACCTTCCTCGCCGTCATCGTGGCCCTGCTGCTCTTCGGCGCGGCGGCGTTGGTCTTCTCCCTCCATGCCCAGGAGCACCGCGCCGATCGCATCCCGGCCCTCCTGTATCACCGCCTCATCTCGAAGGAGCAGTACGACCGCGGCGAGGTCCGGAGCGAGGAGCGCTCCTACGTCGCCTTCGACTCCTTCTTCGCGGCCCAGATGGAGGCGCTGGCGCGGGCCGGCTACACGACGCTGCACCTCGACGATTACCTGGCGATCCGGCAGGGCGAGAGGACGCGCCCCGATCGCCCGATCCTCGTCACCTTCGACGACGGGTTCCGCAGCGTCTACCTCCACGCCTTCCCGGTCCTGCGCCGCCTCGGCATGAAGGCGACCGTCTTCATGACGCCGGATCGGTCGTCGCAGAACTTCGAGAAGAACGCCCCGCTCGACGGCCCTTTGAGCGACGACGAGCTGCGCGAGATGAGTGGCGCCGGCATCGCCATCGAGTCGCACGGGATGACGCATCGCTACCTGACCGACCTCGACGCGCACACCGTGCGCTGGGAGCTGGCGGAGTCGCGCCGGGTGCTCGAGGCGGCGCTCGGCCGGCCGGTGCGCTTCCTCGCCATCCCCAGCGGCGCCTACAACGGCACCATCCGTCGGCTGGCGCAGGAGACCGGCTACGCGGCGGTGTTCAGCATGGGCAAGGGCACGATGAACATGAACAGCGACCTCTTCGCCCTCAAGCGCCTGGTCGTCGGCCGCGACCTCGACGCCCCGGGACTCCTCGCCCTCCTCGAGCCGGGGAGCGTCTTCCTGCTGCGCCTGACGAGCACCCTCCAGGTGACGTTCAGCCGCGTCTTCGGCATGCGTTCGCTCGACCGGCTGCGCGCCCTCATCCTGCGCCTGCCCTTCGGCGCGGCGCTGCTCCGCCGCCCGGCCGTGCTGCTGGCGGCCGGGATCTCGACCCTGGCGATCCTCGGGGCGCTGCTCGCGTCGCTCCTCTGGCGTTCGTGATCGTTCTCTTCTGGGTCGCGGCGGCCGCCCTCGCCTCCGGCCACCTCCTCGTCCCGCTCGCCCTGCGCGCCCTGCGGCCGCTGCTCCGCCGCGACGTGGCGAAGCGCCCGATCGAGCCTTCGGTCAGCGTCGTCATCAGCGCGTCGAACGAGGAGCGGCACATCGCGGCGAAGATCGAGGATTGCCTGCGTTTCGATTACCCCCCGGCGCTCCTCGAAATCCTGGTGATCTCGGACGGCTCGACCGATGGCACGAACGCCGTCCTCGCACAGCGGCGCGATCCGCGCGTGCGGGTGCACGTCCTCCGGGAGCGGCTCGGCAAGGCCAACGCCCAGAACGTCGGCGCCGGCCTGGCGCGTCACGAGGTGCTGTTCTTCACCGACGCCACGACGACGCACCCTCCCGACGTCCTGCGCCGCCTCCTGCCGAACCTCGCCGACCCGGGCGTCGGGTGCGCCTCGGGCCGGCCGGTCTTCCGGACCGACACCGGAGGCGTGTCGCGCGGCGCCGAGACCCGCTTCGCGTTCGAAATGCAGTCGCGCGACGCGCTCGGGTCGATCTTCTCGCTCCTCGGCGCCCAGGACTGCGTCTACGCCGTGCCCCGGGCGCTCTACCGACCGGTGCGCCCGGATCTCGACGGCGGCTTCGTCGGCCCGCTGCTCATCCTCGAGGCCGGACGACGCACGGTCTACGAGCCGGAGGCGCTGGCATACGTGGAACGCCCCGCCCCGGACATCGGCAGCGAGTTCGCCCGTCGGTCGCGCATCGTCCTGAGGGGCATGCGCGGCCTGGTCGCGCTGCGGCGGCTGCTCAATCCCTTCGCGCACCCGGCGATGGCGGGCGCGCTCGTCTTCACGCGCCTGCTCCGCTGGCTGACGCCGATCTTCCTCGTCGTGCTGCTCGCCGCGAACCTGGCGCTGCTCGACCGGCCCCTTTATCGTTTCACCCTCGCGGCCCAGGGGGTCTTCTATGCCCTGGCGCTCGGCGGCTACCTGGCGCAACGCGCCCGCGTGGCCCTGCCCTCGGTCCTCGCCCTTCCCTTCTATTTCTGTCTGCTGGCCGCCTCCGCCGCGGCCGGTCTCTGGCGGCTGGTCCGGGGAGAGACCGGCCAGACCTGGCAGACCCTCCGTGGGCCGGTCGACCGGATCGCCCGCTAGGCCCCCTTCCGCCGGCCGGGGGTTGGCCTCTATAATTCCCCTTTCCCCGGGTGACCCCGTTGATCACAACCTCGATCCGTCGCATCGGTGCCCATGAGGGCGAGACCGTCCGTGTGGACGGCTGGCTCTACAACAAGCGGGACAAGGGGAAGCTCTCCTTCCTCGTCGTCCGCGACGGCTCAGGGTACCTGCAGGCGGTCGCCTTCCAGCCGGAGGTCGATCCCAAGGTCTTCGAGACCTGCCGTGGGCTGACGCAGGAGTCGTCCATCTCGGTCGTCGGCAAGGTCCGCAAGGACGAGCGCTCCCCCGGCGGGTACGAGATGGCCCTGCAGGATCTGATCGTCCACCAGGCGGCGGTGGACTACCCGATCGGCCCGAAGGAGCACGGGCCGGAGTTCCTGCTCGACCACCGTCACCTGTGGCTGCGCTCCTCGAAGCAGCACGCCCTCCTGCGTGTCCGCAACGAGGTCTGCCAGGGGATCCGCGACTTCTTCTACGAGCGCGACTTCGTCCTCATCGACTCCCCCATCCTGACCCCGGCCGCCTGCGAGGGGACCTCCACGCTCTTCGAGACCGACTACTTCGAGCGCAAGGCGTACCTCAGCCAGTCCGGGCAGCTCTACCTCGAGCCGGCCTGCATGGCCTTCGGCAAGGTGTACTGCTTCGGACCGACCTTCCGCTCCGAGAAGTCCAAGACCCGGCGTCACCTCGCCGAGTTCTGGATGGTGGAGCCGGAGGTCGCCTACCTCGAGCTGCCGGGCCTGCTCGAGCTCGCGGAGGACTTCGTCTCGACCCTCGTGACCCGCGTGCTCGAGCGCTGCGGGCCGGAGCTGAAAACCCTCGAGCGCGACACCGCGAAGCTGGAGAAGGTGCAGAAGCCCTTCCAGCGCCTCACCTACGACGAGGCGGCGGCCATGCTCCTGAAGCCCGAGAACCAGGCGCGCATGCGGGAGCACGATTCCCCGCCGTTCGTCGCCGGCAACGACTTCGGCGGCTTCGACGAGACGCTCCTGACGGAAGGGCTCGATCGACCGGTCATGGTCACGCACTGGCCGGCGGACATCAAGGCGTTCTACATGCAGCCCGATGCCCTGAATCCTGCGCGCGCCCTGTGCGTGGACGTTCTCGCCCCGGAGGGCTACGGCGAGATCATCGGCGGCAGCCAGCGCATCCACGATCACGATCTGCTCCTGAAGCGGATCCAGGAGCACCAGCTTCCCGTTGAATCGTTCCAGTGGTACCTCGACGTGCGCCGCTATGGCAGCGTGCCGCACGCCGGCTTCGGGATGGGGATCGAGCGCTTCGTGTCCTGGGTCGCCGGCATCCACCACCTGCGCGAGGCGATCCCGTACCCGCGCACCCTCAACCGTCTCTACCCTTGATCAAGGTCGGACTGGTCAGTCTCGGCTGTCCCAAGAACCTCGTGGACAGCGAGGTGATGCTCGGCACGCTCGAGGGGAAAGGGTTCACCCTCACGCCGGACCCGGCGGATGCCGACGTCATCGTCGTCAACACCTGCACCTTCATCGAGCCGGCCCGCAGGGAGTCGATCGACACCATCCTCGAGATGGCGGAGCTCAAGAAGACGGGCCGCTGCCGCCGGCTCGTGGTCGCCGGCTGCATGGTGCAGGCGCACCACGACACGCTGAAGAAGGAGATCCCGGAGATCGACGCGCTCGTCGGCCTCAACGACGTCGAGCGGATCGCCGAGGCGTGCGCCCTCGAGGCCGGCCGGAAGTTCGAGGCGAGCCAGGAGGCGGCGCACTACCTCTACAGCGAGCGTTCGCCGCGCCGCCTCGCCACCCCCGGCTACAGCGCCTACATGAAGATCTCCGAGGGGTGCGACCACACGTGCGCCTTCTGCGCCATCCCGTCGTTCCGCGGGACGCAGCGGTCGCGCCCGATCGCCTCGCTCGTCGAGGAGGCGCGCCGCCTGGCGGGCGGGGGCACGGTCGAGCTGAACCTGATCGCCCAGGACACGACCGACTACGGCACCGACCTCCAGGACGGCACGACGGCGGCCGGTCTCCTGCGGGCGCTCGACGAGGTGGACGGGCTCCGGTGGATCCGGGTGCTCTACGCGTACCCCAACCGGATCACCCCGGACTTCATCGCCGCCCTCGCGGGCGGGCGTCGCCTCGCCCGCTATCTCGATCTGCCGCTGCAGCACGCCGACGCGGCGCTCCTGAAGGCGATGCGCCGCGGCGGCGACGGCGACGCGCACCTGCGCCTCCTCGAGCGGCTGCGGCAGGCGATCCCGGAGATCGCGCTGCGGACCACCTTCATCGTCGGGTTCCCGGGCGAGACCGAGACACAGTTCCGCACCCTCGTGGAGTTCGTCCGCGCGGCGCGCTTCGACCGCGTCGGCGCGTTCACCTACTCGGAGGAGAAGGGGACGCACGCCACAGCACTCGCCGACGACGTGCCGGCCGAGGTGAAGGAGGAGCGGCGCGCGCGGCTGATGGAAGCCCAGTCCGAGGTGGCGGAGGCGCGCCACCGCCGCCTCGTCGGAACGACGATCGACGTGCTCGTCGAGGGGCCGCACGAGGAGAGCGATCTCCTCCTGAGCGGCCGCAGCGAAGGGCAGGCGCCGGAGATCGACGGGTCGGTGATCCTGACGGACGCGCCGCGCGTGCTGTTCCCCGGCGAGTTCGCCCGGGTCCGCATCGACGAGGCGCACCCGCACGATCTCGTCGGCGCCGTGGTCGGCGTCCCCCCGCGAGGATGAACGGCCGCCGCGCCCCGCTCGACGCCCTCGGCCTCGGCGTCGCCACCCTCCTCGGCGTCGGGCGCTCGCCGATCATCCCGGGAACGGCCGGCACGCTGGCCTCCCTGCCGCTGGCCCTGGCCGCCGCGGCCTTCCTGCCGCTGCCGGCGTACGCGGCGGTCACCGCCGGCGTCGCGATCCTCGGGATCTGGGCCTCCGGCCGCGCCGCCGCGGCGCTCGGGCTCAAAGACCCCGGCGTCGTCGTCATCGACGAGACGGCGGGGCTGTTCGTGACCTTCCTCGGCGTTCCCGTCGGCTGGACGGCGGCGGCGCTCGGGTTCTTCTGCTTCCGCGCCATGGACATCATCAAGCCCCCGCCCGCCCGGCAATTCGAGCGGCTCCACGGCGGCTGGGGGATCATGCTCGACGACCTGATGGCCGGGGTCTACGCCAACCTCCTGGTGCGCGCCGGCCTGTTCCTCGTCGGCTTCGTCACCACGGTGCGATGAGGCGCGGGCGGAGGCGATGGTGATCGTCGAGACCACCCCGGAGGCGCTGCGCCGGCATCTCGTCGACCCGGTGGCGACCATCGGGAACTTCGACGGGGTGCACCGCGGCCACCAGGCGATCTTCGCCCGCGTGCTGGAACGGGCGCGCGCCCTGGGGGGCACCAGCGTCGCCATCACCTTCGAGCCGCACCCGCTCAAGGTGCTGGCGCCGGGCCGGGCCCCCGATCTCATCGCCACGCCGCGGCAGAAGCTGGCGTTCATCGATGCGGTCGGCATCGACGCGGTCCTGAACCTGCATTTCGACGCGGCGCTGGCCGCGACCGGCGCCGAGGCGTTCGTGGACCGGTATCTGCGCGACGCCCTCGGGCTGCGCGAGGTGTACGTCGGCGCCAACTTCAACTTCGGGCGCGGGCGCGAGGGGACCGCCGACACGCTCGTCGCCCTGTGCGCGGCGCGCGGCATCACCGCCGGCAAGGTGGAGGAGGTGCGCTTCCTCGGGAGCCCGGTGAGCAGCAGCCGCATCCGCCGCGCCGTCCGCGCCGGCGAGGTCGAGCTGGCCGCGGAGCTCCTGGGCCGGCCGCTCGCGGTCGAGGGGACGGTGCGGCACGGCGCGGGACGCGGCGCCGGCCTCGGCTTCCCGACCGCCAACCTCGAGTGCGACAGCGAGCTCGTCCCGCAGGACGGGGTCTACGTGACCCGCACCCGCGCCGGCGACCAGGTGGTCCCCTCGGTGACGAACATCGGCTCGCGTCCGACCTTCGCCGATCAGGACTTCGCCGTCGAGACGCACCTCCTCGATGCGCGGATCGACCTCTACGGCCGCGCCATCGAGGTGTCGTTCCTGGCGCGGCTGCGCCAGGAGCTGCGCTTCGCCTCCGCGCAGGCGCTCGTCGAGCAGGTGCACAAGGACGTCGAGCGGGCGCGCGCCTGGTTCGCGGCCGAACCGTCCCGCTGAGTGCTACCATGCCGGCACGCCCGGGAGGGGCTTTGCGCAGCGGTTTCATCACGTTCGAAGGGATCGAGGGATCGGGGAAGAGCACCCAGATCGCCCTCCTGGCGGAGGCGCTCAAGGCCCGCGGACTCCCCCACCTGGTGACGCGCGAGCCGGGAGGGACGCCCGCCGGCGAGAGCGTCCGCGCCCTCCTGCTCGACTCCTCGACCCGCCTCGGCCCGGCGGCCGAGCTGCTCCTCTACGCCGCGGCGCGCGCCGAGCACCTCGAGCGCGTCATCCGGCCGGCGCTCGCGGCCGGGCGCCTGGTGCTGTGCGATCGCTACCTCGACGCCACCCGCGCGTACCAGGGGTACGGGCGCGGCCTGCCGCTCGCGTGGATCGAGTCGCTGCACGCGCTCGAGCCGCTGCGGCAGGCACCGGATCGCACCCTGCTCATCGATCTCGATCCGGCCCTCGGGCTCGAACGCGCCCGCGGGCGCAACCGCAAGGCGGCCCTGGACGAAGGCCGCTTCGAGGCGGAGGATCTGGAGTTCCACCGGCGCGTGCGCGCGGGCTATCTCGCCCTGGCGCAGGCGGAGCCGGAACGCTTCCGCGTCATCGACGGCGACGCTCCGCCCGAGGTGGTGCAGACGCGGATCCAGGAGGCGCTGTGCATCTCCGCGGCCTGATCGGCCAGCCGCGCGCCGTCGAAGCGCTGGCGCGCGCCTCGGCCTCGGGACGCTTCCACCCCTCGCTCATCTTCCACGGCCCGCCCGGCGTCGGAAAGCTGACCGCGGCGCTGGCGCTGGCCCGCGCGATCCTCTGCACCGGGGAGGACCCGCCATGCGGGACGTGCCACGCCTGCCGGCGCATCGAAGCGCGATCGCAGCGGCACCCCGACCTGTTCGTCGCCTTCCCGGAGCGGGTGGAGGACTTCCGCAAGGGGGAGGCCGCCGAGGGGGTCTCCGGCATCGACCTGCAGGAGAAGCAGGAGACGGCCGCCGCCAGCGCCGCCCTGTCGCTGCTCATCGACCGGCTGCGCGAGGCGATCGCCTTCGTGCAGCGCCGCCCCGTCGAGGGAGCGTGCTCGGTCCTCATCATCGACCAGGCGCACCGTCTCACCGCGGAGGGGGCGAATGCGCTCCTCAAGACGATCGAGGAGCCGCCCGCGCACGCGGTGATCGTGCTGCTCGCGAACTCGCTGCACGCCCTGCTCCCGACCATCCGGTCGCGCTGCCAGGCGGTGCCGTTCCAGTCGCTCTCGCCGGGCGCCATTGCCGACTGGCTCGTGGCCGAGCGCGGCCTGCCGGAGGCGGAGGCGCGCCTGCGCGCGGCCCTCGCGGACGGCCGGATCGGCGCGGCCATGGAGCTCGATCTCGACGCCTTCCGCGGC
>Ga0111538_10011142_pt1 | contig 11941 bp, 9 predicted proteins | sample SoiMethybrSBSTD1_FD_79669 | JGI IMG/M metagenome (GOLD analysis project Ga0111538, IMG submission 79669) | Bulk soil microbial communities from a Populus tree surrounding site in Tennessee, USA - Soil MetaG P. TD hybrid SBSTD1 (version 2)... | ecosystem: Environmental > Terrestrial > Soil > Tree...
CCTTACACCCCCGGTCGCGTCTACGGGCGCGTCGCCGTCGGCGGTGACGTCACGATTCTCGCCAGCCCGCGCGACGACCGCGCCTTTTTCAACTATACCGACTACGAACTGAACGCCCTGCGTATGGTGCGGCTGCGCGGACTGGGCGAGTTCCGGCCGCATCGGCGGCTGTCGTTCGTCGGTGAGCTGCGCGTCGAGGATCTTTCGGTCTCCGCCGCGGCGCTGTTCGTGCGCTGGCGTCCGTTCGGCACTGAAACGCTCGAGGTCCAGGCCGGCCGGATCCCACCGGTGTTCGGCGCGTTTCCCCGGCGCGCGTACGGACGCGACAACGCGGTGCTCGGCACGCCGCTCGCCTATCAATACCTGACGTCACTTCGTCCAGACGCGCTGCCCGCCATCGTCGACGACCTGCTTCGGATGCGCGGCCGGGGCTGGCAACCCTCCTATCCGATCGGATCGAGCGCGGTCGCACCGGGCCTGCCGCTCGTGTCCGCGTCGAAGTGGGATACGGGTGTGCAGGTGACGTATCACCAGGCCTGGCTGCAACTGGCCGGGGCGGTGTCGCGTGGTTCACCAGCGGCGCCGGTGGTGCGCGACCAGAACGATGGCCTCGCGATCTCGGGACGCGCGGCGGCGATGCTGCCGGGCGGCGTCGTCCTTGGCGTCTCCGGCGCGCGCGGACAGTGGATCGACGACAGCGTGTTGGCGCTCGTGTCACCGGGCGGCCATCCGCCCGCTTCGCAGAGCGTGTTCGGTGTGGACGGCGAGGCGGGATTCGAGCACTGGGTCGTCCGCGCCGAGTGGTTGCACAGCGCCTTTGAGTTGCCGATCGTGCTCGCGCACGAACCGAATCGGACGATCAGGGCGCACAGCGGGTTCGTCGAGCTGCGCTACCGGCCCTGGGCGCGCTGGCAGTTCGGCGTCCGCGTCGAACGCCTGTTGTTCGGGCCCGTCTACGGAACACTCGAACTCCAGCCGCCGCAGGCCTGGGAAGCGAAGGTCGATCGCGTCGAGGGCGTGCTCGGGTACCGCGTCACGCGCCACGTCGAATTGCGCGGCGGATGGCAGGAGAACTGGCGCGACGGCGGTCGCGTGCATCAGATGGGCTACCCGACCGCCGCTCTGATGGTGTGGTTCTGATCCAATGACCGTCGCGCGCGCCGGCCTGCTCATCGTCGCCATCGCCTTGCTCGCCGGATGGCAGGGGGCTCCTCGCGACGTCGGCGTCATTCGCGGGCACGTCAGTCTGCCGGCCGTCCCGGTCACCCCCGCCCGGCCGTCCGTCGCGGAACTCGGATCGCATCCCCACGAGCCTGTCGATCGCCGGAGGACCGTCGTGTATCTCGAAGGGGCGCAGCGGGGGGCCTTCGAGGAGCTGAAACCCGGCCGCGCCCGCATGGATCAGCACGACGAGCAGTTCTCCCCGCGGGTGCTGGCCATCACCGTGGGAACGATCGTCGATTTCCCCAACAGTGACAAGACGTTTCACAACGTCTTCTCGCTCTCGCGGACTCGGAACTTCGACCTCGGACGGTATCCGCCTGGCAAGACGGGCGCGATACGCTTCGACCGGCCCGGGTTCGTACCGGTGTTCTGCGATATTCACTCGCACATGAGCGCGTACATCCTCGTATTCAGCCACCCGTTCTTCACGGTCTCAGACGAGGCCGGCCGGTACGAGATTCCGAACGTGCCTCCCGGGACGTACTCGCTGACGCTGTGGAGCGAGCTGGGCCGCGTGACACCACGCATGGTCACGGTGCCGCCGAACGGCGTGGCCGAAGCGGACTTCCAGGTGGTCCGCAACGCGCCATGAACCTGCTCTCGTCGCTGACCAATCGCATCTTCCTCGCGAGCGCCCTGCTGGTCGTCGCGGCGATCGGCATTGCGATCCTGCGCGTCAACACCACGATGACCCGACAGGCGGAGGCGGATCTGAGCGCGGGGCTGGCCGAATCGGCCGCGCTCGTCGACGCGCTCAGCCGCGCGCAGTTCGCCGACTTTGTCGTCAAGGGGCAGCTGATTGCGGATCTCCCCGTGCTCAAGGCCGCGGCCGCGCTCGACGACCCGCCGACCGTCCAACCAATCGCGCAGGAGTACCAGACCAAGATCGGCGCCGATCTCTTCGTCGTCACCGGACGCGGGGATCGACCGCTGGCCCGCGCGGGCCGCGTGGTGCTCGACAACGAGACCATCGCCAACCTGGTGACGGCATGTCGCGCAAGCCACGACGGCACGTCCTTCTGGCCGTTCGAGGGCGGACTCTTGCACGCGGCGATGTTCCCCATGGAGGCCGGTCTGACGACCCTGCTCGTTGGCGTCAGCCTCGATCGCCAGGCGGCGCTGCGCATCAAGGAGGCGACGCACAGCGAGATTGCATTCGTGAGCGGATCGCGACTCGTCGCCTCGACGTTCGAACCAGACCTCGCCGGAGCGATCTCAGCTGTTGCGAGCCAGACCGGCGTGTTTCTCACGCCGGTCGGACAGGAGATCTACATTGCGCGGTCGCAGCCGCTCAGCGCCGACCCCGCCGGCCCGGTCGCGTTGGTCCTGCGATCGCGGACCGAGCACTTGCGCTTCCTGCCGGCCCTGCGCTGGCAGATCATCGTCACTGGCCTCGCGGCCGTGCTCGTCGCGACGGTCGTTGGGTACCTCGTGGCCCGCACGGTGACACGTCCGGTGCGCGCGCTGACCGCCACGATGCGCGAAATGGCGGCGACCGGCGACCTGGCGCGGGCGGTCCCGTCCGTTCGCCCGTGGGACGACGAGGACGCGCGGCTGCTGGCGGCCACGTTCCGCCAGCTCACCGCGGCGATCGATCGCTTCCAGAAGGAAGCGGCGCAACGTGAGCGGCTTTCATCGCTCGGGCGGCTCTCGACGGTCGTGGCGCACGAAATCCGCAATCCGCTGATGATCATCAAGGGCGCGGTCCGCACCCTGCGCCGCCAGACGGCGCCTGATGTCGTCGAACTGGCGTCGAGCATCGACGAGGAAGTCGCTCGTCTCAATCGTGTCGTCACTGGTGTGCTCGACTTCGCGCGTCCCATCACGCTCGATCTCGCCCAGGACGATCTCGCCACGATCTGCCAGGACGCCGCGCAGGCGGCCCGCGCGTCGGCCGAGGATCTGCCCATTGCCGTTGACACCGCGGATCTGCGCGCCGCGGTAGTGACGGATGCCGAGCGGGTGCGCGCGGTCCTCGTGAACGTGCTCGGCAACGCGCAGCAGGCCGTGCGCGCGGCGGGCCGTCCGATCGACGGCACGTCCATCTGCATGCGCCTGCGTCGCGCCGGTGACGGTCGCTGGCGCATCGACGTCGCCGACACCGGCGGCGGCATCGCGCCGGATGATCTGCCGCGGATCTTCGATCCGTTCTTCACCACGCGCCGCGGCGGCTCAGGCCTCGGCCTGGCCATTGCTCGCAATATCATCGAAGGCCTGGGTGGGACGATCACGATCGAGAGCCAGCTCGGCGCCGGCACCACGGTGCGCATCGAGCTGCCGGATCGCGCCCCCGGAGCCGAGGTGCGCCCGTGACCCGAGGTTCGATTCTGCTCGTGGACGACGAGCCGAAAATCCGGCAGGCGCTCACGCAAGCGCTGACCGACGAAGGCCACACCGTGACGGCGACGGGCAGCCCGCAGGAAGCCCTGCGGCTGGCCGGTCAGCGGCCGTTCGACCTCATCGTGGTCGACAACCTGATGCCGGAGCTGGGCGGCCTGGATCTCATTCGCGAAATCGTCGGCGGTGCGAGTGCGGGCGATCGGCCGGAGATTCTGATGATGACGGCGCACGCCACGGTGGAAAGCGCCATTGCGGCCATGAAACTGGGCGCGCTCGACTACCTGCAGAAGCCGTTCGACATCGATGAGTTCCTCGTCGTCGCCGCCCGCGCGATCGAGCACGGACGCCTGCGCACGCATCACGATTACCTGATCACCGAGCGCGACGAGCAGTTCGACCACTACGGCATCGTCGGCCGCAGCCGCGCCGTGCAGGAGGTCGTGCGCACGGCCAAGCTCGTGGCGCAGGCGCGGAGCACGGTGCTGATCACGGGCGAGACCGGCACCGGCAAGGAACTGGTCGCGCGGGCCATTCACGACTGGAGCGCGCAGCGCGAGATGCCGCTCGTCCGCGTCAACTGCGCGGCGCTGCCCGAAACGCTCATCGAGTCGGAGCTGTTCGGACACGTGCGGGGCGCGTTCACGGGCGCGATCGGCAACAAGAAAGGGCGCTTCGCCCTCGCGGACGGCGGCACGATCTTTCTGGATGAGATTGGCGTCATCTCGACGGCGGTGCAGGCAAAGCTGCTGCGTGTGCTTCAGGAGAAGGAATTCGAGCCGTTGGGATCAGAGCGGACCGTGCAAGTGGACGTCAGGGTCATCGCCGCCACCAATCGCGACCTGCGCCAGCTCGTCGTCGAGGAACGATTCCTCCAGGACCTCTACTACCGGTTGAACGTCATCCCGATTGCGATTCCACCGCTTCGCGATCGCCGCGAGGACATCCCGCTGCTCATCGATCACTTCATCCGGCGGCATGCCGGACGCGCCGGCAAGCGCATCGACGGGATCTCGCCCGAGGCGGCGCGACTGCTCTCTGAAGCGCCGTGGCCCGGCAACGTGCGCGAGCTGGAGAACACGGTCGAGCGAGCCGTGGTGCTGACGCCGCATTCGGTCATCCAGGCGCGCGACGTCAGTCTGCTCAGCGCGGTCGGGCCGGCGCCCTCCGCGCTGCCGTCGCTCAATTTGAAACAGAACCTCGATTGGACCGAGCGCGAGACCGTACGGCGTGCTCTGGAAACCGCGCGAGGCGTGAAGAAGGACGCGGCCGAATCGATGGGAATCTCACAACGAGCGATGAGCTACTACCTGGCCAAGCATCGTCTCGACGATGGCGGCGAGTAATTCGCGGGTCGGTTTTCGGCGGGCGTAAGAGCTTACGTCACGCGTAACGGCGGCGTGGGCGCGGGCCGGAAACGCGCCGCGCATCGTCGCACTCGACCCGGCATCACCCTTGCTCAAGACCTCGGTGGTCACCTCTCCGGAGGGGGCGAGGTGGTGCAGTGCCCGGGACGATTGGGGGACCGACGGTGCCTCGGCATCGGTGCCGTTCCGAGGACGCCGGAACGATCACCCGGGCACAGCCTCCCGAGCCTCGCTCCCTCTGGGGTGGAAGACCGAAAGGACAGGGAATGAACGGTCGGATCGTTTTGATGGCGGCGGTGCTCAGCGCCGCCGTAGCGTGTGGTGGCAGCAAGAACAACCCTCTCGCGCCGGACACCGGTGGACCCGGACCCAGCGGCGCAACAATCACTCTGACGACAGCAGGTTCGGTGTCACCGGCAGCAGTGACGGTCGCGGTTGGCCAGAGCGTGAGTTTCGTCAACGCATCGACGCGCCCGTTTCAGATCGACTCGAATCCGCATCCGGAGCACGGAGACTGCCCCGCCATCAACGCGGTGAACTTCATCCAGCCGGGCCAGACAAAGCTGACCAACGCGTTCTCCAAGACTGCGGTTTGTGGGTTCCACGACCACAACGACCCTGAAAACGCCAACCTGAAGGGTACGATCACCATTCAGTAGCGGCGGAGCGACAACTGCGTTTTCCGCTACGATGACATCGTATGCGGGTGCGAGTGTGTGTCCTCGGCGTGGCCCTGAGCCTCGCTGCCGTTGCCTGCGGCAGCAAAACAACGGAGCCCACGCCAACGCCGGGCCCGTCGAACACCATCACGATCACGGCCGCGGGAGTGTCCCCGAAGTCGATTCAGGTCACGCCCGGGTCGCGGGTGCGTTTCGTCAACAACGACACGCGGTCGCACAACATGACGTCCGATCCGCACCCCGAGCACAACGACTGCGTGGACGTGAATCAGGTCGGATTCCTGTCGGCTGGCCAGAGCCGCGAGACGGGCAACCTGGTCGTCGCCCGCACGTGCGGCTTTCACGATCACGACATGCCGGAAGTCACGGGGCTGAAGGGATCGATCATCATCCGCTGAGTTCGAGCCTGGTCGCGCCCGGCGATGGCCGGCACGTGAACCCGTCAACAGGCCGCGCGGCCGGAAACTCACGCTGATAGGCCGTGCGCCAGGCTGCAGCGAATTGGTCAGCCTCGCCCGCACGAACGAGCGCCCACACGCTGCCGCCAAATCCAGCGCCGAAACTGCTGGCCGCGAACGCACCTGCTTCACGGGCCAATGCGGCCAGCCTGATCGTTTCTTCGACTTGATTGCCGAGCAATTCGCGCGCGTCGTGCTGTGACGCATCGGCCAGCGCGCCGATGGCGCCGGCATCGGCAGTGCGGCATGCGTGTACCGCCGGCAGCACGCGCTCATCCTCGCCGATGAAATGCGTGAGGCGGCGCTCGAGATCCTCGCCGCCGTAGCCACCCGATCCGGCGCGCACGAGGCGCCGCAACTCCGGCTCCGCTCCCTCAATCGCGAGAACATCGGCAAGCGAGCCACCCGGCCGGCCGGTGGCGACCGACCAGGCCTCGACGAGCGCGCGCGTCAACAGTGACGCGCGGTTGTACTTCTCGCGAACGGCACCGGCCTTGTCTGCATGGACGCCGCTCGTCAGTACCGTGAAGCGCCAGTCAGGTGGCAACATGACGACTTCGAGGGCGCGCACCGGCACGTACCGAAACGCGCTGATCGTGTCCGCTCGGCCCGTCAGAATCGCCGTGTGATCTTCGCTGCCGCCGTGCGTCCCGACCCCGGCCGACCCGGGGAGCGACGGAAACGTCAGGCCGTTCTCGACGGCGCCGAGATAGCCGGCCAGATCCAGCAGCGACTGAATCGCCGTGCGCCACTCGGGCCGCCGATCGAGCGATGCGCAATCCACCAGCGCACTCGACACGCCAACTACGAGCGCACTCGAGCTGCTGAGGCCCGAGGCGGTCGGCAGATCGCTCGCGATGGTCAGATCGACGCCGAGATCCGCTCCCGGAAAATTTCGCGCGAATCGACGAGCGACGACGGCCACGTAGTTCGCCCACCCGCGGAACGAGGGCTCGTCGCGGCGGGGGTCCACGGCCATCTCGCTCTGCCACCGCGCGTCGTGCACGGTGACGATGCCGTCACGACGCGGGCTGGCGACGATCGCAAATCCCCGCGGAACCGCCGCCACGAGCGAACGGCCGCCTGCGTAGTCCGTGTGTTTGCCGAACACCTCGATGCGGCCCGGCACGAACCAGGCTCGCGCTGCGGCCTGCCGCACCACACGGAGGTGATGTTGGGCTGCCTGCTCGACGAGCGCCGTGCGCGACCCCGCATCCGCGTCGCCAAACCCGGCTTTCACCAGTTGCTCGGTGACCGATCCGGACATGCGTTCACCACCGCGCCGACTGTGACGCCAGCCGCTGCGCCACTTCGCTCACGTCTCCCTGTCGCGACAGGTCCAGCACTGGTCCGCGTCCAGGCACGGCGCGAAACTCGACACCGCGCGTCAACGCCAGAGCGACGGCGTGCGGCAGCTCGAACTCACCTCGCGACGATGGGGCAACGTCGCGACATGCCTCGAAGATGCGCGCGTCGAACCGCCAGCAGTTCATGCTGATCAGCGCGCGCCCTCCAGACCGGGCCAGGGCCGCGTCGTCGGGTTTCTCTTCGATTCGCTCGAGCCAGCCGTCGGCGCTGACATGGACGAGCGCAAAGGCGGCAACGCGCGAAGCCGGGATGTTGCTGGACGCGACAAGGTCATCGCGCTCGAACACGGGAAGGCCAGGCGTGTCGAGGTCGCGTAGCGCTCGGAGCGCAGCGACGGGATACAGGTTGTCGCCGTTGACGACGATGAAGGGCTCGCGTCCGGTCCATGGCTCGCAGGACAGCACCGCATCGGCGGTGCCGCGTGGCTCCCGTTGTTCCAGACATGACACGGCCAGCCGTTGTGCCTCGCCGGGACGCGCGTACCGCGTGCGCACGGCGTCGTGCTCCGGTCCGACCACGAGCGCGACCTCGGTCATCCCCGAATCGGCCAGCGATGCGAGCACGTAGTCCAGAAACGGACGCGGCGCCGACCTGTCATCTGCGGCGATCGGCATCATCGCCTTTGCTCCTGCCGTTGCGGCAGCGGCCTGTGCGTTCGAGAGATTCGCGTCGGGATCCCGTTCGCGCATCCGCCGACCCAGGCCACGCGCGAGCACCGCTGCTTTCATCGTCCCCACAGGACAGGCAACAGCACACGGAGACAAATCGTGCTGGCTCCGAGCAGCACAGCGCACACAATCGTCCCCACGGTGTTGCCAAGCAGCAGATGTCCCGAGCCGAAGAGCGCGCTGTAGATGAACACGCAGCCGGCGATCCACCCGGCAGTGGCGAGCGCGAGATCGTCGGACGCCGCCAGTCCTCCGCATTCGCGACGAATCACGGCCCAGCCTGGCCCGGCCGGGCGGACGTGCCGGTAGAAGCGATGCAGCACATCGCGGTCGACCGGTTTCGTGACCCACGTCGCCAGCAGCCACACGGCGGTGGTGATGGCGACCGTGACGACAAGGGTCAGGTGAGGGGCCCAGGAGTAGCCGGCGCGGGCAGCCACAGGCAGCGCAATCGCCAGCAGGAACGAGCTCGCCATCGCGGCGATCTCGCTCCAGGCGTTGATGCGCCACCAGAACCAGCGCAGCAGGTACAGCAAACCGGTCCCGGCACCAATCGACAACATCAGGTTGAAGCTTTCGCGCGCCGACTCCAACACGAGCGTGACCAGAGACGCGATCAACATGAGCAGCGCGGTGACGATGCGTCCCACCATCACGTAGTGACGCTCGTCGGCGCCGGTTTTCAGGAACCGCCGGTAGAAATCGTTGACGAGGTACGACGTGCCCCAGTTGAGGTGTGTCGAGATCGTCGATACGTAGGCGGCCAGCAGGCCGGCGACCATCACGCCCAGCACGCCCGTCGGCAGAAACGTGAGCATCGCCGAGTACGCCATGTCGTTGCCGACCAGGCGCGGATCGACGTGCGGCAGCGCACGCTGGATGTCGGCCACCTCGGGGAACACGATCATCGACGCGAGGGCCACGATGATCCACGGCCACGGCCGCATCGCGTAGTGGGCCAGGTTGAAGAACAGGGTGCCGGCCAGCGCATCGCGCTCGGATTTCGCAGCCAGCATGCGCTGCGCGATGTAGCTGCCACCGCCAGGCTCCGATCCCGGATACCACGTCGCCCACCACTGCACGGTGATCGGCACGATGAAGATCGCGAGCGCGGTCGGCCAGTCGCTGAAGTCAGGCAGCATCGCCAGCGTGCGGGGATCCGTCTTCGCGAAGAGCGCGGCCAGACCTCCGACTTCGGGGCGTTGCACGGCATAGACGGCCGCGGCCACCGATCCGAACATCGCGATGCCGAACTGGATGAAGTCGGTGACCGGTACGCCCCACAACCCGGACGTGGCCGCAAACAGCACGTTAATCACACTGCAGATGACCAGCGTCTGGCCAATAGGCCATCCGAGCAGCACGTTGGCGATCTTTGCGGCCGCCAGGTTCACGGCGGCCATAATGACGGCGTTGAAGAACAGGCCAAGATAGATGGCGCGGAAGCCGCGCACCCACGACGCCGCGCGCCCGGAGTACCGCATCTCGTAGAACTCGAGGTCGGTCACCACGCCCAGACGCCGCCAGAGCCGCGCGTAGAAAAACACCGTCGTCAGGCCTGTGAGCAGAAAGGCCCACCAGGCCCAGTTGGCGGCAATGCCGCCTTCCCGCACGAGGTTCGTGACGAGATTCGGCGTGTCGGTGCTGAACGTCGTCGCCACCATGGAGACCCCGATCAACCACCACGGGGCGGCGCGGCCGGACGTGAAGAACTCGGTCGTGCTGCGGCCCGCGCGCCGCGCGAGCCAGATCGCGGGCGCGAACGACACGACAATCGAGAGTAGAACGATGACCCAATCAAGCGTCGTGAGCCGCACGACGCCTCACATGTGGACGATCGGGAGCGGACGCGCCGTGCGCCAGCGCCCGCGCGTGAAATCCGGGAAATCGACGGGCTGTCCGCGTTTCGCGACCGACTGGCAGCTGAGTCCGACGACCGCGCTGATCCCGGCGGCATCGTAGACGGTCATGTCGGTGGGTTGTCCTTCGCGAAGGCACTTGATCAGCCGGTAATCCTCGATGAAGTCCATGCCGCCGTGACCAGCGCCGGCCGCCGCGGCCGCGATCTCTTTCCACAACGGGTGTTCGAACTCCTTCAACAGATCCTCCGCGGGCACCCAGGTGTCGGCTCGGCCGCGCCCTTCGATGTAGCCGCGATTCGGATAGCCCTCGAAGAGGCCCTTCGTTCCTTGCACGATGTGGATGCGACTGTACGGCCGCGGCAGATTCGTGCAGTGCTGCACGACGATCGTCTTGCCATTGGCCGTCTTGATCAGACTGGTATTGACGTCGCCAAGCACGTACTGCTCGCGGCGCTTGGGCGAGTCGGCAGGTACGTGCTCGGCCGCCCACGCCTGCAGCCCGCGTGAAGGACCGCTCATCGAGACGAGATAGTCGAAGCGATCGCCGCGATTGATGTCGAGGCAGTTTGCGATGGGGCCGAGTCCATGCGTCGGATAGAGGTTGCCGTTGAGCTTCGTCGCCCAGGCGCGCCGCCACAGCCCCTCGCCGGTGTCGGCAAACTTGATGCTGCGCAGGTCGTGCAGGTAGCCGCCCTCGGCGTGCAACACGTCGCCGAAGAGGCCCTGCCGCACCATGTTGTAGACCATCATCTCCATGCGGTCGTAGTTGCAGTTCTCCATCAGGAGACAGTGCCTGCGCGTTTTTTCCGCCGCCTCGACGATGGCCCAGCAGTCGTCAATCGACATGGCGGCCGGCACTTCAGTGACCGTGTGCTTCCCGTTCTTCATCGCCGCGAGCATGATCGGGACGTGGAACTCCCACGGCGTGGCGTTGTAGACGAGATCGACGTCCTCGGTTTCACACAGCCGCTCGAAGTCGCGCGGGCCGCGCGTGTACACCGCCGGAGCCGGATGACCGGCGGCCGTAATCGCCTTGGTCGCCCAGTCCGTGCGCTCCGGCCGGATGTCGCAGACGGCCGTGATCCGGCAGCCCTCGATCTTGAGAAGGTTGTTGACGTGGCTCGAGCCCTGGCCGCCGATGCCCACATAGCCGATCCGCACCAGCGGAATCGGCGGCGCGGAGAAGTCGAACGTAAACGCCTGCTGATCGGCCGCGGAGGCCTCGCCACGCGATACGGCCGCTCCCGCGACGGCCGCGGCGCCAGCCACCTTCAGGAATTCACGACGCTTGGGATCATGTGGATCGGACATGGGGATTCTCCACGGCTCACGGCTTACGGCTCACGGCTCACGGTTTACGGGGACGAGCTCATCCAGCACGGCAATCGCGCGGTCGATGTCGGCATCCGAATTGTAGAAGTGCGGCGCAATGCGCACGCCCGCCTGCGGCCGGAAGTCGACGATGACCTCGCGGCGCAGCAACTCGTCGGTCACGCGCGCGCCGTCCGGCACATCGATCACCACCGATCCGCCGCGATCGGCGTCACGCGGCGGTGTGTTCAGCCTCCAGCCTCGCTCGACCGCGGCGTCCATCAACCGACGCGTCAATCGCAGCGACCGCGCGCGAATGGCTGGGACGCCGACTTCCTGCACGATCTCGTAGCCTGCGCGTGCGGCGGCCCACGCGGGAATGTTCGGCGTGCCGGTTTGAAAGCGATCGCCGCCGGCCGCATAGCGAATGGCGCCCACTTCGAAGTCGAACGGCGCCTCGTGACCGGCCCAGCCCACCAAGGCCGGCTGCAGCGATTCGGCCAGATCCGGCCGAACGTACAAGTACCCGGCGCCGGGTCCTCCGCAGAGCCACTTCACCGATCCGCCGACCGCAAAGTCCACGCCGAGCGCATTGAGATCGACCGGCACCGTACCCGCGGCCTGATACACATCGAGAATCACGCGGGCGCCGACTCGATGCGCGCG
>Ga0111538_10011143_pt1 | contig 11941 bp, 8 predicted proteins | sample SoiMethybrSBSTD1_FD_79669 | JGI IMG/M metagenome (GOLD analysis project Ga0111538, IMG submission 79669) | Bulk soil microbial communities from a Populus tree surrounding site in Tennessee, USA - Soil MetaG P. TD hybrid SBSTD1 (version 2)... | ecosystem: Environmental > Terrestrial > Soil > Tree...
AAGGCAAGGGGCAGAGTCTTCCGGAGATCATCGATCGCATTCGCGGTCCGCTCATGAACAATCCGGACGCCATGGTGATGCCTTTCGCACCTCCGGCTATTCAAGGCGTCGGCAATTTCGGCGGATTCGACATCGAGATCGAAGATCAGGCCGGCGTCACCGTGCCCGAGCTCGCCGACGCAACCAAGAACATCATCGAAAAAGCGTCGGCGTCGCCCAAACTGGCCGGCGTTTTTTCGGGTTTCACGGCTGACGACCCGCAAATCTTGCTGCGCGTCAACCGCGACCGCGCCAAGCAGCTCAATGTGCCAATCACCGACGTCTTTCAGACGCTGCAGATCTACACCGGATCGGCTTACGTCAACGACTTCACCTTTGCGAATCGTTCGTACCGCGTCTACGTGCAAGCCGATCAACAGTTCCGCGGCAACCCCAAGGACTTGACATCGTTTTACGTGCGTTCACGCGGCGGCGTTGGTCGCGGCGATCTCAGCGCCACCGGCCTTCCCATGGCCTTGGGTCAAGGCGCGACGGGCGGCTCGATGATCAGCCTCGACACGCTGTTGACGAGCGAGGCGCGCGTTTCGGCGGGACTCATCAACCACTACAACATGTTCCGTTCGACCGAGATCAACGGCTCGCCGGCCCCCGGCGTGAGCTCGGGCGAAGCGATGGCGGAAATGGAGCGCATCGCCAAAGAAACGCTTCCGCAAGGGATGGGCTTCGAGTGGACCGGCATCGCCAAAGAGCAGATCGAATCGGGCAACACGACCATGCTCATCTTCGGTTTGGCGCTCGTGCTCGTCTTGCTCGTTCTCGCCGCGCAGTACGAAAGCTTCAGCCTGCCGTTCATCGTCCTTCTCGCGGTGCCGCTCGGGCTGGCGGGGGCGCTCTTGGGCCAGCTCTTGCGGCATCAGGCGAACGACGTCTTTTGCCAGGTTGGGCTCGTCATGCTGATCGGCCTATCCGCCAAGAACGCCATTTTGATCGTCGAGTTCGCCAACCAGCTGCGCGCGCGCGGTCACTCCATCGCCGACGCCGCGCTCGAAGCGGCGCGCGAACGCCTCCGCCCCATTCTGATGACGTCGTTCGCCTTCATCTTCGGCGTGTTCCCCCTCGTCACGGCGAGCGGCTCGGGCGCGGAGAGCCGTCACTCGCTGGGGACGACGGTCTTCGGCGGCATGATCGTGTCGACGGTGATGAACCTCTTCTTCGTGCCGGCGCTCTACGTCATCGCCGAGGCGCTGCGGGAGAGGATCATCGGCAAGCGGGCGGCGCTGCACGAAGACGGAGAGGCCGTCGAGGCTTGATGGTCGCTCTGCAGCGCCCCGCGAGGCTCACCGAGATAAAGTAGCCGGTCTTCGTGCTCATCGACCTTTCTCCCCTTCGTCGTCACCGCGACTACCGCTACGTCTTCGCGGGTCAGTTCATCAGCGCGTTCGGCTCATTCCTCAGCTACGTGGCGTTGCCCGTGCAGATCTACAACCTCACCAAATCCTCGGCGATCGTCGGGCTGCTCGGCACCGCGCAACTCGTTCCGCTCGCCGCGACCGCGCTTTGGGGGGGCGCGTTCGCCGATGCCATCGATCGTCGCAAGCTGCTGCTCGTCTGCGAGACGCTGCTCATGTGTGGATCGGCTGCGCTCGCGCTCGATTCGATGATGCCGCGGCCGAGCGTGGCGCTCCTGTTCGTCGTGGCGGCTTTCATGTCGGCCGTCGACGGGTTCCATCGTCCCGCGCTCGAATCGCTGACGCCGAAGCTCGTTGCGCCCGAAGACCTCCCCGCCGTGTCGGCGTTGAGCTCGCTCCGAGGGACGACCGCGGCCATCGCGGGCCCCTCGCTGGCGGGCATTTGCATCGCGAAGCTCGGCATGCCGTCGACGTTCACGATCGATGCCGCGACGTATGCCGTTTCGCTCGCAGCGCTGTCGCGCGTGCGGTCGATACCCCCGGCGAAGGACGCAGAGCCGGTGGGGCTCGCCAGTATCTTGCAGGGCTTTGCTTACGCAGCGAGTCGCCCGGAGTTGATTGGAACGTACGTGGTGGACATCGTGGCCATGACGTTCGCCATGCCGATGGCGGTGTTTCCTGCGCTCGCCGAACAATGGGCAGGATCGAATGCCGCGGGCTACCTCTTCTCGGCCATGAGCGCAGGGGCGTTCGTCACGACCATCTTGAGCGGCTGGACGCGCAAGATAAAAAGGCACGGAGCCGCCGTGGCGATTGCCGCAGCGGTGTGGGGCACGGCGGTCGTTGCGCTCGGTCAGGCGACGTCGCTTCCCGTGGCGCTCGCGTGTCTCGCTTTGGCGGGCGCGGCCGACATGGTGAGCGGACTTTTTCGCATGACGATTTGGAACGAGACGATCCCCTCCGGCATTCGTGGCCGCATGGCGGGCATCGAGCAGCTGTCGTACATGACCGGCCCTCTGCTCGGCAACGCGCGCGCGGGATTCATGGCCCAGCGTTTTGGTCTCGCGCGCTCGATCACATGGGGCGGGATGTTGTGTGTTGCCGGCGTCGCCATCTGCGTGCCGATCTTGCCGGCGTTCTGGCGCTACCGAAGGGCCGCGCGATCGGAGATCGCGGCGTAGCTTCGATTCTCGATTTCGGCGGGCGCAAATGCTGCGCGCCAAGCAGCGTCACTTCTTCGCCGAAAGAGTCGCTACTGCGGCCGCCAGCTGCTCGTCGCGCTGCTCCGCGAAATCCGCACTCGTGCGGTTGGGCACGACGATGTCCGGGTGCACGCGCATACCCGCGGGGGCTTTCTCGCTCACGGGACCCAGCGCGCGGCGCTGGGGAACCATCAATCGACTCCCTCCGTCGAGAGGAACCAGGCGCGGAACATTGAGGCCACCGGCGGTCGGCTGACCGATGACCCGTGCGATGCCGAGCTCCTGCAGGGAGAGCGTGATCATCTCCGCCGAGGAGAGCGTTTGCTCATCGACCAAGATGGCCATCTTTCCAGCGAATTCTTGGCCGGCGCCGGTATTGCGCGCCGCTTCGTGCGTTCCGTCGGCGTTCTCGTAAAAGAGCAGGGGCTCGCGGCGCGTGAACTGCGAAACGACGCCGGTGACCCCATAGCCGCCCGGGTTCGAGCGCAGGTCGAGCACGAGAGAATGAACGCCGTCGCGGCGGTGCTCGGCGAGCACGCGACCGACGAGCGACCCGCAGTCCGCCTCGGGATCGGCGGAGAGGGTGACGAAGCGTAGACGCAGGTAGCCAATGCCGCCATCGAGCAGGCGCGTTTCCATGAGCGGCGGACGACAAGGGGACATCGCGAGGACGAGATCGACTGGTCCCGAACGCCGAATCAGGCGAAGCACGGGCGGCCGTTCTCCTCGACCGATGAGCGCAAAGATCTCGTATCCACCGTACGTGACGGGAACACCGTCGATGGATGCGACGACATCACCGACCGCCACGCCGGCCTGCGCTGCGGCGCCCCCGGGCGACACGTCGCCGACCACGAATTCGCCTCTCGGATCCCGGTGCAGCGTCAAACCTGGAAGTCGCGCCGGTTTGCCCTGAGCGAGATCGAAGAGCGCATTCGCTCGTTCGCTCGAGAACCATATGGTGTGCGGATCGCCGCTCGCCTTCGCCATGACTTCGACCAGGCGATCAACGTCGTTGCCCGAGGCGAGGCGCGCGAGCCATGCGACGTCGGCTGCTCGATCCGTCCCAAAGTCGTCCGGAATTCGCTCGATGGCGGCTTGGCGACCGAACGCGTCTAGCGTTGCGCTGGCAATCGCGACGGGCGCCGCGGGAGCCAGACTCTCATCGACGATCGCCCTGTAAACTTCGCGAATCAGCGCTGCTTCGGGGCTCATCTTCTCTTTCCCTGCCTTCACGCGGCGCTCGGATACCGCGCCGAACCTATTTGTTCCCGCCGTTCCCGTTGTTCCCAGTAACAGCGCCCATCGGCAGCGCGGGCGCCCCCGCGACGTTCACGTTGACGATCGCGACCCCCGCCGGATCATCGACGAAATAGAACGTTACATCGACGTTGCCCGAACGCGTCGCGAGCACGCCCGTCGCGGAGAGCGAGCCGCGCCCTTCTTGTCCCGGCGCCCGCTCTTGGCGCGTTCGTGAAATGGACACGCTCGCCGCGCTCGAAAGAAAAGGCGACGCCGTGCATGCCGCGCGAAATGAAGCCATCGGCGTCGTTTGACGATAGGCATTGGCCATCATCAGATAAGCGTCGTCGTAGCGTCCGGCGGACAGGTGTTGAACGAAGGCGGTAGCGACGCGGCGCGCATCGTCGGGTCGGGTGTCGCGTGCGGCCGCGGCCATCGCCGACGGCGCGACGAGCACGGGCGGCTTCGGCCGCTCGATGGTCGAGGAGATGTAGGCATAGAGCCCGGCCCCTAGAGCCACGGCGAGCGCGATGCTGAAAGCGATTTCGCGCGACGGGTTGCGTTGGCTCATCGGGTATCCGCCCCGCGGAGAGCCGACAGGCGTCCGCTTGGGGCGTTCGTGACGAGCTTATCGGCCCTCGCTCCAGGCATCAATCTCGGCGCCGGTCCAATTCGGCCACCATCCACGATCCACTCGAAACCGCGGCGAAGCGCTTGCGCCCCCTTCTTCCCAATGGGATGACGTCGCGACATGGGCGGTTACCGCAGTCGAACTTCGACACATGGACGAAACATGGCCGGAGCGCGGGCGCTTTGGCGCGCCACCGGCATGACCGACGCCGACTTCGACAAGCCGATCATCGCCATTGCCAATAGCTTCACCCAGTTCGTCCCCGGGCATGTGCACCTGCACGACGTGGGACAGCGCGCCAAGAAGGTCATCGACGCGGCGGGCGGATGGGGCGTCGAGTTCAACACCATCGCCGTCGATGACGGCATCGCCATGGGGCACGCGGGGATGCTCTACTCGCTCCCCAGCCGCGAGCTCATTGCCGACAGCGTCGAGTACATGGTCAACGCGCACGCCGCGGACGCGCTGCTCTGCATCTCCAATTGCGACAAGATCACGCCGGGGATGCTCCTCGCCGCCATGCGGCTCGATATCCCCACCATCTTCGTCTCCGGCGGCCCCATGGAGGCCGGCAAGCTGGTCGGCACGCACGACCGCGACGGCAAGCCGCTCACGCGCAAGCTCGATCTCATCGACCCCATGATCGCCGCCGGCGACGACGCGGTCTCCGCCGATGAATTGGCGCGGCTCGAACGCTCCGCGTGCCCCACCTGCGGGTCGTGCTCCGGCATGTTCACCGCCAACAGCATGAACTGTCTCAACGAGGCGCTCGGCCTCGCGCTTCCCGGCAATGGTACGCTGCTCGCGACACACGCCCGGCGCTGGGAGCTTTTCGAACAAGCGTCGCGGCGCGTCGTCGAGCTGGCGAAGCGCTATTACCTCGAGGGGGACGCTTCCGTCCTGCCGAGTAGCATCGCGACCTTCGAGGCTTTCGAAAATGCGATGGCGCTCGATATCGCCATGGGGGGCTCGACCAACACCGTCTTGCACATCCTGGCGATCGCCGAAGAAGCGCGCGTCCCGTTCACGATGTCGGACATCGATCGCCTTTCGCGCAAGGTGCCGAACATCTGCAAGGTGGCTCCCTCTTCGCATTTCCACGTGGAGGACGTGCACCGCGCGGGCGGCGTGTTCAGCATCTTGGGGGAGCTCGAACGCGCGGGACTGGTGCACCGCGGAACGCGCACGGTGCATGCGCCCACCTTGGGACAAGCCATCGACGACAACGACATCGCCGGCCCCCGCCCGAGCGCCGAAGCGGGGCAACGCGCGCTCGCTGCACCGGGGGGCGTGCGGACCACCGTCGCGTTTTCGCAGGACAAGTACTTCGCCGAGCCGGACATCGACCGCGCGCACGGCTGCATTCGCGACGTCGCTCATGCTCACAGCGCCGACGGCGGTCTCGCGGTGCTCTTCGGCAACATCGCCGACGAAGGCTGCATCGTGAAGACCGCGGGGGTCGACGAATCGATCTGGAAGTTCGAAGGAAAGGCGCGCGTCTTTCACTCCCAAGAAGCAGCTTGCGACGCGGTGCTCGAAAACCGCATTCACCCTGGGGACGTCGTGGTCATCGTCTATGAGGGCCCAAAAGGGGGCCCGGGCATGCAGGAGATGCTTTACCCGACGTCCTTTCTCAAGGGCAAAGGGCTCGGCAAAGCGTGCGCGCTCGTCACCGACGGCCGGTTCAGCGGGGGCACGTCGGGGCTCAGCATCGGTCACGTGTCCCCCGAGGCCGCCGAAGGGGGCGCCATCGGCCTCGTGGAAGAGGGGGACGCGATCCGCATCGACATTCCCAAGCGGACCATCGAGCTGCTCGTTTCCTCGGCCGATCTCGAGAAACGCCGGCAAGCGATGGAAGCGCGCGGGCCGAGCGCATGGCGCCCCAACCGCGATCGTCACGTTTCTCAGGCGCTCCAGGCGTACGCGCGCATGACCACGAGCGCGGCGCGAGGCGCCGTGCGCGACATCGGCCAGTTGACCGGATCGACTCGAGCGTCGAGCGCGCCGCGCGATACGCTGAAGAAGAGCGGCGGCAGTTGATTCCCGCCCGCCGTCCATGGCAGGAAGGACCATCGTGAAACGCGCACCATCCACCGATTGCGCCCAGGCGCTGCACGTCGTCGACCGCGTGACGGGCGGCATCATTCCCCCCCTTCAACCGTCGACGACATTCGCCCGCGGCACCGATTACGAGCTCCTCGGAGGGCGCGTCTACAGCCGCGACGAGAGCCCCACCTTCGACCCCGCCGAGCAGCTCCTCGCGCGTCTCGAAGGGGGCGCAGGGGCGATGCTCTTTGCCAGCGGGATGGCCTCGGCCACCGCGGTTTTTCGCGCGCTCTGCCGTCCCGGCGACCACATCGTCGCCCAAGACGTGATGTATTTCGGCCTGCGCGCATGGCTCAAGCGCATGGCCGCGCAATGGCAGCTCGAGCTCGACTTGATCGACGCGTCGCGCACCGACGAGCTTCGCCGCGTCGTCAAGCGCGGCAAGACGCGCATCGTCTGGGTCGAGACCCCCTGCAACCCCACGTGGGACGTCGTCGATCTCGCCGCAGCGGCCGAGATTGCGCACGGGGCGGGGGCGCTTCTGGCCGTGGATTCGACGGTCGCCACGCCGGTGCACACGCGCCCCATCGAGCACGGCGCCGATCTGGTGATGCATGCCGCCACCAAGTATCTGAACGGGCACAGCGACGTTCTGGCCGGCGCTCTCGTGGGGGCGCGCGCCGACGAAACCTGGCAAGCGCTCCGCCAATACAGGCACGATGACGGCGCCTGTCTCGGCGCGTTCGAAGCGTGGCTCCTCCTGCGCGGAATGCGTACCCTTTTTCCGCGTGTCGAAAGGCAAAGCGCGACGGCGCTCGAGTTGGCTCGCCGTCTCGAAACTTTGCCCGGCGTCCGCGTGCTCTATCCCGGCCTCCCCTCGCACCCGGGTCACGAAGTCGCACGACGTCAAATGCAGGGGGGCTTCGGCGGGATGCTTTCGATTCGCCTCTCGGGCGGGCGCGCCGCGGCGCTGGCCGCGGCCGGCAAGATGCAACTCTTCTTGCGCGCGACGTCACTTGGCGGGGTCGAGAGTCTGGTCGAGCACCGCGAGACGGCGGAGGGGGCCGACACCATCTCCCCTCCCGACCTCTTGCGCCTCTCCATCGGCATCGAAGACGTCGAGGACCTGTGGCAGGATCTCGCGCAAGCGTTGCGCCCCGCATGATTCGACCTCTCTCTTTGACGGCCATCCTTCTTTCGCGCTTCGGTCTCGCCGCCGGCTACCTGTCTTCGATCGTCGACCGCTTTGGCGGTTGGGGTCGTCCCGGGACGCCGGGGGTCGCGTGGGGTGACTTTCAGCACTTCGTCGTGCGCGTCGAAGCGCTCTCCCCCACCCCCGCCCTGCTCGCCCCGATCTTGGCGTGGCTCATCACCGTGCTCGAAGCGGTGTTCGGCCTCTCGCTTTTAATCGGCCTGCGCACGCGAACCATGGGGCTCGGCTCGGCGGGCTTGCTGCTCCTCTTCGCCGCGGCGACCGCGATGTCGCCCGGGGGCATCCACGCGCTCTTCGCGTCGTCCATCTTGAGCGCCGCCGGCGCGTCGATGTTGCTCGCCCTGCGCGCCGGCGACGTCTAGGCCTTGCGACGCTGGCCCTTGTCGCGCCATCCGCCCTTTGGTGTCAGCTGTTAATTCGCCTTCCTCGACCAGGTTGCCCGGCGAAGGTAGCTTGACTGCATCCACTCTAGCTGCGTGAAACCTGCGGCAGTGGACACGCACACCCACCCGATTTTCGGTAGCAATGCAAGGCACCCGCTTCTTCTCGGTCCTGCTCTGTCTCTGCGCGACCTGCAGTGGCTCGCGCGACGATGGCCATGGATCCGCCCCACCGGACGCTTCATCAGGCGGGGATCATAGCGAAGACGTAGACGCCAGCACCGTCCCTGGACCGGACGGCTCGATCATCATCATTCCGCCGTCGGACGGCTCGGTCATCGTCATCCCGACACCGGATGGCCTCAGCCCACCCGACAGAGGCGGCCCCATCATCGGACCGGACGGCAGCATCTCCTGGCCGCGATCGGACAGCGCGGTACCGACGCCGGACGCGGACTCCTGGGACGCTGGGACAGGATGCCCTCGCTCGATCCCGAACGCGGGCGAGAGCTGCGTCATCGACACAGGCTGCGTTTATCCCGCCGATTGCTGCGGGATCCTCGCCGGCTATGTCCACGCCCATTGTCTATCGGGGACGTGGCACATCGTCGGCGAACCCAATGGCGACCTCTGCTCGCCTTGCGTCCCGTTTCCGCTCGCCGGCGAGATCTGCTCGCTCGAAGCGGCGTGTCAGTCCGGTCCCCCTCCGATCTGCTTGACCCGTCTTGCTTGCTACGCCACGCCGGTCGTTGCTCGATGCATCAACGACCGATGGGCAATCATCGGGCAATGCTCCAAATGAGCCGCGCGCCGGTTGGCGGGCGACATTACGCCTTGCGTTTCGCGGCGCGCGTGCGCGGTTGCGACGCGGGCACGGTGGGATACCGCCCGCTCGATCTTCCGCGCTGCGACGTCTCCATCTCCACGATGGTCGCCAGGATGCCGGGCCCATCCTCGAGCTCGATCGATTTGCACGACCACCGAAGAAGGCGGTGCACGGGCTTCTTGAGCTCGACCTCGTAGCTCGACGGAAGTCCGCCGGGCGCCGGTGCGATCTTATCGGCGAGGTGGTCGCTCTCGCCGGTCAGCTTGGCGCAGGTCCGCACCAGCTGATCCACGGAAATGCCTTCCAGGCGACCCGCGGAGCTACCCAAGAACCGCGCCGCCACGGGGTTCGCGTACACGATGTCGCGCGCGCGGTTCATCACCAGCACGCCGCCATCGAGCTCGGCCAGCACGTTTTCGAGGTGCGTCACCGTTCGTTTCGCCACCTGGTGGCTCTCGCGTTCCTGCGCGAGCTTCTCGGTGAAGCGGATCACCTCGAGGGCGCTCGAGCGCGCCTTCGATCGCAAGTCGAGCTCGGCGGCGATGCGCTCGGCCAGACGCGAAAGCATGTCGATCCACGACGGCTCGATGACCGCCGGGCGCGGGTCGAAGATGTAGAGCGCACCGAGCACGTCGCCGTCCGGCGTGGTGAGCGGCACGCCGGCCCCGCTAGCAATGGTCCCGCTGCGAACGAGCGGATTCGAGGCGAACGCGGGATGCGCGCCGGCATTCTGGATGACGACGGGCTGCCCCGAGTCGCGAACATAGGAGCAAAACGATTCGTCGAGCAGGGTGCGCTGCGGCATCCCGATCTCGGCGCCGGGGGGGGCATGGACTTCGAACCAATCGACGTCATCGAGGGTGAGCGACATCAGCGCCAGCGCAACGCCGAACGACTCCGCGGTCTGCCCCAACAGCTCTTTCAGCACGCGCGCGGTGAGCCCCACGTCGATGAGGCTGAGCGCGGCGAGTCGTGCGCGGCGCAGATGGTCCCCGGCGTCCTCCGTGACGGGAGGGGGGGACGACAATGCTTCTGCGCGCGGCATCTTGGTGAGCGCGCGGCGCACGGCCGAGCCGACCGTCACTTCGTCGGCGCCGTGAGGGAGCACTTCCGCGATGCCGAGCGCATCCGTCAGATCGCGCGCCGTGGTGGAGAGCTCGCGCGAGACCGACGCCAAGATGGCCGGGCGATCGTCGTTGGGGATGGAGCTTTGCACCTCGCGCAGAAGGGTGAAGCCCGCATCGCGACTCATCTCGAGGTCGGCGAGGACGAGCTTGGGCTTGCCCCGTGCCGAAACGATCCGTTTTGCCTCCGCCGAGTCACGCACAACGACCGCGTCGAGTCCTTCCCTTCGTACCACCTGGCTGTACAGCTCGGTGACGTCGCCCGCGTTTCCCGTGATAAGCGCGTAATCGGCCATTTGGTTCGGTGTGCTCCCTCGGCACGGCCGCTGCTCGGCCGCGCCCCCCCCACGCTGAAATCGGCAAAGGACCGGAGATTTCTCAGTCGCAAACTACCATGCGCGCACTTCAATTGATACGGGTGGCAAATGGTTTCTCACGCAAAATTCCCGCCTCGCGACAATAGCGACAGTGTCGGCTCATTGAACACTCTCACCGCTGTTGTCTGAGAGACAACGCTATCAACGCTATCCGCGAAACGCGCGAAAGAAATTGCGAAGCAACCCGAGCCCCACGCGGTAGCCCGGGATCTGATTAAAGAGCTCTTGCGCGCTCTGCCCGGGACGCGGCGCATATTCGTGGAAGCGCGGAAAGAAGAAGAAGAAGGTCCCCATGCGAACTACGGCCGACAGAAGAAAGAGCGTTTGCAGCTGCCATGTGAAAAGGATCGGCAAGCGCGTGGCGAGAAAGCCACCGAGGAGCGTCATCGAGAAGACGACGATCCCGGTGACGGTGGATGCATAAGCGGTGAGGCGCGCCCGATTCTTGTTCTCGGACGCGCTCAACATGTGGTTGAAGCTGACCAGGTTGTAACCGGCCCAAGCGATCCCGGCCCCGGCGTTGATAGCCCACACCGCGCCCGCGCTGGAAAAGAAGAGATAAGGAAGAGGAACGAGTCCCACCAGGAGGCCGGCGAGACGAAGCGTGGTCCTCTCGCCGCATCGATCGGCGAGACGGCTCCAAAGCGGCAGAGCCACGATGCTACCCGTGATGGTGGCGCACGACGTAAGCGAGAGCGCGAGGTAGTTGAAGTGGAGGTCGCGTAGGTACCAGACATTGAAGAAGGGGCCCGACATCGCGGCGGCCCCCTGGACGAGGGCGTGGGCCAAGCAGAAGGTTTTGAACTCTTTGCTCGGATGTGCGCGCCAGTCGTTATCTCGATGAACGGCGTCCGCTGCCGGCTCGTACTGACGGCGAAGCATCTGGTACGAGAAGGTACGGCAGACACCCGCTACCACGAAGAGACCGGTGAAAAACCCCCAAGGGGCGTTCTTGGTCGAGTAGTTGGCGGCGAGAACGCCGGCCGAGAGCGCGCACGACAGGTTTACGAACGCAAAGAGCCGGTTGCGCCACGCGAAATGCCTTCCGCGCGCCTCGTACGGAACGAGGTCCCCCATCCAGGACACCCACGAGGACGTGGTGACGTTGGCACTGGCGCCCGCGAGAATGATGCAAGCCACGAAAGCCCAAGCACCGTAAGGTGCGACGAAGTATCCAGCGAGCGCGGCCGCAAACAGAAAGAAACTCTGCAGCCCCACGCCTACCAGCACCTGCGTTTTACGGGCATGCTGCACGTCGATGAAAGCGGGCAGAAAATACTGACCGAGCGAGCCGAGCAGCAGCGGTGCCGAGCCGAGAAGAGCGATGGCCATGGTCGGCGCTTTGAGCGACACGGCCGCGGCGATGGCGAACGTTTCCGTCAACGCAATCATCACCGTCGAAAAGGTGCCGTCCCAGAAGCTGAGCACAAGCGCGCGCCGCACTTTCTTGTTCATGATCCGGCGACCACCGAGAATCGACTCCTTTTGTGG
>Ga0111538_10011145_pt1 | contig 11940 bp, 14 predicted proteins | sample SoiMethybrSBSTD1_FD_79669 | JGI IMG/M metagenome (GOLD analysis project Ga0111538, IMG submission 79669) | Bulk soil microbial communities from a Populus tree surrounding site in Tennessee, USA - Soil MetaG P. TD hybrid SBSTD1 (version 2)... | ecosystem: Environmental > Terrestrial > Soil >...
CATGTGAAGAAACTTATGTACACGGTCCGTGTCGATACCCCGGATCCGACGTTCGGCAACATGTTGCTCGAGCAGTTCCGCGGTGCCAACGGGGAGCTCGCGGCCGCAATGCAATACTCCGTGCAAGGGTTGAACTGCGAGGATCCGGAGCGTAAAGACCTGTTGATGGATATCGGCACCGAAGAGTTGAGCCATCTCGAGATTGTCGGCGCTCTGGCGAGACTTCATCTCAAGCCGGTCAAATTCGATCGCGAATATGCGGAGGCCGATCCGTTGATCGCGATCGCCGGCGGCGGAGGCGTCAATCTGTTCAACTCGCAAGGCAATCCGTGGACGGCCGACTATCTGAAAATCACCGGCGAGCTCGACGTCGACCTGCGCAGCAATATCGCAGCGGAAGCGCGCGCCAAGATCGTGTACGAACGGCTCATCAACTTCACCGCCGACGCCGGCACGAAAGACGCCCTCCAGTTCCTCATGACGCGTGAGATTACTCACATGAAGGCGTTCACGGTGGCGCTCGAGAGCCTGAACAAGCCGCGTTTCGTCATCGGCAAAATCCCGCCGACGCCCGGACTCGTCGATCAGTATTTCAATACGTCGACGGGCTCAGGCCAGGACGGCGAGATTGACGCGCGTGGTCCCTGGAATCAGGGCGAAGAGCTCGAGCTCGTCGAGGCACCCGCGTTCCAAGCGCTCGCCGCGGCTGCCGAAGACTCGCCGACTGGTGCCGTTGACGACCGCAGTACGAGCACTGCCGAGGAACCGGAGATCATCGAGGAATTGCTCGTCGAGCAACTGCGCGACCTGCTGCACGCCGAGGGCCAGCTGGTAAAGGCTCTGCCGAAAATGGCGGACGCTGCCCGCAACGAGTCATTGAAGTTCGCGTTCGAGAACCATCTCGAAGAAACCAAATTGCAGGTGGAGCGGCTGAAGGAAGTCTTCGGGTTGGTGGGCGTTCCTGCCAACAGCAAACCGTGCAAGGGTATGGCTGGGCTGATCGACGAGGGCGAAGACGTGATCGAGGAAGGCAGCGAGCAGGACGACGCCCCGGCCGATCTCGCACTGATAGCGGCCGCGCAGAAAGTCGAGCACTACGAGATTTCCGCATACGGTACCGCCCGGACAATGGCGGGTCAGGCGGGTCTGCCCGCGGTCGCGGAGCTGCTGAACAAGTCGTTGGCGGAAGAGGAAGTCGCCGACAACCTGCTGACGCAGCTTGCTCGCGAGCTGATGTCAGAAGCGAGGACAGGGCTGACGAAACAACCGAAACGTTCACGCATCACCGCCGCGGACAAGGAGTAGAGTCCGCCGAGGGGCCCCGGCGCATCGGGGTCCCTCAGCCATCTGCCACCGCGAGGACTGGTACATGCGTAACAGCGATGCCCAGGAACAGACTCCGCAGCTCGCCGAAGAAAACATCCGGGCTGTCGCGAAACTGCAGAAGCAGGCGGCGAGACGTCGCACCGCCGGGGAAAGGTTCGCGGATGCCGTCTCAGCCAGGGTGGCGCGCGAATCCACCGTCGTCGTGCACGTCATCTGGTTCGGACTGTGGGTCGTGATCAATTCGGGTCGCGTCTCATTCGTCACACCATTCGATCCCTTTCCATTCACACTCCTGACCACGATTGTCAGCCTCGAAGCGATCTTCCTGACTCTTTTCGTCCTGGCCAGCCAGAACCGGATGACGCACGAGGCGGACCGTCGTGCGCATCTCGACCTGCAGGTCAATCTCCTTTCCGAGCAGGAAATGACGGTGGTATTGCGGATGTTGGGTGAGCTCTGTGAGCACTTCGATCTCCGCGCGACCGTGTCGTCCTCGAAGTACCGCGAGCTCGCCAGTCGCACCGATGTCAGTCAGCTGGCGGAACAACTCGAACAGGAACTGCCGCCGAGCGACCGCGGCCCCGCGGAAGGTCCTTCGTGATGGAAATCAGCGAACGATCAATCGCACGACAGAACCGGAAGGCGCGAGCGAGCTCGCCGCTGGAAGCTGCTCGCTGACGATCCCGTTCGCACCGGCGACGGATGCGACCGTCACGACGAAGCCGCGCGCGATCAGTTTGCGTTGCGCCAGCGCAGGTGTGTACCCGCTGACGTCCGGCACCGGTACGTCGGTCGTTACTGGAGCAATGGATTTCGCAGGCACGAACGCGATCCCGAGCGAGCTGCCACCCAGTGGCGATCCCAGATCCAGTGCGACATCGCCATCGGCTGCAGTCCCGACGCCGTGCAGCCGGATGTCGAGGGCATCGAGTCGCAGCCCGTCGGGCCGCGAACGCAACAGGCTATCGGCGAGCGTGATTTGCGTACCCAGATTGGCCGCCACGTCGGCGACGCGCATGACCGTGGACGGTGATGGCACCGGAACGGGGAGGGGGCCTTCGCGCGGCTCGGCCGGGACACGCACGCGCAGCCGATCGAGCTCGACCCGCAGCGCGTCATTCTCGGCCCGCAGTGCTGCCGTCGCTGCCCATGCGTCGCGCAGCCTGGCTCCCTCGGACGAGAGCGTACTCACATCGAAGGTGGAGAGAGCGCGCGCGAGACCGGCGACTCGTTTTTCGCCAAGGCCAGGCAGCGGGAGGAGCGCATCGAAGCCCGCCAGCGGCGCGGCATCGAGTGCCCTCCCAGCGTAGAGCGTGCCCACGTCGGCTCTCGCCGAGTGTGCCAATCGTACGATCAGCGATACACGCTCCGGATGCGGCCAGGGCAGCGAGGCAATCGTGTTGAGGCTGTCACGAGCGGCTGCCAGTGCGGTGGGATCCAGTCCCAGTCGTTCCGCGAGGGCCCGTTCTCCAGCGGTCGCTTCACTCACGCGACCCGTACCGCGACGGATTGCCCGGACGACAGCAGCGTGCCAGCGGCGGGATCCTGACCCGTCACGGGCACGGTATCCGCGACGTCAGCCGGAAACGTGCCGGCGATGTTGAACAGGCCGAGGCGCGCTCGCGCCTCTCCGACGGTGAGGCCGACGAGCGCGGGAGCCACCTGCAGTCCTTCGGCGGCAGTGCTCGCTGGCACGGGCACGATCCGGAACTTCACGCGGCTGCTGGCCTGCAGGTTGAACCCGAAGCGCGAGGCGTATCCCGCATCGACCGGTGCCGCGTACAACTTGATTCGCGGCGCGCGGCCGGCGGTGCCCGACGCCTCCGAGCCACGCGTTTCCTCAGCGGTGACGGTGAGCGCGATCTGCAAGTCGCCCTCTGCTTCCGGAATGTGATACCACGTGGGCCGATATCCGATCCGCTGCAATTCGAGAAACAGTCCATCGCCCCGTGCGTAGATCTCCTGCAACGCGCTGATCGAGCCCGCATCCATTTCACGCTGCGCCTCGGCGATTCCACGCCCGACCGACGCGATCAACTCGCCGAGCGGCAGAGACAGCGAATCGATCAATGGCTGCGTATCAAACGTTGGCATCGAGGCCCTCCCTCACTGACGGCTTACTGCTTCCCGACGTACACGCGGATCAGGCCACCGGGCGCTAATGTATTTCCGCCTGGCGGGACATGTCGAATGACTTTCCCCGCAAGTGAGCTGTCGCTCGTCATCTCGTAGTTCACTTCGGCGACGAAGCCGGCCGCGGCGATCTTCCGTACCGCGAACTCACGCGTGTAGCCAACGACATCCGGAACCCTCGACGCCGGAGTGGACGGCTGCTCGGGTGCCGCAGATTCCTGTGCCGGGCGGATCGCGAAAGAGATCTCGGAGAGCCCCACGCCCGACGTCACCATTTCGGCCGTCGGAAACTCGAGCGAGATCGCCTCGTCTGTCGCGCTCGGCACGCCCTTCAGCGTGATGGTCGCACCGGCGAGCCTGAAGTCGGACGTGTCGATCGTCGCCTGTTTCAGTTGGCGTGCGGTACTGCCAAGGACTTCCCCGAACGTCATCCGGCTCCGGAGCGTCGGGACCGGCTCACGCGGAATCGGCGGTCTCGGACCAGGGGCTGGCGCCGGTTCGGAGGGCGCACGCGAAACCGTTTGTGCCGCTCGCGGTACGCCATAGACGCGGCCGTCGCGCGCGTGAAAGGCCGGCCACTCCATGCCATCGGCCAGCATCACGATCTCGCCCAGGTCCACAGCCTCGCCGTCGATCGACGCCGGGAAGGCGATGATCGGACGACGGTCGATCCAGATTCCCCAAATCGCGCGCGGGTCGGCATCCGCCGCGAGCGCGCCACGCTCAACCGTCCCTCGTCCGATCACCGTGATGCTGCCACCTTCCGGAGCGACGATGTCGACGCTGGCCCGTGCGAGCGGGCCATCCGTGCTCGCGACCTTCGCCACGAACTTCACGCCCGGACCTCGTAGGCGATCGTTTCGGTGCGTCCGGCGGCATCGATGGCGAGGGCCAGCACGCACGGTTCCTGATCGGCGCCAATGCGGAGTGTGGAACGGGCGATGCCTTTCTGGTCGGTCGTGACGACTGCTCGTTCGAAGCCGGTTTCACGCGACAACGTCAGCGTGCGCCCCGACGCCGCCGTCAGGGTGGCGCTCTCATCGCGGTCGACGTTGAACTGGACTTCGATGCCGGCGAGCGGTTCGCCCGCCGTGTTCACGGCGCTGACTTCCACCGCCGGCGCGCGACGGTTGTCGACGTCGACCGTGGTCCGAATGACCGGGGGTGGAAGGCCCCCGTTTGCCGGTACCGCCACGAACGCGCCGCGCACGACCGCGGCGACATCGAGCGTGGACGTCGATGTGTCGCCGCCAACCGGCTTGAAGAGCAGGTGCTTGTCGTTCGATCGATTCATGCGGAGTGATCGGTACCTGTCGGATAAGACCGCGTCCTCCACCACACGCAGGTTCATCTTGAGCTCGAACTCCACACGGGGCAGGTGGTACGCGTACTGACGTCCCGGCGTTCCCAGCGATCCCGCGCGCGTCAACGCGTCCTGGGCGTTGGTAATTCCATCCGCCAGACTGAGCAGCACATCGTCCAGGGTGGAGAAGGCATCCTTTGGGTCGGCCATGCGTATGTCCAGGCAGATCGAAACCGGAGTGACTCGCCGCGACTGCGTGCCCGCGTCACGAAGGGTTCGAGCGTAGCTGTGACCCATGCAAAAGGCAACAGCTACCAGCGGACAGATCACACGGACTGCTGATCGTCGGGAATATCGCTTGCCCTCGCGCGGATGCCGTGCTTACATGTCGCCGAATCATTCGCGCGACTTCGACCCATGGCGCAACCCGGCGTGTTCGGCGGAAAGTCTCGTCTCGTCCTCGAGTCAGTTGGGACGGCCGACGCCGTCGCGCTCCGGGCCATTCGACAGCTCGTGCCCGGCGCCATCCAGGATGCGGCGCGGCTCGTCTATCAGGCGCCATCCGAGTTGACCAGCGGTTTACATGCGGCAGCGGCCGAGGAGATGCAGCAGCTTCTCAGCGGCCTGGGGTTTCGCGTCAAAGTAGCCGCTCCCGATACGGCATTCCACTCCGGCATCGGCGCGTTCGAGATCGCGCTCGTGATCCGCCACGTCGATCGGTTGCCGCTGGCGATCGGCGAGGCCGCGGCGTTCCTCGGAACCGATCTGGCCACGGCGCGGCGGCTGGTCTGCCGCTCGCCGGCGATCCTGGTGTCGAACGTGTCCGAGGCAACTGTCGACGCCGTGCGAGAACGATTCAGCCGCATCGACGTCGAGATCGACGTGTCGCGGTCGAGCGCCGCGCGCTATTACGCGGTCGTGGCCGTGGAGAACCTGGGTGTGCGACGCGCCGTGCTCGAGGCGATTCGGACCATCGCACCGGACGCGGCCATCGCCGAAACCGATGCCGCGCTCGTGGTGGAGGATCTCGACCTTGCCGCGGCGCAGTCGCTGTGGGAGTGTCTCCGTCGCACTGGCGCGCGCGCATCGATCTGCAATCGCGATCTCGAACGGCATGACGTCTCGTTGAGTCAGGCGCCTGATACGCCGCAGCTACGCGAGGTGCTCGCCGGCATTGGCATTCCAGCCCGGGTCATACCGCGGATGCTGAACGCGCTGCCGGTGATCATTCAGCAGAATGTCAGCCATGCCGTCATGCAGACCGTGCTCGATCAGGTGGCCGCCGCTGGCGGCCGTGCGACCGGCCTGCCACATTCTTTCCAGCGATTCGCGTTGATCTTCCGTTCGGTCAAGGACCCCTCCGAGGCGATTCACACGCTGGTGGCGTTCGGCGACATGACGGAATCCGCGGCGCGCGCGGCCGTCAACGAGGCGCGGGGCGGCCCGATCGGCAACTTCACACGGACTGCGGCGCTCTGGCTGCAGCACGTCCTGGTCAGCCAGGGCACCGAAGCCGAGGTCGATCTGTTATGACGGCCGCTGGCGCCGACACTCTCCACGCCGCCGTCGCCGAGCATGGAAAGATCTGCGCGCTCGACGGCGATCACGTCGCCGCGCTCATGCACTATCGCGAAGCGATGTCGATGGGTGTCCGTCAGAACGCGCCGGCGATCGTGATGCGGCATTACCTCGAATGCGCGCTGGAATCGCTCGAGCACATGGGCGCGTATGACGAGCTCCTGCAGTACTGCGACCGCGCCGTCGAGCACTATCGGCTGCATCCTCCCGAGCACGGGTTGGCGCAATTCGATCTCGCGACAATTCACCAGCGTCGCGGCGTCGCGCTGCTCAAGCAGGGCAAGCGGGACGAAGCGGCACGTGCCTTCGCCGTGGCGTGCGCAGCCGCTGCTGCCGCCGAGGCGCGACTGCCGCTGGCTGAAGTGCTCCGGCGCTGGATCGAAGCCCAGCTCACGATTACCCCCGACCGTCTCGCCGCCGAGCAACAGCGGCACCGTTACTACTCCGTACGCCGGCCGATTCCCTCGCAAGGAGGCGCGTAGCCATGCTGGATAACAAAGTGCTGGACATGACACCGGGCGAGGCGCTGCTCGAGGCGCCCATTGGTGAGCTCATCCAGCGGGTGGCCTCCTCGATCGCCGAGGCGCAGCTCAAGCTCGATCAGATCGGTGTGCGCGTCGCATCGCTCTTGAGCGATGCGCGAGTGACCTTCAACAAGGCGGACGGCCGGCCGGTGGAGAAATCGCTCCTGGAGCTCGGATTTCTGCCGACGTTCTACGCATTCACCGAGACCGACATCGAGATCAAGCTGACGATTCAGCTGAAGGTGGACGAAGAGTTCAAGATTTCGGGCTCCGCCACGGCGGGGAACGGTGCCGGCGTCGAAGCCGCGAAGCGAGTCGTGCCTTTCGGGGCCACCATCAGCGCCGACTACCACCGGAAGTACGGCTTCGACATGAGCGGGTCGTCGATGGTCAAGACGAAGCTGCTCTCCGTTCCTCCTCCCAGCGTGTTCCTGGAGACCATCAAGGAGCACGCGCGTTCGCAAGCGCTCAACAACGGCGACACGCCGCCGGCAGCACCAGAGCCTGCGCCGCCGCCGGCAGCGCCGGAGCCGCCGCCACCCGCGCCACCGGTGGGATGAACGTGAACGATCACAGGAAGAGGCTCGCATGACGCCGGCAGAACAGGTTTCCGTCGCTGACATGGTCAAAGAGCTCGGGATGGCGATCGCCGAAGCTCAATATCAGATGGACCAGACGGCGATTCGCATTGCCAGACTGCTCGGTGATGGAGAGATCGACATCGGCGGGCGCAAACACAATCTGCTGGAGCTCGGATTCACGCCGACCTTCTACCAGCTCACCGAGGCGACAGTGGAGACCAAGGTCTCCCTGAGCGTCACGCGGTCCGAGGAGATTGGTGGCGAGGCCAGCATCATGGGCGGTTACGCGTTCTTTGCGGCGTCGGTCAGCGCTTCATACAGTCAGAAGTACTCCTACACCGCGACCGGATCCAGTTCGATCACGGCGAAGTTCGTCTCGGTGCCTCCGCCCGCGCTGCTGACGGACGCCATCCGCGCCACTATCAAGCGCCAGAAATAGAGGAGTCCACGCATGCCTGGAAGATCCATTGGACAGGACCTGCTCAACGTCCCCATGGGAGACATGATCAGCCAGATGGCGCTTGCCATTGCCGACGCCCAGCTCGCGCTCGACGAAAGCGGCATCCGGCAGGCGGAGCTCATGAGCGGACGCGTCGTGCTCCGCGACGACAAGGGCAAATTCATCGACGAGGCCGGGAACCCGCTCACCGCCGGCGATCCGCCGAAGTTCTACGACTCGCTCGTCTTCTTCGGCTACCGGAAGTCCGGCGGCGTCACGACTCCCGAGCGCGTCAGCATGATGGAGCTCGGCTTCACTCCGACCTTCTACCAGTTCATCGACACCCTCATCGAGGTGAAGATCGCCATCAAGATGACCGAGGAGTCGTCGGAAACCAGGACGGAGAAGGGATACCGGCGCAGTTCGCAGTTCAGCGCCACGCGTCACGGTGTGTTCTACAGCACCAGCGTCACGCCGGTCGATGCGACCTACGCGTCCAAGTACACCTACAGCGCGGAGGGATCGAGCGTGCTGCGCACCAAGCTGGCACCGGTGCCGCCGCCGTCGATCCTGCTCGAGCGCGCGCGCATGCTCATGCAGCAGAACGAAGCCGATCGAACCGCGGACCGCGGCGCGAATGGCACGAACGGGTAATCGATTTTCCCGACTGAGAAGGTGATGCATGGCAACGATCGGACAAGAACTGCTCGACGTACCGTTCCCCCAGATGATCAAGAGCATGGGCGTGGCCATCGCGCAGGCGCAGTTCGAGCTGGACAACACGAGCCTGCGACTGGCGCGAATGATGGCCGGCGAGCCGTACGACGTTCCGAATCCCACCGACGATGATCCCAACGCGACCAAGTCGATTCAGGCGTTGGTGAAGTTCGACGGCAAGGACTTCAGCCTCATGGAGCTGGGGTTCACGCCCACGTTCTATCAGTTCGTCGACACGATCATCGAGATCAAGGTGTCCCTCTCGATGTCTCAGGAGGTGCAGGCCGGGTTCAGCACCACCACCGTGCAGACGGAAGTGGAAGGCGGGCACGCGATCTTCTACGCCAAGACGGCGGCGAAGGCGAGCACGGTCAGTGCTTCGTATGCGTCGAAGTATCAGTACAGCGCGGAAGGCTCGAGCCTGTTGCGCACCAAGCTCGTTCCGGTGCCGCCACCAGCGATCCTCCAGGAACGCATCCGCCAGATGATCGAGAAGAAGACCACCTGATGAGCGGCTACCGCACCTGGCAGGACTTCGACGACGAGGCGCCGAAGACGGCCGCCGATTCGGCGGCGGTCCCACCGGACGTCAGTGACCGCACGCTGCGCGGCACGGCGGACGAACTCGCCGCGCTCGGTGCGTCACCCGAGCTCCTCGATCTGCTGCGCCGCAAGGAGCAGCTCGAGGCGCAGCTTCGGCAGTTTGCCGAAGGCGAGCACGAACCAGACGATGAGCGCCGCGCGAAGTGCTTTCCAGTCAAGGTGCATACGAAGGAGACCCGGATCGAAGAGCGGCGGCTGCGCCGTCGCGATGAGCAGCTGGCCCTCCTGAACCAGCGCAGTCTCGAGCGGGCGCATCTGGCGCGTGTCCGGGCGGAACTGGAACGGCAGATCCGTCTCCGCCAGCTCGAAGCCGCGCTGCGGGCGCGGATCGACAGCGAGCAGCGCGCGGAGGCGCAGCGCCGCGCGCTCGAACATGCGACGCTGGTCAGGCGCCGGAATGTCGCCGCCGAAGAGGAGCGCGATCGCGCGCGCCAGGAGAGCGAGCGGCGAGTGCGGGCCGACGCGCTGGCGGCGGCACAACGTGAACGCCAGCTTGCCGACGATGCCCGCCTCGCCGAAGAGCGGCAGATGCTGGTGCAACGCTGGGAGGCCGATCGCATCGCTGCGCTCTGCCGGGCGCGGCGCGAGTACCACCAGGAGCAGCGGGCGCTCGAACAGGACGAGCTGCTGCGTCGTGAGGCGGCCGCCCGGCGCACCGCCGGCACGCGCACGGCGCGCGCGGAGGAAGAGCAGTCGGAGCTGGCGCAGCGTGCCGCCGATCAGAAGCTGCGCATCGATCGGAACGCCCGTCGTCGTGCCGAACAGCGCGCCTTCGAGGAGCGTCGCGATCGCCGTCCACACGCACCCTCCTTGCGAGCGTGATCATGGACGCTGTCGCCGCCTCGCTCGGAACCGTCATCGTGACCGTCGCACAAGACATCGCGGACGCGCAGCGGACGCTCGACGAGCGGGTGCTCGAGCACTTCAGCGCGATCTATGACCAGAGTGCTGCGGCATTCGAACCGCTGCGCGCGATTGGCTATCAGCCGACGTGGTATCAGATCGCCGAGGCCACCGCCCTCGTGAAGCTCGCGCTCACGGCGACATCCTCTGGCGACCTTCGCGGCGCGCCGGTGGATGCGCGGTATCGGTCTCGCTTCGGATATTCGCACACGACCGCGTCCTCGCTGAAGGTTCGGATCGTGCCGGTCCCGCCGCCCACCGGCCTCAGGTAGCAGGCCATGCCAGACCCGTCATCCGCGTACGGCGCCGTCATCGAGTCGGTCCTTGCGTCCACGCCGCCTGCCGGTGGCACGACCGAGTCGGCGATGCTGCAGGTGATCATGGGTGCCGCCGCCGCCCCGCTCGCTGCGATCGTGCCGTTCGACCCCGATCGACCCAGTCCCGCGGCTCGAGCCGCCGAGGCCAGGAGCCAGTTGGAGGCACTGCGTGTGGCGACGCGCGCCCGGCTCGACGCCTACATCGGCCGATTCGGCTTCGACCGCACCGAAAACCCACCCATTCGCGGGGGAAGCATCCGCGAGCCGTGGCTCGGAATCGACGCCGCTGATCTCGACGCCGTTCTTGCCGTGCAGCAAGCCACCGGGGTTCCCGCGGCACACGTGCTCGCGTTGTGGATTGAGGAGGGCAAGGCGGAGTGGCACGCCGAGTTACGCGGGCGGGCGTTTTCGATCGACTGGCCCGCCGCGGAGTTCGGAAAGGAAAGCGTTCGGCAATTTCGCGCGTTTGCCCGCTCGCAACTGCTCTTCAAGATATTCGGCGCGGATCCCCTGATCGCCTTCACGCCTCGAGGCGCGGCCGGCGGCGACAATCTGCCCCTGGGCCCTCTGGCCGCGCACGATGCGGCGTTCAGAGCGGGGCTCGCAGCGATTCGGGAGACGTTTCCCGACAAGATGCTGAACCTCACCGACAAGCAGATCGCCGACTTCTTCACCGAAGCCGGTGGAGCCTTGATCGCGCGCCACATCAAGGCCCAGCGCAACCAGCCAGACGACAGCGTGGAAATCCAGCTGGCGAAAGGGTCTCTCGCCTCGTGGCTGTGGCTGCAGGTGATGCTGTTCGAATCGGTGCGCCGCACGCTCGAGCAGAAACTCTTCGACCTGTATCCGGGTGAAGGCGCCGTCGACTTGTCGCGGCGTCCGTGGGCGACGTATCTCTTCTGGAATACCAACAAGACGCAGGCGACCGTCGAGCGCCACTACGGCAACGCGCCCACGCGAGAGCGTGCGATCAGCCGCAAGTTCGGGTCCGAAGGGGACGCGCCGGATCATCTCGACGCCGATCAGCTCGATCGCTACTACTCGAGAGGCGCGTTCGCAGCCGCAGGTCAGTCAAATGCCGCGTGGGCCAACGCGATCATGTTCAGATTCCTGGTCGAGAGCATCGAGCCCTGGTTCTCGTCCACGTAGCCAACTATGGAACCCTCCAGCGCCTTCTCGGCGGCGATTGCTTCGGTGCTCTCGTCGGCACCACCCGCGGACGGGAGTCTCGAAGCGGCCTTTGCGACGGTCACCGGCGGCGCGCTCGAAGGCCCTCGACCGCCGCTGCTCGACACGGCACTTCAGCGCTTCGCACAGACGTACATTCTGCCAACCCTGCACGCGGTCATGGCCAGGGCCGAGATCGAACGAACTGTCACCATCGTCGGCGACCGTGAGTACAAGTACTACGACTTCGAGCAACCGACGGGTGTCGAGGTGCTCGCCTCGCGCTACTACCGCAGCAACGGTTTTCCGGATATGCCGATCTCCACGTTGGGCAGAAGCGGCGGCGGTA
>Ga0111538_10011147_pt1 | contig 11939 bp, 9 predicted proteins | sample SoiMethybrSBSTD1_FD_79669 | JGI IMG/M metagenome (GOLD analysis project Ga0111538, IMG submission 79669) | Bulk soil microbial communities from a Populus tree surrounding site in Tennessee, USA - Soil MetaG P. TD hybrid SBSTD1 (version 2)... | ecosystem: Environmental > Terrestrial > Soil > Tree...
GCGGCTCGCGCGCCTTGCGTCAGAGCGAGGGCCGACCAGCGCGGAAGCCTACGTCATACTGGAACTTCGCGAGGTCCGCTCAGCAGGCGACGAGGTCTTCGCGTTTCGGACCAACGGTCGCTACACCGTCAGGCCCGCACTCAAGCCGAGTGGCCACTGAAGCGGCATTCCATCAACCTTCCCGAACTCCAACGGATCCCAGCGGATCAGCTCTATCATGGCAGGACGGACGACGCGCACGTCAGTGACATTCTCACGCTCCTTCGCGCTTGCGGACGTCGACGAAATCCAGCCTGCTGGAACCTACAGGATCCAAACGGTCGATGTGGCCGTCGAAGACCTATCGCTCACCGCCTATCGCCGCGTTTCGACGACGATCGAGCTGCCCGCCGTCGGCACCGCCAGTTCCAGAAGGCGAGTGGTCGCCATTGACCCCCTCGAGCTGGAGTCGGCGTTGAAGAGAGATTCGGCGGCCGGTGGTTCCTCGAGCTGACCCAAGTGGTCGTGGTGGGAACGAAGCAGCTATCGCCCAATCCCACAACGCATGCGCCAATGCACTCTCCGTCTGCGGCGGAGAGCAAACAATCGGCAACAGATCCGAGTCCAGCCTGAGTACATTCCGAGGCTATGCCCACGCCCCCACTGCTCGCTAGGCTTGACCACTTCCTTCTCAACCGTGCACCAAGGTGGAGCATCATGGCGATCGAACGCGCGCATGTGCGGGCGCTGCCAAGACCCTGGGGTGTTGTCGATCTGACACCTTGGAGTAGTGCAGGCCATGATGGCGTGCCCATCGGCGAGCTCTGGTACGAGCGGCCCGCCATGGGTCCTCCGGATTCCTCGCTCCTGCTCAAGCTTCTTTTCACGAGCGAAGCGCTTTCCATCCAGGTCCATCCCGACGATGCGATTGCGCGGTCGATGGGATTGCCGAACGGCAAGACCGAAGCCTGGTATGTCCTCAGTGCGGCTCCGGGGGCCAAGATTGCCCTCGGCCTGAGGCACCGCCTCACTCAGCAGCAACTGCGAGCAGCCGTAGAAGACGGCTCGATCGCGGATCTGGTCGTGTGGAAAACAGCGGTGCCGGACGATGCCATCTTCGTGCCAGCCGGAACGATTCACGCAATTGGCGCCGGGCTTGTCATTGCGGAGATCCAACAGCGCAGCGACGCAACGTTCCGCCTGTTCGATCACGGTCGCCAGCGCGAGCTCCACATCGAGAGCGCAATTGCCGCCGCAAAGGCCGAACCAGCCCATTTTCATGTCCGCCCGAACCGGCTAACCGACCAACGAACGCTTCTCGTCTCGAACTCCCACTTTGTACTCGAGCGGATCGACTTGGCCCCGGACACACATTGGTGCCTGGAGGCCAAACGCGAGACCTGGCTTCTCGTTCTGAGCGGCGGTGGCCTCGCCGGATCGTTCGATGTGGCGCCAGCCGATGCCGTCTTCGCTCAGTCGGACCGCATCGACATTCACGCCGGCACGTCCGGCATGGCGGGCCTTGTGGCCTACACGGGGATCGGGCCGGTTCCGCATCTGCTGCGGCGGCGCCTGGCCCAGCCCGGCTCAACGCATGCAACGCGGCGATCCACTCGAGTGCCGTCGTCGCTCGCTGGAGCAACGGCGGTCTCAACAGGCAGCCGCCCGGAAACACCGAAATGAAGCAGCTTCAGCGTGTGGTGCTCATCGGCAATCATCTTCCGCGCCGCTGTGGCATCGCGACCTTTACTCATGACCTTCATCGCGCCGTCGCAACAGAGCGCCCGGATCTCGAGACCTGCGTCCTCGCCATGACAGACCCTGGTCGCACCTATGATTATCCGCCAGCTGTGCGCTTCAAGGTCCGCGACGAGGTGAGCAGCGACTATGTCGACGCGGCCAATTGCTTGAACGATGCAGGCTTCGACGTGGCCTGCCTTCAACATGAGTACGGTATCTTCGGCGGCGAGGCCGGAGGCAACATCCTCCAACTCTTGTCCCGTCTCGAAATGCCGATCGTGACCACGCTCCACACTGTGCTCTCTCAGCCGACGCCCGTGCAACGCGACGTGATGCGACAAATCATCGATGTTTCGACGCGGATCATCGTCATGGCGGAGAAAGGGCGCGAATTTCTCCGTTCCGTTCATGACGTGCCAGCTCGCAAGATCGACGTCATACCGCACGGAATACCCGACTTCCCGTTTCTCGAGCCGCATCGGGCGAAGGCGAAAGCCGGCTTCGGCGGAAAGACGATCATTCTCACCTTCGGTCTCCTGTCGCCGAACAAGGGCATCGAGACCATGCTCGACGCCATGCCGGGCATCGTCAAATGCTGTCCGAACGCGGTCTATGTCATTCTCGGCGCAACCCATCCCAACCTCGTTCGCGACCATGGCGAGGCTCATCGCGAGAGCTTGATGGCGCGCGTGCAGAAGCTCGGCATCGAGAACCATGTGGTGTTTCTCGATCAGTTCGTCGACCAGGCCACGTTGCTGGACTTCATCTCGATGTGCGACGTCTACGTGACGCCCTATCTGAACGAAGCCCAGATGACATCGGGCACACTCGCCTACAGCTTCGGGCTGGGAAAGGCCGTCGTCTCGACACCCTATTGGCATGCGAAGGAGTTGTTAGCCGATGGACGCGGCATTCTGGTTCCCTTTGCAGATGCCAAGGCGCTAACCGCCGAAATCTCCGGCCTGCTGACAAACGACGTGCGTCGTCGCGCTATGCGTAAGCGTGCGTATGCAGCAAGCCGTTCGATGACGTGGGAGCAAACGGCCAAGCGCTATCTCGCGACCTTTGAGACGGCACGCGAGCGTGGCAGACCTGTTGCAGCAATGCTTCCAGCCGATCCGATCGTGTCCTGGGGCGAAGGACGGGCCGTACCCGAGCTCCGCATCGAGCATTTTCTCTCGCTCTGCGACAGCACGGGCATGCTCCAGCACGCCGTCCACTCGGTACCGGACCGCGCCCATGGCTACTGTGTCGACGATAACGCGCGCGCTCTGCTCTTCGCGATCGCGCTTGCACGCAGCGGCGAAACGCGCTTGTCGGAGACGCTCACCACGCGCTTTGCCGCATTCATCCAGCACGCTTGGAACCCTGACACGCGTCGATTCCGAAATTTCATGAGCTATGATCGCCGATGGCTAGAGGAGGCGGGCTCGCAGGACAGTCACGGACGCACGCTGTGGGCGTTGGGTGAATGCGCGCGCAACGATACCGATGCGTCCCGTCGCAGATGGGCTGCGGCGCTTTTCAAGACTGCGCTGCCGGCGGTCGAGGATTTCTCGTCTCCACGGGCCTGGGCCTTCTCGCTCCTGGGATTGGACGCCTATTGCGCGGTCGTCGCGGGAGACCTCTTCGCCGACCGCCAGCGTGGGCGATTGGCAGACAGGTTGATGTCAATGCTCTCCGCAAAGCGAACCAAGGACTGGGTCTGGTTCGAGGACATGCTTGCATACGACAACGCGCGTCTTCCGCAGGCGCTGATCGCAACCGGATTGAGAACGAGCACACCGACCTACGTCGGCGCTGGCCTGCAATCGCTACGCTGGCTCAAGTCGCTACAAACCGCGCCATCGGGATGCTTCAGGCCGGTCGGCACCGCGAGCTTCGGCAGACTTCAACAAGACCCGGAAGCGTTCGATCAACAGCCGGTCGAGGCGGCAGCAACGATTTCCGCGTGCCTTGCTGCGTGGCGGGCCGATGGCGGCCCGGAGTGGCCTGGAGGAGCGATGCGTGCGTTCGCCTGGTATCTGGGCGAGAACGACCTGCGCACGGCGCTCATCGATGCGGATACGGGCAGCTGCTCGGATGGGCTTCATCCGGATCGACCCAACGAGAACAAAGGCGCAGAGTCGGCGCTGTCGTATCTTCTTGCGCTTGTGGAGATACGCGAGTTCAAGCGAGCTACGGCGGCGGACCGAAAGAGACCCGCATCCAAATTGGTGCTCGGCCGCGATGATCGCGCGGTCGCAGCGCGAGCAACCGCAGGGAGCCATCTTGTCCCAATCCCGATTCTTGAACCGCCTGGCCTTGCATCTGCGGCCGGACCCGGCCAGGGTCGTCGTCAGACCCTTCAAGCCAGCGACTGAACCCAGAGACCTCAATCCCACCGACAAGACCAGGGCCAATCACATCGTTGCCCGGGTGTTCGCACTCGAGCCGGGGGCTGCGGCGCGGCAACTCACCGAAGTGTTGGAGAATTTCGAAGGTCGTCACAGGAACCTGCTCGAGATCTTCGAGATGCGCGCCGCAGAGATGGAAGAGGCATTGGAGCCGCATGCGGTATTGAACAAGACGCAGCGCTGCCTGATCGGAGCCTATTTTCTGCATGAGTATTCGTTCGAGGCTTCGGCCTTGTTCAATCCCAGCATTGTCCGCCACCCCGACCAGTCCGGTGCACCGGTAAATGGATGTCGATTCATCCTGAGCCTCCGTGCCGTGGGCGAAGGGCACATCTCATCGCTGACGTTCCGGTCGGGTACGATCGGTGCAGATGGGAGCGTTGCCGTCGATCCGACCGCGCGTCTGGCGTCGGTCCCCAAGATCGGCAGCCGGACATCAAGATCCAACGGCGACGATATCGAGGTGTTTTTCCGTCCCGACGACGACTTGAGCGAACGCGTCATCTTTCCAATCACGGACGCCCAAGCCAACGGCATAGAGGACGCCCGCTTCGTCCAATTCGACAGCGGCGAACGAACAACGTTCTACGCAACGTACACGGCTTACAGCGGCAGGGCGATCCGCTCGGAGCTGCTGGCAACGACCGATTTCAGATCGTTCCGACTGACCCCGCTGGCGGGATCGGCTGCGCGCAACAAAGGCATGGCTCTGTTTCCGCGCAAGATCGATGGCCGCTATGCGATGATCGCACGACAGGACAACGAGAACCTGTATCTTATTTACTCCGACGATCTTTATACATGGGAGGGTGGGCGCCCCATTCTTCAACCCATGTATCCCTGGGAATTCGTGCAAATCGGCAGCTGCGGATCACCGATCGAGCTGGACGACTGTTGGTTGCTGCTGACGCACGGAGTTGGTCCGGTTCGAAAGTATTCCATCGGCGCGGTTCTGCTCGACAAGAAGGACCCCTCAAAGGTGCTCGCCCGCGCGCGCGAGCCCCTGGTTCGTCCCGAGCCTGCCGAACGCGAGGGTTACGTGCCCAATGTCGTCTACACGTGCGGCGCCATGCGCCACGGCGACCAGATCATCCTGCCCTATGCAGTGTCGGATACCTTCTCCAATTTCGCGACGATCAGGATCGCAGATCTGATGACCGCAATCGCAGACTGACAATCGTCTCGGCGGGTGTCGACATAGGGGCCCGCCCTTGCGCGGGGTAGGATAGCTTTCTCCCTGGCGAGCCTCCGCAACACATTGTCGTTTGATTCCCGTGCACCTAAGCATCGCTCCGGGTGAATCTGCAGACCGGCTCCGGGGGTCTAATGGTTGCCCGCACCGGAATCTGCAGACAATACCCGATGGAGCGAGCAGCACTGCCGGCCAATGGTTCATTCCTTCAGCTCAAATTCGGCGCCGGTACGTTGAAAACATCACGGATGCCTCACGAAAAGGGCCAGGGGGCGGCGTTCTCCCTCGACAGTTCCAGCCACACATGGCTTGGTGCCGCCGGGCTCGCCATCGCTATCGGCATCGCCTATTTTGTGGCGGCTCGGCTTGGCCTAGTCCTTCGCGTGGAAGGAGTGGCCGTCTTCTGGCCCGCCGCGGGGATAGCGGTAGGCCCGTTGATAACGCTTGGGCCAAGCGCCCGCTTTCCGGTGGCTGGTGCCGTAGCCGTCGCGACGATTGCATCCAACCTCATGATTGCCAGGAACCCCTGGCTTGCCATTGCGTTCGGCGTCGTTAACGCGGGCCAAGCCCTCTTTACGGCTTGGCTGATCGAGCGCTGGTTCGGTAGCGTATTCACGCTAGAGGATGTGCCCCAGGTGCTGGGGTTCTTGGTGGCGAGCGCGGCTGGAGCGGCAATAGCCGGGGTCGGCGCGGCAGTCGCTGTCAGCCTTGTCCAATCAAACGCCTCTCTTCTGAACGTGTGGCGCCTTTGGTTTGCGGCTTGCTCCCTAGGCATCGTCACGGTCGCACCGCTGTTGATTGGACTGGGCGGGGTCGTGCGCGAGCTACTGCCACGTCGCGAGCTGTTCGAAGGCACAGTGGGGCTCGTGGCCCTAGCTGTCCTGAGTACATTTGTCATTTCCCTGCCGGAGGGGCCTTGGGCCACGGCGTTACCCGTGGCCCTCGTGTTTCCCATCCTGCTATGGATCGCCGTACGCTGCCGGCCGGTGTTCGCAGCCGCTGCAGCGTTTATCGTGGCGCAAGCCGTCATCTGGTCGACAACCTTCAACATGGGGCACTTCGGAGACGCAAGCATTCCTCTAGCGGAGCGTATTCTGGCTGCCCAAACCCTGGCTTTGGCGGGATCATTGTTGGCGTTCCTGCTCGCGGCGCTATTCGCCGAGAGACGCCAGAACGAATCCACACTCAAGATGAGCAATGAGCGGTTGAAGGACAGCAACGATCGGCTGCAATTGGCTCTCGATGCTGCCGAACTCGGTGTCTGGAGCATTGATCCAAAAAATGGCCGCTTCGAAAACGACGCGCGGGACAGACAAATTCATAGGCATCACCCGCAGGCGCCGCCTAAAACCCTCGCGGAGGCGCGGCCTCTCGTACACCCCGACGATCTGCCGAGCTTGGACGCTGTGTTTGGAGCTTCAGGGCGTGCTGGCGGCAGTTGCAAGACCGAATACCGCCTCGCGCCGATCCCCGGTCATGCGCCCGCCGACGACGAGCGCTGGATTGCGGTTGAAGGCACAGTCGTGCGTCGTGCCGACGGCCGACCCGAGCGATTGCTCGGGGTCACCCGCGACATCACCGAGCGCAAGCGGACCGAGGAAAAGCTGCGAAAGAGCGAGCGCAAATTGCGCGAGCTACTTGGTGCCTTGCCAGCCGCCATCCACACGACGGACACAGCCGGTCGCATCACGTTCTGCAACAAGGCAGCCGTCGATCTATGGGGTGTGAGCCCAGAGCTCGGCAAGGACAAGTGTTCAGATCTTGGTCGATTGTATTATCCGGATGGCACCTTGATGCCCGTCGATGTATGCCCCACCAAGCTCTGCTTGATGGAACGGCGAGCCGTTCCGGGGCGAGAGGCACTGTTTGAAAGGCCCGACGGAAGGCGAATTCCCATCATCCCATATCCTGCGCCCTTGACCGACGAGGAAGGTGAAGTTGTCGGCGTCGTAAGCATGAAGCTCGATATTAGCGAGCGCAAGAAGGCCGAGTTGGCCCTGGCTGAACGCAACATTCAGCTTGCGTTGGCGGGAAAGGCGGCTCTCGTCGGCAGCTTCGCGTATGACACCGACACCGAGATCATGCAGATTTCTGAAGGCTATGCGGCCATCCACGGCTTTCCCGAGGGCACTGTCGAGAAAGCACGCAGCGAATGTCTAGCCGACGTGCACTCCGACGACATAGGGCAGGTCGCACAGCTCCGCAGCGAGGCGTTTCGTGACCGCCGGTGCGAATATAGCGTAGAGTATCGTATCATTCGTGCTGGTGGCGGCGAAGTGCGATGGGTCGAGACGCGCTGTTTCATTTCCTATGGCTGCGAAGGACGACCGCATCGTGTCGTCGGCGTCAGCATTGACATAACCGAGCGCAAACGGGTCGAGGAACAGCAGCGCAAGCTGGTTGCCGAGCTCGACCATCGCGTCAAGAACGTGCTTGCGACCGTGCAGGCAGTCGCCACTCACACAATGGACGCGACCAGTTCGATCGAGCACTTCGTAGCTGCTCTCGACGGCCGCCTTCGATCAATGGGGTCAACGCATGAAATATTGAGCCACCGCCGGTGGCTGGGTGTGCCGCTGGCGGAACTGGTGCAGCGGGAATTGGCACCTTACGCGACCGGGTCCAATGCCGAGATTGGCGGTCCTGAAGTGATGCTGAGTGCAGAGGCTGGCCAGACAATGGGTATGGTGCTTCACGAGCTGGTCACCAATGCAGCAAAGTACGGTGCGCTTTCTATCCCGTCCGGGCGGGTGTCGATCAGGTGGCGTTTGCCCCCTAGCGGCAGCGCAAGTGGCCGGCTGGTCTTCACCTGGCGGGAAACCGGCGGACCTTTGGTCCAATCTCAGAGCAAGCCCAGCTATGGCATGCATATAGTTCGCGAGCTTGTCCCCTATGAGCTCGGCGGGACTGTCGACTATGCGCTATCTCCGAAAGGAGCCCAATGCCAAATGGATATTCCTCTTGCCCAGCTTAGTTGCGGCAGCTCGCACGGCAATGGATCTGCATCAGCGTACCCATCCCTCCCCGCCGACGATTTTGGGAAGGCGCGGGCAGGTTGAAGCGCGGTGGCGTGTTAATGGGAAGCGCAGGCCCGATCGCATCACGACAGCGCTACCAACGAAGATCAAAATTGCCAACCGGCGTGCGCAGGGTCACCCCGGGCTTTTCGGCACGCAGGCCAGTGTCTTCGCTCTCGAGCGGCAGTCTGCTCCGCTCGCCGTCGATCCGGATGGGGTGCTGCGCGCTCTGGGATGGTGCTGGTGTTGCAGGAGGTGACACTGCAGTCGCGGTTGGCACGTTCACTCGCGCTTTCGCGGGCAGCACGCCGAAGCACGCCCAGCCGGTAGCGGCACCCAGCGCAGCCGCAAATAGGGCCGTCACGAACACCTTCGATCGGAGCATTGGGCTTTCCTTTCCTGGACGGGCGCGCGAAGCAAAAATCGCCAGGAAAGTTTGTACGGCACTACCCAGGTCTTCTGCTGTTCCCCTGGTTACATCGCCACCGGCGTGCTCGTGACCAGAATCATGGACGCTCAGTGTTCCCAGACCGAGGGCACGGCGAAGGGCGGCAGCTGCGGCCAGGCACCGCGGATCTGCATCACCCCCTCCTCGATCGGGATCGGTTCGGGACGCGCGCCTGGGTCCAGACGGTCGGGCGTGAAGCCGTAGATGACCCGCTCGAAACGGAACGGGATCGCGGCCAGCACTTCTTCCAGAGCGGGCAGCTCGGGGCCGACGACGTCATCCAGGTGCAGGACCTCTCCCTGCTGGCGCGCCACGATGAGGAATTCCCGCTGCGGGACCATGAGCAGGCCGCCCGGCAGGCGACCCTGGAGGGCGAGGTTGATGATCGGCAGCCACCCGGGCTCGCGGGTGGCATAAACGTCGGAGGTCGGCGTCCGCGCGGAGAGCAGCGCGTGGATCCGCGGGGTATCGTCGCGTGTCGCCGGATGCGCCGGACCACCGCCGCCCGCGCGTTCGGCGACGAACCGGTGGGTCGGTAACACTGAGAAGCCCCAGCGGCCGTAGAAGGCGGGGATGGCGGTCGAGAGCTTGGCCAGATCGAAGCGCTCGTCGATCCAAGCGACGGCCGCATCCATGCACCGCCGTCCCAGCCCCCGCCCCCGGGCCTCGGGGTCGGTGCACATTGCGTGGATCCCGGCCACCACACGGTCCTCTCCCAGGAGGTGCAGCGGGTGAGCGATGACGCCGACATGCGCCAGCGCGCGCTCCTCCTCGATCCACGCGAATGGCGTGGTCGCAGCCTCCCAGTGTACGCCGAGCTTGCGCGCGACCTCGATCCGGGCGGACAGCTGGGGCCAGATGCGGTCCTGGAGCGCGTGAAGCGCCCGCCAGAACGCGGCGTCGTAGTCCGTTCCGGGCCGGCCGTGGTGCAGCATAGGATCTCAACTCTCTCTGGGGTGCCGAGTATCTGTGGTGCCCTTGATCGAGCAATTGCGCTGCCGTGGCAACGGCAGCTGCGCGCTCTTCTCGAGGCGGCCATCGCCGCAACGAAGCAAGCTCAACCGTGGTCCTTGATCCGCGCCAAGGTCTCTTTGGCAATGGGGACGAGAGCGTCCTCGGGAAACGGATACACCGAGCTGACGTTGATCTCACAGAGCACAAAACTGTCGGCCCCTTCGGCATCCTTGGGTCCGTAGAGGAAGTCAGCGTCCCAGATCACGGGAAGCCGCGATTTGTCCAGCTCGAGCAGCTCGCAGAGCTCGTTGAGCCATTCGCCCTCCAGCTTTTGCTTTAGTCGTTGAAAATCGGAACGACTCGGCGGGAAATAGTGGCGGGGTCCCGGTTGCGGCGCGTCGCTCAGCGACATTCCAGGGGCGGCCGGGTAGAGCGCATTGATGAGTTGCTCGCCGAACCCCGCAACTCGGTCGCCCACCACGTAACAGCGCACCATCCCGTCAGGAAGGCGCGGCTGATACGCCTGATCGATGATGCTTCCTGCTGCCGCGAAATAGGGCTCGCATCGCGAGAGGAACGCGCCCAAGGAGATGCTCTCTTCGGCGCTGCCGCGCTTGGCGTGCCGAACGTGCAACGGGGTGTCCGAGACAATCGTCGACGCCGTCGTGCCCAACCGGTCCGCAAGTTCGACCTTCCACACGCCGTCGCCGCTTTGGCCTCGGACCTGCTTGAGCACGCGCGGACCGCCAGATGCCAAACTTGCCGGCAACTCCGTCCGCATCGCCTCCAAGGTAGCGTAACGGCGCGTATCGCAGCCCCAGCTCATCTCCCGCGTGCGATAAAGCACTTCCTTGGTGCCCATCTTGGCGATCACCTCGGGATGGGCGCTGACAAACACGCCCCTTGATGCGACATCCGCCAGCATCGCGTTCAGGACAGACCGGTCACGGCCTCCCTGGATCGGATTGATCCAGACCAGAACGCCATCGACGGTCAGGAGGCGAGCGCGGATGTCCTCGACGAACGGATCGGCATAGGGCGCACCCACCGCCTCGATACCGGCTGCACGAAGCGCCTTCGAGGTGCCAGCAAACCGCGATTGTTCAAGGTCTGTCGAAAGCCGCTCTTTTGCATCTGCGGGAAACACGATTGCCACGCGATGTCGCTTACCAGCCATCGTCATCCTCCAGGCAAGGATCGCAATCTGCGAATTACCCGAACCGTCGTGCGAGCAGCACACACCTCGTGCATAGGCGCTTGCAGGATCACAGCGCCTCTTCGCTCAGGGAACGTCTTCGAATGCTGCCGCCCTATGCGATTTGCTCTCTAGCGTTGCTCGCCGAAGGTGAAGGCGCTGAATGCGGTGACGCTGTCGGCTTTGGTCCAAAGGCCCACCATGCCAGCTTCCGGGAAGGTCGTATCCTCGACGGCGAGCAATGGCTTGCCGTTGAAGACGATGTTGAAGCGGGCGCCGGCAAACTCGACGCGCAGAGTGTGCCACCGGTTGGCGGGCACGGCGGTCTTTACGCCATAGCCGCCTTTCTCGCCGACAAGGTTGAGGGAGCTGCGGACGCCATTCACGGTTTTGTAGAGGACGACGTTGTCTTCGAGGGCGTTCGCACGCACGACATAGTAGTTGTTCGCATCCCTTGCCCGCCAGACGATGCCGCCGGCTCGATCCTCCGATCCCGCGATCGGCTTGAATTTCACCTCGGCGAATCCGTCGCGGATGCTCGTGCCCTCTTTTAGCGCGAGCGGGTAGGTGGCCTTACCGGATTGCTTGAGGACGGCTCCGCCAGCTTCATCCCGCTCGACCGTCCACTTGGGTGCCCCCTTCCCGGTCATGGTCAGAAGCCAGCCTCGCGGAGGGCCGCCTATAGCGTCAGTCTCGAAGCTTGCCGTCTCTGCAAATAGCCGTGACGCCATGGTGACCCCCACAAGTTGTGCGGCTGCGATCATGCCGACAAGGACGAGCTTCCTCATGATTTCACCGCCGCCTGGGCATCGAGCACTCGCTTCAACGACTGCGCGAGGTCGGCAGCTGCGCCCTTGCCCCAGTAGTGCAGGAACAGATAGCGCGGCTGCTCGTGGCTCATGTGTTGGTGGATGGCGACGATGTTGATGCCTTCCTTGCGCATGGCGCGCAGGACGGGTTGGAGCTCGTTCTCCTGCATGGCGAAATCGCCATCGACCACGGCGGCGTCATCGGTGCC
>Ga0111538_10011148_pt1 | contig 11939 bp, 10 predicted proteins | sample SoiMethybrSBSTD1_FD_79669 | JGI IMG/M metagenome (GOLD analysis project Ga0111538, IMG submission 79669) | Bulk soil microbial communities from a Populus tree surrounding site in Tennessee, USA - Soil MetaG P. TD hybrid SBSTD1 (version 2)... | ecosystem: Environmental > Terrestrial > Soil >...
GCTCCTTTACCTCGCGCCATTTCGGCCGCAGCTCAGCATCCATACCCAGGACCTCGGATGCGCGAATCACCAGCGGAAAGATCATGTGCATACAGGAGACTTCGTACGGCGCGTCACGGGAGTTCCACGCCGACTCACCACTGTTGGTGTGATTGATGTGGTAGACGCCCGCGGCATCCTTCTCGAGGTTGGGAAACGTTCGATAGAACTCGGCGGCCCCGCGAATGAATGGGTAGGCCTGCCGCCGGAACCAGGCCTCATCGCCGGTGAACTGATAACGTTGCCATCCCATCGCGCCGATGCGGGCCGCAACACCGAGAATGTGTGACGTGTGCCCGAAGATCCCGGTGCCTTTCGACGTGAAGACGTAGTTACCCTTGTCCCACGTGCCGTCGGCACGGTAATTCCAGCGGCTGTTGTGGCGATTCTTGTTTGCCGCAAACTCGTCAAACGCCGCGGATCGATCGCTGAACGCCTTGCGCGCGAGCACCATCTCGCGCAGATCCGCCGCGACGTCGTCGGGAAGCCGTTCCGGACCGTTGAAGAATGTCGTCTCCGGAATCCAAATACCCTCGCTTCCCCACTGCTGCGATGCCGCAACCGCAGCGGCGTCGTACATCCCGCCGTATAGCTTGAACATCGGATCGAGCAGATCGACACGATTCGCAGGCATCAAATTGTTGTAGTACGCGCTCGTATTCGCCCACCAGTATTGCGATCCCCATCGGCTCATGTCGCCGTCGGTCTGCCAGATCATGCCGCCGAATCGCGGCGGAAAATCGCCTCGCGAGCTGGCTGCCATCAGGTAAAGAAAGTAGTCATAGTTCGATTCAACGAAGTCAGCCTGGCCGGAATCATCATGGAGGTAGACGGCGCCCAGCGACCAGTAGTCGCTCCACCACCGTGCCGCCTCGTCCTTGAGCGCCTCAAATCCGCGCGTCTCGGTGGCGGCGATTGTGCTGACTGCTTTCGAACCCACGTTGACGGACTCGTCGCGGCTTGCCGCACTAGCGATTAGAATCGTGAAGCGGCCACGGCCAGGTACCGCTGAAAGCTGCACGTCAGTCTGATTGAGATAACGGGCGCGTGATTCGCGTCCGATGACCGCGATCGCGACCGCCGAAGAGTCGTAGAAACTGGCTTCGCGAAACTGTTGCGAAAGGGTGATCCGTCCACTCTCGATGCCCAGTGTAGACGTCGCCGTATGGGCCGCAGTACGGACGACAACAGAGTGGTTCGCTGCAAGCTCGCGTGTTTTTCCCGGCACGTACTGCGACTGGTATCTGAGCATCCGCAGATCGACCCCGATCGATTCAGGACGCGCGCGCTGATCGTCGATCTCGATCGCCATGACGTCTGCGTTCGGCGATGCGACGAGGCGCGCACGGACACCGCCACCGCGAAGCGACATGAGCGCGTCATACAGCGAAAGATGCTGATGGAAATCCTTTCCGGAGAAGACATCTTCGCCCGTCTGCACGAGGTTGATGTCGACGAACCCGCACCCATAGCTGTAGTCCGAATCAGCTCGAGGAAAGCTGAAGGTTGTGCTGTCCATCGCGTGAACGTCGACGCGATTGATCTGAAGCTTGATTGCTGACGGAGTCGTCCACACCAGACTGCCCATCCGACCATTGCCGAGCGGCATGCCTTCTTCAGGGCGCGTCGCAGGTGTGTCGTAGTCAAGATCTGCGCGGGCGAGCTGGCGCTGCCGATTGATCTGAATCAATCGCTCTTGGCGGCTGGCGGTTGGCGGTTGGCTGCTGGCAACGGATAGCCCGCCGAAGGATTGAGCGCCGAACACGATCTGCGTTGCGATAACTGCCAGCAGTACTAAAAGGCCTGTGAACCGTCCGGCCATCGCACAACCTCCCGCGCGGCCGCCAGCCTATCATGTGGGTCGCGGGTTTTGGCCGGTTCGCGGGTTCGCGACGATGACTTATCGCAGGGTAAACGAGATCTCGACGAGGATGAGGACGGGAACCGGCTGGCCGAGACGCATGCCGGGCCTGAAGCGCCACTGTCTCAGCGTCTTGATCGCTTCCTTGTCCAGACCGAACTGCTGATCGAGTGAGTGGACGATCCGGACGTCGCCGACGGAACCGTCGGGCATGACGATCGCTTCGAGCTTCACGAGCCCCTGGATGCGGGCCCGCATCGCTTCGCCTGTGTAATTCGGCTTTGTTTCGTGGACCAGTACTGGTGACGTGACGCCGTTACCTTCGCGATAGGCGCCTCCACCGAAACCCCCGCCGTACCCTTCACCGTAGCCCGATCCAGTGCCCGAACCGACACCGCTTCCGGTTCCGGTGCCGCCGCCACCTCCGGTCGATGGGCCCTGGGCAATGGTGGCGTCCGGTGCCTGAGTTGTGGCGCCCGGCAGTTCAGTGACCGACGTGATGGCAGGAATATTCGCCTGCGGAATCTTCGGGGGCTCGACGGCCGGCTTCGGTGGCGGTTCCATCGCCCGCGGCTTTGGCGGTGCGATTTCAGCTTTCTTCGGCGGGTCCGGCATCTTGTTGCCGCCGCCTCCCCCTCCACCTCCGGGTCCCGGCGATGCAATCCACGTAATGTCGGGGGCGTTGATCACTTTCGCTAACGTATCCATCGCGCCGGTTCTCGTAATCACCCAGATGAACACGGCAAGACCGACGAGGTGGATCACAACGGACCACGACGTCTTCAGTAGATAACTCTTCCACGACGTATCGCTTACTGGAAGCGATCCGGCGAGAAAACGAGCATTTGGGCTGGAGCCCGGAAAGGAATCCGGCATTGAGTATTCAGAAAAAGCTTGAACTGCCATTGTCGCCGACTCGGTCCCCTTCCGCAAGGTGCAATAAGGATGCCTCGTACGGCAGACCTTGGGGCAGCGTCAGTTGGAAGAACCCATCTCCACTTCGTCCCAACATTAGGACGTCGGAACCGTCCGAGTGGACGACGGAGGCTGGCGCCTCATTCCTCCCAATTAGCGGTTTCAATCTCTGTCGCGCCCGCCGATTGCAGGATTGACTGAATTACATCGATACGGGCGTGAACGGTGTGCACGGCAAGCAGGATCGCCCCATTTTCGACCGCCGCCTGCAACGCTTCGGCGCGGTCTTCCGGAATTCCCGAGGCCCTCAACGCGGTTGCAATCCCGCCCGCGACATGCCCGGCGGCCTCCCCGAGTCCGGCGGCCAAAGGGCCGGCCGCGACGATCGGACCGATGCCAGGAAGCACAAGCGCGATGGCGGCGAGAAGGTACCCCGAAAGTTCGCCAAAGCGAGCGGCCGTTCGCGAGTCCTCGATTTCCGCACCAGGTGTTCCACCGATCTGTGCCGCGTAATCCGACTCTTCATCGTGATTGCGGCTGATGATGGAGAGCTGATCCGGGGCCACGCCGGCAGCATGCAGCTGGCGCGCCGCGGCAGCCACTTGCGGCAGTTCAGGGAACATGGCGATGACGAGGGGGTGTGGCATCTTAGGTAAAGGTAAAAGGGAAAAGGGAAAAGGTAAAGCCTAACGGGCGTTGTCAGCCCTTCAACATCTCAATGAGCAATCCAAGCTGGAACGTGCCCAGCAGCCGTCGGCGAAGTCCCTTATACGGCTGACGGCCGGCAACAAGGTCGGCCATGATCTCGCGGATCTTTGCACTTTGCATGAGTGCCCGCAACAGAAGGGCGACGAATCGCGGACTGAAGAAGCGCGATTTGAGAAGCGCGGCGCGCATCAACTCTTCGTATACCAGCGCTCGAATCTGTTGCGCGTAACGCTCCGCCGGATCGCCGGCATCGAGAAAACTGTCGGCGGCCGCGTCCGCCGAGACAAGGGCAAAGAAGATTCCCTCTCGGGTGATTGGATCAACCATCCCGCCGGCATCGCCGAGCAGCATCCATCGTGGGCCACACGGGCGTTCGCGATCGAGCGTGGTGAGCCGAAGCGACGGAATCGGCCAGCTATAACGTTCGCGATCAGAGCCGCCGTCAACGTTGCGGGCGATCCAGGCCGCGGCCGTGGCCAGCAGGGTTGCAGGCCGCGACACGTCTGCCTGCGCGCAAATGCCGACGGCAAGATGATCGGGGCGCGGAAACGACCAGAGATACCCTGGCGGACTGTCTTCGAACATGATGGCGACCGTACTCGATGCGACACCATGCACGAAGAAGCCGGCGGCGATTGACAGATCCGCGCGCTCGAAGGGACGGCCGAGGCGGCGGCGAACCAGACTATTCGGACCATCCGCGCCGAATAGCCACGGCGAGCGCGTCGATCCTTGCCGAGTCGAAATGGACCATCCATTGTTCTCCCACGAAACATCGCGCACCCGTTCGGCATGAAGCGTCGCGCCGGCGCGGACGGCGGCGGTGAGCAGCGCACCATCGAACACCGCGCGCGGCGCAACCGCAAGCTGCGGCGTCGCGTCACGCCCGTCGGCGATTTCGACCTGCGCTCGTCTGGCACGATCTGCAAACGTGATATCCGTAATCGCCACCGCGCTGATGGCGGAGGTGTCAATCGCATCGCGGACGAGATCGAGCGCGCGTCCCGTTACACCGCCACCACACGGCTTCTCACGGGGATGGCTGGCATCGAAAATCGCGACGCGCACTCCCGCGCGCGCAAGACGCCACGCTAGCCGGCACCCTGCCGGTCCGGCTCCAACGATCGCGGCGTCGAAGTGATCCAAGTGTTGCTGCCTTGCCTGTCTGCTTTCTCACGGCGCTCGGCGACTTCCCTTTTGCCTTTTGCCTTTTCCCTTTTGCCTTTACTTAATCAAGTATCCATCGCGCGCCCGCACCTTCGCATCGGGCCTCTTGATTCTGACGGAGATGGATCGCCACTCGTTCGAGCCAGATACTGCTGGTCGCGTGGGCGTGTAGCCGAGAAGATATTGCCAGCGTAATTCCCGCGCGATGGCGCGCATCGTTTGCGTGAGTGTGTCCGCATCAGTGGCATGTGCGGAGCGTCCGCCGGTGAGCGTCGCCAGCTCCGCGAAAAGGGGTGGACGTGTGCGGCCGAGCGCAATGGGAAAGACCATGACGTCGGAGCGGCGCGCGCGGTCGAGGACGTCGGTGACGGTCGCTTGACTGTACCGATCGTCGCCGTCGGACAACACGAGGAGCGCGCGCCGGCCTTTTGCCGGCTGCACGACATCGATCGCGTGAATGATCGCGTCGTGCAGTCCGGTCGTGCCGAACGCGTCGAGCCGTTCCATGGCATTGCGCTGCGACGTTCGATCCGTCGACAACGGCGCGATCACGTCGACCTGCGAGCCGATTGCGATGATCATCGCTTCGTCCTGAGCCCGTAACTCTGCCAGAAACGTCTGGCCGGCAGCCTTCGCGAGCGAAAGCTTGGTGCCGGCCACGCTGAAACTGCGATCGATCGCGACGGCGACAGACAATGGGAAATCACCGGCGGTGAAGTTCGCGATTGCCTGCGGCTCGCCATTTTCGCGAAGCTCGAAGTCTGCCTGGGTCAGCCCTGTAACAGGATTGCCTTGCATGTCGGTGACGCTCGCATATACCTCAACCAGATTGACCCCGGACGTGAACTGCCCCGGCCGGCCCGCGCCCGCCGTGGAGGCCGTCATGGCCACAATTGTTAGACAACAGGCCATCCGGGCAACGGTGATAGAATTGGCAGACTCTCCGCGACAACTGCAAGGAGCTCGTGAGATGGGTAGTCTGGGTTTTCCTGAGCTGATCATCATTCTGATCATCATCATCATGATCTTCGGAGCAAATCGCCTGCCGGAGATCGGCCGGGGTATTGGCAAGGGGATTCGCAATTTCAAGGAATCCACGCGCGAAGGCGCGAAACGCGAGGATTGATGCCCGCCTGAAACGCCAGGCGTCCTTTCTATAAGACCACGCGAGCGTCCCCCACCCGTCGCGTGATTCGCTCCCGATCGAGATACTCCAACAAAGGAATCGCATATTTGCGTGTGATGCCGTAGCGCTCTTTGAACGCCGGCACGTCCACGCGGGCGTTGGCTTTCAGGCCGCGCACATCCGCCTTGAGCTGTGCGAGCGCATCGGCATGAAACAGGAGCGCGTCGAGTTTGACGAGCGTCTTCTGCCTGACCAGCAGACCGGAAATGCGATCGACGATCGCCGCCGAGGCGTTCACGAGCGTCTGCAATGTCGCCGCGTCGGGCGGCGCGAGACCTGCCTCCTTGAGAATCCGTTCGATTTCGTCTCGCGTGCGCGAGTCTTCTCCGGAAAGGGACACGCGGTGTCCGGCCAGCGCCACGCGATCCCGCACCACTATCCGCCCTGCCGCGGCGAGCGTTGAGAGCACGTGATCGAAAATGTGGGGCGACGACCGGCCGAACAATCGCTCGCGCGCCTCCTCGCGCGGCAGCCCTTCCGAGAGCGGCTGCGAGTCGTGGTGGCTTTTCAGCGCCGCCAGCAACCGTTCGGCAAGCCCCTGCAGAACCGAAGGTGCGACGAGCAGGTCGGCGATCCGCACGACCGATCCGGCGGCAATGAGGCGCCCCATACTCGCCTCGGCACTTGACGGCGACAATCCTGCGCGGCTGATCAGCGCGTTCGCCTGAAGACCGCTTTCGCCACGCTCGTCGACGAATGCCAGCACCGCACTGGCCACGCCCTCGATCCCTTCCGGTCCGTCGAGTCGTCGAAACCGCTCGAGAGCCGTGGTCGTCCGGACACCCACGCGCGGCGGATGGGGATCGAGGACGAATCCTCCGCCGATCGTGATTGACGGTGAATACGCGCGAAGGATGAACCGATCACCACGCGTCAGCACGGCCGGCGCTTCGAGACGGATGCGCACGTACGCCGACGTGCCTGGTTCAATCGCCGCAATCGTCGCTATTTCCCGGCGATCCGCCGCGACGGCGACACGACCGAGGAGCTCCGTCGTGCCCTGATGGAACCGCACGCGTGATCCATGACGCAAGGGCCTGGCATCGGTCAGTAATTCGACAACGGCGTCGAGGCGCTGCGTCGGTTCGAATGCCCGTCGGGCGCACAGCGTGTCGCCGCGCGCGATCTCTCCAACTTCGACTCCCCCGAGGTTGACCGCGACACGGTGACCCGGGTCGGCTGCCGCTTCTCTCCGCCCGTGGACCTGCAGCCCACGGACCTTGACCACGCGCTCGCGCGGAAGGACAACGAGCTCGGTGTCATCGTGAATGGTGCCGGACACGAGCGTGCCGGTCACAACCGTCCCGAATCCTTTGACCGAGAACACGCGATCGATCGGCAGTCGAACCTGTCCGGCGGCATCTCGTTCCCGAACGGATGTCGCAAGATCGACGAGCGTGCGACGCAGTTGATCGAGTCCTAAACCTGTCCGCGCCGACACGACGACGATCGGTGCATCCGCGAGAAAGGATCCGGCCGTCAACTCTCGAACCTCGATTTTCGCGAGCTCGATCGTATCGGCATCGGCGAGGTCCGCCTTCGTCAGCACAACGACGCCGGCCGGGATGTGCAACAGCCTGCAGATCTGAAAATGCTCGCGTGTCTGCGGCATGACCGATTCATCGGCGGCGACCACGAGCATGGCGAGGTCGACACCACCGGCGCCAGCGAGCATGTTCTTGACAAAGCGCTCGTGACCGGGGACATCCACGAATGCGAGGTTCACCCCGTCACTCTCGAGATGGGCGAATCCAAGATCGATTGTGATGCCGCGCGCCTGCTCCTCTTTCAACCGGTCAGGATCGGTCCCGGTGAGCGCGCGCACGAGGGCGCTCTTTCCATGGTCGATGTGTCCGGCGGTGCCAATGACGATCGATCGCATACATTAGGGCTTGCGTCGCGCCGCCCGTTCTTTCCGCCCGGGCCGTTGCGCACGCCGCTGCTCCGATTTCTTACCCTGGCCGCTCTTGGCCCGGCCGCGCGACGGTGCCAGGGCATCGCGTCCCGATCGAACGTTTCCCGCGCGCGACGTCCGTGGCCCGCGATTACGCTCGGACTCGCGGACGCGATCGAGGATCTCGGTCAGTCCAAGATCGACCTGCCGCCGCTCCATATCGACCTTGATGACCTGGACGGATACCTTGTCCCCAAGCCGGTATACCCTCCCCGTGTTTTCGCCGCGGAGGATGTGGGCGCGTTCCTCGAATCGATAGTAATCATCCGCCATCGTCGACACGTGCACGAGTCCTTCGACGAAATGCTCGATCAGTTCGATGAATAGTCCGAACGCCGTCACCCCCGTGATGTAGCCCTCGAACTCGTCGCCGACCTTGTCGGCCATGAAACGGACCTTCTTCCACTGCACGAGCTCTCGCTCGGCATCGTCGGCGCGGCGCTCGCGATCGGAAGTGTGCCGAGCAATTTCGGGAAGATCCTCGACCAGTTCATCCTTCCGATCGGTGTTCATCGCATCGTGACGCGACTCGCGGAGCGTGCGGTGTACAACGAGGTCCGGATAGCGGCGGATCGGTGACGTGAAATGCGTGTAGCTCTTCGCGGCGAGACCAAAGTGGCCTCTATTCTGCTCGTCGTATCGCGCCTTCTGCATCGTCCGCAGCATCAGGAACACGATCGGCTTTTCTTCGGGTGTTCCGTGCATCCGCTCCACGAGCTTCTGAAAGTGACGCGGTTTGACGTCGTTGGCGGGCGCGCCAAGACTGTAGCCAAGGGTCGACACGAATTCTTCGAACTCCTCGACCTTCAGTGGATCCGGCTCCTCGTGAACGCGATACAACGTCGGCACGTCGTGATCGTCGAGATGCTGCGCGACTGTTTCATTGGCGAGCAGCATGAACTCTTCGATCAAGCGATGCGCGATGTTGCGTTCCGCCGCGACGATATTCTCGACCATCCCTTCATCGTCGAGCACGATCTCCGGCTCTTTCAAGTCGAAGTCGATCGATCCGCGACGATGGCGTCGCTTGTTGAGGATCTCGAACAGGTCCCGCATCCTTTCGAACAGCGGGACGAGTTCCTGGTATTTCTCAATCGCCTCTGGATCGGCGTTGGTGAGAATCGCATTCACACCGGTATAGGTCATCCGGGCGCGGCTATGGATCACACCGTCGTGCAATTCGTAGCGGACGACGGATCCGCGGCGATCCACTTCCATCAGACAGGATTGAACCAGGCGATCGACGTGAGGGTTGAGGCTGCACAGCCCGGTCGCCAATTCGGACGGAAACATGTGGACGGCGCGTTCGGGAAAGTACACCGATGTGCCGCGCTCGTACGCCTCTTCATCGAGTGCGGTGCCCTCCTGCACGTAATGCGCGACGTCGGCGATATGGACACCGAGCCAGAAGTGACCGTTCGGAAGCACCTCGAGGCTGATCGCGTCATCGAAGTCCCGGGCGTGTTCTCCGTCGATCGTGACAATTGTGAGCGGTCGAAAGTCGGTGCGGTTGCGAAGATCCTTGTCGCGCACGTCGGCGCCGATGCGGCGTGCCTCTTCAATCGCCTCCGGACTGTGCTCGTCGGGAATGCCGTACTTGCGGATGATGATCTCGTTGTCGACGCCTGGTTCATCGATGTCGCCGAGCACTTCAGTGACTCTGCCCAGTGGCCCGCGAGCGGGCGTCGGCCAGCGCGTGATCTCCACGACCACCATGTCGCCGGGTTGGGCGTCTCCACGTTCGTCGGATGGAATCTGGACGTCCATGATCAGACGGCGATCGAACGGCAGGACGAAGCCCAGGCCGGAGGCGTCGATGTCATACCTGCCGACGACGGACGTCGAACCGCGCTCGAGAATTCGAACGATTCGTCCCTCGGCACGGTTATCACTGACGCGCTCGATACGCGCGACCACGCGGTCGCCGTGCATCGCCTGATTCAGATTGCTGCCGGCGATGAACAGATCGCCTTTCACGTCCTCCAGCGGCCGATCGGGCACGACGAACCCGAAGCCCCTGGGGCTGGTGACGACCTTGCCGACGACGAGGTTCATCCGATCCGGAAGGCCGAAGCGGTTTCCGCGCGTCTGGACGAGGGCGCCGCTCTCGACGAGGTCAGCCAGCAGTTTCTTGAACGTCGGCCGCTCTTGTCGCGGTAACTTGAGGCGCTGAAGGAGTTCGCGCGGCGTCGCCGGATGGTCCAGCTTGTCGCGGATCAGCTTCAGAAGCTGCTCGTGATTCAACATCTTCTCGATTCTAAGTTCGAAGTAAAAAAAACGGCCATAATCGACGGACTTTGTAAAAGGTGGCTGGCACCTTTCCCGGGAAGGTGCCAGCCACCTTTTACGTGAATTTCCAACCGGACCGGACGTGGATCAGTCTACAGACTGTGTGACCGGAACCGAGCCCTCTGCCGCCACCGACCTGGACCTCGTGCGCCTCGCCCAGGCGGGCGATGTCGATGCGTTCGGCGAACTGGTCGAACGGAATCGACGCGCAGTCTTTCGTGCGGCCCTCGCGTGTGTACGGTCTCCGGCCGAGGCCGACGACGTCGCGCAGGAAGCGTTCGTCACCGCGTATCGGAAACTCGGAACCTTCCGGGGGGATGCCCAGTTCCGCACCTGGCTTCTGTCCATTACCTGGCGTAAAGCAATCGATCGGCGCAAGAGCATCTCGCGATGGCTTCGCCTTGCGGTGACGCCGTCGCGCATGGAAACAGGAGAGGACTCGTTCGATCACATGGAACGCGTTGCCACCTCGACCCGTTCGCAGGAAGACATGTTTGTCGATGAAGAGCTGCAGCAGAATGTCACGCGCTTGATCGGAACGTTGCCGAGAAAGCTGCGCGATGCGCTGCTGCTTGCCGGAACCGGTGAGCATACCTACGAAGAAATCAGTCAAATCCTTGGAGCGCCCCTCGGAACCGTCAAATGGCGCGTCTCGGAGGCCCGCCGCGTGCTGAAGAAAAAACTGGCCGCGCTGGGATACGCCTATGAATAACGAATTCTCCTGGAGTGCCGCCCGTGAGGCGCGGATCGATCGTGCGATCGATCGCGCCGTCCGCGAGATGATGCAGGTCGATCCGCCGCCGGGACTGCGGCGGCGCGTGCTGGCGCGGCTGAACGATGCCAACGAACGTCGGAGCTACCTGTTGCCGCGATACGCGGTCGCTGTGATGGCGCTCGTGGTTCTTCTGGCGTCGATCACTTTGATGCGCGATCGCGTCGAGCCGCCGACACCACCAAAGGCGCCAGTCATGGCGATCCCTGCCCCTGCGCCGACCATTGCGCCGGTGGTTCCAACTGAACTGGCTGCCGGTCCGGCAGCGAGGCCCGCGGCGGAAATCACTCGAGAACGGATCCGCATGCCGCGCGTGACAGATGTATTTGGAAATCGCCGCAATGACGTGTCAGCCGCGACGATTGACCTTGGCAGGCGAGAGATCGTTGTCCCGCCTCTCACGATCGTCCCGCTTTCGGCGCGGCCGATTGTAATTGAACCGCTCATTCTTCCACCCGCGTCTAAGGGCGGAATGTAAGAATCACTTCGCCGCAGCCTTGATGGCTTCAAGCGCTTGCCCGGCCTTGTTGTTTGCGGCAGGGTCCAGCTTGCCAGCCATTTTCTGCGCTTCGTCAATCAGCGTCGTCGCAGTACCGATGCTCGCGGCTGACGCTCGCTTGCTGTTGTCCTGATAGCGTTGCTTCACGCGTTGAAGCGGCGCTTTGGCGGTTTCGAAGTGCCGGCTCGCGTCGCCGAAATTGTTGTTATAAAGACTGACGCGTCCATCCAGGATTTCGCCGCGCGCTTCGGCAAGGTCGAGCTGCTGCTTGACGTCGTCGACCGCGGTTTGCAACTCGCCACGCCCGGATCGGCCGTAGCCGAAGCCGACTCCGAAACATACGATCAACGCGATAACGACGCTGAGAAACAGTTTGCCGCGTGAAATCGCCATGGCGCTGATTCTAGTGCCAATCAGCCTTGTGCGAGCAGGACGTGGAGATCACCGACGTTCGTGCCAGTAGGCCCCCAAAGGATGAGATCGCCAAGAGGCGCGAAGAAGTCGTACGCACCATTGTCATCCAGCGCCGCTTGGGCCCTGACGCCCACC
>Ga0111538_10011149_pt1 | contig 11937 bp, 10 predicted proteins | sample SoiMethybrSBSTD1_FD_79669 | JGI IMG/M metagenome (GOLD analysis project Ga0111538, IMG submission 79669) | Bulk soil microbial communities from a Populus tree surrounding site in Tennessee, USA - Soil MetaG P. TD hybrid SBSTD1 (version 2)... | ecosystem: Environmental > Terrestrial > Soil >...
CCGATGAGCGGAAAGTCTTTCCTCGCGGGTGCACGCCAGTGGGCTGACCGTTTGTCCAGGGAATAGCTGAATATTTTGCTTGCATCTGCGTATCGAAATCCAGTTTATTGGTGGTAGAGCACATAGTACTCTCAAAAGAAGTTATACTTACCGCTTGTCTCGTAAAAAAGTAAACTTTTTGAACTGAATTACGGGCTGAGATACAAATTTCAAGTTTACTTACTTATGCGGCACTCTGTAGGTTGGAAAAGATCACTCGCTTATTGGATCGGGTTAAGGTCAGTTGCATCTTAGAATTATGGACCGCAGTGATATTCTCTCTTCTTTAAAGGAAAACCCAAATGTCTCCGTGCTTGTGATCGGAGGGGGTATTAATGGCATCGGGACATTTCGCGACCTGGCTTTGAACGGCGTTGATGTCCTGCTCGTCGAGCAGGCGGACTTCTGCTCGGGCGCCAGCTCTGCCTCCTCCCACATGGCGCATGGCGGCATTCGTTATCTGGAGAACGGCGAATTTCGCCTTGTACGGGAAGCCGTGCAAGAACGCAACCGTCTGATCCAGAACGCGCCGCACCTGGTCAAGCCTCTTCCTACAGTCATCCCAATTTTCAAACGCATGTCCGGCCTGTTGAATGCACCGGCGAAATTCTTCAAGTTACTCGATAAGCCTTCCGAGCGCGGGTCCCTGGTGATCAGGATCGGGCTGATGATGTACGATGCCTACACAGGCGCGCAGGATGGCAGGCGTGTGGTACCAGAGCACAGTTTCCTTTCACGCAAAAAGTCGCTGGAAAAATGGCGCCCTCTTAATCCCGATATCATTAACACGGCAGTCTATTACGATGGCGTGATCCTGCAGCCTGAAAGACTGGCCGTCGAGGCCCTGTTGGATGCCGAAGCAGAAAATCCCCGTGCACGGGCCCTGAATTATGTCAGCATGATCGGCGGAAGTGAGGACACTCTCTTGCTGCGGGACGAGATGACGGATACAACATACGATGTCAGGCCCAGGCTCGTCATCAACGCTGCAGGTCCATGGATCGATTTCACCAACCGCAAGCTGGGCTTCTCGAGTGGATTTATCGGCGGGACAAAGGGCTCGCATCTGGTCATTCACCATGATGAGCTGCGCCAGACGATTGGGGATCACGAGTTCTTCTTCGAGAATGAAGATGGACGTATCGTTTTGATCCTGCCCCTGTATGACCGCGTTCTGATCGGCACCTCGGACATCCCGGTGGATAACCCCGATGAGGCGCGCTGTACTGATGATGAGATTGAATATTTCCTGGGGATGGTCAGGCGAGTCTTTCCCGGGATCCAGCTAACTCGGGACAATATTGTCTATCAATATTCGGGTGTGCGCCCGTTGCCGCGTTCCAATGCCAAACGTGCCGGGCAGATCTCGCGTGACCATAGCATCGAAGTCCTCAGCGGCGACTGGACGAATCTGCGCTTCCCGGTTTTTTCACTGGTGGGCGGCAAGTGGACTTCCTTCCGGGCTTTCTCGGAACAGGTTACGGATAAAGCGCTGGCATATCTGGATTTGTCGCGCAAAAAGGATACAAAATCCCTTCCGATCGGTGGCGGGCGCGGCTACCCGTCTGAACCGGAGGAACTTCGCCGTCAAATTGAGAGTCTTTCCGCCTGGACGGGAGTTTCCGGCGAGCGGCTCACCACATTGTTCCAGCGCTATGGTACCCGGGCGGAAGCCATTGCCACCTTCATGAACGGCGGCACGGACCAGATCCCGCGCACGTTGCCCGATTATTCCCGTCGCGAGATCAATTTTCTCATCCAACGCGAAAAAATATTACATCTCGACGATTTCCTGCTGCGCCGTTCCATACTCGGTATGCAGGGCCGTGTGACCCGTGAAATGCTCGATGAGCTTGCTTTGCTCTTCGCCAACGCGCTGGGCTGGAACAGGGAACAGATCCGGGCCGAAGTGACGCGTACTCTATCAATTCTTGCGGATAGACATGGAGTGCGTCTCTAACGAGTTCTGCTAAAACAACGGGCGTGGTAGAATTCATTCTTAAATGTCCCCGAAAGAATCTAAAAATAACATCGACCTTATCATCCCAGTCTATAACGAAGCTGGGGTTGTGGAGCATACTTATGGGAAGGTCTGCGATGTCATTCGGCAGCTTCCTCATATATTTCATATCTATCTCGTGGACGATGGCTCGACGGATGCGACAGCCGATTCTCTGGCAGCCCTGGCTCGTCAGGATGACTGCATCACGGTTCTGACCCTGGCGCGTAACTTTGGGCACCAGGCAGCACTGACCGCCGGACTCGACGCCTCGCGCGGGGATTTTGTGATCACCCTGGACGCTGACGGACAGCACCCGCCGGAGATGATTCCCCAGATGATCGAGCTGTTTGCGCAGGGGTACGATATTGTGCAGGCCCAGCGTATCGAGGATGATCAGTCCTTCTCGTTTAAAAAAGCGACCTCCTCCGGGTTTTATTTATTGATCAACCGCATCAGCGGCACACAAATGACTGCGGGCGCGGCCGACTTCCGTGGCATCAGCCGCCAGGTGGTGGAAGCGCTCAAGTCCATGCCGGAATATCATCGCTTCCTGCGCGGCATGATTGCCTGGGTAGGCTATCGCAGCATCATCCTGCCCTATCATGAAACGAGACGAGTGGCAGGCCAATCGAAGTATTCCCTGGGCAAAATGTTCCGTCTTGCCATGGACGCCCTCTTCTCGTTTTCCCTGGTGCCTCTATACATTGGGCTGAGTGCTGGCGGCATTTTCTTTTGCCTGGCCGCTCTCGAGATGATCTATGTGCTATCGTTCTGGGTAACGGGCCGGACGTCCAATCTCGCGCCAGGCTGGAGTTCGCTGATGTTCGTGATCCTGATCGTCAGTGGGATGATCATGGTACTGCTTGGATTTATTGGCATTTATGTTGGTTATATCTTCCAGGAAGTCAAGCACAGGCCTGTATACCTGTTAAAAAAGGATGTTGAAAAGTGAGCCCTTCCGATAAACCCGTGTATCGATTCGTATTCCTGCGTCACGCCGAATCGGTCGGCAATGTTGAATCACGCTGGCAGGGACAGTCCAACTATCCGCTTACCGATAGGGGGCGCGCGCAGGCACATGCCCTGGCGGAACGTTGGAAAAAGGAAGATGTAAAGTTTGACCTGGTGATCACCAGTACCCTGGCACGGGCTCAGGAGACTGCTGAGATCGCCACCTCCTACCTGGAGGGAGTTAAGATTGAGTTCAATCCGATCCTGATGGAACGGCATATCGGTCAGATGGAAGGCTTGACGATGGAGGAGGTGCTCAAAATGCCTCAGCCTCCCTATGTCACACCCTATGACGCCGTCGGCGGGGAAGGGGAGGGCGATTGGGCCCTGTTCCTGCGCGCCGGGCAAGCCTTGCAGGAATTCCTGCGTAAGCCGCCGGGAAAATACCTGATCGTTTCGCATGGGGGCTTTTTAAACCAGCTCATGCACGCCGTCGTCGGGATCGCCCCGCATGTTGACCCGTCGGGCGTGCGCTTCCGTTTTGAAAACACCTCCTTTGCGCGCGTGGTGTACTATCCCCACCAGCATCGCTGGTTGATCGATACCGTAAACGATCGTGCTCATTTGAAATCTCTAACGACATAATTCCGATGGCCTTTTCAGAACTGTCCAATCCATTGAACGGCAAGCTGAAGGTACTCAGTTTTGGCGCGGGCGCGATCGGGACTTATATCGGTGGCAGCCTGGCACTGTCCGGTCATCAGGTTATCTTCGTAGAGCATCCATCCGTTGTGGATGAGTTGCGTGATCGTGGACTACGGCTCGATCTCACACTGGATGAGCGTCGCAAAACGAACGAAGCCTTCCGCATCACGCCGCCCTCCTTTCAGATCGTTTCCTCACTGGACGATGCACTTCGCTACGGGCCTTTCGACGTTGCCCTGTTTGCCCTGAAGTCTTTCGACACCGAAGCCGCGCTCGAAGGGATGATGCCCTTTGCAGATAAGATGCCGCCGGTCCTGTGTTTGTCGAATGGCGTTTCAAACGAGCCTGCGATAGCCAAAGCATTGGGAAGTGACAAGGTGATTTATGGCACGGTGACCAGCGCGGTGGGCCGGCGCGGTGCTGGCGATATTGTCCTCGAAAAGCTGCGCGGTGTGGGCGTTGCCAGGGGACATCCACTTTCAGAGAAACTGAACGATGCCCTGGACAAGGCCTTTCTTAATTCACAGCTCTTTGATGAGGCTGCCAGCATGAAATGGTCCAAGATGCTGACCAATCTGCTCGCCAATCCCACCTCTGCCATCCTGGATATGACAGCGGCTGAAGTGTTCGGCAACAGGGACTTATACAAGCTCGAGATCGCCATGCTGCGGGAATGCCTGGCTGTGATGGATGCGCAGCATATCAAAGTTGTAGATCTGCCTGGCACGCCAGTCCGAGCACTGGCGAATGCGACAAAGCTGCCATTGTGGCTGTCGAAGCCTTTCCTTTCTAGAGCAGCCGGCGCCGGACGTGGTGGAAAGATGCCCTCCTTCCACATCGACCTGCATTCAGGCCGTGGGAAAAGCGAGGTGGAATACCTGCATGGTGAAGTGGCGCGCGCCGGTGAAAAATGTAATGTGCCAACACCTGTGAATAAGGCTTTAACCGAGACCCTGATGGCCCTGACAAACAAGGAAATCCCGCTGGAAGAATTTGCCCACAGGCCGGAAAAATTACTGGAGAAAGCCCAAATAGCTTAAAGTCATTGCCTGATTTGCCAAGCGAATCACGAAGGCCCCGCAGAGCGGGATGGCGCCAAAGGCGCTCATAACTGTGGTTGCGAGCGTTCGTCGTGAAGCAATCCCATCATTAATAGTGGAATATTCGTAAGCCACGAGATTGCTTTCCAGGGGCTATTGCTCTTCTCGCAACACTTGTAGCTATGTGCAAGTGCAATTATGACATATTGAAAGTAAATTATGAGCGAAAAATTCAGACTTGTTTCACCGCGCTCATCTGTTGAGATTCATCTCTCCGATGGGCGTGTTTTATCTGGTCCGCGCAGCGCGAAGGTGGAGGAATTCCTTTCGACGCTGGAATTCCCTGCTCCGCTGGTGGCCGCGATTGTCAACGGCGACTTGCGTGAGCTGACCTTCCCGATTGACATGGATTCGCGCGTCACACCTGTCACCATGTCCATGCCCGATGGGGCGCGCATCTATCGTCGTTCCCTGACGTTTCTGCTGGAGATGGCTTTCGCCGACCTGTATCCGGATGCCAACCTGTACGTGGACCACTCAGTGGCCTCGGGTGGTTATTACTGTCAGGTGTCGGGACGCCTGCCGCTATCCGATGTAGAGCTTGATATATTGAAAAAACATATGCAGGATCTTGTCGATGCAAACCTGCCCTTCGTTCGCAAGCAGGTTCCATTGCAGGAGGCGGTGGAGTATTTCCGTGTGCGCGGTTATGACGACAAGGTTAATTTGCTCAAGCATCGCAAAAAGGATTACCTGACCCTGTACCAGCTGAGGGAGCGCATGGGCTACCATCATGGATATATGGTTCCCTCCACAGGCTATTTGCGCTGGTTTGACCTGGTAAATGTAGAGGCCGGCTTCACCTTGCGTTATCCACGCCGGCATAACCCCAGGGAGCTTCTGCCCATGCCTGAGTATCCCAAGCTGCTGGGCTCGTTCCTGCAGTACGGAGACTGGCTGGCAAAGCTGGGGATCGACAACGTCGGATCGCTCAACGACGCGATCGAAAGCGGCCGCAGCGATCAGATCGTCCTGGTCTCAGAGGCTTTCCATGAGAACCATCTGGCGCGCATCGCCAACCAGATCGGTGACCAGTTGGACCGTTCAGGTATTATTCTAATCGCCGGTCCATCGTCGGCCGGGAAGACCACCACCTCACGCCGCCTCACGGTCCAACTCCTGGCGCTGGGAATTTCTCCGTTCCCCCTGGAGCTCGACAATTATTTCCTCGACCGTGATTTAACACCCTTCGGCGAAGATGGCAGGCCTGACTTCGAGGCCATCGAAGCTCTTGACCTTCCTTTGCTTGCCGAGCATTTACAGCTTTTGATCAAAGGCGCGGAGGTCCAGCTGCCGCGTTACAACTTCAAGACCGGGAAACGGGAGGAGGGGGAGGTGATCCGCTTGAAGGATGGACAACCGATCATCCTGGAAGGGATCCACGGCATGGACCCGCGTCTCATTCCATCCAGCATCAGCGGGAAGGCTTACCGGATTTATGTATCGGCGCTTACTCAATTGAATCTGGATCGTCACAACCGTGTCTCCACTACCGATACGCGTCTCATCCGCCGTATCGTCCGGGACGCGCGCGAGCGTGGCTATAGCGCCGCCCAGACCATCGGCAACTGGGAGTCTGTCCGGCGCGGGGAAAAGCGACATATCTTTCCCTACCAGGAAAATGCAGACGTGATGTTCAACTCCGCGCTGGCCTACGAGCTCGCGGCGCTCAAGCTTTATGCCGAACCCCTGCTGCGCCAGGTCCAGTATGGGACGCCGGAATACATCGAAGCCAAACGGCTGCTGGCATTCCTGGAATGGTTCCTGCCGCTGGATATCAGTTTTGTTCCACAAACATCCATTGTCCGTGAATTTATCGGTGGTTCGGTCTTGAAGAACTTTACGATCTGGAAGGAACGCGAGCCGGTCACATAATCGTTAAACATCGTGAAGGCTTTTCAGGAAGTACTTATTGATCTTTAAAACCAGCCTTCACGAGGCTTATTCAAAATTATGATTGACAAGAGTTTTACAAATACGATTCAATCCACACATCCAACATCGATAATCTTAATACTACATACCCATGGCTGAAGTGCCTGAGGTTGAAACCATTGTCCGCGATCTGCGCCAGGCAATTGTTGGGCGGACGATCCTTACCGCAGAGGTCATCCTGCCTGCTGCAGTGCGTTTCCCGGCTGTGGATGAGTTTACGACCCTGCTTGCGGGCCGCCTCTTTCTGGATTCACAACGGCGGGCAAAATATATTTTGCTGCCACTTTCGGGTGATCTGGTGCTTGCCGTCCATTTTGCTTTGTGGGGGACATTGGTCCTTCTGCCAACCGAGGAGCCACGTCTGCCGGAGACTCTGATCGTCTGGCATTTGGATCAGCAGGAAGATCTACGTTTGATCGACAAGCTTGGCTATGCCCGGGCGGCCGTGGGGCAACCGGATATTCTGGCGGAGCGGCTCGATCTAAATTCTCTGGGGCCCGAAGCTCTGGATCCTGACTTTAACGTCGATGTTCTTGCCCGCCAGCTCTCAAAGCGCCGGGGGGTGCTCAAAACGGTATTGCTCAATCAAAGGATCATTGCCGGACTGGGGAACCGGGATGCGGATGAAAGTATGTGGTTGGCTGGGATTGATCCACGCCGCTCAGCTGCCTCGTTGACTCAGGAGGAACTCACGCGTCTACATGCAGCAATTGTCCAGGTATTAACGGAGGGGATTGCACTGCGCGGCACCCAGCGGGATTTATTCGGCCGCAAAGGGCAGGCCATCCACCGCCGTAATATCTTTGAGAAGACCGGTGAACCCTGTCCCCGCTGCGGCACCCGGATTGCTTATTTACGGATCGGTTCAAGGAATACACATTATTGTCCCAACTGCCAGCATTAATGCAAACGCCGAGCGAAACCGTTTTCGCGCCAGGTCAGCCCTTGCGAGTGATAAATAAGCCAGCTATTTCGGTCCATGGCACCTCCTTATGAAATTGAACAGCTTGTCTCCCTCGCTGGAAGCGAATTGTCCCGGTCATCATGCCTACCTACCGGTCAAGATATATATCTTCCATTGAGATTTCGTCTTCGACCGGCTCCAGGTGCGTAATTACAGTAACCACGCCGCCCAGCACTGAGCGGATATCCGCTTCGAAATCCTCAGCCATATGGTGCGCATCGTGGACTGTCCATTCACCGGGAACCAGCATGTGCACCGAGATAAAGCGACGTGCCGCAGCCTGGCGCGTCAGCAGGGCATGAAAATCGACTCCCTTCTGACGATAGATTTTCATCACTTCCTCGATTTGCTCCCGTTCCGGTCTAGGAAGGGAGGCGTCCATCAGTCCCTGCACGGAGCGACGGATCAGTTGAAAGCCAGTCCACAGGATGTTGAGCGCCACGGCAATGGCCAGGAGGGGATCGAGGATCGTCCAGCCTGTGAGCCCGGCGATTGCCACGCCGCCGATAACGCCTACCGATGTCCATACATCGGTCATCAAGTGATGAGCGTCAGCTTCCAGGGAAATGGAATTTTGTTTCTTTCCCTGGTTCATAAGAATACGTGCCACGATGAAATTGATCACCGAGGCAGCCGCCGAGATGAGCAGACCAATGCCAAGGTCCTGCAGCTCCTGAGGATGGAGCAGGCGGATCAACGCAGTGACCATGATCCACAGCGCGGCTGCCAGAATCAGACTGCCTTCCGTAAGGCTTGCAAAATATTCGGCTTTGCTGTGCCCATACACGTGGCTCTCGTCCGCCGGGCGGGCCGCGATCGTCAACATTATCAGCGCGATAACCGCGCCAGCCAGGTTGACCAGCGACTCAATCGCATCTGATAAGAGACCGACAGAACCGGTCAGGAAATAGGCGGCCGTTTTAAGCGCAATCGTTGCCAGTGCCGCTCCAATCGATAGCCAGGCAAAGCGCGTGAGTGATGCGCGGTCCCTCATTAAGTCTTTATGTTCCAGGTGCTGGTGATGCATTCCTTCATCATACTTGCATCAGGAAAAGTTGAGAATGGAAGAAACCCCTGATTTATCAGGTTGTTCTTCCTGTGGGCCATACACTCTCGCCAAATCTGATGTGTGGCGAAGAACCGCAGGTCTCAGTACTTTCTTCAAAGAGTGGCAACTCAAACAGACCTTCAGGTTTGGGCCTGGAGTCTGTTTTGTTTTAGTAATGCTTTCGGATTGAATGGATGTCTTTTTCATGCTACACTCCTGGCAAAAGAGTAAGAACACAGGATGGTTATTCATCGCAAATCATATCGCCGCCAAATCAACCCGCCAAAGGAGATAGTATGCGCAAAATCAACCTTGTTCTCACGTTCTTGATCGTATTTGTTCTCGCCGTATCATTGACAGGCAGGGCGACTGCTGCACCCGTGGCCAGAGCCAAATGGACGGTGATGGTGTATATCTCGGGGGACAACAATCTTGAGGACTACGTGGTAAAGGACATTGAAACAGAGCTTGCGCCAACCGGCTCGAGCGCAAACGTACAGGTGGTTGCCCTGGCTGACCGGGGTCCCGGCTACGATACAAGCTACGGCGACTGGCAGACGACCAAGCTTTTTCACGTCACTCAAGGTATGACCGCTGCACCTCAGAACGCCGTCGCCGATTGGGGAGAGCGCGATATGGGTGATCCACAGACTCTGGTCGATTTCGTAACTTGGACCAAAAGAAACTATCCTGCGGATCATTATGTTCTGTACTTCTGGGGCCACGGCTGGAACTGGCATCCCGGTTATGTGATGTTGGACGATACCAGCGCAGACACCCTGGATTATGACGAGATGAAGACTGCACTTCCGTCGCTCGGATTTATCGATGTTGTGGGGTATGATGGCTGCAACATGGCCTCCATCGAGATCTTCAATCTCTGGCATGGACATGCCACCGCCGTGACCGGTTCACAGGAATATGTGAACTGGGAAGGGCTCCAGTATGACCTGATCCTGGCACAGCTCTCAGCCAACCCAAACATGACTGCCGATCAGGTGGCAATTGCCTCCACCCAGAGTACCACGGACGACAAAACCTGGTCTGCGGTTGCGGTTGATTCGCGCTTTGACGCGCTGGTCACTGCTGTGAATCAATGGTCTATCGCGCTGAAGAGTGGCCTGGGTGCGAATCGCAAGAAGTACGACCAATCATTCGGCGCGACCCGTTCCTTCTGGCAGGCGCCGATGGACAAGGATCTCTATGATATGGCATACGAAATCAATAACAATGTGGCGGACGCCAATATCAAGTCAAAGAGCCAGGCGGTGATGAATGCCGTCAAAGGCGTGGTCCTGTCTGAGCGTCATGTAAATGCGTATGCAGATGTGCATGGGATTACCATTTATCACATTTCCAAGGCTACTGAAAAGGATTCGAATTACGCCTATTATCGATCGACGCTTGATTTTGCCCAACAAACAGGCTGGGATGAGTTTTTGGACGTGTACGCGAAATAGGTGAAAATGTAAACCAGTAGACAGGTAGAAAGGAAACTCCGAGCCAATCGCCCGGAGTTTCTTGTTTCAATCTATTTATTTTGTAACGAACGGTTAAATCACGCCCAGCTTCTTACCAACCTTCGAGAACGCCTCCAGACCCTTACCCAGGTCGTCGTTATCGTGGGCGGCGGAGATCATGACGCGAATTCTGGCCTTGCCCTTTGGCACCGTGGGGAAGCCGATAGACATGGCAAAGACACCTTCCTCGAACAATTCGCGGCTGAACTGCTGGGCCAGCGGCGCTTCGCCGAGCATGACCGGGGTGATCGGGGTTTCGCTGACGCCAGTATCGAATCCGAGTTTCTTCATTTCGGCTTTGAAATATTTTGCATTCTCCCAGAGTTTGTCCACCAGCTCTGTGGATTCTTCGAGCAGATCGACCGCGGCGAGACAGGCTGCCGCATCCGGCGCAGTGACAGCCGAAGAGAACAGGAACGGCCGTCCGCGCTGTCGCAGCCATTCGATGATCGTCCTGTCACCTGCGACAATGCCACCAACGACGCCGAATGCCTTGGACATGGTGCCTACCTCGACGTCCACTTTGCCGTGTAGACCGAAGTGATCCACGATGCCGCGCCCGCCCTTGCCAAGGACGCCTTCGCCATGGGCATCATCCACCATGAAGAGGATGTCGTATTTCTTTGCCACCTCATACAGGTCGGGTAGGGGCGCGATGTCACCATCCATGCTGAAGACGCCATCTGTAATGGCCATGGCGCGGCGGGAGCTGGAGAGATTATCCTTGATCGCATCCTCCAGCGCGCTCGCATCGTTATGCTCATAAGCCACAATCTTTGCACCCGAGAGCCGGCAGCCATCAATGATGGAAGCATGGTTCAGCCGGTCCGAAAAGATCACATCTTCTTTCCCAACCAGGGCAGAGATCGTCCCCAGATTGGCAGTAAAGCCGGACTGGAAGGTAATCACATCCTCCGCGCCCTTGAACTTTGCGAGCCGTTGCTCCAATTGGACATGTAGATCCGTGGTGCCGGCAATCGAGCGGACGGCAGCAGGTCCCACGCCATATTTTTCCGTCGCCTTCGTTGCTGCTTCGACGATCCTGGGATGGTTGGCCAGGCCGAGATAGTTGTTCGAGCAGAAGTTGAGCACGTTCTTTCCATCCACCACCAGCCAGGCGCCCTGCGCCGAGCCAATCGTGCGGATGCGGTTGTATAGGCCCTGTTCCTTTAGGCCATCAATTTCCTGCGTGAGCCAGTCTAGTTTGGACATGGAGACTCCGTTTGTCGTGAATAGAGATTCGAGATCAGTAGTTCAAGTTGCGCAGTTATTATAGCCACGAACAAAAAAAGCGACTGTCACGATTCTTCTGTGACAGTCGCCATATTTCAGGAGGTTTGGAGCGTCAGCGGCTTCGGCTGTTTGCCATCGATATCCTGGATCCCGTATTCTTCTGCCAGTGCAGCTCCCACCCACACCTTGCCAGTCTTACTCATGACATTGGGATCGTTTGCCAGCGCCGCAACGACACGCCCTGTAAACTGCGGCGACTCGGCGTTGCTCATGTCAAAATACTGAGCCGCCCGCAGCACACTTTCTGTTCGGACCAGGCCTGGGTAAAGGGAGATTACAGCGATATTGTATTTCTCCGCTTCATGGGCCATATCAGCAGTCATTTTATCTATGGCGGCTTTAGCGGCTCCATATTCCACGTTCGACATATACTTTTGTGC
>Ga0111538_10011152_pt1 | contig 11933 bp, 10 predicted proteins | sample SoiMethybrSBSTD1_FD_79669 | JGI IMG/M metagenome (GOLD analysis project Ga0111538, IMG submission 79669) | Bulk soil microbial communities from a Populus tree surrounding site in Tennessee, USA - Soil MetaG P. TD hybrid SBSTD1 (version 2)... | ecosystem: Environmental > Terrestrial > Soil >...
CACTTTTCCTGTACAGCACCGATAAAACTGTTCCGAAAGTTGCGTCGTTCTTTAATTTCCTTCCTATACCCCACGCAACATTATATGTTTGGATCGGTGCAGCATTTTTTGATACCTGTGTATATACATCATTCCTGAATAAACGGCTATATTCTATTCTCTTTTCTAAGGAAACAGGATTTTCGTTTGTTCCGGTGTATTCAGCGCGGCTAGCAGGAAAGCCAGCCGGTAAATCTCTCCTGTTATCGCTGAAGCCGGTCCAGTCGGTCTTGCTGCGCTCGTTACTGTTGAAATTTTTAAATGTTGAATTGGTGTTATAACCAAAAGTAGCCCCGACTGAAAGAAAGTCTTTTGCAGGAACATCTTTGGTTGTAACCTGTATAAGTCCTCCCGCAAATTCACCAGTAAGATCCGGTGTAGCGGTTTTGTTGATCACAATGTTGTCAACAACACTTGCAGGGATCACATCAAATGAAAAAGATTTTCTGTCTGGCTCTGAACTCGGCAACTGTGCGCCGTTAAGAAATGCAGTGTTGTAACGGTCGCCCAATCCGCGAACAACAACGAATTTGTTATCCTGTATACTTGTACCACTTACCCTTTTCAGAATTTCGCCGGTATTGCGATCTGGCGTTCTTCTAATAAAATCGGCTGCTATACCGCTTGATACCGATGTATTGTTCTTTTGAAAATTAAGCAGGGCGTTGGTACTTTCTTTTCTTACAGAAGATCTTACCACTACTTCGGATAAGGTTGATTTTTCTTCAAGAACTATGGTGAGGTTATTTTCTTCATTTGGTTTCACTTCTACATCTTCAACTGATTTCGATGTATATCCTACACTCGATACAATTATGGTGTATTTTTTACCTGGTTCAAGTGTAACGGTAAACCTTCCCTCGGCGTTGGCGGCAACTGCACGGCCGTTTCCTTCTACACTGATCGTTGATCCTGCAAGAGGTTCATTTTTAGTATTTAAAATTTTACCATTAAGTTGAATATTCTGGGCCGATACAATCAAAGAAGAAAAAAGAAAAGCGAGAAATAAGTACAGCTTTGCTCCCACAATTTTGTATTTAGTTGTGTAGCAAAAGTACCCGCAGGTTGTTACGCCAATGTTACTGTTGCGTTAACGAATTGTTACCAAACTACTGAGTTAAAATTTGAACTGTACCCTGAAAGTGAATATATTATCTTTTATATCTGAAGTGTAACCATTAAGCTGTGTAGTCTCATTTCTGATCACATCGTACCAGATCAGAAACTTCAGGTGAGCGTCAGCAAAATATATATATCCTGCTCCGAACGTATTGTACTTAATATCACCGGCATGAGTATTCGTACCCGGCAAACCTATTTCTTTACCTGATAGCTTATTATTGGGATCATAAATATCATATTTGAAAGCCAGCATATGCTTTTCTGTGAAAATATTCTGAAGAAAATAAACGAATGCCCCATTAAACTCTCTTATATAATATGGTTGGTTGAGCGGTGTACCTGGAGTAGTCGATTCTTCCGCTGAAGATGATTGCGTACCCCACCAATACTCACCTCTCAGTTCGGTTTTGCCCCAACCGTTTTTAATTCTTAACTGGGCATCAACTCCCCTGTATTTTCTCGGAGCCTTTTTACCTTTATTACTAACAGAAGAATCAACTGAAAAATGTTTATCACTATTTCCATCGCCCATCTGGTAGATAAAGTTTGAATTCTGAATGATACCTCCTTCAAAAAAAGAAAGTCCCGCGCTAAGAGAAACAGTTTTAGAAAGACTGTAAGGTTTCAGTGATACACGGCTGATAAAATCTTTGTAGCTGTCGTATTCTTCCGGTCCGGTTAATCCCTGCCCGTTAAAAACGCCCGCATCGAATTTCAGCAGCCTCAAAGGATTTGATTTTTTTCGTGGTTCAAAAGTGGCCATCATCCCCAGGTCTCTTTCCGTTTTCATTAATATCTGCGACATTCTTCCGCGCTCGGGACTTTCGCGGTCACCCGAGCTAAGGTTAAGTTCATATCCGAACGGGCGGGCGAACATTCCGGCGGTAAAAGCAAACATCTGAAATTTATTTTCATAATATCTCCCCCAGAAATCGCGGATCACTACTCCTCTTTCCGAACCATCAAACTGAAACACCACCTGGGCCTGGGGCAATCCATCAGCATTGAAATGAGCGTAATCGAACCTTATCCGGCCCCTGCGGATCATGAACCTGGTATTCGAATTGGCAGGAAAATCACCGCCACTGTAGTTTTTAACCCCTTTTGATTGGGCTACCTGGTATTGTGGTTGAAAGTATCCGCTGATCTGCAGATGATCGCTTTCCCGGTACACTGCCCAGAGGCCCTTGTCTCTTGCATCGGTGGTGTCTATCATGTCTACAAGAAATTGTGCATGAACACACTGAGTAATGAAAAGCGATAAAACAAGCAAAAAAGCTTTATTAGACATTAATCCTATCTTCATTGTGGAGTTGATTCGGAATGCAATTTATATTGAGATCCGATGTTAAGGAATTATTACCATTTAAGGCCTTACCTATCACAAATTGATTAGTCATAATTTGCGCCATATAAAAAAATAAGGATGGGATTGAACTCTATCATGAAGATTTTCATGCCGAAAGACAGGGTCTTCTATACACTTTTCGAACAGGTTGCAGACACAATGAGCAAGATGGGAAGAGTATTAAAAGAAGTGGTTAAAGAACCGGATTTTGATAAAAGAGCGGGATTGATCTCACAAATAGAGGATCTCGAACATGTAAATGATGACTTTACCCACCAGATTTTTACTGAACTGGGCAGAAATTTCATCACCCCCTTCGACAGGGAAGACATCCACTACCTGGCTACCTCTCTTGATGATGTATGCGATTATATATTCGCTTCAGCTAAAAAAATAAACTTCTACAAGGTTAATCCAAACGATCAGGGCATCCAGAAAATGGCTGACCTGATAGAACAGGGTTCAGAACAGATCCGGGCTGCGGTGCATGAATTGCGTAACATGCGCGACATGCGCAAGATCACCGAAGCGCTGGTTAAAGTGAACAGCATCGAGAACCAGGCCGACGATATTTTCGACCTGAGCATCGAGCGTTTGTTTGAAACAGAACCCGACGCAAAGGAAGTAATAAAGAAAAGAGAGATCTACCAGGTAATGGAGATCGTTACAGACAAGTGCGAAGACGCTGCCAACGTCATCGAATCGATCATCATCAAATACGCCTAATCTACATGACTTTCCTGGTAGTGATCATTGTGCTCGCACTGGTTTTCGATTATATCAATGGTTTTCACGATGCTGCAAACTCAATAGCCACCATTGTTTCAACAAAAGTGCTCACGCCTTTCCAGGCAGTTCTGTGGGCGGCATTTTTCAACTTCGCGGCTTTCTTCGTTTCAAAATATTTAATAGGTGAATTCAAGATCGGCAACACCATTGCTAAATCTGTCAATGAAAATTTCATCACACTCGAGGTGATCTTTGCCGGCTTGATCGCTGCTATAATCTGGAACCTGCTTACCTGGTGGTTTGGTATACCCTCAAGTTCATCCCATACCTTGCTTGGCGGATTTATGGGTGCCGCCCTTGCCCATGCCGGTGCTATCAGTGAAAATGGTGTTCATGTTATTAACTACGCCAAAGTAATTCCAACATTTGCATTTATATTTCTTGCACCCTTGATCGGTATGATCGTAGCATTCGTCATAACGGTCATCATCGTCAATCTTTGCCGACGGGCCAATCCGTACCGGGCCGACAATTGGTTCCGGCGGCTTCAGCTGGTGTCATCTGCATTATTCAGTCTCGGCCATGGCGGTAATGATGCACAGAAAGTAATGGGGATCATAGGTGCGGCTATCATTTTTTATGAAAAACAACGAGGCAATGATCTTTCGTTTAACGAATTTGTTAGTCAATACATGTGGGTTCCGATTGCCAGCTTTACTGCAATTGCCTTTGGGACAATGAGCGGGGGATGGAAGATCGTTAAAACAATGGGTACCCGCATCACCAAGGTTACCCCGCTTGAAGGGGTGAGTGCAGAAACCGCTGGTGCCGTTACATTATATATTACTGAACATCTCGGCATCCCAGTAAGTACCACTCATACTATTGCCGGATCCATCATCGGTGTAGGTGCAACAAAACGTCTTTCAGCAGTGCGCTGGGGTGTAACCATTAACCTGCTCTGGGCGTGGATTCTCACGATTCCAGTAAGCGCTATACTCGCGGCCATAATCTATTATATCGGAAAACTTATATTCTGACTTTATATTGTAAGGGTTTCTTACTACTTTGGTAGCCTTAATGATGAAAGGAATAATTTTAGCTGGAGGCACAGGAACACGCTTACATCCGATTACTTTTGCATTAAGTAAGCAGATCATACCGGTTTATGATAAACCTATGATCTATTATCCTCTATCTACACTGCTGCTCGCAGGGATCAATGAGATCCTGATCATTTCAACCCCTTACGACCTTCCGCAATTCAAAATATTACTTGGCGACGGTTCTAAGCTCGGCGTAAAATTCTCGTATGCTGAACAACCAGATCCGAATGGTCTTGCTCAGGCTTTTGTGATAGGAGAGAATTTTATCGGGAAAGATAAGGTGGTGCTCGTGCTGGGCGACAACATATTTTATGGTGTGGGATTGGGAGAGCAACTCAGCCAAAACACCGATCCGGAAGGAGGTATCGTGTACGCATATAAAGTAAGTGACCCCCAACGATACGGAGTAGTGGAATTCGACAGGGATAACAGAGCCATATCGATTGAAGAAAAGCCTGAACATCCCAAAAGTTCATATGTTGTTCCCGGTATTTATTTTTATGATAACGATGTGATTTCCATAGCAAAAAACCTTAAGCCAAGCGCGAGAAACGAGTATGAAATTACCGACGTAAATAAAGAATACCTTCGCAAAGGCAAGCTTCAGGTATCGATATTAGACAGGGGAACAGCCTGGCTTGACACCGGAACATTTGATTCGCTTATGCAGGCAAGCCAGTTTGTGCAGGTAATTGAACAAAGGCAGGGAATCAAAATAGCCTGTATTGAAGAGATCTCTTACAGAAAAGGATTTATCTCCAAAAAACAGCTTGAAGAAATGGCACAGCCGCTTTTAAAAAGCGGATATGGTGAATATCTGATGAAAATCGTAAACGAAAGCTGAAACTACAAAATACTATTATGAAGAAAATTCTGGTAACAGGAGGATGCGGGTACATAGGTTCTCATACGATCGTTGACCTTGTTGAAAACGGGTACGATGTAATTTCTGTCGACAATAATTCAAGGTCATCTGCACGGATACTGGAAGGTGTTGAAAAGATCACCGGCAAAAAAGTAAAGAACTACAAAGTGGATCTTTGCAATTTCGATGACACTTTCGCTATCTTCCAGGAAAATGAAGACATTGACGCAATCATTCATTTCGCCGCCTACAAATCAGTCAGTGAATCTGTTGAGCAACCCCTGATGTACTTCGAAAATAATCTGCAATCACTGATCAACCTGCTTAAATGCGTTCAGGAATTTCATATACCTTATTTTGTTTTTTCTTCATCATGTACCGTTTACGGCAACCCTGATGTTATCCCTGTTACTGAGCTAACTCCTCCCAAACCTGCCGAATCACCTTATGGGTATACCAAGCAGATGGGTGAACAGATCATCAATGAATTTTCAAAGGCAAATCCATCGCAGTGTGTTCTGCTTCGATATTTTAACCCGGTTGGGGCTCATCCAACTGCACATATTGGTGAACTTCCGATAGGAAAACCAGCAAACCTGGTACCGGTGATCACACAAACTGCCATCGGAAAGCTTCCCCAGGTTACCATTTATGGAAACGATTATCCTACAAGGGATGGTACATGTCTGCGCGATTTCATTCACGTTTGCGACATAGCTCATGCACACACCCTGGCCGTTCAGTTCCTGATGGAAGGAAAAACCAATAAACGCTGTGAAGTGTTTAATCTCGGGACCGGCAACGGTGTAACTGTGCTTGAAGCCATTAAAGCTTTTGAAAAAGTAACCGGTGAAAAACTGAATTATGTTGTAGGAACGCGCCGCGCTGGTGATGTTGTGGCCATTTACGCTAACAATGACTATGCAAGAAAGCAGTTGAATTGGGAAACTCAATACTCACTGGAAGACATGCTTTCTACCGCCTGGAAATGGGAACAGAGATTGAAGGTAGATGAGAAGTTTTTCCAGAGCAAGAGCGTGGATTTGAATTGAAAGCAGTTGGAAATAATAAATTTCGATAGACGGCATACGTGAGATGGCAGATTTTTTCCTTTTCTTTGCAACACGAAAAAATAAAGGATGTTAAAAGATATTCAGTCTACAGGGCAGAAAGACACGCGAAGCGGTTTTGGTGACGGTATTGTAGAAGTTGCCAGAAAAAATCCAAATATAGTAACGCTCACCGCCGATCTCGCAGGTTCCCTTAAACTGAACCAGTTTATAAAAGAATTCCCCGAAAGATTTATACAGGTAGGTATTGCTGAAGCCAATATGATCGGTATTGCAGCGGGCCTCACTATTGGAGGAAAAATTCCATACACTACTACATTTGCAAACTTTTCCACCGGCCGCGTGTACGACCAGATCAGACAGTCGGTAGCCTATTCAGGTAAAAACGTAAAGATCTGCGCTTCTCATGCAGGACTTACCCTTGGTGAAGATGGCGCGACACACCAGATACTTGAAGATATAGGCATGATGAAAATGGTACCGGGTATGACTGTGATCGTTCCATGCGATTACAACCAGACAAAAGCAGCCACAATAGCCATAGCAGAATTTGATGGTCCGGTTTACCTGCGCTTCGGCCGTCCGGTTTGGCCGATATTTACTTCACCAGACGATTTTAAAATAGGAAAGGCACAGCAATTTTCAGAAGGCACGGATGTTTCGATATTTGCCTGCGGTCACATGGTATGGAAAGCAATCGAAGCAGGAAAAATTCTCGAAGAGAAAGGAATCCAAGCAGAGGTGATCAATATTCACACGATCAAACCGCTCGATACAGAAGCAGTGATCAGGTCACTGAAAAAAACAAAATGCGCTGTTACCGTTGAAGAGCATAATATCATAGGTGGCCTGGGCGATGCAATCTCGCACACGGCAACAACTTCATTCCCTGTTCCTATAGAATACATCGGAACAAAAGATACTTTCGGTGAAAGTGGTACACCTGTTCAGCTGCTTGCAAAATACGGACTTGATACGCCTTTCATCCTTGAGGCTGTTGAGAAAGTTATGAAGCGGAAGGTTCAATAACTGCCCTTTTTATATCATGATAAAATAAGAACGTCCAGTTTTCTTCAGTGCCTTTCTTCCACCATTCATGTCTTAATTGCATGCACTTTTTTCCATTGTAATCATATTTGGCTACATACTTGCTTTTCATCTGCTGGTACTGTGGTGCATCATCGCCTCCAAAGAAAACTGTTTTACCATTTTCTTTTATCCAGAATACCTGGTGATATCTGCTGTGTGCAGAAGTCATTTCATAATGTATATAATTATCAATGTCGCCATTGCCGTTCAGCAATTCAACGTGGGGTGAATCCTTTAGGCATTCAAGTTCTTTTTTTATATAGGATGAAGAATGTTCACTCAGTGCAAATTCAAGCTCCTGTTTCTGGATGTAATATTTTGCTGTTGGAAATGATAGCCGCCTTACACCATCTGTTTCATCTTTACAACTTATACCTCCGGAATGATCTTTATGCAGATGGCTCATCAATACTTTTGTAACCTCAGATGGATTGATGCCGTTATCCATCATGTTCTGATGAATCTGCAACACACCGTTTTCATTTCTGAAGCCAAGTCCCGCATCGAGCAATAGAACGTCGCTGTCGGTGATCACAAGAAATGGTTGTACTTCAACAAGCAAACTGCCGGCAGGCCGCTGGCTCAGCACATCTTTCTGTTCATCGAAAGGAACAAATACTTTTGTTTTATCAACTGTAAAAGAACCTTCCGAAAGAGGAATAATTTTCATTAATACTAAGTTTATTTTTCACTACTCACTTTTAACTTTTCAATTTTCGCTTTTAACTTTACCTCTCACCTCAACACCATCTGCCTGTCGGCATCAAGCCTTATCAGGATGGCGAGCATTATTGAAAATGTTAGAAGCGAGGTGCCACCATAACTGATAAATGGCAGCGGTATTCCGATAACTGGTGCAAGACCGATCGTCATGCAAATATTGATCGCAATATGAAAAAAGAATACACATGCCACTCCATAAGCATAACACCTGCTGAAAACACTTCGCTGACGCTCGGCTATGTGTACTATTCTTAGCAATAATATAAGATACAGTGAAAGAAAAATAAAGCTGCCGACGAAGCCGAAGCCTTCTCCTATTGTACAAAATATAAAATCCGTTCTTTGTTCGGGCACGAAATCGAAACGTGTTTGCGTTCCTTTAAGGAATCCCCTTCCTGCAAAGCCCCCGGAACCAATGGCGATCTTACTTTGCCGCACATTATAATCCGTTGCCTTCGATTTTGCCGAGGCAATATCTTCTGCTTCCACACTATTCACATCTGCATATGGATTTTCACGCCCTATCAGCGAGAATATTCTTTCTACCTGGTGTTTTTGTAGCACATGTGTAAACATAAATGGAACGGCAAACCGCTGTATACTTACGCATACCAGCCAGATCACCCCTATAGTGACAAGAACCTGCCTGCTTCTTTTGATCTGGCGTCTTAAAAAGTAGACAGCGATTCCCGCAATAATTGTCAGTGCAATCGCAAGGGTATTCTTTTCTACCAGCAGGGTGGCCACAACCAGTACTGCAAAAGAAAATCCAACTACAAGATAAATTGCCGGCAATCCTTCCCTGAACATCACAAGGAAGAATGCAAAGAATACCAATGCCAGGCCTGTTTCCTTCTGGGCTATTGTTATGAGTGCTGGCAATAACACTATGCCTACCGCAATTAATTGTGAACGCGGCTTTGTAAATTCAGTTTCCACACGCGATAAATATTTCGCGAGTGCAAGTGCAACAAACACTTTACAAATGTCGGCGGGTTGAACCTGGAATCCTCCGAAACGTATTATAGATTCCGTTCCTTTTACTTCTGTGTGAAATGGGAAAACCAGTAACAGCAGGAATATCCCTACTGCATACCATATATTAGCGGTTGCTGTGAAAAATTTGCTATCGGTCAGTAAGATGAAAAGACCGATGATCAGCGAGATAATAAAAAAAAAGAATTGCTTGCCGTAATCTGTGCGCAACTTTAAAAATCCATCGAGCACATATTCTCCTTCGCGGTATGTTACGGAGAAGATGCTTACAATCCCAATGGCCACAAGCGCAATGTAAAGCCATATCATCAACCAATCAGCACCTCTCGATATAGAAGGATTTCTATGGCTCATGCAGCAGATCGTTTAGCTGGACTCTTTTTATCAGGATATTTATTTATAAAAAGAGAAGAAATGATTTTTCTGTCGTCCTTTTCGGGGAATTCAAAAGGCTTGTTCTCTGAATCAGGTTTTTTAATGGCTGCGGTTTTTCTGTCTGGCTCGCTATGAACAGGAGGCACATAATACGACCCGTTCAAAAATCTACGGATGTAGCCGCTGTCCCTTGTCATATCGAACCACCTGTATGCCCTTGTTGAATCCTCTAAATACTGGAGCCTTTGAAAGTAAGAGGGAATAAGGTTGGCAGATGCTATCCTTTCCACTTCTTTCAGTCTTTCCGTGCGTAATGTATCATTCAGATATTTTTCAAGCATAAGCGAAGCGATCGGAGCGGCCCATGTTGTTCCGAATCCTGAATTCTCTACCACCACAGCAATAGCAATTTTAGGATCTTCCCTAGGTGCGAAGCAAACGAACATCGAATTATCTTTCAGCTTGATCCTTCTTTTATCAATGATTCGGTATTTTTCTGCTGTACCTGTTTTTGCGCAGATATTAATGCCGGGTATCATTACTACTCTTGCAGTACCGTGTTCCACCACATCCTGCATCCCGCCAATCACCGATTCAAAATCTTCATCAGCAATTTTTGTAAGAACTTCATGTTTTACCCTGAACTTCTTCAGCAAAGTATCTGAAGGCTGCTCATTGTCAATCTTCTTAACAAAATGCGGAAGGTAATAATATCCTTTGTTGGCAACAATGCACATAGCATTAGCAAGCTGCAGTGGAGTGGCCTGCATCATATCCTGCCCGATGCCAAGGGTAAGGTTGGTACATGAATTCCATGAATTCCTGTATACACGGTTGTATACACTGGTATCAGGGATCAGGCCTTTATCTTCTCCCGGAATATCAACTCCTATTTTTCTTCCCAAACCAAATGTGTTAAGGTATTCTTTCCACAACTGATATCCTTTTCGCGTGCCTAATTTTGGATTGTCAACCGTGAGCCTGTATATATGAGAATAATATGAGTTGCATGAATTGGCCATGGCAATGCGGAGATTCGCAGCGTGTCCAGGATTTTTATGTGTACACTTAACAGGCCGCGCACATCCATAATAAGCGCCATTGCATGGATAGCCAAATGAAGAATTGATCACTCCTTCATCAAGGGCCACCAATGCACCAAGAGGTTTGAATGTAGAACCCGGTTCATAATTTCCCTGCAATGCCCTGTTCAGCAACGGACCTGACACATCCAGCACCAGCTTGCCATAATTCTTTTGTTTGTTGGGACCCGTGAGGTCGTTCGGATTGTAATTCGGACCAGATGCCATAGCAATGATACCCCCCGTTTTGGGATCGATGGCTACTGCTGCGCCTACTTTTCCCGCCATAAGTTTTTCTGCAAGCTGCTGCACTTCAATATCAATATAAGTCTGAAGACTTCTCCCGGGAATCGCAGCTGTATCAAAGGTTCCGTTCTCATAACTGCCTACTAAACGATTCTTATTGTCTTTTATCAGGTTGTTGATACCGCGCTGGCCCATCAGTACACTTTCATAGAATGCCTCGAGGCCACTTCTTCCTACATAGTCGCCCATCATATAAAATCCTTTCGACCTTTTGATGATGTTCGAATCTGCTTCTGCTACATATCCCATGATATGTGCTGCGGCATTAAAAGGATACACACGAACTGGTCTTTCAACCAGCGCAAAGCCAGGGAATTTCCAGATGTTCTCATCGAGCCTTGCATAAATATCCGGAGGCAGCAGATCTTCATAAATAGAAGGCCTGTACCGACCGTTTTTTATTTTCGCCTCCTGCATCCTTTTAATAAATTCAGCGGTGTCGATCTGTAGCAAATTGCAAAGGCTTGCAGTGTCTATATTCTTTACCTCGTTTGGTGTAACCACGAGGTCGTACATGATCGTATTATTGAGAATAGCCTTTCCTTTTCTGTCGTATATGATGCCACGGTTAGGATAAATCACTTTACGAAACACGGCATTATTCATCGCGAGCTGCCGGTAATTACCCGAAAGCATCTGCAGGTTGAACAACTGGAGAATGATAATGAAGAAAACCCCAAGAAAGATCAGGCGTATAATTGTACTTCTCGACTGGTTGAAGACGGACATGGGATTTTTAGATGATTAGGCTGTGTTGGTCCGGAATTTTTCCTTTCTGAAAAAAAGAATTTCTGTTACAAAGATAAGAAGCATACTTACTCCTGTGCTCGCTAAAACCTTTCCTGCAAAATAAAAGAACGAACCAAATTCAATCCATTCTAAAAATACAAGATATCCGTTGTGAATCAATGTTAAAATGAAAACATAAGTGGCGTACGGAGCAAGTCCCATACTGGTGATAGATGGTGAACTGTAATTTTGTTCGGCGCCTTCCTGCCTTATCAGTATATTAACAAGAAACGGACGCATGTATGCTATCAGTATACACGGCGCCGCATGCAATCCTGGTGTTTTGGTAAAATA
>Ga0111538_10011153_pt1 | contig 11930 bp, 10 predicted proteins | sample SoiMethybrSBSTD1_FD_79669 | JGI IMG/M metagenome (GOLD analysis project Ga0111538, IMG submission 79669) | Bulk soil microbial communities from a Populus tree surrounding site in Tennessee, USA - Soil MetaG P. TD hybrid SBSTD1 (version 2)... | ecosystem: Environmental > Terrestrial > Soil >...
CGCCGTCGGCGACCCAGAGCAGCTCCCGCGAGCCGGTCAGGTCGCCGCGCGCGGAGACGACCCGCAGCGTGCGGCGGTCGGTGGGCGATCCGGACTCCGAGATTGTGGGCTCGACGCTGGCATTCGGCTGGACCGGCGGGCGCGCCCGCATCGGCGGCGCGCTGGGTTCGGGTGTGGACGACGTCGCATCGGAGGCCTGTGTGTCCGGTGCGGTGAGGGTCGCGGATGAGGCCGGTGGTGCGACGACATCGGCTCGAGTGTCCAGTGTGGACGCCGTCGGGTCCTTGCCGCCGAACGCGGCCGCCAACACGGCGGCGCCCGCTACCGCAACACCCGCGGCCGCGGCCGCCACCTGGTACTTCCGCCGTCGCCAGGGACGGACGTGCTCGGTGTCCATGCTCTCGATGATCGCAGGCGGAATGCCTGGTACGAGCCTAATCGTCCCTATCGACTCCAGGTCAGAGCAGGTCGACGAGATCGCCGATGACCCCGGACTCGATGACGATGACCGCGCCGATGAGCATGAACACGCCCGGCACGATCCAGTGGCCGTACCGCTCGACGATGGCAATGATCGGCTTGTGCGAGGCCAGCCACATGCCGGCCAGGCACCACACGGCGACCAGCACGGCGAACACCGCGACAGTGACGAGCGTGTCGGTCGGGCCGATGGTGCGGAACAGCGGCGTGTAGACGGAGATGTTGTCGGCGCCGTTGGCGATCGTGACACCGGCGACGGCCAACGACGACCCGGCGACTACGTGTCGGGCTCCTCGCCCTCGCTGCGCGAGCCCGTCGAGGCCGGCAAGGTCGCTTGCCCGGAATGTACCGAATATGGTACCAGCACCGGCGAATGCCAGGCCGCACGCCGACGCGTCCCGGCCTCCACTCGAAGCACTTCGGGCCGCCGACCATGCGGTCGGCGGCCCGAACAGGAAGTCGACGCTCAGACGTCGTAGTACATGGCAAACTCGTGCGGCGTCGGGCGCAGGCGCACCGGGTCGACCTCGTTGTCGCGCTTGTACGAGATCCACGTCTCGATCAGGTCCGGCGTGAACACGCCGCCCTCGAGCAGGAAGCCGTGGTCGCCCTCCAGCGTGTCGAGCACCTCGGTCAGGGAGCCCGGCACCTGCTTGACGCTGGCGTACTCGTCCGGCGGCAGGTCGTAGAGGTCCTTGTCGATCGGCTCCGCGGGCTCGATCTTGTTACGGATGCCGTCGAGGCCGGCCATCATCATCGCGGAGAACGCGAGGTACGGGTTGGCCGACGGGTCGGGCACCCGGAACTCGACGCGCTTGGCCTTGGCGTTGCTGCCCGTCACCGGTATGCGGGTGCAGGCCGAGCGGTTGCGCTGGGAGTACACCAGGTTGACCGGCGCCTCGAAGCCGGGCACGAGCCGGCGGTACGAGTTGACCGTCGGGTTGGTGAACGCGCACAGCGACGGCGCGTGCTTGAGCAGGCCGCCGATGTACCAGCGGGCCGTGTCGGACAGGCCGGCGTAACCGGTCTCGTCGTAGAACAGCGGCTCGCCGCCCAGCCACAGCGACTGGTGGGTGTGCATGCCGGATCCGTTGTCACCGAACAGCGGCTTGGGCATGAACGTCGCCGTCTTGCCGGCCGACCAGGCGGTGTTCTTGACGATGTACTTGAACAGCTGCAGCTGGTCGCCGGCGTGCAGCAGCGTCGAGAACTTGTAGTTGATCTCGGCCTGGCCGGCGGTGCCGACCTCGTGGTGCGACCGCTCGACGGTGAAGCCCGCGTCGATCAGGTTGCGCACGATCGCGTCGCGCAGGTCGGCATAGTGGTCCACCGGCGGCACCGGGAAGTAGCCGCCCTTGTAGGCGGTCTTGTAGCCGCGGTTGCCGCCGGCCTCGTCGCGGCCGGTGTTCCACCAGCCCTCGACCGAGTCGATGTAGTAGTACGCCTGGTGCGCGCTGGTCTCGTGCCGAATGGAGTCGAAGATGTAGAACTCCGCCTCGGGCCCGAAGTAGGCGGTGTCGGCGATGCCGCTCGCGGCCAGGTACGCCTCGGCCTTCTTCGCGACGTTGCGCGGGTCGCGGCTGTACGCCTCGCGGGTGAACGGGTCGTGGATGAAGAAGTTCAGCGCGACCGTCTTCTCGGCGCGGAACGGGTCGACGAACGCGCTCGCCGCGTCGGGCAGCAGCAGCATGTCCGACTCGTGGATCTGCTGGAAGCCGCGGATTGACGAGCCGTCGAAGGCGAGACCGTCACTGAAGATCTTCTCGTCGAACGACTCGACCGGGACGTTGAAGTGCTGCATGACGCCGGGCAGGTCGCAGAACCGAACGTCGACGAATCGGACGCCCTCGTCCTTGATGTATCTGAGGAGCTCGTCGGAATTGGCGAACACGCGGTCCTCCAGGCTCGTACACGTAGTGGAATCAGCTGTTGCGCGACGGTATGGCTGAGGCGTTGCCCGGCCGTGTCTCGATTGTTTCGGCCATGTTTCGCCCGCCCCGATCCTATCGGGGCATTACCGCCGGCCTGCGGGAATGCGCATTCTATGCCGGTAGCGCCCGATGGTGATGCCGGCTACTTCGGTAGGCTGCCGCCGCATGACGCCCGCCAGCTTCGGCCGCCGGTTCGCCGGCCTGTTCGTCGACTGGATCCTGTGCCTGCTGGTGGCCGGCCTGTTCGGACCGCTCAACGGGAGCGTATGGCCGGTCGTGGTGCTGATCGTGCAGCACACGTTCTTCGTCGGCCTGTTCGGCCAGACGCCCGGGATGTTCGTCGTGCGGTTGCGCTGCGTCGAGCCGGATTCCGGACGACCGATCGGGCTGCCCCGAGCCGCCTTGCGCGCGGTGCTGCTGGTCCTCCTCGTCCCGCCGCTGATCATGGACGCCGACGGCCGCGGCCTGCACGACCGCGCCGCCGGCTCGGCGGTCACCCGGCTGGCGGCGCTCCCGCCGGCCGGCTGACCCCCATTTCCCGCGATCTTGGGCTCCCCTCGGTGCCAGCGGCCCGACGGGAGTCCAAGATCGCGAAAACTCAGCGGCCGCGGCTCATTCGGAACGCGCCCTTCGGCGGCCGCATGTTCTTGGGAATCGCGCCCTTCGGGAGGTTTGTCCGAGCGGCCAGCGCCGTCAGCCGGGTGTCCAGCGCGTTCACGTCCTTGCCCGTGATGGTCCGCGGCAGCTTCATCAGCGTGGTGCGCAGCTTGGCCAGGGGCACCTGGCCCTCGTCGTTGCCGACCACGAACTCGTGCATGTCCGTCGACCCGATGATCTTGGAGAGACGGCGCTTCTCCTGGCCCATCATCGAGCGCAGGCGCGCCGGCGTGCCCTCACCGATCAGGATGACGCCCGGCCGCCCGATCACCACGTGCACCATGTCGAACGTAGTGGTGCTGGAGAACGCGGGCCGGATCCGCCAGTCGCCCCGCATGGACTGCAGCAGCTGGGCCGCGGCGCCGGGCTGACCCTCGTACTCGGTCATCATGGCCTTGTTGGCCCGCAGGTTCAGCACGATCATGACGCCGAGCAGGGCGCCCATGACCGCGGCGGCCATCCAGAGCCAGCCGATGCCGAGCACCCCGAGCGTGATGCCGATGCCGAGCGGGATGAGCGCGGCGAGCACCGCCAGCGGGACGAACAACTTGTCCCGCTTCGCGGTGAACTTGATCGCGACGGGGAGTTGCTTCAGACCCTGGAGGAACGACGGCTTCTCCGGCTGCTCTTTCGCCATAGGCGAAGTCTAGATGGCTGTACGGGCCGCGGCCCGCCGGCTACCTTGGCGAAGTTCAATGATCGGGGGGCGGGATGGCGGAACGGGCAGAGCTGGCGGAGCCGGTAGAACCGGCCCAGCCGGCCGAGAAGCGGGTCACCTGGGCGGAGCTCTTCTTCGACCTGGTGTTCGTGTTCGCCGTCACGCAGGTCTCGGCGCTGCTGCACCACGACCATTCCTGGGCCGGCGTCGGCCGGGCGCTCGTCGTGTTCGTGCCGGTGTGGTGGGCGTGGGTCGGCACCACGATCCACGCCAACACGCACGACGTCGACCGCCCGCTCGACCGGCTGGGCATCTTCGCCGTTGGGCTGGGCAGCCTGTTCATGGCGCTGGGCCTGACCGACCCGTACGGCGCGTACGGCGTGCTCTTCGGCGCCAGCTACTGGGCGCTGCGCCTGGTGCTCGCGGCGCTGGTGTTCCGCGGCCCGCGCCTGTCCGTCAACGCGTTCAGCGTCGCGCTGTTCGTCACCGGGCCGCTGCTGCTGATCGGCGGCCTGCTCGACGGCGGCGCCCGGGTCGCGGTCTGGGCGGTCGCCGCGCTGATCGACCTGGCCGTGCCCCGGCTCACCCGACGCAAGCTTGCCCTCGTCCACTTCGAGCCGGCGCACCTGCCCGAGCGGTTCGGCCTCTTCGTGATCGTGGCGCTGGGCGAGTCGATCGTCGCGGTCGGCGTGACGGCGCGCGGCGAGGAGTTCACGGCCGCCCGGCTGGCCGCCGTCGCGGCGGCGTTCGTGCTGGCCTGCGGCCTGTGGTGGGTCTACTTCCACTTCGCGGCCGACGCGGTGCACCACGCGATCGCCCACGCCCGGGTGCAGACCGACGTCATCCGGCCGGTGCTGGCCTACGGCCACCTCGGTTTCATCGCGGGCATCGTGGCGGTGGCGGTGGGGCTGGCCGAGGTCGTCCACTACCCGGGCACGCACCTGCATCTCGACGTCGCGGGCCTGCTCCTCGGCGGCACCGCGCTCTACCTGGCGGTCTTCGGGTACACCCGGTGGCGGATGTTCGGCTCCACCTCGCCGACCCGGCTTACCGCGGCCGCCGTGTGCCTGCTGCTGCTCGTCGTCGCGCCGCTGCTGCCGGCGCTCGCCCTGCTCGCCCTGCTGGCGACTGTCGTCGTCGCGCTCAACGTGGTGGAGGCGCTGCGGGTGCGCCGCGCGCAGGCGCCCGACCCGGCGACGTATCTGGCCGGGTCAGCGCCCGCGGAGGGCTGAGCGGATGGTGTCCACTGTGGACAGAAAGGCGTCCGGGTCGGCCAGGCCGCCGAGCTCCACGGCCCGCTCCACCGGCGTGCCGGTCAGCACCCGCTTGGTGGGCACCTCCAGCCGCTTGCCGTTTGCGTTGCGGGCCAACCGGTCCACGACCACGATGAGGTCGGGGGAGTGCCGGGGCGAGAGCCGGGAGCGCAGCGCCGCGCGGATCGCGTCGGCGTCCGCGGTGCCGCTCAACGCGACGACCAACGCGCTCTGCTCCTCCAGATGGATCACCAGGCTGTCGGTGACGCCGGGCAGCGCGTCGAGCACCGCGTAGAACTCGGCGGTGCCGAGCCGCACGCCGCCCCGGTTCAGCGTCGCGTCGGACCGGCCGGTGATCACCCAGGTGTCGCGCTCCGTGCGGACCAGCCAGTCACCGTGCCGCCATACGCCGGGGTACGTATCGAAGTACGCGGAGCGGTAGCGGCTGCCATCGGCGTCGCCGTGGAACCCGACGGGCATCGACGGCATCGGCAGCGTGACCACCAGTTCGCCCGGCACCCCGCGGACCGGGCGGCCCGCCTCGTCGTAGGAGTCGGTGGCCACACCCAGCGGCCGGCACGACATCTCCCCGGCGTAGACGGGCGTGAGCGGGCTGCCGCCGAGGAAGCCCGAGCACACATCGGTGCCGCCGGATGTCGACGCGAGGAGCAGGTCGTCCGCGACGGCGTCGTAGACCCACGCGGCAGCCGTCGCCGACAAGGGCGAACCCGACGACGTGATCTGCCGCAGTGCCCGCAGGTCGTGTTCGCGGCCCGGCGAGAGCCCGGCCCGGGCGCACGCGGACAGGTACCCCGCGCTGGTGCCGAAGAAGTCGGCCCCCGTCTCCGCCACGACGCCCCAGGCGGCGTCGAGGGTGGGCCAGGCCGGATCGCCGTCGAAGAGCACGATGCCCGCGCCGACGGCGAGCGCGCTCACCACCAGGTTCCACACCATCCAGCCGGTGGTGGTGTACCAGAACGCGGTGCTGCCGGGCCCGAGGTCCATCTGGAGCCCGAGCGCCTTCACGTGCTCGAGGAGCAGCCCGCCGTGGCTGTGCAGGATCGCCTTGGGCAGCCCCGTCGTGCCGCTGGAGAACAGCACGACGAGGGGATGGTCGAACGGCACCGGTTCGAAGACCGGCGCGGCGTCGACGGCGGTGAACTCCGCCCACGACAGCACATCGGCAACGGGCGAAAGGGCCAGGTACGGCAGTTCCACGGCGAGAGCGCGCAACCCGCGCCGCACCTCCGCGACGGCGTCCCGTCGCGAGATCTCCCGAGCGCCCCACCGGTACCCGTCGACGCAGAGCAGCACCGCCGGGTCGAGCTGCGCCACCCGGTCCAGGACGGCGCGCGGCCCCATCTCCGGCGGCACCGAGCACCAGATCGCGCCGAGGCCGGCCGCCGCCAGGTGTGCGGCCACCGCCTCGGGGACGTTCGGCAGGTAGCCGACCACGCAGTCACCCCGTCCGACGCCGGCCCGCCGCAGTCCGTCCTGGATCCGACCGACCATTGTGGACAGCTCGGCACCGGTCAGGTCGCGCGGCGGTGCGGTCTGGCCGCGCGCCCGGATCCGCACCTCGCCGGGCGGCCGGCGCAGCGCGTGCTCGGCGTAGTTCAGCGTGGCACCGCTGAACCAGCGGGCGCCCGGCATCGTCCGGCGCTCCAGCACCGTCTCATATGGACGGTGCGCGGCGATCCCGCCGAACTCCCAGACGGCGGCCCAGAACTCCTCGAGCGACTCGACCGACCACCGCCACGCGTCCTCGTACGTGTCGAAGCGGCGGCCGGTGCGCTCCTCGACGGTGGTGAGGAACCGGCCGAGGCGGCTCGTGCGCCGGGCGTCCGGCGGCGGCGTCCAGAGCACGGTGCCCGGCGCGACGGTCACGCGACTCCGTCCAGGTGGAGGGCGTCGGCCCGTTCCCACAGTGCCATCAGGTCTGGCAGCCCCCTCAGGACGAGGTCGGGCCGGTCGGTAGGGGGAGCGGCGGCCGCCTCCCGTTCACCGTGCAGCCCGGTAGTGATGAGCACGGCCACCGCGCCGGCGCCGCGGGCCATCCGCGCCTCCAGCGTCAGGTCGTCGCCGGCCACCAGGATCCGGTCGGCCGGCGCGCCGAGCCGGCGGGCGGCCACGTTCATCGCGGCGGTCGAGGGCTTGCCGAGCACCTCGTAGCGCTGCCCGGTGACGTGTGCCAGGCCGCTGCTGATGAACCCGGCGACGCCGGCGAGCGGTCCACGGGTCGACGCGAAGCGGCCCGCGTCGCTCGTCACGAACAGGTCCGCGCCGGCCCACAGCGCCTCGGCGGCCCGCTGCAGCTGCTCCTGCCCGAAGGCGGTGTCCCAGCCGATGACGACAGCGGCCGCGCCGTGGTGCGGCCCGGGCCGCAGGTTCACCCCGCCCGCGGCCAGTACATCCACGAGCGCCGGCCCGCCGAACGCCAGCACCGGCCGGTCGCCGTAGCGCTCGCGGATCACCTCGGCGCCGACGACGGCCGGGGTGAGCACGTCGTCGGCCGCGAGCGGGAGGCCGACCGAGCGCAATGCCGCGGCGACGCCGGCGGGCGTGAGGTTCGAGGCGTTGGTGAAGGCCACGAGCCGACGGCCGGAGCGGCGCACCGCGGCGATCGCATCCGCCGCGCCCGGCAGCGCACGGCCGCCGCTGCCGCCGGGCCCGTCGGAGAGCACGAGGCAGCCGTCGACGTCGAAGACCGCGCCCTCCACGGCGGCGAGCCGGCGCAACAGGTCCGGCGACATCACGAGTCGTCCCGCCGCAGCGTCACGTGCTCGTCGCCGAGGCTCACGTCGATGCGGCGCCAGCCAGGGATCGTCTCGACGGCCCGGACGAAGTCGGCGGCGGTCATGGTCTTCGCCGGTGCATGGTCGCCGGAATCGGTCCAGGCGGGCGCCGGGCCGGCCCGTTCCACCGCCGCGAGCTGGTCGCCGGGCAGCACCACCCGCAGCACCGCCTCGTCGTCGTCCACCGCCCGGCCGAGCGACGCGGCGACCTGCGCGCGGATCTCGTCGATCGTCGGCTCGGGCGGCGGTTTGTCGAGCTCGCGGGTGCGCGGCGCGGCCCGGACGGCGTCGCGGACCACCTCGGCGATCTCGCCCGGCGGCGTCCCGAAATGGCCGAGCACGTACCGGATCACCTCGTCGGGCAGCCGCGACCAGCGGGCCTGGCCGGTGCGTGCGCCCACCACGTTGAGCATCGCCTGGCTGCCGACGAACTGGCTGTACGGCGTCACCATGATCGGGTACCCGAGCTCGGCCCGGATCACGGTGACCTCCTCGAGCAGGGCCGGCAGCGCGTCGGGCATGCGCAGCTCGTCGAGCTGGCGGCGCAGCGTGCCCATCATGCCGCCGGGAATCTGGTGCGCGTGGAAGCTCAGGTCGTACTCGGTGGGCCGCCCGGGCGGCAGGCCCTGCGTCGCGGCGAACCGGGCGATGAGGGCCTCCGCCTCCGCGACGGCGTCGAGGTCCACGTCGACACCGATACCCAGCGTGGCGAGGTTCGCCACCAGCCGGGTGACCGACGGCTGGCTGGTTCCGTTGGCCAGCGCGCCGATCGCGGTGTGCAGCACGTCGACGCCGAGTTGGGCGGCGAGCACGTAGACCTGCGGCGCGACGCTCGTCGTGCAGTGGCCGTGCAGTTCGAACGGCAGGTCCCCGATCGCCGTGCGCAGTTCGGGGATGAGCGTGGCGGCGCGCTCCAGGGTCAGCAGGCCGCCGGGATCCTTGAGGTACACGGCATCCACGGCCGGATCGGCGGCGAGCGTCTTGGCGGCGTGCCGGAAGCCGTCGTCGGTGTGCACCGGCGACTCGGTGAACGTCACCGCGGCGACCACCTGCTCGAAGCCCTCCTCCTTGGCCATGCGGGCGACGGCCAGCGCCGCGGTCGTGTCGTTCATCGGCTCGGCGATCTGCAGGCGACGCATGCCGTGCCGGGCCAGCGCGCGCATCGACAGCCGCAGCACCGACTCGGGTGACCGGTCCCAGGCCATGAAGCGCATCCCGGTGGTGATCAGCGACAGCGGCGTCGTCGGGACGACAGCTCGCATCCGGGCGATGCGCTCCCACGGGTTCTCCCGGTGCCAGCGCACGCCCACCGACAGGTGCGTCGAGGAGGTGAAGTCGATCGCGTGGAAACCGGCCCGTTCCAGCGCGGGGCCGAGCGCCTCGACCATGCCGGTGGTGAGGCCGGTGGCGCCCCACAGGCTCTGGTTGCCGTCGCGGGTGCTGGTGTCGACGAGCCGGATCATGAGACCGCCTCGATCAGGAACAACGGCTGGCCCTCCTCGACCATTGCGCCGTCCTCGGCGCACACCTCGGCGATCCGCCCGGCGACGTCGGCGGTCACCGGCATCATCAGCTTCATCACCTCGACGATCGCAACCGTGGTGTCGGGCCCTACCTCGTCGCCGGGCTCCACGAAGGGTGGCGCGTCCGGTGCCGGCCGTCGGTAGAACGCTCCCATGACCGGCGCGAGCACCGGGGTCAGGTCGTCCACTGGGGACTCCGCAACGGCGGGCTCCACAGTGGACACGTACAGCCGCAGGCCGGGCCGTTCGATCGTCGCCTCGGCGTGGCCGGCCGATACGGTCTGCCGCACCAGTTCCAGCACGTCGTCCCACGTCATCGCTGGGTGCCGATCGTGTGGACCAGGTTCAGGAACGCGTTGGCGGGCCGCGCCGCGCGCGCCGCTTGCCGCGCCCGCCACGTGGTCTCCGGGCGGCTCTGCAGCACCAGGAACCGGCCCGACGCGTCCAGCGCCCACTCGATGTCCTGCGGGCAGCCGTAGTGCTCCTCGACCCGCATCGCCAGCGAGGCCAGCGCGCGCAACCGCTCGCCGTCGAGCGTGGCCGCGTCGCGCCGCTCCACCGGCACGTCCACGGTGACGACGCCCCGGCCGTCCGGCGCCGGCCGGCACTCCCTCGCCTTGTGCGCCACCGTCCGCGCGGTGAGCGTCGGCCCGGCCTTGGACAGCCAGAACTCGTCGGGCGTCACCTCGCCGGACACCACCGCCTGGCCGAGCCCCCAACTGGCGTTCACCGCCACCACCGAGCGGTCGCCGGTGCGCGGACTCACCGTGAACGCCACGCCGGACACCGTCGCGTCGACCATCGCCTGGACGCCGACGGCGATCCGGGTCGCCTCGGCGGCCCGCTCCTCGGGCAGCCGCGCCCGGTACGCGACCGCCTGCGGCGTATACAGGCTCGCCCAGCAGTCCCGGACCCGCGCCACGACGTCGTCCGCGCCGACCGTCCACAGGTACGTCTCCTGCTGGCCCGCGAAGCTCGCCGCGTCGCCGTCCTCGGCCACCGCCGACGACCGGACCGCCACCGGCAGGTCGGCGCGGCCCTCGTGGCGGCACAGGTCGGCGTACGCGGCGCGCACCTCGGCCTCGACCTGCGCGGGCATGGCGGCCGCCCGGACGAGCGCGCCGGCATCGCCGGGCGCGGCGCCCGCGAGCCGGTCGCGGAAGCCCGCGCAGTGCGCCGCGTACGCGTCGACGGTGACCGCGAAGCCCTGCGGCACCGCGATTCCGGCCGAGATCAGCTCGCCGAGGCTCGCGCACTTGCCGCCGACGGTCGGCCGGTCGCCCGCGCGGACCTCGTCGAACCAGCGGATGTGGGTCATGTCAGTCGTCGAGCAGGGTCACGGCGCCGGTGTCGCCGTCGACGCGGATCATCTGGCCGGTGCGGATGGTCGACGTGCCGGTGCCGGTTCCGACGACCGCCGGCAGGCCGTACTCGCGCGACACGATCGCGGCGTGGCACATGATGCCGCCGATGTCGCTGACCGCGCCCTTGATGCGCGCGAACACCGGTGTCCAGCTGGGACTGGTGATCGGCGCGACGAGGATCTCACCATCCTCCACAGTGGACAGATCGGCCGGCCGCAGCACGACCCGGGCCCGGCCCTCGGCCACGCCGGGGGAGCCGGCGAACCCGCGCAGCGTCCGGACCGTGCCCGTGCCCTCCTGCGCGGCGAGCCAGCCGGCCACCTGCTCGTCGGTGATGCCCCACAGCATGATCGTCATCGGCTCCACGATCTGGCCCGGCGCCGGGCCGAGCGCCGGCGGCGGTGACCACCGGGCGAGCGCGGCGTAGGTCTCCCGGCGCTGGCGCACGATCGCCGGCCAGTGGTCCGGGCCGTGCGGCCGACCGCCGGCGCACCACGCCATCTGCAGGTCCACCAGCGCGTCGCCAACCTCGGCCCGGCGCAGGAAGAACAGGTCGTCGACGGCGTCGAAGAAGCCGTGCCGCACGAACAGCTCGCCGAGCGAGCGCATCTTGTTCCAGAACACCGTCATGTACCAGTGCTCGATGAAGAAGTTGTGGTTCTCGACGTAGGGGAACACCACGCGGGACAGGCCCAGCGCCTCGTCGAAGGCCTGACGGCCCTCGTCGGTGTCGATCAGCCCGCGGTAGCGCTCGACGACCGCGTCGCGTTCGGCGCTCACCGCGGCCAGCGGCCGGGACAGGTCCTCGCCCTTGCGCAGCCGCTGCGCGTACTCGCCGATCATCGACAGCGGGAACGACGGGTCGTCGGACCAGCTGCGGTGGTGGTGGTAGAACCCGTTGCCGTAGGAGAAGTGGAACCACGGCTCGGCCGATTCCGCATAGGCGGCCAGCCACTCCGGGCCCGGATCCTCGCCGGCGATGATTCTGTCCGCGACCCCGAGTTCGACGGCGAGCGCGGCGAGCTTCTTGAGCTCGTCGTCGGGCCGGAAGAGCAGCACGTCGACGCCGCTGACCATCTTCGCGACGGCCTGGTCGGTGATCTCGGGGAAGTGTCCCCTGCAGAGCATCAGGAAGTTCAGGTACGCGGCGTAGCCGAGATTCAGCAGTTCACTGTGCAGGTTCCACGCCGCGTCCAGCGACGCGAGGATTCCCTGATAGGCAACGAGAAGATCGTTCGACGACGCGATGCCGCGGGCGGCCAGCACCCG
>Ga0111538_10011154_pt1 | contig 11930 bp, 10 predicted proteins | sample SoiMethybrSBSTD1_FD_79669 | JGI IMG/M metagenome (GOLD analysis project Ga0111538, IMG submission 79669) | Bulk soil microbial communities from a Populus tree surrounding site in Tennessee, USA - Soil MetaG P. TD hybrid SBSTD1 (version 2)... | ecosystem: Environmental > Terrestrial > Soil >...
AGAGGTGCAACCAGCCGTTGAAGCTCAACCCGCAGTAAAGGTATCGGTAGCTGAACCAACCGCCACGGAACCGGGCGTCCAGCAGGCTGTCGCAGCTCCGGTCGAGACATCGTCTGTTTCAACGGTATCGTATCCAGTGATCCTGGCAGTGGCAGCCTCAATTGTCGTACTCCTCGGAGCTGGCTTAATGATGAGACGTCGCACAGAAAGCCGGCGAAGTCCACAAGTGTAAGAATCGTTCCATCTGTACGAAAAGGCCGGACATCGTCCGGTCTTTTTTATTAAATTCGAGCGCGACCAAAGTTCAAATACAGTTTATTTATCGAGACTGCCCTTTATTAAGGGAAAATCTAGCTGTTTCCTAGGGAAACATTATTAAAACACATTTGTTGTACTTGGTTAACAAATCCATGAACTACGGGTACAATACAGTTCAACTTAATTTTTTCCCCACCTGGAATGGTGGGTACCTCTATCTAAAGGAGAGTTCCCCATGTTTCATACCATCATCATCGTTGGCAATGTAGGCAAGGACCCTGAAATGCGCTATACCCCCTCAGGCCAGGCCGTAACATCCTTTTCGGTGGCAACCAATCGACAGTATACAACCGGGAACGGCGAGCAGGTAAAGGAAACCATCTGGTTCCGAGTCACCACCTGGGGCAAGCAGGCAGAAGTCTGCAACCAGTACGTCAAGAAGGGTACAAAGGTTTTGATCGAAGGAAGACTGACACCAGACAAGGCGACCGGCGGGCCCCGCATATGGACCAAGCAGGACGGGACCTCGGGTGCATCCTTTGAGGTAACAGCCGGGACGGTCCGCTTCCTGTCCTCGCGCGGCGAGGGAGGCGAAGGCCCGATGATGGGCAGCATGGAAGGCGCAGAGATTCCGGCCGAGGACGATATCCCCTTCTAGTGCGGCAAACTCGATCAGTCCAGCAGGCCGCACTGATCGGACCGCCGGACTTGTAAATTGCAGGATCTCAGGATATACCCAGCTTATGACGACACCCGCACAACCCGCCGGACCGAAGATCAACGTCCCTGAGGGGACCCGGCCGCTCTATGCCAACCTGGCTCGTATTTCACACTCCCCGGCCGATATTGTGATCGACTTTGCACATATTCTGCCAGGCGAGGATACGGCGAACATCCAGTCACGCATCGTCATGAGCCCGCTTAGTGCAAAACTTCTGATGCGCGCCCTGACCGAAAACCTTGCGCGCTACGAGACAGCGTTTGGAGAGATCTCCGTTCCGGGCAACAGTTCACTTGCTGAAAATCTATTCCGCCCACATCACCCTCCCGAACCTCCGCAGGAATAGGCTTGCAGACATCCTGATCGAAGTGAGAATACCATGAACAAGCTTGAGGGTATTGCCAATCAGATCCGTGAGAAGTTCGATGTGCTCACAAAATTGCGCGACCTGGCGCTCGCTGAATCACGCCAGTTGACGCGTTCCTGCTCGCTGGCCATACGCGCCGTGCACCGCGACGATCATGCCGGGATGGAGATGCACCTTACAGATGCGCACAACCTGGCAAACAAACTCCGAGCTGAGCTCAAGGATTATCCTGGTCTCTATTACGCGAACTACACCCAGGATGCACTGAAGGAATTCGTGGAGGCAAACGTCACGTGCGCTCTGATCCTCAACCAGCCGCTCCAGACTCTTGAAGAACTGCGCGTGGAGGAGGCAACCTACCTCAACGGGCTGGCGGAAGTTGTGGGCGAATTACGCCGCCGAATTCTGGACATCCTGCGGTCAGGTTATTCCGAAGAGGCTGAGCGTCTCCTCACTTATATGGATGAAATTTATTCGGTGCTTGTAACAATAGACTATCCTGACGCCATCACCAATGGGCTGCGTCGACAGACCGACCTGGCCCGCGGCATCATCGAAAAGACCCGTGGGGACGTCACGCTCAGTCTGCGCGTAGATCAATTAACCCAGGCGATTACTCAGCTAAGCACTCAATTAAACGTCGAGCAGCCCATTGACCTGGAAGAGAGCGGTCTTTCCATCCAAAGGAATGAGGATGACTGAGAGATGCCGCGGCGGCGCAAGTATCCGCTGATTGTCTATAGGCACATGCTAAATCGCTGGTGGCCCGCCATGCTCGCGCTCGGACTGGGCATGTTTGCACTGGCATACAGTGAATACACGGACGCAATGGCGCGGTTCATCTCCTGGCGCTGGCAGTTGTTTGCCGGGATAGGAATCCTGGCGCTTCTGGTTGGTTTATTTTTTCTCATCATCAAGCAGTTCGCCTACGTTCAAGTATTCCCCACGTATCTAAAACTTGTCACCCCCTTTTTGCGTCTCAAGATCTCCCATAAACGCATCACCCGGACAACGGCCGCTGAAATGCGCCAGCTCTTTCCACCTAAAAGCATGTCGTGGTGGGTCCGGGAAATCTTTGCGCCTCTCTCCACCCGGACCGCGGTCGTCATCGATCTTAACAGTTACCCGATCTCTCCCCGGATCATGCACCTGTTTCTTTCGAGATTTTTCTTCAAGGATAAGACTCCGAATCTGGTAATCCTGGTCAATGACTGGATGCTGTTCAGTACTGAGCTCGAAAGCATGCGGACGAATACCAACCCAGATTCAGGCAAGCGGCAAAAACGGCCCCGGGATTCCATTCTTTCCCGACTACCTCAGAAATGAAGATTTACTTTGCCTGCTCCATCACCGGCGGACGTGAGTTTGAATCTATCTATCAGGTCATTACGCGTGCACTGGGGGAGGACAATCACCAGGTTCCTACAGCTCATCTGGCTGAGTCTGGCGTCGCATCTGTTGAGGCAGTCATTGATCCGGTAGAGGTCTATACCCGCGATACCATTTGGATCCAGGAGAGTGCTGTCCTGATCGCGGAAGTCAGCGTGCCCTCTCATGGCGTGGGCTATGAAATTGGATATGCTTTGGGTCTGGGGAAACCTGTGCTGGCTTTATATCAGGAGGGTCGAAAAGTTTCCAAAATGATCAGCGGCAACCCGGATCCAAATCTGCGGGTGAGATGTTATGCAGGTCCCGAGAATGCAGTTGAGATCATACGAACATTCCTGTCCACACAGTATATTCGTGAAAAACGTCACTAGTTAACAATTACTTTTTGTCATGGCGGAAAAGACCCGCCTACGATATTATGAATATGGAGACGGAACAAAGACACCTCCAAAATGCTCCTCACTGTCTCCTCCTTTGGCGAAAGCTTCCGCCGAACTACATAGTTCGGCGGAAGCATTTTAAATCAATCAGATTGTGCTAGACAATATTTATTTTTTGCCGGCTGCGGCAGGCTAGGTCTGGATCGGCAGAACGATGAAAAAGGAACTGCCTTTTCCCTCCACGGATTCCACCCAGATGCGTCCCTGGTGGCTTTCCACAATGGTCTTAACGATCGCAAGACCCAGACCGGATCCTTCCACTTCGGAAATATTGCTTCCCCTGTAAAACTTATCAAAGATGCGCGGCTGATCAGTAACGGGGATGCCCGGTCCGGCATCTGTAACTTTCAGGATCAACTGCTCCCCCTCCGCCTGGATTGAGACAGAGATTTCTGCATCCGGGTAGGAATATTTGATCGCGTTCCCCACCACATTGTCCATTACTTGGCGGAGTCGGATCGGGTTGGCGCGCAGTGCAGGTAAAGCGGGAGCAATATTCGTTTTTATGGTGAGTCGTTTGGATTTGATCTGTCCCTGCAGCATATCCAACGTATAACGCAAAATGCCCTCGAGCTGGACATATTCACGGCGGGTGTCAAAACCGGCCTCGATGCTGCCGATATCCAGCAGATCGTTAATCAGGGCCGTGATTTGCTGCACACTGCCCTGGATACGGCTCAAAAAATCCTTTTGTAGATCATTGAGGGTGCCGGCGCGTTCCACCAGCTCGGTATAACCGATCACAGAGGTGAGTGGGGAGCGCAGATCATGCGAGACTGTATGAACAAACTCGCTCCTCATTTTGTCCATTTCCTTCAAATAGGTAATGTCCTGCATGGTCAGGGCGCGCCCGACATCCAGGATTTCAGTGAGCTGTGCATTACCGACTCTTCCGTCTGCAAAACTGACTTCATGATACTGCAGTGGATCGTTGTGGTCTGTTCGCGAAAGCAAAGAGCGCACGTCGGGGTGGGAAATGATATCCAGTACCAGCTTGCCGGTGACAAAATCCTCATCCAGACCAAAGGTGCGGCACATGGCCGGGTTGATCAGGAGAATTCGATCTTCCTGGTCCAGGATCATCACGCAGTCCTGAATATTGTTGAAGACCGCCTCCAGCCGGGAGCGTTCCGCCTCTGAGATTTGCGCCCGCTTCTGCAAAGAGGCAGTGGTGCGCTTGACCTCACGCCGCAGCCAGTCTCCAACCCGGTGCGCGTTTTTGATGCCGCTATCCACAGCATCGACAATATCATCTGTCCGGAGCGGCGGGGAAAGATAGCCGCCCATTCCCAGCCGGAAAATACCTTTAATCAATTCAGGCTGTGGTTTTTCAGTGTAGATCAGGATTGGCATACTGGGAAATCGCTCACGAATCTCGCGGGCGATTTTCAACCCGTCATGTCCACCATATTTTTCCCCGAGCAGGATGAGAGCGGGAGAATTTTCCTGCATTACCCGGCCCAGGGCCTGGGTATTTTTGGCGATTGCTGTCTCATAATTCATGGCCCGAAGTACGCGGTCCATTAAATTAAGGATGGGAGAGTCTTCCAGTGCGAGCAGGATTAAATCGGGCTTGGGCATAGACTTGATGAGATTTTACTGCTTTTTTAAAGTAATTGGTATGGACGGTAACTTCTCCACGGTTCGAGCCGCGCGTTCGAGTGCAGCCCGGGTGGTTTTCAAAGCCTCACGCTGAGACTCTGAAAGATTTCCTGTTTTTTCTGCAAGCATCACGTCGATGGGCTGCACAGCAGACTTTAAATCCTTCATGAGCTGACTTTGAAACGATTTCAGGAATGCAGCCTGCCTTGCCTCCGTCTCGCGTGAAGCCCGGACCGAATTGTTGAGGGCACCGTACAGACGGGCATTGACCAACGATATGGAGGCATAATCAGCTACGGCTTCGAGCAGGGCCTGTTTCTCTCTTTCAAAAGGACGCGCTTCCCTGCGCATTACGAGCAGCATCCCAATGACCTCCTTTTGAACCTTGACCGGGATGGCACAAACCGATCGACCCAGGGAAACCACCCGGAGCTTCTGCAGAGGCTCCCCCGAGATGGACAGCGTCTCACCCGACAGAGCAACCAGCCTGCTGACGCCATCATCGAGCGGCTTGTTCATCCTGCCTGCCCATTCCTCCGGCAGACCGCGCTGCGCGAAAAGGTAAAATTCCCTGCTTTTGTCCTCCCGGACAAGCAGCCAGGCAAGGTCTGCAGCGCCCAACTGGATCGCCCCATCAACAAGCCTCTGAAACAGTACGCGTTGATTCGTGGTTGAGCTGACTGCTTTACCGATATTGATAAAAGTATTCAGCTCGCGCAGCTTATGCTGGAGCTCTTGATGAGCCGCACTTAATTTGGAATCGAGACGCTGGCGGTCACGCAGCTCATGAACCCGGCCGAGGACGCGCTCCACAGCAGATAGAACCTCTGCGTCCCGCGCCGGCCACAAAATATAATCCGCGGCGCCCAGGCGGAACGCCTGGATAATATCGTGCTCCTGGCCCTTCCCGGCCAAAACAAGGATCGGGGCATTCACACCCTGGGAGGAGAGTGCAACGATCATATCCTTGGCGCTCAGGCCAGGCAGATTTAGATCGACAATGATCAAGTCGGGGGAAGCCTGGACTGCAGATTTAATTGCAAAGGAGGCATCCGAAACGACATCCACCTGATACCCGACGGACCGGAGTGTCTGGCGGGCAATCAAATCACTGATTTGTGGGTCGTTTTCGACTAGTAAAATGTGATCCCCGGCAGGTGCCATAAATTCACTCTCACTTGCCGCATGCCCTGGAATAAGTGACCTCATTCAAGGGAGTTCGGGGTAAATTTCAGCCCGAACGATCAGGCGGCGTTTTGCAAATCGCTTGTCCTCTGGCATAAGATTGTAACACTCTTATCACTGAATCTACTGTGTAGATATGACCGTGCTATACTTGCCAAAAATTACCTGTATTATAAATATTTTTGTGAGGCTACCCATGAGATTCAGGGAAATTAAGAATGATTTCCAGCCGACTATCCTTTTTCCCAGTATTACGGCAGGGCTCATCGCTGGAGTTGTTACCATCAGTCTCGAAATCTCGCTCGCAGCATTGATTTTTTCCGGGGACCTCGACCAATTCCTGGCCGGAGGGATCGGGCTGATGCTTTTTGGAGCGTTTGCTGTGGGGATCACGATTGCTCTCACTACTTCCCTGCCTGGCATGGTTGGCCTGCCCCAGGATACACCCGCCGCCATTATGGCTCTGGTTGCCGGGGCGATCGGCATCAGTATGCAGGGCGATGACCCACAGGCTATTTACTCCACGGTCGTCGCCGCCATCTCATTGACATCCATCCTGACCGCCATCTTTTTTCTCCTTCTTGGGAGGTTCAGGGCCAGTGGATTTGTGCGCTATATTCCCTATCCGGTCGTGGGCGGATTTCTGGCCGGGACCGGATATCTACTCAGCATGGGCGCGTTTGGCGTGATGGTGGGGGTTTCCACCCTTTCAGGCCTGCCCAGGTTATTGGATGCAGGAAACCTGATTCTCTGGGTGCCCGGTGTTATTTTTGCGGTCACACTTCTGCTTCTCTTACGGCGCTGGAATCACTATCTGATTACACCAGGCGCATTGATCGTGGCAACCGCTCTGTTTTATGGTTATCTCTGGATTGCAGGCATTCCTGTCAGCGAAGCGGCCAGCCAGGGCTGGCTGTTGGGACCTTTTCCGTCAGGTGGGCTCTATCAACCTCTCACACTCTCTTCTCTTGCGCTGATCCACTGGGATGCAATCCTGCAGAATATAGACAAGATCGCGACGATCCTGGTGCTCAGTATCATTGCGCTGTTATTGAATGCCAGTGCCCTTGAAGTAACAGTCAAAAAAGATGTCGATCTCAATCGAGAGCTGATGGCTTCTGGCTGGGCAAACCTGGCTGGCGGCCTGGGGGGAAGCTCTGTAGGCTATCAGGCACTGGGATTATCCGCGCTGGCCTATCGACTGGGAGCCAAAAGCCGGCTGGTCAATCTCATCTCTGCCTTGCTCTGCGGCGTGGCGCTGTTCTTTGGAGCCTCGCTGATTTCCTATTTTCCCAAACCCATCCTGGGCGGCACGCTGCTTTACCTTGGTTTGGCCTTTCTCGTGGAATGGCTGATCGATGCCCGTAAAGTTCTTCCCATCTGGGATTATCTGCTGGTCTGGGTGATTCTCATCATCATCGCTGCTGTTGGATTTCTGGAAGGCGTTGTTGCCGGCATATTTATTGCAGCAATCCTGTTTGTGATCAGCTACAGCCGCATCGACGCCATCAACGCCATCCTGGATGGCTCGATGTATCACAGCAAAGTCGATCGTCCCAAGCCTCACCGCGATCTGCTGCATGAGCGCGGCGGGGAGATCCTGATCCTGCGTCTACAGGGATATATTTTTTTTGGTACCATCCAAAACATTCTCGAGCGGGTCCGGCAGCGCATGCGTGGCAACGACCAGAACCCCCTCAAATATCTCATTCTCGATTTTCAGCGCGTCAAGCGGCTCGATTCGTCAGCCGTCTTTGGCATTACACGCCTGAAACAACTGGCGGAGGCGAACAAAATCCTGATGGTGTGGACGCAAATCGCACCGGAAATCGTCACACAACTGGAACGCGGCGGACTGCATGACCGAACAGACGATAGTTTTCTCTTCGAGGAATCACTGGATGAAGGCGTGGAATGGTGTGAGAATAAAATCCTGGCGGCGGAGGGGATTCAGGATCTTACCGGCGTTATGGAGAAGGTTGAATCACAGTTGGAGCGTGCCTTTCCAGGTCTGGATTGTGTCACTGGCCTGATGAAATACCTGGAGCGTCGTGTCGTGGAATCAGGCGAGGTCCTTATGAAACAGGATGATCCAGCCGAGGATATGTATTTTGTGGAGGTGGGCCTGGTCACGATCGAACTTGAATTGCCCAACGGACGGCACATGCGCCTGCGCAGCATCCGCGGTGGAGCAACTGTTGGTGAGATGGGTATCTATCTGGGCGGCACGCGGACGGCGTCCGTGGTGGCATCCCGTCCCAGTACGGTATATCGTCTCTCTTTACAGTCTCTCACGGAAATGCGGGAAAGGGATCCGAAGATCGCGGCTCTTTTCCACGAGTGGATCGCCCGTCTGCTTGCCGAGAGGATCGCCGATAACCACCGAATGTTCGAAGCATTGATGGATTAAAAGAAAAGCGCCGGAAATCCGGCGCCTTTGATCATGACGTATTTCAAAGCTTAAAAACAGGATGCGACTCACCTGTAACAATCCCGCGGTGGTTCGTGATGGATTTTTCCGGTCCGAACCCAGCCAGGGCCTGTACCTGCTCAGGGGAGAGGACACCCAACTGACGCAGGATCTCAATCGTCACAGCCGGGCGGACACGGTTGGTCGATTCAAGCTCGCTCCCCATCCGGGAGGCATCTCCGTCTGAGACCTTGATCGCGATGCCCAGGCCGGGAGAGTCCACGCCCCTTGTGCCGGAGAGCAGGCCGACGATCTGGTATCCTTCGGCGCCGCGCTTGCAGACGATCCGTCCATTGCCCGTCTTCATGAGTTGCTCATCAAACTCACCATAGCCGCTGACCATTTCCGGGTAGGCGCTCATCGCAGAGGTGATCTTTCGACATGCCTGGGCGCGCTCCTGTGAAAGGCCACGCGGGTCACACATCCGAGCAAAGCCGAGGGCAGCGTTGAACAGGGGAACGGCGAAATTCGGCGCGGAACAACCATCTGTACCCAGTTCCACCTGTTCCACCGGCAGCTGGCACATTGCCGCGAAAGTAGACAAGATGTCCTGTTGAATGAGGTGATCTCGATCGAGATAGTTTCCAAGGGTCAGGTCCCGCATTTTGGCGTGCGCCAGCATGGCGGTATGTTTTCCAGAGCAGTTATTGTGATTGATGGTTGGCTTGCGGTCGTGGATGATCAATGCTTTCAGCTCATCCACGTCACCGGGCAGGTGGGTGCCGCATTGCAGGTTGTCTTCTTCAATTCCGATTTTTGCCTGCAGCTGACGGGCTGCCTGTACGTGCATGGCGCTGCCTTCATGTGAAGCGCAGGAGAAGGCAAGCTCGCGCGGCGTGAACCCAAAATACTCCACCCCGCCGCGTTCTACAAAAGGCAGCACCTGAAAAGGCTTGGCGCTGGAGCGCAAAAAAGCGACCATTTGCGGGTCGCCATAAGATGCAATCAATGTACCATTCGAGTCAACGACTGCGATGGATCCATAATGTATCGACTCGACCACCCTTCCGCGGGTGACTTCAAACAAGGGCTCTGGACTCACTGCTCCTCCATGATCTGCTTCGATGCTGGAAGATAGTGACGAATATAATAATGCTGCAGCCCATATCGCAGACGGTTCAAATACTGTCTCTGCCGCGCCACTGGAATTTTGAAGTCCTTCAGGAGCTGTTCGGCAAGTTTGTCTGTAGCTGGCGCCGCAGGTTTTTTCTTCCCCAGCTTATCCACCCGGTCATAAATATGCTTGAGGATATCGATCTCACTGCGCACGGCCTGCTGGTTGACAACACCACCGCGTCCGCTCACGATGGTGTACCCTTTATATTCAGGTTCCACTAATAGCTTAAGGGCCTCAATCCACTTCGGAAGATCGGCGTAGGCTAGAAAGGGCGGCTGTCCTTTCAGCACAGCATCGCCGACAAAGATAACCTTTTCCGCCGGCAGCTCTACCCATATGGCGCCGGAAGAGGGACCGGGACGGCTCGTTAACAGGATGGGCGTCTCACTCCAGTGGATTGTCATTTTTTCCACAAAAGAGATTTCAGGCGGCGCCCAGCGGACGCTCCCGAGGCCGGCAATAGCTTCCCAGTTTGCACCGGTTTCCTCGCCCTGGGCCTTGAATGTAGTTGGCCGGTTGCGGAAGGCCTGAGCGGTCTTCTCATGGGCTATGACCGTGCAATCCATGGCGCGAACGCCCAGGGTCCGGTCAGGATGAGCATCCAGGTTAATGAGCACACGCTCTGGACCATTGCCCATCCCCATCAACGAGGCGCGCCAGGCGCGGCCGTCCTCGGGTGAGGGCGGGGCGTCGATCTGGATCAATCCCCGTGTCTGGGTGATCACGCCCAGTGTTACGCCCAGATATCTATCTTCGATATAAACATTCTCTGCAATCGCATCCATTGAAAATTATTGCTCCTGTTGAAGGTGCTTGCTCTTTTAGTCGGCTTCTCCAGCCAGTTGTTCCCGGGTCGCGATCGGGAAAGTGAAATGAAATGCCGCGCCCTTACCGGGCTCACTCTCCACCCAAATCCGCCCGCCATGTCCTACAACGGCCAGGCGGCAAAACGCCAGGCCAATACCCAGACCGCCGGGCCTGCTATTGCCGTGCAGCCGCGTGAACTTGTCAAAAATGTGATCCTGCTCAGCCGCAGGGATACCCGGGCCGTTATCCTGGACCCAAAGGTGAACCATCTCGCCTTCTTCGCGGGCGCCGGCCTCGATCCTGCCGCCGGACGGGCTGAACTTGCTGGCATTTTCCATGAGGTTGATGAGTACGCGGCGGGCCATATCCTCATCCACCCAGACCGGAGGCAACTCCACTGGAAGATCGGAGATGAGCACCTGGTGACGTCCACCAGTCACAGGTGTGACATCGCGAACGGCGCTCTGAATCAGCTCCATCGTACCAACCGCCTTCTGATCAGCAACCGGCTGACCAGATTCCAGCCTGCTGACATCGAGCAGGGAACTGACCAGGCGCTGGATGCGGTCCGTTGAGTTCTCGGCAATTTTCAGAATGGCTTCAACTGTTTCCCGGTCATTCTCGGGGACCATGCTGTAGAGAACATCCAGGCTGGAGACGATGTTGGCAAGGGGTGAACGCAGATCATGATAGATCATCGCGGTCAGGTCGTTCCGCAGGCTATCCAGCTCCTTGCGCTCGGTGATATCCCGGATGATCCACTGGATCGAATCGGCCTCATCAAATTCCACCCGCCGGGCATGCACCTCGACTGGCAGCTTTGAGTCCTCCTTATGAAGAGTTGCCTCATAGGAAGTTGTACGATTTTCACGCAGGGTCTCGAACATCGTGCCGGTGCGTTCCCAGTCCACGTCATGCAGCTGGTCGATCCGCCGCGAATGTAGTTGATCACTTGAATAGCCGCTCAAGAGCATGGCCTGGCGGTTGGCCTCCAGGATGTTCCCTTCCCAATCGGTGATCAGCATGGGATCGATGCTGTCCTCGAACAATTCCCGGTAGCGCTGATGGGCGGCCTGTAATTTCTCGAATAACTGCGCATTCTGGATCGTGGTTCCGGCCAGGCCGCCGATGCCGGTCATTACCAGCAGGGCATCGGGATCGAACGAATTGGACATGGGGTTGATCGCTTCGATAATGCCGATCACCCCCAACGGGGACTGGATCGGCGCAACAATGATGGAACGGATCTCGACGCCCCCCAACTGATCAGCTTCACTGAAGTTTTTATCCTGGCCGATGTTTGAAACCACGACTCCGCGGCTATCCCGCGCAGCCGTGGCGACAATACCGTCACCCAACCTGACCTTTCGCCCAATAATATTACCCGCATTATGTCCCGCCGCGGCGCGGTAGACCAGCTGGTCGCCATCGATCATGCCAATAGCAGCAGTTTCCACCTGCAACGCCTGCACCGTCTGAATCAGGATGCGCTGGAACACATCCTCCATGCGCAAGGAGGCGTTCATTGCGGAGGCGCCTTCAGCCAGGGCTGTCATTACCCGCGCCTGGCGCTG